>Ga0222419_100031_pt1 | contig 308501 bp, 291 predicted proteins | sample 1B20Ametagenome_FD_182474 | JGI IMG/M metagenome (GOLD analysis project Ga0222419, IMG submission 182474) | Enriched microbial communities from leaf-cutter ant dump, University of Wisconsin, Madison, United States - 1B20A (version 2) | ecosystem: Environmental > Terrestrial > Nest > Insects... | reverse complement strand
CCAGACCTATTAATGCCCTCAGAACGCCATCGCCAAAGCCAAACCGTGACAGAAATCAAATGATCCTGAACTTGTGAGCGAGATTAACCGGACACCAGTGGGACAAGCCCGGCAATGACGGCGGTGGAGCGGGAGAGTTTTCACCTCTCCCTCAGTGGAAGAGGTCGACGCACAGCGCCGGGTGAGGGGCTTAACACCGGCACCCGCCAGGACTACCCCTCTGTCAGTCCCACGAAAGTGAGAACCTCCGTTTCCGGCCACAGGACACAAACCCCTCCACCCCGTCACCACCGGGCTCCGTCCCGGTGGTCCATGGGATTTTGAGACATTGCATGGATTGCCGGGACAAGCCCGGCAATGACGGAGATGGAGGGTGGGGAGCCTTCACCTCTGCCTATGGGAAGGTCGGCGCGCACCGCCAAGTGAGGAGCTTAACACCGGCACCCGGCAAGACCACCCCTCTGTCATTCCCACGAAAGTGGGAACCTCCGTTTCAAGCCACGAGGCACAACCCCCTCCCCCGGCAACGACGGGCGCGGGGGGATGGGGAGCCTTCGCCTCTCCCTTCGGTGAGGACCTCCAATCGGCTGGGCGCCAACAAAAAGGGCGCCCGAAAGCGCCCTTTCATGGCCGGGTCCGCGGTGGCTGCGCTCAGGCGCTCTTGTCCACGCCGTCTTCGCCTTCCGGCACCGGCGTGGCGGCCGAGCCGCCCTTGGCGACGCCGACCATGGCGGGGCGCAGCACGCGCTCGCCGATAGCAAAACCTTCCTGCACCACCTGCACCACCGTGCCTTCGGGGACATTGGGATTGGGCACCTCGAACATGGCCTGGTGCCTGTGCGGGTCGAATTTCTGTCCGGCGGCCTCGATCTGCTTGACGCCATGCTTGCCCAGGAGGCGCTGCATTTCGCGCTCGGCCAGTTCGATTCCTTCGATCAGGCTCTTGAGCGACCCGTCGGCGCTTTCCCGCGTCTCGGCCGGAATGACCATCAGCGCGCGGTTGAGGGCATCGGTGGCGCTCAGCATGTCGCGGGCAAAGCCGGCAATGGCATAGGCGCGGGTATCGCTGACGTCGCGTTCGGTGCGTTTGCGCAGGTTTTCCATCTCCGCGACCGTGCGCAGCACGCGGTCCTTGAGGTCGGCATTTTCGGCTTTCAGCGCCTCGACCGGATCGATCTCGGGCGTTTCGACCGCCGGGGTTTCGACTTCCGGCACTTCGCCCTGGGCGGCGGTTTCGTCGCTCATCTCGTCTTCATCCATCAAAGGGTTCAAAAATCTGCCCCGCATATCGGCCAAGCCGGGCGGGAATTCAAGTCTCGGGCGTCCGGGTCCTCGCCCGCGCTAGCGCTGCCGCGCCATCATGGCGCTGATGACATGGGCCGTATAGTCCACCACCGGTACGATGCGCGCATAATTGAGCCGCGTCGGCCCGATGACGCCGAGCACGCCCACGATCCGGTCATTGCCGTCCTTGTAGGGCGACAGGATCACCGATGAGCCCGAAAGCGAGAACAGCTTGTTTTCCGAGCCGATGAAGATGCGCACGCCCTGGGCGGTTTCCGTGTCGCCCAGCAATTCGAGCAGTCCGTCCTTGCTTTCCAGCGCGTCGAAAAGCTGGCGCATGCGCACCAATTCGTCGCTCGCCATCGCCTCGTTGATGAGGTTGGCCCGTCCCCGCACGATCACCGTCGGGGCAGCGCTGGGATTGTCCTGTACCAGGGTGGCGATACCGGCATCGACCAGTTTCCGGGTCAATTCGTCCAGTTCCGCGCGCTGCTCGGCGCGCCGCGCCGCCAGCACCTGGCGGGCTTCGGCGACGGTCCGGCCCACCACGTAATTGGCCAGGTAATTGCTCGCCTGCTGCAGGGCGCTGGCGGTGAAGCCGGGCGGCAGGTCCATGACGCGGTTTTCCACCTGCCCGTCCACGCCCACCAGGATGGCCATGGCCCGCTGCGGGTCGAGCCGCACGAATTCGATATGCTTGAGCACCATGTCCGCCTTGGTGGCGATGACCAGGCCCGCCCCATGGCTGAGGCCCGAAAGGAGCGAGCTGGCTTCGGTCAGCAGGTCCTCGACCTGGCCGCGCCCGGCCGTGCCCTCCATGTGCCGGGCGATGCGGGTGCGCTCGGTTTCGTCCACCGTGCCGGTTTCGAGCATGGTATCGACGAAAAAGCGCAGGCCCTGCTGGGTCGGCGCCCGGCCCGCCGAGGTATGGGGCGCCGCGATCAGTCCCAGATCCTCGAGATCGGCCATGACATTGCGCACCGAGGCGGGGGAAAGCTCGAGCTGGATGAGGCGGCTGAGATCGCGCGAGCCCACCGGCATGCCGGTATCGAGATAGCGCTCCACCAGCCGCCGGAAGATTTCCTGGCTGCGGGTATTGAGCGCGGAAAGAAAGTCGTCCTGCGGCCTGGCCATGGTCCTTGAATAAAATCGTGCGCTTTAACCCTCACCACTCATTTAAGGGCAATCCTGCCATGCGCCAAGCACCCGGCGCTTGTGGCGGCGGCCGATGAGGGTTAAGAGGCGGTTAAATCCGGCCAACCGATCAAAAGAGCAAAAGGTGACCTCTCTCATGCGGCCTTCCGGACGCACCCCCGACCAGATGCGGGCGGTGAGCATCGAGCGCAATATAGCCATGAAGGCGGAAGGCTCGTGCCTCGTCTCTTTCGGCAATACCAGGGTCCTGTGTACCGCTTCGGTCGAAACCAGCCTGCCGGGCTGGCTGCGCGGCAAGGGGCAGGGCTGGGTCACGGCCGAATACGGCATGCTGCCCCGGTCCACCGGCTCGCGCACCCGCCGCGAGGCCGCCGCCGGCAAGCAATCGGGCCGTACCCAGGAAATCCAGCGCCTGATCGGGCGCAGCCTGCGCGCCGTGGTCGATCTCCAGGCCCTGGGCGAAGTGCAGGTGACGCTCGATTGCGACGTGCTCGAAGCCGATGGCGGCACCCGCACCGCCTCGATCACCGGCGCCTATGTGGCCCTGGCCGATGCGGTGACGTGGATGCAGGCGCGCCAGCTCACCAGGGGCCAGGTGCTCAAGGATAGCGTCGCCGCCATTTCCTGCGGCATCTATCGCGGCGTGCCGGTCTGCGATCTCGACTATCTCGAGGACGTCGAGGCCGAGACGGACGCCAATTTCGTCATGACCGGCTCGGGAAAATTCGTTGAAATCCAGGGTACCGCCGAGGGCGCTCCTTTCGACCGGGCCGAGCTTGACGCGCTGATGGGCCTGGCCGGCAAGGCCATTGCCGATCTCACCCAGCTACAGAAATCGGTGCTGGCGGCATGAGCTTTCTCGCCCGCAAGCCGGCCCGACCGATAGCCGCTCCCGCTCCGGAGCCCCGGCCCGGCCCGTCCCCGCGCCCCGATTGCGCCATCTGGAACGACATTGCCCGCGCCCTGGGCGGCATACCGGGACAGCGCAAATGAGCCTTCCCCGCCTCCGTCCCGGTGAGCGCCTCGTCATCGCCACCCACAATGCCGGCAAGCTGCGCGAATTCCGCGAGTTGTTCGAGCCGTTCGGGCTCGATCTGGTATCGGCGGGCGAGCTTGGCCTGCCCGAACCGGAGGAAACCGGCACGACCTTTGCCCAGAATGCCCGATTGAAGGCACATGCGGCCGCCAAGGGTAGCAATCTGTTAGCGCTTTCCGATGATTCGGGACTCTGCGTCGACGCGCTGGGCGGCGATCCGGGCGTCTATACGGCCGACTGGGCCGGGGTGCCACGCGACTTCAACCGGGCCATGAAACGCGTGGAAGACGCCCTCCAGGCCGCCGGTGCCAGCTCCCCCGGCCAGCGCCGCGCCTCCTTCAACGCCACCTTGTGCCTGGCCCATCCCGATGGCCGCGACATTCTCTATGTGGGCCGTTGCGAGGGCACCCTGGTCTGGCCGCCGCGCGGCGACCAGGGCCATGGCTACGATCCCATGTTCATGCCCGATGGCCACGACATCACCTTCGGGGAAATGGCCGCCGCGGCCAAGCATTCCTGGGCGCCCGGCCAGACCGGCCTCAGCCACCGCGCCCGCGCTTTCGCGCTCTTCGTGGAGAAGCAGATTGAGCGGGCCTAGCGCCAACGATCTTTTCGGCGTCTACGTGCATTGGCCCTTCTGCGCGGCCAAGTGTCCCTATTGCGACTTCAATTCCCACGTCCATCGCGGCCCCTTCGACGAGGACGCGTTCGTTGCCGGCTACCTCCAGGAAATCCGCACCATGGCGGCCCTGGCGCCGGGGCGGCTGGTGCAATCGATCTTTTTCGGCGGCGGCACGCCTTCGCTGATGAGTCCCAGGGCCGTGGGCACCATTCTCGACGCCATTGCCGGCGCCTGGCAGGTCGATTCGCGCGCCGAGATCACGCTCGAAGCCAATCCCACCAGCGTCGAGGTCGAGCGCTTCCGCGGCTTTCGCGCCGCCGGCGTCAACCGCGTCTCGCTGGGCGTGCAATCCCTGCGCGAGGGACCGCTGGCCGAACTGGGGCGCCGGCACAGCGTCGACGAGGCGATCGCCGCGGTGCGCATCGCCCAGTCCATCTTCGAGCGGTCGAGCTTCGACCTCATCTATGCAAGGCCCAGGCAGACGCTCGAGGATTGGGAGGACGAACTCAAGGAAGCCTTGTGGCTGGCGCGCGGCCACGTCAGCCTCTACCAGCTCACCATCGAGCACGGCACCCGCTATTACGACCTGTTCAATGCCGGCAAGCTCAAGATGCCGGACGAGGACCTAGCCGCCGATTTCTACGAGCTGACCCAGGAATTGACGGCGGCGGCTGGCATGCCGGCCTATGAGATTTCCAACCATGCCGTGCCCGGCCAGGAAAGCCGCCACAACATGCTCTATTGGCGCTATGGCGAATATGCCGGCATCGGCCCGGGCGCCCATGGACGGCTGCTCGTCAACCATCAGCGCCATGCCACCGCCACCGAAAAGCTGCCCTTCGACTGGCTGGCCCGCGTCAATGCCCAGGGCCATGGCATGATTACCGACGACGTGCTGACCTGGGAGGAACAGGGCGACGAATTCCTGGTCATGGGGCTGCGCCTGAAGGAGGGAATCTCGCCCTCGCGTTTCATGTCCATTTCCGGGCGCGGCATCGCCGAAAAGCAGGTCGAGACACTCAAGGGCTATGGCTTCGTCGAAACCCTGCCCAATGGCAATATCCGCGTCACCGACAAGGGCTTCCCCGTGCTCGACGCCGTGGTGGCGGACCTCGCCGCCTAAAGGCGCGGCCCCTCCAGCGTCATCGCTCCGCCATTGCCGATTTTGCGGATCGCCAGCGCATATTCGCTCCGGCCATCGCCGAGGAACCGGAACAGGCCATCCCGGCCATTGAAGCCGGCGGGATTGGTCAATGCGGCGCGGTCATAGGGCGGACTGGCCAGCGACAGCGTGTTCACATTGGCCAGGATCGTGGCCGTATAGGCAATGGTCGCCATGGGGGGTGGGCTTGCGCCGAAGCGCGCCTGGTAATCCGGGGCGATGGCCCTGAGCCCGCTTTCGTCCACGGCCGGGAAAATGGCGCCCTGCAGCGCCGGCACGGCAAACAGGGCCGGATCGCCCGCCCAATCGGCCGAACCCACCAATTGCACGTCTTCGCTTCCTATGCCGGCCTGGGCGAGCGCGGCGCCGAAGGCGGCGGCGCTGGTGCGGTCGGGAATGAACAGCATGTCGATCATGCCCCGCTCGATCAATGGCCGGGCCTGGGCCATTATGGAGGCCGCTTCGTTGGGTGAGGAGAACGTATAGACCGCCTGCGGGTTGAAGCCGACGGCGATCGCCTGTTGGCGGAAGGCCTTTGCCATGGCCTCGCCATAGGGCGTGGCCGGAAAGATGCCCGCCGGGCCTCGCCATCCTTGCGCCATGAGATAGGAAAGCGCGCGCTTCATCTGCTGTTCGGGCAGCACCGAAAGCACATAGACGCCGTCCCCCGCGGCCGCGGCATTGTTGGAAAAGCCGATCAGCGGGATGCCGGCGGCCCGCGCCACCGTTCCCGCGGCCCGCATCGCATCGCCGGTCAGCGGCCCCAGGATCAGTTTTGCGCCCTCGGCACTGGCCGCGCCGGCGGCATTGCCGGCCCCGGCCGCCGTGCCGCCGGTATCGCGCAGCGAGATGGTGATGTTTTCCCCGATATTGGGATTGGCATTGATGAAATCCACCGCCAGCCGGCTGGCATTGGCCATGGCCCGGCCGGCGCTGGCCAATGCCGGATCGCCCGAAAGTGGCAGCAGCAACGCCACGCTGACGGGACCGCGCCCGAATCGTTCCGCCGGGGTACTGGCCTGCGGCATCGCCGATCCAGTGCCGACATCGGCCATGGGAAAGGGAAAGCTCAGCGTGCGCGAGCCGAATTGCAGGCCGCCCGGCGCACAGGACGCCAGAAATCCGGCCATGAGCCCGAGGGCCATGGCATGCGTCCACACTTTCATCTCGCCCAGCCCCTTCACGCCCCCGGCCCAAAATGCTCAACTCCACGTTCCAAAGCTGGTCCGATATGGTTAACCAAATCTTGCCGGCCAATGAGCGAACCCCGATGAGCGCCGAAACCACAGATTATTTCATCGCCGGCCATGGCTTTGCCGCGCCCGCACTGGCCGCGGGACTTCATGTGGTGGCCACCCCGATCGGCAATCTGCGCGACATCACCCTGCGCGCGCTCGAAACCCTGGCCGCCGCCGATCTGGTCCTGTGCGAGGATACGCGCCTGTCGGCGCGCCTGCTCGACCATTACGGCATCAAGGCCCGGCGCCAGGCGCTGCATGAGCACAATGAGCGCGACAGGGCCGAGGAGATCGTGGCGCGCATTGCCGCCGGCGCCGCCATCGCACTGATTTCCGATGCCGGTACGCCCCTGCTCTCCGATCCCGGCTTTCCGCTGATTCGCGCCCTGGCCGAAGCCGGCCTGCCGGTCTTTGCCATTCCCGGACCTTCGGCCCTGCTCGCGGCCCTGGTCGTGGCGGGCCTGCCCACCGATGCTTTCGCCTTTCACGGTTTCCTGCCCTCCAAGGCCGGCGCGCGCGGCCATGCGCTTGAGCGCTTGAGGGATTCACGTGAAACCCTGGTCTTTTACGAATCGCCCCGCCGCCTTGCCGATACGCTGGCCGCCATGGCGGAAAATTTCGGTGCGCGCCCCGCAATGGTGGCGTTGGAGCTGACCAAGCGCTTCGAGCGCACGCGGCGCGGCACATTGGCCGAACTGGCGGCGCAATTTGCCGGGGAAGAGACGAAAGGCGAAGCGGTCATCGTGGTCGGCGGCGCGCCCGAAGCCAGCGTTTCGCCGCAGGATTGGCAGGCCGCCCTGGCCGAGGCCCTGGCCGGCCAGCCTTTGCGCACCGCCGTCGATGAGATCGCCGCGCGCTACGGCCTCAAGCGCAAGGAGGTCTACAATGCGGCGCTCGCCCGCAAGGCCGCCGATTGATCGCATCCTCGCCGAACGTCACGGCCATCGCGGCGAGGCGCTGGCGGCGCTGCTGCTGCGCGCCAAGCTCTATCGCCTGCGGGCCCGCCGCTTCAAGACGCCCGTGGGTGAGATCGACATCGTGGCCGAGCGGGGCAAGGTCGTGGTCTTCGTCGAGGTCAAGGCGCGCGGCAGGCGAGGCTCGGAGGCCGAGGCCCTGGCCGCCGTCAATCAGGCGCGTATCGTGCGGGCCGCGCAATATTGGCTGGCGCGCCATCCGGCCGAAACAGGCCGCGATTTCCGCTTCGACGTAATTTTCCTTGCGCCCGGCCGCTGGCCGCGCCATCTCATCAACGCCTTTCAAGCCCGCTGAGGGAAAGCCATGAGCCTCAAAGTCGCGGTCCAGATGGACCATGTCGCCACCATCAACCCCCTGGGCGATTCGACCTTCGCCATGATGCTCGAAGCCCAGGCGCGTGGGCATGAACTGGTCCATTACACGCCCGAAACCCTGTCGCTGCGCGGCCGGAGCCTGACCGCCCTGTGCCAGCCCATCGCCGTCATCGACGCGGAAAAAGGGCGCCATTTCACCCTGGGCGAGGCCCGGCGCCTGGATCTGGCGGGGCAGGACGTGGTGCTGATGCGCCAGGATCCGCCCTTCGACATGAACTATATCACCATCACCCACCTGCTCGAGCATCTGCCCGAAAATACGCTGGTGGTGAACCCGGCCGCCACGGTGCGCAATGCACCGGAAAAAATCCTGGTGATGGATTTTCCCGAATTGATGCCGCCGACCCTGGTGACGCGCGATAGGGCCGAAATCAACGCCTTCCGCAAGGAGCATGGCAATATCATCGTCAAGCCGCTCTACGGCAATGGCGGGGCCGGCGTCTTCTTCATCCAGGAAGGTGACCACAACCTGGTCAGCCTGCTCGAATTGTTCGAGGCCAATTACCGCGAACCCTTCATGATCCAGAAATACCTGCCCGATGTCCGCAAGGGCGACAAGCGGATCATCATCGTCGACGGCGAACCGGTGGCCGGGCTCAACCGCATTCCCGCCGATGGCGAAGCGCGCTCCAACATGCATGTGGGCGGCCGGCCCGAACTTTCGGAATTGACGCCGCGCGAGCGCGAGATCTGCGCCGCCATCGCCCCCGCCCTCAAGGCGCGGGACATGATTTTCGTCGGCATCGACGTCATCGGCGACTATCTCACCGAAATCAACGTCACCTCCCCCACCGGCATTCGCGAGATCAAGCGCTTCGGCGGCCCGGATATTGCGGTGATGATCTGGGATGCCATCGAAAAACGGGTGCGGCGCGCATGAACACGTTCTTGGTCGCCTTCGCCACGCTTTTCGCCACGGTCGGGGTGGCCGACATCGCCTTCATCTTCGCCGCGCTCACCAAGGACAATACCCCCGCCCAGCGGCGCACCATGGCGACGCGCGGCGTGCTGGTGGCGCTGGCCATCCTGCTGTTCTTCGGTGTCCTGGGCAATGCCATCCTCGATCTCTTCGGCATCACCATTCCGGCCTTGCGCACCGCCGGCGGCGTGCTGCTGCTGCTGATCGCCATCGACATGGTCTTTGCCCGTCATTCGGGCGGTACCGGCACCACCGACGCAGAGGAGGACGAGGCCAAACACTCGCCCGATATTTCCATCTTTCCCCTGGCCATGCCGCTCCTGGCCGGCCCCGGCGCCATCAGCGCTGTCATCCTGCTCACCACCGGGGCACGATCCGATCTCGATTTCTGGCTGGTGCTGGGCGCCATCGTGGTCATCCTGGCCCTGGCCTGGCTCACCTTGCTGATCGCCATTCCCATCCAGCGGCTTCTGGGCCTGACCGGCCTGTCGGTGGTTTCCCGCGTGGTCGGCATCCTGCTCGCGGCCCTGGCCGTACAATTCGTCTTCGACGGCATTCGCTCGAGCGGCCTTTTGGGCGGTGCCTGAGGCATTCAGGGCGCGGGTGCGGGCCCCGGCTCGCCCGGAGCGATGCCGACGCCGAATGCATCGGCCCGGCCGATTGGAGCATTGACCAGGGTTTCGAGCGGAAAGGCCTGGGCCGCGATCCTGGCGCTGTCGGCACTGATGAGATCGTTGGCGCGTTGCGGCGCGCGGCTGAGCGGCATGACCGCGCCGGCCACCTCCAGCAGCCGGATTTGCCCCTGCCCCTGATAGGGCGGGCGCACCATGGCGGCGGCATCGGTCCCCAGCAAGGGATCGGAAACCGCCAGCGTCACCGTGCCGCCGCGATAGAAGGTGCGGATCGACTGGCTGATATAAAAGGCCAGCTTGTCGGCGCCGGCACGGGAAAAGTGGATGCCGTCATCCTTGCGCATGCGTGCATTCTGCCCGTTCACGTCCGGCCCATAGGCCGAATATTGCCCGTCTTCGCCCAGGAAGCGATCATAGATGTCGAGAAATTCCGCGCCGCCGGAAAAGGCCGCCAGCCGGTGCAGCGCGCTGATCTGGGTCATGGCGGCGGAATATTCGCTTTTGGACATGGGCGGCAGCCCCACCCAGATCACCGGTTTGCGCGCCTGGCGCAATTGTCCCAGAAACGTGTTGAGCCGGGCCTGGTAGGCGGCCTTCCAGCCGTCGCCGAGCGGCGGATAGGTCTGGCCATTGGCCTTCAATTCCTGCCGGTCGTTGATGCCGATGATAATGACCGCCAGGTCGAAACTGTCGGCGGCGATCTGCTCGCCTATGGCCTTGTTCCAGTCGAAATAATCGTCGCGCACGAAGCCCGACGATCCCACCCCCTGCCCGATCACCACCAGATTGGGGTCTTCGGCATAAAAGCGCTCCAGCGCCTTGGCCAGGTCCACCGCCAGCGAATCGCCGAAAACGGCCAGACGCGTCGCGCCGGCGGCTTTTTCTATGGTCGGCTCGGGCGGCGGCAGGACAGCTTCCGGCGGTGGCGTGCGCCGCGGCTGGCTCTGCTGCACGGGCGCTGCCGGCTTGGGCTCCTCGCCGAACAGCAGGTCGAACAGCGTGCGGCGCTTCTGCTGCTGGGCCACCTCGAAGCGCTCGCCGCTCTGGGCCAGGGCCGGCCCCATTTCCGCACAGGCGAAAAGGGCGATGAAGAGGATAAGCAAGAGCCGCTTCATGGGCGCTCCGGGCGGAAATGATTTCGCGTTTCTAGCATTTGCGCCGGGCCAAGGCCACGGCACTCCCTGCTCCGTTATCGCAGGGCATCGGCCAGGGCCTCGGCGCTGGCGCGGGTGATGAAGCCGTCGGCCACCCATCCCTGTTGTGCCTGGAAGCGCGCATAGGCGGCCTGCGAGATCGGCCCCAGCCGGCCATCCACCGCGCCATCGTAAAGGCCGAGTTTCCGCAACGCATCCTGGATGAAGAGACGTTGTTTCAGGTCGGGAAATATCGTGTCGCGCGGCCAGGGCGTTACCAGCGGACCGCTGCCCTTCAGCCTGTCGGTCAGATGCGCCACGGCCAGGGCGTAGCTGTCGGAAAAATTGTAGCCCTTGAGCACCAGGTAATTCGCGCTCATCAGGAATTTCGGGCCGCTTGCCCCGGCCGGCGCGTAGAGGAAGACCGGCACGTCGAGATCGGAAAATTGCCGCCCGGCCACCCGAACCACACCACGCTCGGCGAAAAAGCGCAGCGGCCGCAAGTGGTTGCGGTCGGCCAGGGTGTAGTCGAATTCCCCCGGCACCACGACCTCGAATCCCCAGTCGAGCCCGGGTCGATAGCCCAGATGGCGCAGATAGACCGCGCTGGTCGCCAGCGCATCGGCCAGCGAAAGATGCAAATCCACCCTGCCATCCTTGTCGCCATCGGTGCCGAATGTCAGCACATTGCTGGCATTGACCTGCAAATGCCCGATGGCGCCGGCCCAGGAGCCGAGCGGCGCCGCCCCGCCATTGGCCTGGGCCAGGCGCATTGCGGCGATGAGGTCGTCCCTGTCCTGGACAAAGCGCGAGCGATGCTGCCAGACCAGGGTCGCCAGCGGCCGCAGGATGGGCCGGATCAGATTGTCATTGCCCAGCACGGCGCCATAATCGGTTTCGATGCCCCAGATCGCCCCCAAGAGATAGGGATCGACGCCATATTGCCGGCCGATCGCGGCAAACAATTCGCCATGGCGGGCCAAGGCCGCACGCCCGCGCGCGATCCGGCCATCCGAGACGCGGGCATCGAGATAGTCCCAGACCGGCGTGGTGAATTCGGGCTGGGTTTCGACCAGATCGGGCACGCGCGGATCGGGCGTCAGCCCGGCCATGGCCCGATCGTAAAAGCCCGCCGACAGGCCTTCGGCCAGGGCCTCGGCGCGGAAGGCCGCGAGGAAATCGGCAAAGCTGCCCTGCGGCGCGGCCAGGGCCGGACCGCAGAACAGGAAAAGCAGAAGCCCGCTCCAGCCGCGCATGGGTTTAGCGGTTGCGGGTCATGAGATGGCGCTCCCATGCATAGGCGCTGCCGACGATTTCGCGCAGGTCGTCGTGCTCGGGGCGCCAATCGAGCACCGCGCGCACCTTTTCGCCCGTCGCGGTGATCGAGGCCGGGTCGCCCGGCCGCCGTGGGCCCTCGTCGGCGCGAATATCGACACCGGTGACGTCGCGCACCATTTCGACCACTTCGCGCACCGAATAGCCCCGCCCATAGGCGCAATTGAGTGTGGTGCTCGGCTGGCCGGCCCGCAAATGGTCGAGCAGCCGCACATGGGCGGCGATGAGGTCGGTGACGTGGATGTAATCGCGGATGCAGGTGCCGTCGGGGGTTTCGTAATCGGTGCCGAAAATATCCATTTTCTCGCGCTGGCCCAAAGCCACCTGGCAGGCGACCTTGATAAGGTGGGTGGCCTCGGGCGTCGATTGGCCCGAGCGCTGCTGCGGATCGGCCCCCGCGACGTTGAAATAGCGCAGCGCCCCATAGGTCATGGGGTGGGCCGCCGCCACGTCGGCCAGCATCCATTCGGTCATCAGCTTGGAGCGCCCATAGGGCGAAAGCGGGTTGAGCGGGGTCTCCTCCACCACCGGCGCCAGCCCGGTCATGCCATAGACGGCGGCCGTCGAGGAAAAGATGAAATGCTTTACCCCGCCCTTGACCGCCGCCTCGATGAGATTGCGCGATGTTGCGGTGTTGTTGGCGTAATATTTGAGCGGATCGCGCACCGATTCGGGCACCACGATGGATCCGGCGAAATGGGCGATCTCGTTGATGCCGTATTTCCCGATTATCTCGACCACCCTGTCGATGTCGCCGGCATTGCCGTTCTCGAACTGCGCCCGGCCATCGATCGCCCAATCGAAACCGGTGACCAGATTGTCCAGAACCACGACCTCTTCGCCGCGATCGGCCAGGGCCAGCACCATGTGGCTCCCGATATAACCCGCGCCCCCGGTAACCAAGACCGCCATTGCCGCTAACTCCCTTTGCCGAACCGCTATTTTCCCACACCATTATGTGGCAAGTGTTGCGTTAGGCTTACGCCCTTTATTCGCCCTCGATCAACGGAGAGTCTTCAGTGTCCCAGCGCGTCCGCACAGCCGTTTTCCCTGTCGCCGGATTGGGAACCCGCTTCCTGCCCGCGACCAAGGCCATGCCCAAGGAAATGCTGACCGTGGTGGACCGGCCCCTGATCCAATACGCGGTCGATGAGGCGCGCGAGGCGGGCATCGAGCATTTCGTCTTCGTCACCGGCCGAAACAAGGGCGTCATCGAGGATCATTTCGACCGCCAGTTCGAGCTTGAAACCACGCTCGAAGCGCGGGGCAAGACCGAGGCGCTCAAGGAATTGCGCAAGGACCTGCCGTCGGCCGGCCGCACCAGCTTCACCCGCCAGCAGGAACCGCTGGGCCTGGGCCATGCGGTCTGGTGTGCCCGCGACATCGTCGGCGACCGTCCCTTCGCGCTGCTTTTGCCCGACATGCTGTTCAAGGGCGAACCCGGCGTGCTCAAGCAGATGATGGATGCCTATGAGCAGACCGGCGGCAATGTCATCGCCGTCGAGGAAGTGCCCCACGAGGATGTTTCTTCCTATGGCGTGGTGGCGCGGGGCGCCGGCCCCGATCTCGGTTTCGTCGTCGATGGCATGGTGGAAAAGCCCAGGCCCGAAGAGGCGCCGTCCGATCTCATCATTTCCGGCCGTTATATCCTGCAGCCCGAAATCTTTTCCCTGCTGGCCAACCAGACCCGGGGCGCCGGCGGGGAAATCCAGTTGACCGATGCCATGCAGACCCTGATGGGCCGGCAGCGCTTCACCGGCGTCAAATATCGCGGCCAGAGCTTCGATTGCGGCTCCAAGATCGGCTTCCTCACCGCCAATGTGGTCTATGCGCTCGACCGCGAGGACATCCGCCCCGGCTTCCTCGCCGAATTGCGCAAGCTCGATCTCGAGGACCGGCTCTAGGCAGGCATGGGCGATTGCCCCGGCCTGCGCTGGAACACGCCTAGCGCTGCAGGGTGACGCCGACGCTGATCGTGTGGCTGTCGAGCGTTCCGCTCGCCGAATTCTCGCGGTGCCCGTAATCGTAATCGGCCGACAGGGCCGTGTGCCGGCTCACCTGGTAATCGGCGCCGGCCCCCAGGCCATAGCGGGTTTCGCGCTCGCTGCCATCCACCTGCTTCCAGCGCGTCCAGTCGGCCGAGGCGCGCAGGCGCAGCCAGGAATTGACCGTATAATCGATCTCGGCATTGGCGCTGTGCTCGATCCTGGCCGTGCCGTCAGCGTCGGCACCGGGTGGCGCGATAATTGTGGAAAGGCCTGCCGTCAAATTGAGCGTCGGGTCGGGTCTGAAGGTGATGCTGGCATCGTAGAGTTCGGTGCTGACATCGGAAAAACCGTCGGCGTCGAAATCGCGCTGCCCCAGGCCCATCGAGGCGCTGGCCGATACGATTTCCCCCCAGGTGCCGGTGACGCCGGCGCGCAGGGTTTTGTCGGTGGCGTCGAGCCGCTCGCCCAGGTTTGCGGAAGGCCGGTCGAACATGTCCCGGCCGATTTCGGCCGCCCCGAAGACCTCGAAGATCGGTGTTGCCTGGTAACCCAGGCGCAGGCTGGCATTGCTGGACCAGAAATTGCTGTCGTCGTGATTGGTCAGGCCGGTATCGCGGCGCAGCGAATCGCCATAGGCGGTGCGCGCCAGCGTGCCGTCGAGCCCCAGGTTGAAGCGTCCGAACCGGCGCGTGACGCCAAGGCCCAGCGAAGCGGTCGTTTCCCCGGCGGGCCGGATGATCTGCGGATCGAGCCCCGGCGTTCCGGGCAGGTCGCGCGCATGCCCGAGCGCGGCATGGCTCGATAGCGTCGTCAGCCGGTCGAGCGCATATTGGCCCGAAACCTCAAGCGCCGCGCCGGTGATGCCGATCGTGTCTCTGCCATTGGCCCGGGCCAGGTCGGTGCTGCCGGTAAAGGTCAGGGTGCTGCGCTGGCCTCGATAGGTGCCGCTGGCCTGGGGGCTCAGCGTGGTGACGAAACTGTCCTCGCCGTCCGATTGGCTGCTATAGCTGCCGCGCAGGCCCACGGACCAGTCGATGTCGAGCGGGCTGTGGCCCGGCTCGTTCGGTACGGCGAAGTCTTCCGGCACCGGCGCGGCCGGATAGATGCCGGGGCGCAGCCGCTCATTGTCATAGCCCGAGCCGTCGCCGTCGAGCGGACCGCCCGCGGCCGGCCCGGCGCCCGCGGCGATGAGCCAGAACGCCGCCAGCATTGTAAGGGTCTGCCGCGTGGCCACGCTGCGCTCCACTCCCCTGGGCCCGGCGCGAAAAGCCGGTTCTGGCCCATTGGGCCGGTTCCCGGCATCCTTTCAGCTTATGGTTAACGAAGCCTTGCCCGTTCAGGGCTCGCCTGCCGCCTCCACCCGCAGCACCGGGCCTTCGGCGCCGATAATGCGGATACGCCGGCCCGCCGGCAGGTCCGGCCCGGCAATGCGCCAGATCGTGTCGCCCAGGGCCAGCCGGCCGAAACCGCCGGCAATGGGCTGGTCGAGCACGGCTTCATGGCCCACGAAGCTCTCGGCCCGCCGGTTGAGATAGGGACTGTCGGCGGGTGCGTCGCGATGGCGCGGCAACCGCAGCCAGATCAGGATGGTCAGGAGCGAGAGGACCCCGAAGATCAGCCATTGCAGCGGCCAGCCCAGCGGCTGCACCAGGGCGATGACGCCGGTAAAGATCCCCGAAAGCCCCAGCCAGAGCAGGAAGCCGCCCGGCAGCGCCAGTTCGAGCCCCAGCATGACCAGGCCCGCGACGATCCAGGCCCAGCCGGCATTGGCGGCGATGATCTCCACCAGCGTCATGGCGTCAGCCTTCGCCTGTCTGTGCCGGCCCGGTCGCCGGCGGCCGGGCGGTCCGGCCCGGTGTGGCGGCGCGGCCTTCGCCGAAGGTTTCGCGGGCGATTTCGGCAATGCCGCCGATGGCGCCGATGACGCTCGAAGCCTCGACCGGCAGCATCAGCAATTTCTGGTTGGGCGAGGTGGCCAGGCTTTCCAGCGCCTTGATGTAATTGTTGGCCACGAAATAATTGATGGCCTGCACATTGCCCGCCGCAATGGCCTCGGACACCAATTGGGTGGCCTTGGCTTCCGCCTCGGCGGCGCGTTCGCGCGCCTCGGCGTCCCGGAAGGCGGCTTCCCGCCGGCCCTCGGCTTCGAGAACCTGGGCCTGTTTCTCGCCTTCGGCCTTGAGAATGGCCGCCTGGCGCCGGCCCTCGGCCTCGAGGATGGTGGCGCGTTTTTCGCGCTCGGCCTTCATCTGCCTTCCCATGGATTCGACCAGGTCCTTGGGCGGATCGATGTCCTTGATCTCGATGCGGGTGATCTTGACCCCCCAGGGCGCCACGGCGGTATCGACCACGCGCAGCACCCTGTCATTGATCTCGTCGCGGTGGCTGAGCAATTCGTCGAGGTCCATCGAGCCCATGACCGAGCGGATATTGGTCATGGTGAGGTTGAGGATGGCGTTTTCGAGATTGGCCACTTCATAGGCCGCCGCGGCCGCATCGAGAATCTGGTAGAAGGTGACGCCATTGGCGGTCACGGTGGCATTGTCGCGGGTAATGACCTCCTGGTGCGGCACGTCCAGCACCTGCTCCATCACATTGAGCTTCTTGCCCAGATTGTCGAGGAACGGCACGATGAGGTTGAGGCCGGGCTTGAGCGTGCGCGTATAGCGGCCGAACCGCTCGACCGTGTAATTATAGCCCTGCGGCACGGTCTTGGCCCCGGCAAACAGCACCAGTACCAGGAGCACGCCCAGAACGACCAGGGTGAGGCCCAGCCCGTCCAGCACGAAGCCGTCGAAGATTTCCATGGCGCCGATTCTCCTTGAGCCGCTGCGTCCGCACCGACTTTAGCCTATCGGCGCAAGGCCTGGATAGCCGGCTTCGGCCCGGTCCTATTTGACCGGCTGGCAGCGGCCCGAGGGCTGCAGGGCGGCAATGGCGCGCGGATCGCATCCGGTGAACAGGAACATCAGCCAATCCTCCTGGCTACCATAGAACACGTTGCGGTCCACCTCGCCCCTGACGCCGGGCACCACGCCGGTCTGGGTATATTGCCAGAAGGTCCAGGGGCGGTTGGTATAGCGCTCATGCGGCTCGGCGGCGGTCGAGCGCAGCCAGAACGCATTGGGGAAATATTCCCCTTCCAGCACGTCGCGGTGGAAGGTCATATCGGTATAGATGATCGGCAGCTTGCCGGTATGGCGCTCCATCACCTCCAGCATCAGCCGGATCTTTTCCAGCGCATCGGTCTTGCTCGGCTTGGTCTTGCAACTCGAATGATTGTTCCATTCGAGGTCGAGCACCGGTGGCAGCGCGCTTGGGTCATAGGGCACGTTCTTGACGAACCATTCGGCCTGTTCCGAGGCCAGCGAGCACCAGGTCATGAAATGATAGGCGCCGCGCGGCATGCCGGCATCCCGGGCCCGGGCCCAATTGGCGCGGAAATTGGGATCGACGTAATCCTTGCCCTCGGTGGCCTTCATGAAGACGAAATGCGTGCCCGAGCCGAGCGCCCGGCCGAAATCCACCCCTTCCTGGTAGCGGGCCACGTCGATCCCCTGGATCGGCATGCCCCGCGCCCGGTCCACCCCGGCATGGGGCCGGTTGTCCCCGGGAATGGCGCCATAGAGCCCGCCGCCGCTCGAACAGGCCGCCAGGGCGGTCACGAGCGCGGCCAGCAGGCCATTGCGGGCAAGACGGGAAACGGGACGGAAAATCCGGGCGACGGCCATGGGTCGAGACACTCGGTACGCAACAGGAAACAATGCCTTCGATTCAACATGGGCGGGTTAATGGAGGCTTAGGTTAAGACCTGTGGCGCCTGGCATGGTTAACATGCCGCATTGCGTTCGCGCTCCGTTCTTGTCCTTGACGCGGGCCTCTGCTAGCTTTCCTTCGGGTTTAGGGGTTTCGGGCGCTTATGGTCACCCGCGTAGCGACAGTGGCGTTTCAGGGCATCGAGGCGGTGCCGGTGAATGTGCAGGTGCAGATCGCGCCCGGTATTCCCGGCTTTATCCTGGTCGGCCTGCCCGACAAGGCGGTGCGCGAAAGCGGCGAGCGGGTGCGGGCCGCGCTCATCGCCTCGGGGCTGGGCCTGCCGCCCAAGCGCATCACCATCAACCTGGCCCCCGCCGATCTTCCCAAGGAAGGCAGTCATTACGACCTGCCGATCGCCCTGGGACTGATGGCGGCTCTGGGCGCCATTCCCCAGGATGCGCTCGATACCTATCTGGCCCTGGGCGAATTGGGCCTCGACGGGCGGCTGGCCCATGTCGATGGCATCCTGCCCGCCGCCCTTGCCGCCCAGGGCCAGGATTTGGGCCTCATCTGTCCCACCGCTTCCGGGCCGGAAGCGGCCTGGGCCGGCGATGGTATCGACATCGTTGCCGGCGACAGCCTCCTGGCCCTGGCCAATCACCTGACCGGCCGCCAATTGCAGGCCCGCCCGCAGGTGCGCCGGCAGCTTGCATCGGCCCAGGCCCTGCCCGACCTGGCCGATATGCGCGGCCAGGCCCTGGCGCGCCGCGCCCTGGAAGTGGCGGCGGCGGGCGGGCATAATCTGCTGATGATCGGCCCGCCCGGGGCCGGGAAATCCATGCTGGCGGCGCGCCTTCCCTCCATCCTGCCCCCGCTCAGCCCGCGCGAATTGCTCGACATTTCCATGATCCGCTCGATTGCCGGGGAATTGACGGGCGGCGTCCTGTCCGAAAGCCGGCCGTTTCGGGCGCCCCATCATTCCGCCTCCATGGCGGCTCTGGTGGGCGGCGGGCTCAAGGTCCGCCCGGGCGAGGCGAGCCTGGCGCATAACGGCGTGCTCTTTCTCGATGAATTGCCGGAATTTTCGCCCGGCGTGCTCGACAGCCTGCGCCAGCCGCTCGAAAGCGGCGAAACCGTCATTGCCCGCGCCAATATGCGCGTCACCTATCCCAGCCGCTTCCAGCTCGTGGCGGCGATGAATCCGTGCAAATGCGGCCTGGCCGGCACGCCGGGCCATGTCTGCAAGCGCGGCCCCGCCTGCGCCGCCGATTACCAGGCACGGATATCGGGGCCGTTTCTCGACCGCATCGATATCCGCATCGACGTGCCCGCCCTGTCGGCCGCCGAGATGATCGAGCCGGCCGGCGCGGCGGAATCGTCCGCCGCCGTGGCCGAAAGGGTGGCCCTGGCGCGCGAGCGCCAGCGCCGGCGCTATGCCGCGGCCGGCCATCCCGACATCCTCACCAATGCCGCGGCCGGGGCCACGCTGATCGAGCGGTTCGTCGTGCCCGACCGCGATAGCCGCTCGCTCCTTCTCCAGGCGGCGGAGCGGTTCAATCTCTCGGCGCGCGCCTATCACCGGGTGCTCAAGGTGGCGCGGACCCTGGCCGACCTGGCCGGTGCCGAACAGGTCGCCCGCCCCCATATCGCCGAGGCGCTGGGTTATCGGCTCAATTTCGGCGCCGCCTAGCTGGAGGAATCTGCATGCGCCATCGCATATCGGCCGGGGTGCTGGCCCTTCACCGCGACAGGATCCTGCTGGTGCGCCATTTCCGGCCGGGCATCCACGATTTCTGGTCCGGTCCCGGCGGCGGTGCCGAGGGTGACGAGCAATTGTCGCAGACGGCGGAGCGCGAGGCTTTCGAGGAAACCGGCCTGCGGGTCGAAGCGGGGCCCATGGCCTATATCGATGAATTGATCGACGCCTCGGGCCGTATGGTCAAGTTCTGGTTCCTGGCCGATTATCGGTCCGGCAACATCGATGTCGGTGCCAATCCCGCCCCGGACGAGGCCATCGCCGAGGCTGGCTGGTTCGGCCGCGATGCCCTGCCCGAGGGGCACGTCTTTCCCGAAATCCTGCGCGGCCGCTTCTGGGCCGATCTCGAAACCGGTTTCCCCGCCCCGATCAAGCTGCCGCTGCGCCTGTCGATCTTCTGAAACGGGCGCCCCACAGGCGTTTCACGTGAATCGTTCAACTCACCCGGTGATAACCGCCCTCGACGCCATGGGGCGAGAGCACGATCTGCCACAGGCTGATGCGGCGGGCCCGGAACAGCGCCGCCGAACTTGAGAGGTAATAGCGCCACATGCGGCGGAACCGCTCGTCGTACCGGTGCGAAAGCTGCGGCCAGGCGGCGTCGAAATTGGCCAGCCACGCCATCAGGGTGCGGTCGTAATAGGCGCCGAAATTGTGCCAGTCCTCCATGACGAACAGGCCTTCCACGGCCTTGCCGATCTGGCTGACCGAGGGCAGCATGCCATTGGCGAAAATGTATTTTTCCGTCCAGGGATCGCCGTGGCTGGTGGAAATGTGCCCGCCGATGCAATGGAGCAGGAACAACCCGTCCGGCTTGAGCAATTGCGCCGCCTTCTGGAAATAGGACCGGTAATTCTTGTAGCCCACATGCTCGAACATGCCCACTGACACGATCCGGTCGAACTGCCCCTCGAGCGCCATGTAGTCGAGCAGCCTGGTTTCCACCGGCAAGCCTCTATTGCGTTCATTGGCCAGCGCCGCCTGCTCCTTGGAAACGGTGACGCCGAGCCCGGAAATCCCGTAGCGTTCGGCGGCGAATTTGAGGAACCCGCCCCAGCCCGAGCCGATATCGAGCACCTTCATGCCCGGTTCGAGTCCGATCTTGCGGCAGATGAGGTCGAGCTTGGCCTCCTGGGCAGCGTCCAGCGTGTCGGCATGTTCCCAATAGCCGCACGAATAGATCATGCGCTGGTCGAGCATGGCCGTATAGAGATCGTTGCCGATATCGTAGTGCTTTTCGCCCACTTCCCTGGCGCGCAGGCGCTGCATATTGACCAGCCGTCCCCGCAGCATGGAAAAGATCAGCGACAGATCGTGCGGCAGGTGGTCCTGCACCCCCGCCGCGATGACCTTGTAGAGCAATTGGTCGAGCGGCTCGGCATCCCAGAGCCCGTCCATATAGGTTTCGCCCAGCCCCACGGTGCCCTCGCGCAGCAGGCGGCTGAACACCTGGTCGTCATGGATGGCGATATCGGCGGGCGGGGAGGCCGTGCCCGCATTGACGCCGGCCCTCGACAATTGGTCGAGCACGAAAGATTTGAAAGTAGAAGACATGGGAAAACACGAAGGACAGAAATTGGCAATGCGTCTTTACTAGACCCATCGCCATCTGCCGATCAAGCGTGTTGGCCGGCCGGGAGGCCCGGTCCGGTCCAGGCCGCGCCGGGCTTCAGTCTTCTTCCGCCCCGCTCCGTCCATGCGTCCAGCCGGCGCGCCATTCGCGTTCCAGGGCCGCGCGACGCTTGCCGTAGCGCGCCTCGGTCACTACCAGGTTGACGATGCGGTCGGTGCGGAAATTGCGGAAATCCTCACGCAGCAGGCACCAGGCGGAAATGAGTTGCTTGCCTTGGAAAAACGCCAGTCCTACCGGCCAGATGGTGCGCGTCGTCGCGCGGCCCTGCTCGTCTTCGTAATCGATGCGCACGGCCCGTTCCTGGCGCATGGCCAGCCGGATGTCGCCCAGTACCGGAATGGGCTTGCGCTCGCCCCAGAGCGCCACGGGCCAGAGCGCGGTATCGCTGATCCGGTCGCGCAGGTCCTCGGGCGAGGCATTGGCGATCTTGGCCAGCGCGTTGCGCGCCGCCGCGCCCAATCCATCGTCGGGCTGGGTTTCCACCCAGCGCGCGCCCAGGACCAGGGCTTCGAGTTCCTCGGCGGTGAACATCAGCGGCGGCAGGAAGAAGCCGGGCTTCAGCATGTAGCCGATCCCCGCTTCGCCGTCGATCGGCGCGCCCAGCCCGATAAGGGTCTGGATGTCGCGGTAAAGCGTGCGCACCGAAACGCCCTGCTCGGCCGCCAGGGCCGCCGCCGTGACCGGCAGGCGGTGCCGCCGCAGGGCATCCATGATGGAAAAGAGGCGCTGCGTCTTGTCCATGCCCGTCTCTCCATGCCCGCCTCCTCGTGCATTTGCACGAAAAGACAGGCGCCTGGCCGCTGTCAGGCCGCGTCAGCAGAATGCGGCCGTCAGCCGATCTCGAATTCGCACCAATGGCTGTAGGGCCGGTCGGGCGAATAGATGATATTGGGAAAATGCGGATTGTGTACGGCGTCGGCAAAGGCCTGGTCTTCAAGGCAGAAGCCCGAATTCTTGCCGTAATGCCGGCCGCCGAGCCCCGGAACCGGGCTGTCGGTCCAGACCCCGTTATAGACCTGCACGCCCGGCCGGTCGGACCACAGCCTGAGCGTCAAATCCTCTTCCGGCGCGGTGACGACGGCGATGGGATCGGCATGCTTGCGCCCGCTATCGAGCACCATGCCGATATCGTAATCGACGCCCTTGCCGTTCTCGTCGCGCATTTTGCGCGGCTGGCGCAGGTCATAGATGGTGTCGCGCGAGGGCAGGATGGCGCCGGTCGGCGCCAGGTCGGCTCCCAATTCGGTATAGGCGCTCGAATTGACCTGGATCGTATGGTCGAGGACGGTGTCGCTGGTCCCGAGATTGAAATATTGGTGCTGCACCAGGCTGATCGGCGTGGCCCGGTCGGTGGTGGCGCGCAATTCCAGCCGCAGCCGATTGCCCGAAAGCGTATAGGTGGCCGAGAAATTGACATTGCCCGGATAGCCCATGGCCCCGTCGGGCGAAAAATGCGTGAAGCGCACCGCATTGTTGGCGCTGTCGGCCTGCCCGCTCCACACCTGCCGGCCCAGCCCCTCGGCCCCGCCATGCAATTGCAGGTCGCCGGCATTGGCGGGCAGGTTATAGGTGACGCCATCGAGCGTGAAGCTGGCATGCTTGATGCGATTGGCGACGCGCCCAGCCAGGGCGCCGAAATGCGGGCTATGGGCGGGATAGGCCGGAAAATCCTCGTAGCCCAGCACCACCGAGCGTTCCCCGCCCTTGACCGGCACCCGCCAGTCGCGCACCGCTACCCCATAGCCGATGATGTCGACGGTAACGCCGCTATCGCTGACCAGGCGGAACTGGTCGACCCTTTGCCCGTCATGCTCGCCGAAGGTTGAAACCGAAATTGCCATCCAAGGGTCCCCTCCAAGATCTCGGGGGCGACCTCTAGCCCTATTGGCCTCATGCTGCAACGGCGCACTTGACGTTTGCGCGCCGGCCAAGAAGCATGGCCCCGCCGATCGGGGCAAGAATGTCGGGGAGCCTGGCTTGAGCGAAGAAACGATGAAGCGCCGGGCCACCGTGCATGATGTGGCGCGGGCCGCCGGTGTCTCCCTGGCCACGGTGGACCGGGTGTTGAACGGCCGCCCGGGCGTGCGCGCCGCCACCGCCGAAAAGGTCGAGGCCGCCATTGCCCGCATCGGGTTTTCGCGCGACCTCAATGCCTCGTTGATGGCGCGTTCGCGCGATTTCAGCCTGGCTTTCTTCATCCCCGACGGCACCAATGAATTCATGGAAAGCCTGGCCCGGGCCGTCGAGCGTCGCTCCGCCCAGGCCCTGGCCGACCGTATAGCGCTCGGAATCCGCCGCGTGCGCGCCTTCGACGCCGCCGCCTTGGCAAAAGGGCTCGCCGGCCTCGACGCGCGCACCTGCGATTGCGCCGTCATCGTCGCCAGCCAGGAGCCCGAAGTGATCGCCGCCATCGACGCGGCGAATCGGCGCGGCATCGCCGTGCTTACCCTTGTCTCGGACCTGCCCGGCTCGGCCCGCCGCCACTTCATCGGCATTGACAATGTCGCGGCCGGCCGCACCGCCGCTTCGCTTCTCGGGCGCTTCCTGCCGCAGGGCGGCAAGGTGGCCATCATTGCCGGCTCGCTGCATCTGCGCGACCATCTCGAACGGCTCGAAGGTTTCCTGGCCGCGCTCGGCGCCGAATTTCCCGCCCTGGAGGTCCTGGGGCCGCTCGAAGGTCACGATGAGCGCGACCGGACCGCGCGCCTGGTGGAAATCCTGCTGCGCGACCATCCCGACCTCGCCGGGCTTTACAATCTGGGCGCCGGCAATGCCGGCCTCGTGGCGGCGCTGGAAAATTCGGGCCGCCGGAATGGCCTGCGCGTCGTTGCCCATGAATTGACCGCCTCCACCAGGGCCGGCCTCTTGAGCGGGGCCATCGACGTGGTGCTCGACCAGAACCCCGATGGCGAGATCAGGGAGGCCATTCGCGCCGCCCGCTCGCTGGTGCTGGGGGCGGCCCGCGAGGCCGAAGCCGACCCCATTGAAATTGGGATTTTCCTGCGCGACAATCTGCGTTAGGAAGGCGTCGATCCACGATATCGGCGAAGGGCCCGGACGGGCGGGAGGACTTTGGACATGTATGGTCGATCCATTTGTGAGGTACGTGCCTCATGACTTTCCTCGGCATTGATATCGGCACGTCCGGCGTCAAGGCGCTGCTGATCGATGCAGACGGCAAGCCGCTGGGCGAGGCGTCCGCTCCTGCCGTCGAGCCGGTCCGTCCCCATCCCGGCTGGTCCGAGCAGAACCCTTCCGACTGGTGGACCGCCACCCTGGGCGCCGTGGACAAGCTCCAGGAGAGCCATGGCAGGCAATTGGCCGCCGTGAAAGGCATCGGGCTGTCGGGCCATATGCACGGGGCGACCGTGCTGGGGGCCGACGACGCGGTGCTGCGCCCCTGCATCCTCTGGAACGATGGGCGGGCTTCCGCCGAATGCGCCGAGATGGAAGCGGCCCTGCCCGAATTGCGCCGCCTGGCCGGCAATATCGCCATGCCCGGTTTCACCGCGCCCAAGATCGCCTGGCTGCGCAGGCATGAGCCGGACATCTATGCCCGGATTGCCAAGGTCCTGCTGCCCAAGGCCTATATCCGGCTGCTGCTGACCGGCGAATATGTGGAGGACATGTCCGACGCCGCCGGCACGCTCTGGCTCGACGTGGCCCGGCGCGACTGGTCCGATCAATTGCTCGCCGTCACCGGCCTCACCCGGGACCACATGCCGCGCCTCGTGGAAGGTTCGGCGATTTCGGCGGAGCTGAAGCCCGAATTCCGCGCCCGCTGGGGCATGACCGGCCCGGTCGTCGTGGCCGGCGGGGCGGGCGACAATGCCGCCGCCGCCTGCGGCATCGGCGCCATCCGTCCGGGCGAAGGCTTCGTGTCGCTGGGCACGTCCGGCGTGCTCTTCGTCTCCAACGAAACGTTCAGCCCCAATACGGCGGGGGCCGTACACGCCTTCTGCCACGCCATCCCCGAAACCTGGCACCAGATGGGCGTCATTCTCTCGGCCACCGATTCGCTCAATTGGCTGTCGCGCATCACCGGCAAGCAGCAGGCCGCGCTTGCGGGCGAAGCCGAGGCCGGGTTCAAGGGCCCGGGCGAGGCGATCTTCCTGCCCTATCTCTCGGGCGAGCGCACCCCGCACAACAACGCCCATGCGCGCGGGGCCTTTGTCGGCCTCAGCCAATCCACCGACGCGGCCCGGCTCGCTCAGGCGGTGATGGAAGGGGTTAGCTTCGCCATGCGCGATTGCCAGCGCGTCCTGGCCGATGCCGGCACGCGCATAAACCGGCTGATCGCCGTGGGCGGGGGCAGCAAATCGCCGCTCTGGCTCAAATTGCTGGCCACCAATCTCGACATGGAGATCGCCCTGCCCGAGGACGGCGATTTCGGCGGCGCCCTGGGCTCGGCCCGGCTCGGGCTTTGCGCCGCCACCGGCGCCGCGCCCGCCGAAGTCATGGCCATGCCGCCGATCCGCGCCACGATCGCGCCCGACGCCACGCTCTCATCCGCCTATTCCGACCAATATGCGCGCTATCGCGCCCTTTATCCCGCCATCGAGGAGGCACGTTCATGACCGATTTTTTCAAGGGCATTTCCCAGGTCAAGTATGAAGGCCCGGACAGCAGAAATCCGCTGGCCTATCGCCATTACGACAAGGACGAGCTGGTCGCCGGCAAGCGCATGGAAGACCATATCCGCCCGGCCGTGGCCTATTGGCATACTTTCGCCCAGGAAGGCGGCGATCCCTTCGGCGGCCGCACCTTCGATCGGCCCTGGTACGACAAGGGCATGGAGGGGGCGAAGCTGAAGGCCGACGTGGCCTTTGAATTCTTCGACCTGCTCGATATTCCCTTCTTCTGCTTCCACGACGTCGATATCGCTCCGGAAGGCGCGACCCTGGCCGAGAGCAACAGGAATGTCCGCGAGATCGGCGAGATTTTCGCGCGCAAGATGGAAAAGAGCCGGACCAGGCTTCTCTGGGGCACGGCCAATCTCTTCACCAATCGTCGCTACATGGCGGGCGCCGCCACCAATCCCGATCCGGAAGTCTTCGCCTATGCCGCCGGCCAGGTGAAGAACGTGCTCGAGCTGACCCACGAGCTGGGCGGCGAGAACTACGTGCTTTGGGGCGGCCGCGAAGGCTATGAAACCCTGCTCAACACCAAATTGGGCCATGAGCAGGACCAGATGGCGCGCTTCCTCTCGCTGGTCATCGAGCATGCCCGAAAGATCGGCTTTTCGGGCCAGATCCTCATCGAGCCCAAGCCGCAGGAGCCCAGCAAGCACCAATACGATTACGACGTCGCCACCGTTTACGGCTTCCTCCAGCGCTATGGGCTGGAAAAGGACGTCAAGTGCAATATCGAGGTCGGCCATGCCTTCCTTGCCGGTCATTCCTTCGAGCATGAACTGGCCGTCGCCTCCTCGCTGGGCATGCTCGGCTCGGTCGACGCCAACCGCAATGACCTGCAATCGGGCTGGGATACCGATCAATTCCCCAACAATGCCGGTGAAATGGCCCTGGCCTTCTATTACATCCTCAAGCAGGGCGGCCTGGGCAAGGGCGGCTTCAATTTCGACGCCAAGGTGCGCCGCCAGTCGCTCGATCCGGCCGACCTGCTCTATGGCCATATCGGGGGCCTCGATACCCTGGCCCGGGGCTTGAAGGGCGCCGCCGCCCTCATCGCCGATGGCGAGTTCGACAAGCGCCTCGACGAGCGCTATGCCGGCTGGGACCAGGGCCTGGGCAAGGATATCCTCGCCGGCAAGCTCAGCCTCGCCCAGATCGCCGACAAGGTGCAGGCCGACGACATCAATCCCCAACCGCGCTCCGGGCGCCAGGAATATCTGGAAAACCTGGTCAATCGGTTCGTCTGAACGATCAAGGCCCGGACAATCGCCGGCGTCCTCATCACCGTCATTGCCGGGCTTGTCCCGGCAATCCCTGCCTTGCTGGCGCTGAAAGGCGGATCACCGGGGCAGGCCCGGTGATGACAGGGCAGAACGACCGGTTCACCGCTCACACTTGAGGCTCGTCATGCCCCAGATCACCAATCCCATCCTTCCCGGGTTCAATCCGGACCCCTCCATCCTGCGCGTGGGCGAGGATTATTATATCGCCACCTCGACCTTTGAATGGTTCCCCGGGGTGCAGATCCACCATTCGCGGGACCTGGCCAATTGGCAGCTCGTCACCCGCCCGCTCAACCGCAAGAGCCAGCTCGACATGCGCGGCGATCCCGATTCCTGCGGCGTCTGGGCCCCCTGCCTCACCCATGACGGGGACAGGTTCTGGCTGGTCTATACCGACGTCAAGCGCAAGGACGGCTCCTTCAAGGACGCGCACAATTACATCGTCTGGTCCGAAACCATCGAAGGCCCGTGGTCCGACCCGGTCTATGTCAATTCCTCGGGCTTCGATCCCAGCCTGTTCCATGACGACGACGGCAAGAAATGGTTCGTCAACATGCTCTGGGACCATCGCACCAGGCCACTGAAATTCGCCGGCATCGCCCTGCAGCAATTCGATCCGCAAGCCGGCCGGCTCGTCGGGCCGATCACCAACATCTACAAGGGCACCGACCTCAAGCTGGTCGAGGGCCCCCATCTTTATAAGCGCAACGGCTATTATTACCTGCTGACCGCCGAGGGCGGCACCGCCTACGACCATGCCTGCACCTTCGCCCGGTCGCGCAATCTCGCGGGGCCCTACGAAACCCACCCGCAAAAGCACATCCTGACATCCAAGGACGCGCCTTTGGCCGCCCTGCAGCGGGCCGGCCATGGCGATATCGTGGAAACGCCCGAGGGAAAGACCTATCTCGTCCATCTCACCGGCCGCCCCACGACCCAGGAGCGCCGCTGTGTTCTGGGCCGCGAAACCTCGATCCAGGAGGCCTATTGGGGCGAGGACGACTGGCTCTATGTCAAGAACGGCCCGGTGCCGTCCCTGCATGTCGAGGTGCCCGGCGCCCGTGACGAGGCCCGGTATTGGGCCGAGACGCTTTATCGGTTCGACGAGGGCCTGCCGCTCGATTTCCAATGGCTGCGCACCCCGGACAGCGCGCGGATTTTTTCGACCGAAACCGGCACGCTGCGCCTGTTCGGGCGTGAATCCATCGGCTCCTGGTTCGAGCAGGCCCTGGTGGCCCGCCGCCAGACGCATTTTTCCTACGATGCGGAAACGCTGGTCGATTTTCAGCCCACGGACGAGCGCACCATGGCGGGGCTCACCGCCTATTACAGCCGCTACAATTTCTTCTACCTGGCCGTGACCGCCCATTCGGACGGGCAGCGCGAATTGCTGCTGATGAGTTCGGAAATCTCCTGGCCGGACGGCAATCTCACCTTCCCGGCCGAGCCGGTGCGGATTCCCGACACGGGCAAGGTAAAGCTGGCGCTGACCATTCGCGGCAGACACCTGCAATTCTTCTATGCGCTCGAGGGCCAGGACCTGCAGCCCATCGGACCGGTGCTCGATGCCTCGATCCTGTCGGACGAGTGCGGCGGCCACCAGGCCCATGGCAGCTTTACCGGCGCCTTTGTCGGCATGGCCGCGCACGATCTCAACGGCACGGCCAGCCCTGCGAGCTTCGATTATTTCCTCTATCGTCCCCGGCGCGATCCGTCCGACCGCTACGAGGTGGAAAACCTCAAATAGGCCAGAGCCGGCGATTCACGTGAAACGCTGCAGAGCGCTTTCATTTCAAAACAGCGGCGCGGGAGAGGACGGCTTACCTCTCCCGCGCCTTGTCATTTCCGGGTGGGCGGGGGAATGTGGCGCCCAGCCCCGGATTTTTTCAGAGGAACGTCATGAAACTTGAATCCATCGCCCTGCATCACGGCTATGAATCGGAGGCCACCACCAAGGCCGCCGCGGTGCCGATCTACCAGACCACGTCCTATACGTTCGACGACACCCAGCATGGCGCGGACCTGTTCGATCTCAAGGTGGCGGGCAATATCTATACCCGCATCATGAACCCCACCACGGCCGTGCTCGAAGCGCGCGTGGCCGAAATGGAAGGCGGCATTGCCGCCCTGGCGGTCGCCTCGGGCATGTCCGCCATCACCTATGCCATCCAGACCATTGCCCAGGCCGGCGACAATATCGTGGCCGTGTCCCAGCTCTATGGCGGCACCTATAACCTGTTCGTCCACACCTTCCCCCGCCAGGGCATCGAGGCACGGCTGGTCGTGCATGACGATTACGAGGGCTTTGAAAAGGCCATCGATGAAAACACCAAGGCGGTCTTCCTCGAATCCATCGGCAATCCGGCCGGCAATGTCGTCGATATCGCGCGCATCGCCGAAATCGCCCATCGCCATGGCGTGCCGGTCATCGTCGACAATACCGTGGCCACCCCCTATCTGACGCGCGCCTTCGATTTCGGCGCCGATATCATCGTGCATGCGCTCACCAAATATATCGGCGGCCACGGCACCTCCATCGGCGGCATCATCGTCGACGGGGGCAAGTTCGACTGGAAGGCGAACGCCGCGCGCTTCCCCATGCTCAACGAGCCCGACCCCTCCTATCACGGCGTGGTCTATACCGAGGCGCTGGGGCCGGCGGCTTATATCGGGCGCGCCCGCGTCGTGCCGCTGCGCAATACCGGTGCCGCGCTTTCGCCCTTCAATGCCTTCCTCATCCTGCAAGGCCTGGAAACCCTGGGCCTGCGCATGGAGCGCCATTGCGCCAATACCCAGAAGGTGGCCGAATATCTCAAGACCCATCCCAAGGTGGCCTGGGTCAATTATGCCGGCCTGCCCGATAGCCCCTATCACGAAACGGCCAGGAAGATTTCCAAGGGCTCCGGCTCGGGCATCCTCTCCTTCGGCATCAAGGGCGGCCAGCAAGCGGGCGGGCGTTTCATCGACGCGCTGCAGATGATCCTGCGGCTGGTCAATATCGGCGACGCCAAGTCGCTGGCCTGCCATCCGGCCAGCACCACCCACCGCCAGCTTTCGCCCGAAGAGCTGAAAAAGGCCGGTGTCTCGGAAGACCTGGTGCGCCTGTCCATCGGCATCGAGCATGTCGACGACATCATTGCCGACATCGCCCAGGCGCTCGACAAGGCCTAATCAATTTTTGCCGAACCGGGGGCGACAGCCTCCGGTTCGCGGCGTAAGCTTTCTTCCAGCGGTCGCAGCCTTTGCGTCTCGTGCTGGGTTTGGCGCTTGTGCGTTCGGCTTCGCGGCCCCTTTCGAGGAGGACGGTCGAACATGGCTCGCATGCACATCATGGCCGGCGCCGGCGACAAGCTGGACATGCCGCAAATCCGCTCCATCACCTTTGCCGATCTGGGCCTGGCGCTGCGGCGCGGCGCCGGGGATTTCTGGGCCAAGCCCAGCCATTACCTGCTTCTGGCGCTGATCTATCCCATTGTCGGCATCGGGCTGACCGTGTGGATGAACGGCTTCCAGACCTGGCCCCTGCTCTATCCGCTGATCGGCGGCTTCGCGTTGATCGGGCCCATCGCCGCCCTGCCGCTCTACGAAGTGTCCCGCCGCCGCGAAATGGGGCTCGATCCGACCTGGTCCGAGGCCATGGGCGTGCTCCACTCCCCCGCCATCGGGTCCATCCTGGCGGTCGGCGCCATGCTCTTCGTGCTCTTCACGCTCTGGCTCAGCAGCGCCCAGGCGCTTTACGAGGGCCTGTTCGGCGCCGCCCCGCCCCATGCCCTGGGCGGCCTGGTCGACCAGGTGCTCACCGAACCGGGCGGTATGACGCTCATCATCGTCGGCACAGCGCTCGGGGCGCTTTTCGCCCTGGTGGCGCTGGCCAGCTCGGTCATCGCCTTTCCCCTGCTGCTCGACCGCGACGTGGGCGCCTATGTCGCGGTGGAAACCTCGTTCCGCGCCGTCTGGCACAATCCGCTGCCGCTGCTGTGCTGGGGCATCATGGTGGGCGCCGGCATCGCCCTGGGCGCCTTGACGCTCTTTGTCGGCCTGGCGGTCATCCTGCCCATTTTCGGGCACGCCACCTGGCACCTCTATCGGGCGCTGGTGGCCGATGCCTCCTTGATCCGCACGCCGCCCCGCTAGCGGCGCCAGCAAAGCGGGCAAACTGCGCGGGGGCCGGTTGGAATCGGCCTCCGAACCGCCTAAGGTCGGCACTGTTTTTCTCAGCCGAGTGCCGGCCCGCGCCCATGGATCAGACGCCCTTCGAGTCCGCTTCCGGTTCCGCCCTGCAGGGGCTGACCCCGATGATGGCGCAATATTTCGAGATCAAGGCGGTCAATCCCGGCTATCTGCTGTTCTATCGCATGGGCGATTTCTACGAGCTGTTCTTCGAGGACGCCGAAATCGCCAGCGCCGCGCTGGGCATCGTGCTCACCAAGCGCGGCAAGCATCTGGGCGAGGATATCGGCATGTGCGGCGTGCCCATCCACGCCGCCAACGATTATCTCAACAAGCTCATCAAGCTCGGCCATCGCGTTGCCATCTGCGAGCAGATGGAAGATCCCGCCGAGGCCAGGAAGCGCGGTGCCAAGTCCGTGGTGCGCCGCGACGTGGTGCGGCTGGTCACGCCCGGCACCTTGACCGAGGACGACCACCTGGATGCCCGCACCGCCAATTATCTCGCGGCCCTGGCCATGCTGGGCCATGGCGAAAGCGATTTCGCCCTGGCCTGGGCCGATATTTCCACCGGCGAAACCTTCGTGGCCGAGCTGCGCGCCGACCAGCTCGGCGATGAACTGGCGCGCATCGCCCCGGCCGAATTGCTGCTGACCGACAAGGTGCGCGAAGCCCTGGTCGAGCGCCAGCTTTTCGCGCCCGCCTGGGCCGCCATCGCCACCCCGGTGCCGCCCGAAGCCGCCGACAGCGAAGAGGCCCTGCCCCGCCTCCGCCAGGCCTTTCCCGCCGGGCTTTTCGATCCCACCGCGCTGTCCCGTGCCGGTCGTGCCGCCCTGGGCATGCTGGTGCTGTATGTCGAGCAGAGCCAGAAGGGCCGCCATGCCCCGCTGCGCCCGCCCCTGCTCGATGCCGCCGACGCCGTCATGGCCATCGACGCGGCCACCCGCTCCAGCCTCGAAATCCTCCAGACCCAGCGCGGCGCGGCGCATGGTTCGCTCCGCCATTGCATCGACCTCACCGTTTCCGCGCCCGGCGCCCGGCTGCTGGCGGCGCGGCTGGCCGCCCCCCTGCGCGATCAGGCCGCCATCAATGCGCGGCTCGACGCGGTCGGCCGGCTGGTGGACGATACGCTGCTGCGCGGCCGCCTGCGCCAGGATTTGAAGGCCGTGCCCGACCTGGCCCGGGCCCTGTCGCGCCTGGCGCTCGAACGGGGCGGCCCGCGCGACCTGGCAGCCATCGGCAAGGCCATCGCCGCCGCGCTCGACCTGGCCGGGCATCTGGCCAGCCAGGCCGATCTGCCCCCGGTTCTCGCCCGCCTCACCGAAACCCTCGCCGCCGCGCCGCGCCCCCTGGCGTCCGAACTGGGCCGCGCGCTTGCCGACGACCTGCCCCTCCTCCACCGCGACGGCGGCTTCATCCGCGCCGCCTATGACGGCAAGCTCGACGAGGAGCGGGCCCTGGGCACCCAGACCCGCGCCGTGGTCGCCGCGCTGCAGGCGCGACTGGCGGACGAAACCGAATTGCGTGCCCTCAAGATCAAGCACAATGGCGTCCTCGGTTTTTTCGTCGAAGTGCCCGCCGCCCAGGGCGGCAGGTTGCTCGAGCCGCCACACCGCGACACGTTCATCCATCGCCAGACGCTGGCCAATGCCATGCGCTTCACCACCACCGAACTGGCCGACCTCGAAGGCCGGATCGCCAAGGCGCAGGATGCCGCGCTCGCCATCGAACTGGCCATTTTCACCCGCCTGCGCGAGGATGTCCTGGCCCGCACCGCCGGCCTGCAGGGGCTGGCCGATGCCCTGGCCGAACTGGACGTCACCGCCGCGCTGGCCGAACTCGCCGCCACGCGCGGCTTCTGCCGGCCCCGGATCGACGACAGCCTGGCTTTCGCCATTGCGGGGGGGCGCCACCCTGTGGTCGAAATCATGGTGCGCGCCGAAGGCCAGAGCTTCGTGGCCAACGATGCCGACCTTTCGGGCAGCGAGGAATCGGGCGGGGGCGCGCTCTGGCTGGTCACCGGCCCCAATATGGGCGGCAAATCCACCTTCCTGCGGCAAAACGCGCTCATCGCCATCCTGGCGCAGATGGGCGCCTACGTGCCGGCCGACAGCGCCCATATCGGCGTGGTGGACCGGCTGTTTTCCCGCGTCGGCGCCTCCGACGACATCGCCCATGGCCGGTCCACCTTCATGGTCGAAATGGTGGAAACCGCCGCCATCCTCAATCGCGCCACCCGCCGCTCGCTGGTCGTGCTCGACGAGATCGGCCGCGGCACCGCCACGTTCGACGGGCTGTCCATTGCCTGGGCCGCCGTCGAGGCCCTGCACGAAACCACCGGCTGCCGGGCGCTTTTCGCCACCCATTTCCACGAATTGACCGCGCTGGCCAAAACCCTCTCGCGCGTCGCCAATGTCACCATGAAGGTGCGCGAATGGGAGGGCGACGTGGTGTTCCTGCACGAAGTGGGCCCCGGCGCCGCCGATCGCTCCTACGGCATCCAGGTGGCCCGGCTCGCCGGCCTGCCCGAACCGGTCATTGCCCGGGCCCGGCAGGTGCTCGACGTGCTCGAGCAGCGCTCCGCCGGCACGGCCTCTTCCAGCCAGAAGGCCAGCGTGCTAGACGATTTACCGCTCTTTGCCCATCGCCCGGCCCCGGTTTCCAGCGGCAGCGATCCCGTTCACGAAGCGCTCGACGATCTGCGCCCCGATGAGATGACCCCGCTCCAGGCCATTGAAATCCTCTATGAGTTGAAGAAAATCCGCGATGACGCCCGCCGAAACTGAGGCCCGGCCGAAAAAGCCGCTTTTCGCGCTCAGGAATGCCACGACGCTGCTGGCCGAATTCGACGCCGCCATCGGCGCGGAGCCGGCCAAGGCGCCCGCCGCCCGCGCCGCCGTTCTGGCCCATCTGCGCCAGGTCCTGGCCGAGGCCCGCGCCGGCGCCGAGGCCGAGCTTCTGGCCAATGGCAAGGGTACGCGCTGCGCGCAGAACCTGTGCGCCGCACAGGACGAGATCATCGCCGCCATCTATCGCTTCGCCACCACCCGCGTCTATCCGGTGGACAATCCCTCCGGCGCCGAGGCCATCGCCCTGTCCGCCGTGGGCGGCTATGGGCGGGGCACGCTGGCGCCGGGCTCCGACATCGACCTGCTCTTCATCCTTCCCTACAAGCAGACCCCCTGGGGCGAGCAGGTCACCGAATATATCCTCTACATGCTCTGGGACCTGGGCCAGAAGGTCGGCCATGCCGTGCGCTCGGTCGATGAATGCATCCGCATGGCCCGCGCCGACATGACCGTGCGCACCGCCACGCTCGAAGCGCGGTTCCTCACCGGCGACCGGGCGCTTTACGACCAGCTCACCCATCGCTTTGAAACCGAGATCATGCCCCGCACGGGCCCCGAATTCATCGCCGCCAAGATGGCCGAGCGCGACGAGCGCCACCGGCAGATGGGCAATACCCGCTATGTGGTCGAGCCCAATGTCAAGGATGGCAAGGGCGGCCTGCGGGACCTCAACACCCTGTTCTGGATCGGCAAATACTTCTTTTCGGTCAAAACCAGCCACGAATTGGTGGGCAAGGGCGTGCTCACCGCCGGCGAATACAAGCTGTTCTCGCGCGCCGAGGATTTTCTCTGGGCGGTGCGCTGCCACCTGCATTTCCTCACCGGCCGGGCCGACGAGAAGCTGACCTTCGAGGTGCAGCCCGATCTGGCCCATCGCATGGGTTATGCCCAGCGCCTGGGCATGCTGGGGGTCGAGCGGTTCATGAAGCGCTATTTCCTCGTCGCCAAGGATGTGGGGGACCTCACGCGCATCATCAGCGCCAGCCTCGAATTTCACCACGCCAAGGACATGGACGTGGTCGGGCGCGTGCTTGCGCCCTTCCGCTCGGGCCGTTCGCGCCTCAAGGGCGAAACCGATTTCGTGCTCGATACCGGACGGCTCAATATTGCCGGGCCCGACGTCTTCGAGAAGGACAAGGCCAATCTGGTCAGGATGTTCATGGTGGCCGGGCGCGAGCAATTGCTCATCCACCCCGATGCGCTCAAGCATGTGCGCCATTCGCTGCGTCTCATCGATAACGATCTGCGCACCGATCCGCGCGCCAATGCGTGTTTCCTCACCATCCTGACCAGCCCGCTTTATGTCGAGCGCATGCTGCGGGCCATGAACGAAAGCGGCGTCCTGGGCCGCTTCGTGCCCGATTTCGGCAAGATCGTCGCGCTGATGCAGTTCAACATGTACCACCATTACACGGTGGACGAGCACCTGATCCGCGCCATCGGCGTCATGGCCGAAATCGCCAATGGCGGCCTGCGCGCCGAATTGCCGCTGACCCATGAATTGCTGCCCCAGCTCAACGATACGCGCCTGCTCTATGTGGCCCTGTTCCTCCACGACATCGCCAAGGGCCGCCCCGAGGACCATTCCGTTGCCGGGGCCCGCATCGCGCGAAAACTCTGTCCCCGCTTCGGCCTCAACCCGGCCGAGACCGACACCGTGTCCTGGCTGGTCCAATATCACCTGCTGATGAGCGAGATCGCCCAGGCCCGCGACATCCAGGACCCCGAAACCGCCCGCGCCTTTGCCGATGTGGTGCAATCGCCCCAGCGCCTGGCCCTGCTGATGATCCTCACCGCCTGCGATATCCGCGCCGTCGGCCCCGGCACCTGGACCGGCTGGAAGGGCTCGCTGCTGCGGGCCCTTTATTTCGCCACCGAGCCGCTGCTCTCAGGCGGCCACAGCCAGGTCAGCCAGTCCGACCGGGTCGAGCAGGCCCGCCAGGCCCTGGCCCGCGCGCTCGACTGGCCTTCGACCGACAGCGCCGCCTATGGCGCCCGCCATTACGACCATTACTGGCTGCGCGCCGAGCCCGAATTGCAGCTCGAACATGCCCGCATGATCCGCCATGCCGACGAAACCGGCCAGCCCTTTGCCGGCTCCATCCGCGTGCGCGCCTTCGAGGGCATTACCGAAGTCAGCTTCTATACGCCCGACCATCCCCGCCTGCTCTCGCTCATCGCCGGCGCCTGCACCATGCAGGATGCCTCGATCATCGGCGCGCAGATCTTTTCCACGCGCGATGGCCGCGCCATCGACACGTTCCGCCTCAAACGCTCCTTCACCTCCGACGAGGACGAGAAGGTGCGCGCCACCCGCATCATCGACACCGTGCGCCAGCTCCTGCAAGGCAAGCGCCAGGTGCTGATCGATCTGGGCAAGGTGTCGCGCCACAACAGGCGCCTGCGGCCCTTCGCCGTGCCGGCCCAGGTTTCGGTCAGCAATGCCATCTCGGAAAAGTTCACCGTCATCGAAGTGTCCGGCCTCGACCGCATCGGCCTGCTCTACGCGCTGACCCGCGAAATTTCAGATCTCAACCTCACCATCGGTTCGGCCCATATCGGCACCTATGGCGAAAAGGCGGTGGACGTCTTCTATGTCACCGACCTCACGGGCCAGAAAATCCACGTCAAGGCGCGCCAGAAACGCATCCACGACGCCCTGATGGATGTCTTCGAGCAGCGCGAGGAGAAAAAGGTGGTCAATGGCTAGGGCGGCGCCTTCACCTCTCCCGGCCTTGCGGGCCGGCCTTTCCCCCGGAGGGAGAGGTGAAGAAGGTCCGACCCCATGAGCCTCTTTCGCAATTTCGTCTCGGTCGGCGCCTGGACATTGGTGAGCCGCATTGCCGGCTTTGCGCGCGACGCGCTGATGGCGGCGGTTCTGGGCACCGGGCCGGCGGCCGACGCGTTCTTTGCCGCCTTCCGCTTCCCCAACCTGTTCCGGCGGCTCTTTGCCGAAGGCGCCTTCAACACCGCCTTCGTGCCGATGTTTTCCGGGGCGCTGGAGCGCGAGGGCGCCGAGGGCGCGAAACTGCTCGCCGCCCGCATCATGAGCTGGCTGGTCGCCATGCTGGTCGTCGTGACCGTCCTGGTCGAAATGTTCATGCCGCAGATCATGCTGGCCTTCGTCCCCGGCTTTGTCGACGATGCGGAAAAGTTCGGCCTCACCGTGCTCCTGACGCGGCTCATGTTCCCCTATCTCGCCTGCATGTCGCTGATGGCGGCCTATGGCGCCATTCTCAATACGCTGGGGCGCTTCACCGCCGCCGCCTTCGCCCCGGTCCTGCTCAATATCGTCAATATCGCGGTGATGATCCCGCTGGCCACGTTCTGGGTCCAGGCCCCGGCACAGGCGACGATCTGGGTGGCCCTCGCCACCATGGCGGGCGGCATCGCCCAGTTCTGGCTGCTCTGGGTCGCCATCGGCCGGGCCGGCTTCCGCCCGGCCTTCCGCCTGCCCCGGCTCGACCCGGATGTGCGCCGCTTCTGGGTGCTGGCCGTTCCGGCCATCCTTTCGGGCGGTATCACCCAGATCAATATCTTCGTCGGCACCATCATCGCCTCGGGGGCCGACAATGCCATTGCCGTGCTCTCCTATGCCGACCGGCTCTATCAATTGCCCCTCGGCATTATCGGCATCGCCATCGGCACGGTGCTGCTGCCCGAATTGTCCCGCCACCTGACCGGCGGCCGCGAGGCCGAGGCCCGCGCCAGCCAGGACCAGGCCCTGTTCGTCGCCATGTTGCTGGCCATGCCCGCCGCAACCGCGCTCATCGCCCTGGCCGAGCCCATCGTGCGGGTCCTGTTCGAGCGCGGCGCCTTCGATGCCCTGGCCACGCGCCAGACCGCCGAGGCGCTTGTCGCCTTTGCCGCCGGCATTCCCGCCTATGTGCTGATCCGCGTGCTCCAGCCCGGCTTCTTCGCCCGCGAGGATACGCTGACCCCCACCATTTTCGCCGGGGTGAGCGTGGCCACCAATATCGCCCTTTCCCTCCTGCTCTTTCCCGCCTATCGCCATGTCGGCATCGCCATTGCCACGGCTTCGGCCGCCTGGGTCAACGTGCTGCTCCTGGCCGGCATGCTGGCGCTGCGCCGCCATTTCGCCCTCACCGCTCCGCAATGGCGCGCCCAGGCGGCCATCGTGGCGATCAGCCTGGTCATGGGCGCGGCGCTCTATCTGCTTTCAGGGGCCGGCGCGGGGCACCTGGCCAGCGGCGTGCCGCTCTGGCGCCAGGCCGGGGTGCTTTTCGTGCTGATCGCCTTCGGCGTCGCCACCTATTTCACCCTTGTCCATGTCACCGGCACGCAAAGGCTGGGACAGCTTGTGCGGCGCCTGCGCCGGCGCGGCTGAGGCGGGCGGCGATTGCCCGGTTTTCATCCGGCCCCGCCCCGTATAGAACGGGGCCATTCGATCCTTTCTAGCGGCGTTATGTGACCATGGCTTTCACCCCCCGCGTCTTTTCGGGCATCCAGCCTTCGGGCGACCTGCACCTGGGCAATTATCTCGGCGCCATCCGCCGTTTCGTGCCTTTGCAGGATTCGCACGAAACCATCTATTGCGTGGTCGACATGCACGCCATCACCGTCTGGCAGGAGCCCGAGGCGCTGCGCCGGGCCACGCGCGAAGTCGCCGCCGCCTTCATCGCCGCGGGGATCGATCCGAAAAAGTCGATCATCTTCAACCAGTCCCATGTCGTCCAGCACGCCGAACTGGCCTGGGTGTTCAATTGCATCGCGCGCATGGGCTGGATGGCGCGCATGACCCAGTTCAAGGACAAGGCCGGCAAGAATTCCGAGAACGTGTCGCTCGGGCTCTTCGCCTATCCTTCGCTCATGGCCGCCGACATCCTGCTCTACAAGGCCACCCATGTGCCGGTGGGCGACGACCAGAAGCAGCACCTCGAGCTGACGCGCGACATCGCCAACAAGTTCAACAACGATTATGCCGCTTCCATCGCCGCCCGGCAGGTGGGCGAGGAGGGAGCCTTCTTCCCGGTTACCGAACCGCTGATCGCCGGCCCGGCCACCCGCATCATGAGCCTGCGCGACGGCACCAGGAAGATGAGCAAGTCGGACCCGTCCGAGCAATCGCGCATTTCCCTGCTCGACGATGCCGATGCCATCGCCAAGAAGATCAGAAAGGCCACCACCGATCCGGCCGAACTGCCGCTGGCGGTCGAGGGGCTGGAAGGCCGTCCCGAGGCCGACAATCTCGTGGGCATCTATGCCGCTCTCTCGGACAGGACCAAGGCCGAGGTGCTGGCCGAATTCGGCGGCCAGGGCTGGGGCCGGTTCAAGCCGGCTCTGGCCGATCTGGCCGTGGCGGTGCTTGCCCCCATGGCCGGGGAAATGCGCCGCCTGCTCGACGATCCGGCGACCATCGACGCGGTTCTGCGCGAGGGGGCCGGGCGCGCCGGCGCCCTGGCCGAGAAAACCATGGTCGATGTGCGCGACATCGTCGGTTTCATCCGCTGATTTCACCCCGGAGGCGCTCATGGTTTCCGACGTCGAATACAAACGCAAATTCCTCGTCGTCATCGACGAGACGGAAGAATGCGAACGCGCCCTCACCTTCGCCGCCTGGCGCGTCAAGCGCACCGGCGGCACCGTGGTGTTGATGAGCGTGGTGCCCAAGCCCGAATTCATCGGCCTGGGGGTCGAGGACGTGCTGCGGGCCGAGGCGGTCGAGGAGGCCGAACGCAATCTCGATGCCCGCCTCGCCCGCATCCGCGAAATCGGCGACGTGCGCACCGAATCGGTCATCCGCGAGGGCAGCGCTCCCGAACAGATCGAAAAAGTGATCGACAAGGATCACGACATCGCCATCCTGGTTCTGGCCGCATCGAAATCGGGCGAGGGACCGGGACCGCTGGTCATGCACTTTGCCGGCCGGGCCAATGTCCTGCCCATTCCCCTCACCATCGTTCCCGGTCGCATGAGCGAGGACGAAGTGATAGCCCTCTGTTAACCCCGAAGGGTCAGATGCGAAGCCTCTTGCATCCTGAGTGCAAAAGTCTATTTTAGAAGCGTTCTAATCGCAAATGCGCGAGGAGCCTGCGCCATGTTCATCCAGACCGAAGCCACGCCCAACCCGGCCACGCTGAAATTCCTGCCCGGCCGCGACGTGCTCACGGGCGAGCCGCGCGACTTCCGCTCCCCCGCCGATGCCGCCATTTCGCCTTTGGCCACCGGGCTTTTCGCCATTTCCGGCGTCACCGGCGTGTTCCTGGGATCCGATTTCATTTCGGTCACCAAGGACGAAACCAATTGGGCCCATATCAAGCCGGCCATTCTCGGCGTCATCATGGACCATTTCCTGTCCGGCAAGCCGGTTCTCGCCGAGGCCCACGAGCATGCCGCGCCCGATCCGGACGATGAATTCTTCGACGAAGACGACAAGGAAGTGGTTGAAGTCATTAAGGAATTGCTGGCGACACGCGTGCGGCCAGCCGTTGCCATGGATGGCGGCGACATCACGTTCAAGGGGTTCAAGCAAGGCACGGTCTTCCTGCATATGCAGGGGGCCTGCTCGGGCTGCCCCTCCTCGACCGCGACCCTCAAGAGCGGCATCGAGAACCTGCTGCGCCACTTCGTCCCCGGCGTCGAGGCCGTCCAGCAGGTCTGACCCATCAGTTCAGCAGCAAGCCGGAGGCCCCGACGAGCACTCGTCGGGGCCTTTGTCTATGATTCGTGAGGCAGCCACTTCTTCTCGATCTTGCACACCATCGTATAGGCCGGATCGAACACATTGCCGACCTCGTAGCGCACCACCTGGCCCATCAGATGGCTCGCGGCCACGCTCGAAAGCCCATATTCGCCCATCAGCCAGTCGAACATCTCGGTCGTGGCATGTTGCAGCGCCTGGTCCAGCGGCCTGGCATTGCCCAGGGTAAAGATGAACGTCTCGTCCTCGCCACGCGGCCAGGCCTGGCGCCGCTGTTTGAGGATGCTGAGGCGGAATTCCACCTCCATGGCCGTTTCGACCCCGGTGCCGGCAATCTCGCCGTCGCCCTGGATGGCGTGGCAATCGCCGAGGAAAAACAATGCGCCGGGAACGCCAACCGGAAAGGTGATGCGCGCGCCCGGCCGGCAGCCGCGATAATCCATATTGCCGCCATTGGGGCCACTGGTGGCGGTCGAAATCGCCTCCCCGCCTGCCGGCGCCACCCCGAAACAGCCGATCATCGGCGACAACGGCAAGATCATGCGCTCGAGCCCCGCCACAGGCGTGGCCAATCGCACATTGCCCGCGTCGGCATCGATGATCCAGTCGGCCTTGTCGCGCGGCGGCAGCTCGCGCACCCGTTCGGGATCGACCACATTGCCGGCCAGCGCGGCGCGGGTCCAGCCATGGGCACGGATCGGCGTCATGCCGATGATATCCACCGCCAGCGCATCGCCCGGCTCGGCCCCCCTGACCAGGATCGGGCCATTCATCGGATTGCCGCCATGGGCGCGCACGATTCCGTCCTGGTCCGCTCCATTGGCATCCAGCGTCCGGGTAACGACGATATCGCCGCTTTCCACATGCAAGGCCGGCGGCAGCGTGGCCAATATGCTGTGATATTGGCTGGGGATGAATTCGTGCCGCGCCACTATTCGGCTGCCTGGTGTTCGCCGCGCTTGGACTGGTCGGTAATGGCCAGGATTTCAGCCGGCTCATCGTCTCTTTTGCGGCGGATGCGGAGCCGTTTGATGCGGCGGCTATCGGCGGCCAGCACCTCGAATTCATAGCCCGCGATGCCGTTGACGCGCTCCCCGCGCTTGGGCACGTGCCCGGCCAGGTCGAAGACCAGTCCGCCTATGGTTTCAACGTCGTCGGCAAAATCGCCGGGATCGAAATCGGGGCCCAGCATGGCCTGCACCTCGTCGAGTTCGGCGCGGGCATTGGCGAGGTAGAGATCGTCCCCCACCTTGCGGATCATGGCCTGCTCGGCCTCGTCGTGCTCGTCCTCGATCTCGCCGACCACCGCTTCGAGCAGGTCCTCGATGGTGACTAGGCCATCGGTGCCGCCATATTCGTCGACCACGATGGCCATATGGGTGCGGCTGGCGCGCATGGATTGCAAAAGGTCCGCCGCCGGCATGAAGCTGGGCACGAACATGGCCGGGCGGGTAATGCCCAGCTTGCCGATCTTCTGCTTGAGCGCCGAGGAAACGAATTTGACCGGCACGTCCTTTTCCGGATCGGCCACCGGCTCGGTGATTTTCGAGAGCGCATCCTTGATGTGGATGAAGCCCTTGATGTCGTCCAGCCCGTCTTCATAGACGGGCAGGCGCGAATGACCCACCTGCCGGAACCGCGCCAGCAGCGTTCCCAGATTGATATCGGCTTCCACGGCCTGAATGTCGGAGCGCTCGACCATGACGTCGTCGATCGAGACATTGGAGAGCTTGAGCACGTTCTGCAGGATGACGCGCTCGCTCTCGGTGAAGTCTGCGGTTTCCGCGCTTCCCGTCTCTTCCAGCGCCACTTGCAGATCGTCGCGCAGGGAGACGGTTCTGAGGGCCATCAGGCCCTTGATCCGGTTCCACAGGCTCGGCCCCCGCGGCGTGGCGAGGGCGGGACTAGAGGGAGGGTCGGGATTATCGGGCACCCGCGGGCCCCTCGTATCGCTATCGGTCATCATGTCGTGCCGCACGGCGGCTCAATCGTCCTTTGAAAAGCGGAAAATGCCGCATATCGGGCGGGAGTTCCCGGCCCGGTTCAGTCTTCGGCATAGGGATCCCCGATCCCGAGCCCGGCCAATATCTGGGTTTCCAGGCCCTCCATGTGAAGGGCTTCGGCCTCTTCGAGATGATCATATCCCAAAATGTGCAGAAATCCATGCACCATGAGATGGGTGAAATGATCCTCCAGGCTCTTGCCCAGATCCGCCGCTTCCCGCTCCAGTGTTTCACGGGCAAGGCTGATGTCGCCCAACAGCCCGATCAGAGGCGCGAAGGGCTCTATCTGGGGGAAGCTCAGCACATTGGTCGAGGCATCCTTGCCGCGCCATTGCGCGTTGAGCGTGCGCTGTTCGGCATCGTCGGTCAGCAGCACCGAAATTTCGGCGGCGCCCTTGATGCGCGGCTTCGCGCCGGCCAAAGCCGCCAGGATGGCGCGCTCGGCCAGACCATCGAAAGCCTCCGGCCAGCCCTCCACATTGCGGATGACGGCGATTTCGAGAGGAAGCGCGCTCAGCGGGGCGTCTCCCCGCTGGCCCGGTCCTTTTCGGCCAGCCGGCGCGCCGCGTCGCGCTCATAGGCCTTGACGATCCGGCCCACCAGGGCGTGGCGTACCACATCGGCCTCGTTGAAACGCGAGACATGGACGCCCTCGACCCCGTCGAGCAGCTTGACCGCTTCGATGAGTCCGGACCGTTCCCCGCGCGGCAGGTCCACCTGCGTGGGATCGCCGGTAACGATCATCTTGGAATTTTCGCCCAGGCGGGTGAGGAACATCTTCATCTGCATCGAGGTGGTGTTCTGCGCCTCGTCCAGGATCACCACTGCATTGGAGAGGGTTCGGCCACGCATGAAGGCGAGCGGCGCCACCTCGATGATTCCCGATGCGATGCAGCGCTCGACATTTTCCGGCTTCAGCATGTCGTAAAGGGCGTCGTAGAGGGGGCGCAGATAGGGGTCGACCTTTTCCTTCATGTCGCCGGGGAGGAACCCCAGCCGTTCGCCCGCCTCGACAGCCGGGCGCGACAGGATGATGCGGTTGATGTCGCCGCGCTCGAGCAGCGAGGCGGCATGGGCGACGGCAAGATAGGTCTTGCCGGTGCCGGCCGGCCCGACGCCGAAGACCAGTTCGGCCCGCTCCATGGCCCGCATATAGGCATCCTGCGCCGGCGTGCGAGCCACGATGGTGGATTTGCGCGTGGCGATCTGGGCCATGCGCACCCGCCCCTTCTTTTCCAGCGTCGGCAGGACGAGTTGGCTATCTTCGGTTTCGACCATGCGGATGACCGCGTCGACATCGGCGATATCGACGCTGCGGCCTTCCTCGAGATTGGCATAAAGCGATTCCAGCACGCGCCGCGCCTGGTCGAGCTTGCTCGCCGCGCCCTTGAGCAATACGTGATTGCCGCGCGGCGTGGCCGTCACGGCAAGACGCTGTTCGATCAGGGCAAGGTTCTGGTCGAAATCGCCATAGAGCTGGGCCGCCAGGCGATTGTCTTCAAAGGCAAGTTCGAGTTGCGATGCGAGGGCGTTGTCTGCGGTGGGTGGCAAATGCCTGCTCAAACTTTCTCGGCTCCCGGAATGGCGGCCTGATTCTGCCGTCTTGTGGTCCTGACGCTAGGACGATTTGGCGTCCATGTCTGTAGCAATATTGTGACGCTTCACCCCGGCGCCAAGGGCGCAAAATCGCTCCGGTGGAGCGATTTTAGGGGTGAGGGCCATGAGAGCTAAGCTCGAATGGCGCCCGGTCAGGGGTGAGGGCCATGGGAGCTAAGCTCGAATGGCGTGCGCTGGTTTTGGCTACAAGCCTAAGCCGCTGCTGCCTCGACCAAGCGCCCATCGAGCGAATTGGTGCTGACCCCGACGATCTCCACCGCATGGATGGCGCCGATCAGCGTGCTATCGCCCTTGAGATGCACGGCCTGCAGATAAGGCGAACGCCCGCCCACCTGCCCGGCTTCCCGTCCCGGGCGCTCGATGAGGACCGGGAGGATACGGCCGACCATCGAGGCGTTGAACGCCTGGGTCTGGCGTGTCACCAATTCCTGCAGGCGGTAGAGCCGCTCGGTCTTGACCTCTTCGGCGACCTGATCGCCGAGATTGGCGCCGGGCGTGCCCGGGCGCGGCGAATATTTGAACGAGAAGGCCGAGGCATAGCCGACATCGCGGATCATGCGCAGCGTGTCCTCGAAATCCTGGTCCGTCTCGCCGGGGAAGCCGACGATGAAATCGCCCGAAAGCGCCATGTCGGGCCGGGCCTGCTTGATGCGCTCGATCAATGTCCGGTATTCGGCGCCGTCATGCTTGCGGTTCATGGCCTTGAGGATGCGATCCGAACCGGACTGCACCGGCAGGTGCAGGTAAGGCATGAGCAGGGGCAGGTCGCGGTGCGCGGCAATCAGCGCTTCGTCCATGTCCCGCGGATGGCTGGTCGTGTAGCGCAGGCGTTCCAACCCCTCGATTTCGGCCAGGAGATAGGCCAGTTCGGCCAGGCCCACGCTGCGGCCGGCGCCATCCTCGCCGTGATAGGCATTGACGTTTTGCCCCAGCAGCGTGATTTCCTTCACGCCGGCATCCACCAGCCGGCGGGCCTCATCGAGTACCTGGGCCACGGGCCGGCTGGTTTCGGCGCCGCGCGTATAGGGCACCACGCAGAACGAACAGAATTTGTCGCACCCTTCCTGCACGGTGAGAAAGGCCGTCAGCCCGCGCGCCAGGGTCACTTCGCGCCTGGCGGCCGGCAGGTGGCTGAACTTGTCTTCTTCGGGAAATTCGGTGTCGACCACCGCCCGCTTGAGGCTGGGATGCAGGTGCTTGCGGCTTTCCACCCGCGCCAGCATGTCGGGCAGGCGGTGATAGGCCTGCGGTCCGAAGACCAGATCGACCATGGGCGCGCGCCGGGCGATTTCCTCGCCCTCGGCCTGCGCCACGCAGCCGGCGACACCGATCATCAGGTCGCCCCCCGCCGCGCGTTTTTCCCCCTGCAATTCCTTGAGCCGGCCCAGTTCGGAAAACACCTTTTCGGAAGCCTTTTCGCGGATATGGCAGGTATTGAGCAGCACCAGGTCCGCCTCGGCGATGTCCTGGGTCGGCTGGTAGCCATGCGGCGCCAGGGCGTCCGCCATGCGGTCGCTGTCATAGACGTTCATCTGGCAACCATAGGTGCGGATGAACAGGCGTTTGGGCGCGCTTGGGGGCTGGGAATGCGTCTCGGTCATAATCGGCTCTTTACCAGACCCGCAAGCGTGATGCCATGGGCTGCAACTCCCCGCTGCGCCGCGTGTTGTACGCTCAATATCCGTATGAGAAAGGATGTTGCCGATGTCCGGCCAGACGACCAAGACGCGCGATGAAGCCGCGGCCCTGCGTGAAGGCCGCAAGCCCGGTCCCAAGGATTCGCCGGTGCAAGTCCGCGATGCGGGCGCCGAATCCATCGCCCACAAGCCGAAAAATTGGGATGAAACCGACGAAGCCGTGGATGAAAGCTTCCCTGCCAGCGATTCCAGCGCGAAATATTGAGTCCGGGACCCTGTTGCGTTAAGGCACCGCAAGTCTGGAGGTAGGGGCAATGGCGGACGACACCGCCAAAACAGCCGGTGCGGAGCCGAAACCGCCCCGGGTCGGGGGAGGGCGTTCCTCTCCGCGGCCGGTTGCGCTCTATCTCTTCGCCTTGGTTCTGGCCATTCTCGTGCCGGCCCTGGCCGTGGCGCTGGTTCTGCTCAACCGATCCAACGACGCCCAGCAGGACGTGGTGCGCGCGCTCACCAATGCCACCGTACAGGCCATCGGCCAGTCGGTGGACCGCGAAATCTCCAGCATGGCGACAGCCCTGCGCGTGCTCTCCACCACTCAATCGCTGAGGGATGGAGACTTGCCGACCTTCCATTCCCGCGCCTTGCAGGCCTTGGCCGGCACCGGTTCCTATCTCATCGCCGTCAACGATCGCTTCGCGCAATTGCTCAATACGCGCGTGGCCTTCGGCGAGCCTCTTTCCGTGGTGTCCGACCGGCAGGCTCCGGCCCGGGCCATCGAGCGCGGCACCACGACCACGTCAGGCGTGTTTTTCGGCCACACCGCGCAGGCACCGGTGTTCACCGTCTGGCTGCCGGTGGACAATGTCACGCCGGTGCGCCTGCTCGGCCTCACCCAGAATGCCCGCAATCTGGTGCCGGCTCTGCAATCGCGGCAATTGCCCGAGGGCTGGCACGCGGCCCTGGTCGATAGCGACAGCGTTATCATCGCCGCCACGCCCGATGCCGAACTCGAGGCCGGCACCAGCCTGCATCTGCGCCAGGGTGTGTCGCTGCCCTCGCCCGATAGCTGGACGCAGGAGCGCTTCAATGACGAGAGCGTCGTCACCGCCGAATGGCGCTCGGGCCTTACCGGCTGGCGCATCGTTGCCTGGGCCGCTTCCGCGCAAGTTACCCGCCCGCTGGAAGAATCGCTGCTGCAATTGGCCGCCTGGGGACTGGTCATCGCCATTGCCGCCTCGGCCGTCGCCTTTCTCATTGCCCAGCGCATCGGGCGCTCGGTGCAGGGCCTGCGGCGCGATGCCCAACGCCTTGGGCGCGGGGAATCGGTGTTTCCGCGCTCTTACCCGGTATCCGAGATCGCCGATGTGTCCCAGGCCCTGGCCGAAGCCTCCCAGCAGCGCCTCACCGCCGAGCGTGACATCCGCTTCCTCATGCGCGAACTGGCGCATCGCTCCAAGAACCAGATGGCGGTGATCGCCGCCATGGCCAAGCAGACCGCGCGCGGCGCCACCGATATTTCGAGCTATGTGCAGGCCCTGGAACGCCGCATCATGAGTCTGGCCCGTTCCACCGACCTGTTGCTGGCCCATGGCCGGGCCGGTGTCTCGCTGCGCGAACTGGTCGATCTGCAATTGGCGCCGTTCCTGCCCATGCCGGCCGACAGGGTGGTCATCGCCGGCGCCGATATCCGCATCAACCCCCAGGGCGCCCAGATCCTGGGCATGGCGCTGCATGAACTGGCCACCAATGCCACCCGTTTCGGCGCTTTTGCCGATCCGGGGGGGCATTTGCGCCTCTCCTGGCAGGTCGAGAACGACAGGCTCCACATGAGCTGGCGGGAAACCCTTTCCGGCAGGCTGGGGGAAAGCGGTCCGGAAGGCTTCGGCACCACGGTTCTGCGGGCCATGGTGGGCGGCGCCCTCGATGCCAAGGTCGAGCGCGCGCGCCATGACGATGGCGTGGAATGGGATTTTTCCATTCCGCTGGCAACGCTCGACCCCGCTTTTGCCGCGGCCCGGCCGGACGAGCGGCCCCAAGACCAATAAATTCTGGCTTTCCGCGCCGCTTTGCCCTATGAGGTCCCGCAGCCCGATCCTGCCCCTTTGCGGAAGCAGGTCCGGCGAACGACAGGGCCCCACCTGGACGACATCCCGGCTGGGGCGGCCAACATCCTCATGTGAAAGGATTACCCGATGTCGATTACTGCGGAACGCAAGACCCAGCTCATCCAGGAATATGCCACCAAGGCCAACGATACCGGTTCGCCGGAAGTCCAGGTCGCAATCCTGTCCGAGCGTATTGCCAACCTCACCGAGCACTTCAAGGGCCACAACAAGGATAACCATTCCCGCCGTGGCCTGCTGAAGCTGGTTTCGACGCGCCGGCGTCTGCTCGACTACCTCAAGAAGGTGGACGAGAACCGCTACAAGGTGCTGATCGAAAAGCTCGGCCTGCGCCGCTAAGCGCAAGAAGTTGCCGGCGCGGAAGGAGCCTTTCGCGCCGGTTGCCCTTCCAGAGGGCTTTTCCCGGAGCCTTGCCCCTTTGCATCGGCTCCAGCCCAAGGCCGGCGGTGCCGGAGCATGGCAGGATTATCGGTCTCTTCCGCCGTTGGAGAGGCTCATTGTCTTGCCCATGTTCTGTCCCGCCAGACAGAAACAATGCCTGATTTTGAACCGGCGCGTACATGGGGTACGGCGCGGTGCGGGCATATCAAAGCGTTCGTAAGCTCTCGCCTGGCCCACGTTCCCGCGCTTTGGACAGAATGGAAAGACAAACCATGTCGATCAAATTCGATTACCATAAGGTCGAACTGAATTGGGGCGGCCAGCCCCTGACGCTCGAAACCGGCAAGATGGCCCGCCAGGCCGATGGCGCCGTGCTCGCCAGCCTGGGCGAAACCGTGGTCCTGGCCACCGTGGTCAGCGCCAAGTCGCCCAAGCCCGGCCAGGACTTCTTCCCCCTGACCGTCAATTACCAGGAAAAATACTTCGCCGCCGGCAAGATCCCGGGCGGCTATTTCAAGCGCGAAGGCCGGCCGACCGAGAACGAGACGCTGACGTCCCGCCTCATCGACCGTCCGATCCGCCCGCTCTTTCCCGATGGCTACAAGAACGAAACGCAGGTGATCGTCACCGTTCTGCAGCACGATATGGAAAACAATCCCGACGTGCTCGCCATGGTTGCGGCCTCGGCGGCGCTGACCATTTCCGGCGTGCCCTTCATGGGTCCGATCGGCGCGGCGCGCGTGGGCTATATCGATGGGCAATATGTGCTCAACCCCACCATCGACCGGCGCGCTGACAGCAAGCTCGACCTCGTCATGGCCGGCACCGCCGACGCCGTGCTGATGGTCGAGTCGGAAGCCAAGGAACTCAGCGAAGAGGTGATGCTGGGCGCCGTGATGTTCGGCCACGCCGAAGGCAAGAAGGTCATCGACGCCATCATCAAGCTGGCCGAGCTGGCCGCCAAGGAACCGCGTGACTTCTCCGCTCCCGATTATTCGGACCTGGAAAAGGACGTGCTGGCCATTGCCGAGGCCGACCTGCGCGCCGCCTACAAGATCACCGACAAGCAGGCTCGCTACGCCGCTGTCGATGCCGCCAATGCCAAGGTCAAGGACGCTTTTGCCGCCAAGATCGAGGCGGGCGAGGTTTCGGCCGAGGATTTGGGCGAAGTCGTCCATAACCTCCAGGCCAAGATCGTGCGCTGGAACATTCTCGATACCGGCAGCCGTATCGATGGCCGCGACACCAAGACCGTGCGGCCCATCCTGGCCGAGGTCGGCGTGCTGCCGCGCACCCATGGCTCGGCGGTCTTCACCCGCGGTGAAACCCAGGCCCTGGTCGTGGCCACTCTGGGCACGGCCGATGACGAGCAGTTCATCGACTCGCTTGAGGGCACCTACAAGCAGAACTTCCTGCTCCATTACAACTTCCCGCCCTATTCGGTCGGCGAAGCGGGCCGCATGGGCTCTCCCGGCCGCCGCGAAATCGGCCATGGCAAGCTCGCCTGGCGCGCTATCAACCCGATCCGTCCCTCGATCGAGGAATTCCCCTATACGATCCGCGTGGTGTCCGAGATCACCGAATCCAACGGTTCGTCCTCCATGGCCACCGTCTGCGGCACCTCGCTGGCGCTGATGGATGCCGGCGTGCCGATGAAGAAGCCGGTGGCCGGTATCGCCATGGGCCTCATCCTGGAAGGCGACAAGTTCGCCGTGCTCTCCGACATCCTGGGTGACGAGGATCATCTCGGCGACATGGACTTCAAGGTCGCCGGCACCGCCGATGGCGTCACCTCGCTGCAGATGGACATAAAGATCGCCGGCATCACCGAGGAGATCATGAAGGTCGCCCTGGCCCAGGCCAAGGACGGCCGGACCCATATCCTGGGTGAAATGGCCAAGGCCATTGCCGAAAGCCGCGGTGAAGTGGGCGAGTTCGCCCCGCGCATCGAAACCCTCAAAATCCCCACCGACAAGATCCGCGAAGTGATCGGCACCGGTGGCAAGGTCATCCGCGAAATCGTGGAAAAGACCGGCGCCAAGATCAATATCGAGGACGATGGCACCGTGAAGGTGTCGTCTTCCGACGGTTCGCAGATCGAGGCCGCCATCAAGTGGATCCGCTCGATCACCGACGAGCCGGAAGTGGGCCATATCTACCAGGGCACCGTGGTCAAGACCGCCGATTTCGGGGCCTTCGTCAATTTCTTCGGCGCCAAGGACGGCCTCGTCCACATTTCCCAGCTCGCCGACCAGCGCGTCGCCAAGACCACCGATGTGGTCAAGGAAGGCGACAAGGTCTGGGTCAAGCTCCTGGGCTTTGACGAGCGTGGCAAAGTGCGGCTTTCCATGAAGATCGTCGATCAGGCGACCGGCAAGGAAATCGCCCGCGAGGCCAAGGAAGACGCCGCGGAATAGGCGCATTGCGATATCGAAAAGGCCGGGCTTCAAGTCCGGCTTTTTCTCTTTCATGGCACGGTTTTGCATCGGGCGGGCTGCTGGTGTGTGACTTTCCTGCAACGCCGGTAATGCTCATCAAATTGTGGCGAGGAACTGCCCCATTCGTTCTACGTTAAGGGTGAGAAGCGTTATTGCTGGCAACGGGGCCGATTTGCGTGCGGCCCGCCTGATCCCATTCGCCTGACACCGAGGTTCGTATTGATTTCCCGCCGTCTGTTCCTGCTCGGCCTCTCCGCCGTCGCGCTTTCCGCCTGCTCGACCACCCGCCAGCCGGTGCAGCAAGGCCCGATCATCGATCCCTATTACCTGCGCATGTACGGCCCCATCTATGGTGACAAGTTTCCCATAGCGGCCATGGATTTGCGCCGTGTCGATCCGCGCTGGTGGCGCCAGGAGGTTCCCTATCCGACCACCGAGCGCCCCGGCACGATCGTGATCGATACGCCCAACCATTTCCTCTATCTGGTGCTCGAAGGCGGCCGGGCCCTGCGCTATGGCGTCGGTGTCGGCAAGGACGAAGCCTTGGTGTTTCGTGGCAATGCCTATATCGGGCGCAAGGCCGAATGGCCGCGCTGGACCCCGACTCGATCGATGATCGAGCGCGAGCCGGATCGTTACGGCCCCTATGCCGGCGGCATGGAAGGCGGGCCGACCAATCCCCTGGGGCCGCGCGCGCTCTACCTTTATCGTGACGGGCGCGATACGCTCTTCCGTCTGCACGGCACCACCGAGCCCTATACGATTGGGACAAATGTTTCTTCGGGGTGCATACGCCTGATGAATCAGGATATTATCGACCTCTATGCCCGGGTGCCCACCGGCACCCGCGTCGTGGTTTACAATTGAGTTTCAAGCGTTCGCCGGCGGCACTTTCACCGTAGTCACCGCCACCGGCAGACCCAAGGCCCGCTCACTCCTCCGAGCGGGCCTTTCTTTTGCCGAAACCAGCTCGGCCTGTGCTGGACATTGTCTGGCCGAGCAGGCTCCTGGCCATGTCGGTGATACTCTCCCGCATCGTGCGCGGCGCCCAGCCCAGCTCGCGTTCGACTTTCGCGGTGTCGAGCAGAGACGAGGGACCGAGAAGGGGGAGAACCCGTCGCGCCTGCGGTGACACCAAAGCCGCAAGACGCAGGCTCCAGGCCGGCATTTCCTTCGTGCTGACCTTGAACGCGGCCGCGCCCATATCCTGCCGCAGGATTTCGGCCACCTCACGAAAGGATAGCGACCCGCTGGCGACCAGGTAGCGCTGCCCCGCTGCCTCGGGCGCAAACAGGGCGTTTACGTGCAGCTCCGCCAGGTCGCGGACATCGACCATTTGCAGCCTGATCGGTGGCAGCGTCCGCATTTTGCCCGCCAGCATGCCCGCGACCAGATCCAACCAGCCGCCGCGTTCCGGCCCTAGCGCCGGCCCGACAATGGCGCCGGGCAACAGGCTGGTGAGGTGGAGATTATACTCGTTGGCAAGGCGCCAGGCCTCTTGTTCGGCCAGGGTCTTGGCGCGAGCGTAGTCATCAAGACGCGCCCTATCGGTATCGGTCCAATCCGCGTCGTCAACCCGGCCGCCGACATCCACCTTGCGCGCCGGGTGCAGGGCGGCGAGGCCTGAAGAGGTAAGGACGATGCGTCTTGCCCCCGCTGCCGCGCTGGCCTTGAGGACATGTCGCGTGCCATCGAGCGCTGCGGCAAGGACGTCGCTGCCTTGCATCGGACTTGCCATGTGCAGGACATGGCTGACGCCGGCCAGCGCTTCGGGCCAGCAAGCGGCATCCATGAGGTCGGCCTGGATCGTCTCCAGATTGCCCACATTGGCGCCTGCCGCCGCAAGGACGCTTCGCAATTGCGCATTCCTGGCGGGCGAGCGCAGGCTGGTCCGGACGCGGTAATTTTTTGCCAGGAGGCGCAGGATGGTGTGACGGGCCAGAAAGCCGGTGCCGCCGGTGACGAATATCAGGTCGTTCGTTGTCGTCATTTATAGTCTCCATTAGAGACTAAGGGTATAGAAAAGACCGATCTGGCTGATAAGGAGGCACTTTGATGAGACTGGGAAACCTCGATATCCCCCGCGAGACCTGCCGGCAGGTCGGCGATATTCTCGGTCATGTCGGGCACAAATGGTCGGTATTGGTGATCGTGCTGCTGCGGGAGCGGGGCAGGCGCTATTCCGAACTGGAACGTGAAATCGGCACAATATCCAAGAAGATGCTGACCACCACCTTGCGCAATCTCGAGCGCGACGGCTTTGTCACCCGCACCGTGACGCCGACAATTCCGGCGCGTGTCGATTATGCGCTGACCGAACTGGGGCGAGAGGTAATGGAGCCGCTGGATGTCCTGGCGCGCTGGGCTCTCGACAACAACCAGCGGATCATCGCGGCCCGCGCGCGCTACGACGGCGCAAAATAAAAGGGCGCGGTCTGCCCGCGCCCTTTCCAGTCCCTATTGTGCCGGTCTTTACAGCGTGCGCTGCACCGTCTCGACGCGGAAGCATTCGATGACGTCGCCCTGGCGGATGTCTTCGTAATTCTCGAAGGCCATGCCGCATTCCTGGCCGACCTGCACATCCTTGACCTCGTCCTTGAAGCGCTTGAGCGTCTTGAGCTTGCCTTCGTGGATGACCACGTCGTCGCGCAGCAGGCGCACGCCGGCGCCGCGTTCCACGATACCTTCCGTGACCCGGCAGCCGGCCACCTTGCCCACCTTGGAAATATTGAACACTTCCAGGATTTCCGCATAGCCGATGAAGGTTTCGCGGCGCTCCGGCGCCAAGAGGCCGCTCATCGCGTTCTTCACATCGTCCACGAGGTCGTAGATGATGTTGTAATAGCGGATTTCGATGCCTTCGCGCGTGGCGAGGTCGGCGGCCTGCTTGTTGGCGCGGACGTTGAAGCCGATGATGACTGCCTTGGAGGCGGTGGCCAGCGTCACGTCCGATTCGGTGATGCCGCCAACGCCCTGGTGCAGGATTTGCGCCGAGACTTCGTCGGTGCCCAGCTTTTCCAGGCTGGCCACGATGGCTTCCACCGAGCCCTGCACATCACCCTTGATGATGAGCGGGAACTTGGCGATGCCCGAGGCCCTGAGCTGGTTCATCATCTGCTCGAGGCTGGTGGCGCCCCCGCCGGCCGTCTTTTCGCGGATGGCGCGCTGGCGATATTCGGTGACTTCACGCGCCCGCGATTCGCTCTCGACCACCGCGAAGCGGTCGCCCGCGCTTGGCACGCCGTTGAAGCCCAGCACTTCCACCGGCACCGAAGGCCCGGCTTCCCTGACCTGCTCGCCCTTGTCGTTGATGAGCGCGCGGACGCGGGCGAATTCGGTGCCCGCCACCACGATGTCACCTACCTTGAGCGTGCCGCGCTGCACCAGAACCGTGGCGACGGCGCCGCGGCCCTTGTCCAGTTTGGCCTCGATGACGAGGCCTTCGGCGCGCCCGTCATGGGGCGCCTTGAGTTCGAGGATTTCGGCCTGCAGCAGCACGGTTTCGAGCAGCTTGTCGATGCCGGCATGGGTCATGGCCGACACTTCGACGTCCAGCACTTCGCCGCCCATGGATTCCACGAACACTTCGTGCTGGAGCAATTCGGTGCGTACCCGCTGGGGATTGGCTTCCGGCTTGTCCATCTTGTTGATGGCCACGATGATCGGGACACCCGCCGCCTTGGCGTGCTTGATCGATTCGATGGTCTGGGGCATCACGCCGTCATCGGCCGCCACTACCAATACGGCAATGTCGGTCGCCTGCGCGCCGCGGGCCCGCATGGCGGTGAACGCTTCGTGGCCGGGCGTGTCGAGGAAGGTGATCTTGCTGCCGTTCTTCTCGACCTGGTAGGCGCCGATATGCTGGGTGATGCCGCCCGCTTCGCCGGCCACCACATTGGCCTCGCGAATGGCATCGAGCAGGCTGGTCTTGCCGTGGTCCACATGGCCCATGATGGTCACCACCGGGGCGCGCGGCGCCAGGTCTTCGGCCTTGTCGTCCGAAGGCAGGTCGAACAGGCCCTCTTCCACGTCGGCTTCCGAAACGCGCTTGACGCTGTGCCCCAGCTCGATGGCGATCAATTCCGCCGTATCGGCATCGATGACATCGTTGATCTTGGCCATCTGGCCTTGCTGCATCAGCAGCTTGATGACGTCGACCGAACGTTCGGCCATGCGATTGGCCAGTTCCTGCACCGTGATGGCTTCGGGAATGGTCACTTCACGGCTGAGCTTGGGCTGGTTCGATTGGACGCCACGGCCCATCTTCTTGTCGCGGCGGCGACGCATGGCCGCCAGCGACGGCCCGCGATCGCGGTCGCTCTCGGTCGTGGCGCTGGCCACGGTGAGACGTCCGCGCGACGAACCGTCGTCGACGCGGCGCGACGGCCGCTCGGGCTGCGCCCGGCTGGCGCGGCGGGCATTTTCCAGTTCCGCTTCGGTGGTCGGCCGGTGCTGCGGCGCGCCCGTACGGGTGCGGCGGCCATCGGCCTCGCTGGGCGGGGCAGGCGGCACATTACCGATCGGAGCCATGCCGCCGCCGGGGCGGCGGTCGCCCTGCGGACGCGTCGCCGTGCCGGAAGGACGGCGTTCGCCCTGGGGCCGGGCCCCGCGTTCGCCTTCGCCGGGACGCGCGCCGGGTCGGTCGCTGCGCTGTGGGCGCGCCGGCTGGCCGGGGCGGCCCGAAACCACGCGGACGCTGGAAGGACCCGGATTGCGCTGGCTGGCCGGCACGAAGGCGCGGGGTGCCGGCTGTTCGTCTACCGGCGCGGCCGGTGCCGCGTCCTGCTCGCTGCGGCGGGCGTCATCCTCGGCCTTGCGGCGTTCTTCTTCCTGGCGCTCGGCTTCCTCGCGGATTTGCCGGCGGCGATTGTCTTCCTCGATGCGGCGGGCCTCTTCGGCCGCGAAGCGTTCGCGGTCCTCGGCCTGCCGGGCTCCTGCCAGGGCCAGGGCCTGGCGTCGAGCCTCGGCCTCGGCGGCGCTCAGGCCCAGCGGGGCCCGGCCCTGTGCCGGCCGGCCCTGGCCGGGACGGCCTTGTCCGCCAGGCGCGCCGGGACGCCCGCCCATGCCGGCGCCGGCATTGGGCTTGGGCACCACGCGGGTGCGCTTTTCCACGACCACGGTCGAGCGGGACGGGCCGCGCGACATGCCGCCCGGGCGATTGCCCAGGCCGGCGCCGCCCTTGAGGGTCAGCGTCTTCTTGGCGCCGGTGTCGTCGGAACGCTTGTCGTCGTTATCAGCCATACTTCCTATCGTCTTTCGTCGTGTTCCACGGACAAAAGCTCACCGTTTACCGCCGCGCGGCCGGTGTCTTCTTCCTTGGCTTGGGCGCTGTATCGAGCCAGTCTGGTGGCCTTGTCCAGCGCCGATTGGGCTGCCGCCCCTGTCGTTAGGGCTGCATGTATCACATTTTCGAGCCCGAGTGCCAAACCCATTTGCGCACTCGAGAGCAATTCAAAGTGCGGCACTTCGGCTGCCGTCATGCCCTGCTCGCGCCGGGCGTAGTTGAGGCCCCGCAAGGCCCCCAGCATCTTGTTGCGGCCATCCTCGGCCGCGTCCGTCGCGGTCAGCAGCGCCACGACCTGCGCACCGGCAATGGCACTTTTGACCTTGGTGGCGCCGGAAACGAACTGGCCGGCCTTGCGTGCCATGCCCAACGCCGAAAGCAGGCGCTGTTCAAGCCGTAGCCGGGTGAGGTCGGCCAGATCTTCGGGCACGACGACCGGCGCCTTGAGGCTGCGCGCGAAAGCCTTTTTCCGCACCGCCTCGGCCACCGCTTCATGGCTGAGGCTGATCCAGACGCCGCGGCCTTCGGCCCGTGCCTCGACATCGGGCACGATGGCTCCATCGGGGCTCACCACGAAACGCACCAATGCCTCGACCGGCTTTTCCGTCCGGGTCAAGGCACAGGTTCTGGTCATGTCCACGCGCCGGGCCAAGGCAACAAGCCTTCCGGGGAAAGCGGTCCTTAGACCGCCTCCTCCTCGGCATAATCCTCGCCATCCCCATCGTTTGCGAGGTCTTCCGCACTGATCCAGCCGGCCTTGATGCGGGCCTGCAGGATCATGTCCTCGGCTTCCTCGCGGGAAATGGGGAAGTCCTTGAAACAGCCGTCGTAGCGCTTGGTTTCTCCATCCTTGCGTTCGGTCCAGCCGACCAGATCGTCGGCGGCGCAGCCGGCGAAGTCCTCGACCGACTTGATATCGTCCTTGCCCAGGGCCACCAGCATGGCGGCATTGAGCCCGGCAATCTCGTAAAGCTCGTCCTCGACGCCCAGCGTCTTGCGCTCCTCGTCGAACTTGCGATCGATCTCGGCAAGATATTCGGCGGCGCGATTCTGGATTTCAGCGGCGGTTTCCTCGTCGAAGCCTTCGATCGAGGCGATTTCGTTGCCGTCGATATAGGCCAGTTCCTCGACCGAGGAGAAGCCTTCCGAAGCCAATAGCTGGGCAACCATCTCGTCAACGTCAAGGGCCTGCATGAACAAGGTCGAGCGTTCGGTGAATTCCTTCTGCCGCCGCTCGCTCTCTTCCTGCTCGGTGAGAATGTCGATATCCCAGCCGATAAGCTGGCTGGCGAGGCGCACATTCTGCCCGCGCCGGCCAATGGCCAGCGAAAGCTGCTCGTCGGGGACCACCACCTCGATGCGCTCGGCCTGCTCGTCCAGCACCACCTTGGCGACGTCCGCCGGCTGCAGCGCCGAAACCACCAGGTCCGCGATATTGTCGGTCCATGGAATGATGTCGATCTTTTCGCCCTGCAATTCGGCCACCACGGCCTGCACGCGCGAGCCGCGCATGCCCACGCAGGCGCCGACCGGATCGATCGAGCTGTCGTTCGACGTCACGGCGATCTTGGCGCGCGAGCCCGGGTCGCGGGCGATCGAGCGGATGGTGATGACGCCATCGTAGATTTCCGGCACTTCCTGCATGAACAGTTTGGCCATGAATTGCGGATGGGTGCGCGAAAGGAAGATTTGCGGCCCGCGCTGCTCGCGGCGCACATCATAGATATAGGCGCGCACGCGGTCGCCATAGCGGAACATTTCGCGCGGAATCAGTTCGTCGCGGCGGATAATGGCTTCGCCGCGCCCCAGGTCGACGATGACATTGCCATATTCGACGCGCTTGACCGTGCCATTGACGATTTCGCCGACGCGCCCGGTATATTCCTCGAACATGCGGTCGCGCTCGGCGTCGCGCACCTTCTGCACGATCACCTGCTTGGCCGATTGCGCCGCGATGCGGCCGAATTCCATGGGCGGCAGCGGCTCGGTGAGGAAATCGCCCACCTTGGCCTGCGCCGATTTGGTGCGCGCCAGTTCCAGGCTCACCTGGCGGGAGGGCTCCTCGACATCCTCGACGATTTCGAGCAGCCGCCACATGCGGGTTTCGCCCGAGCGCGGATTGATCTCGACCTTGATTTCCGTTTCGGCGCCATAGCGGCCCTTGGCGGCCTTTTCCATGGCATCCTGCATCGCTTCGATCACCACCATGCGGTCGATGCTCTTTTCGCGGGCGACAGCGTCGGCAATCTGCAACAGCTCAAGGCGGTTCGCGCTAACGGCCATTTATTTCGTCTCCTTCGGAGTATTCACGTTCGCCGTATCCCCATCCAAACCGGGCTCGGAATCGCTGGAGGGGGCGGAGGTTTCATCGTCATTGTCGGCGTCGGCGAATTCCACCGTTTCGGTTTCGTCGTCGTCGATGGGATGCAGCTCCTGGTCGGCACGGGCCATGTCCATGAGCTTGTCGGTCATGACCAGCTTGGCTTCGGCAATGTCGGTGAAATCGAGCTTGCAGTCGGGGTCGGTACCGCCGGGCGCATCGGGCAGGCGGATGGTGACGCTCGCCGCGTCCACGGCGGCGATCATGCCGCGAAAGCGCTTGCGGCCATTAATCATGTCGGCCAGTTCGACCTTGGCTTCGTGTCCCAGATAGCGCTCGAAATCGCGCTGCCGCACCAGGGGCCGGTCGATACCCGGCGAAGAGACTTCCAGGTGATATTCGCGCTCGATCGGGTCTTCCACGTCGAGGACCGGCGAGAGATCCTTGGACAGGGCCTCGCAATCGTTGATCGTGAAGCGTCCGTTCCCGTCCTCGGCCATGATCTGCAGCGTGCAGCCGTTCTCGGGCGTCACCTTTACCCGCACCAGCGCGAAGCCCAGGTCGTTGGCGACCGGCTCGACAATGCGGGCGATCCGGGTTTCGAGGCCCGTTTCCTTGATATAGCGCCGTTGGGTGAGATCGAAATCCATGTCCATCCGGATAACAAAAAGAGCGGGGGCCGGTCAGGGCACCCACTCTCGACTAGAGAGCAATGATGTTGTCCCTCCTATAGCCCGGGCCCGCCGCAAAGACAAGCCGCATGCGAAAATGCGCGTCAGCAAGGCCCTCAGGGCTATTTTTCCCAGGTTACATTGGCGACATCGGCGCCGGCCGCCTCCAACAGGCCGCGCAGGTCGGCCACCATCGGATCCGGCCCGCAGAGATAAAAATTCTGCCCCATGTCCGGAATGTGCCGTTTGAGGAAATCGGCGTCGATCCGCTCCTGCAACAGGCTCGACTTGCTGTCCCCGGTCACGGTCCAGAGCACGTCGAGCCCCTCCATGGCCTCGAATTCGTCCCGCAGGATGATGTCCTTTTCCGTGCGGTTGGAAACGATCAATCTGTTGCCGGCAAGTTTCCCGCTGGCATTGAGATGCCGCAGGATGGCGATGAACGGCGTGACACCGGCGCCTCCGGCAATGAACGTTCCCGGGCCCTGGTACTGGATCGTGCCCCACACGTCGCGCAGCAACAGCCGGTCGCCGGCGCCGAGCGACCAGAGTTCGTTGGTGACGCCGGAATGATCGAAATAGCTCTTGATGGTGAATTCGAGCGCATCCGCATCGGGCAGGCAGGTAAAGGTGAAAGGCCGCTTCTTGTCCTGCCAGCCCTGCCTGTCGATGCTGACCTCGGTGGCCTGGCCCGGGGTGAAGCCATAGCCCTTCGGGCGCTCCAGCCGGTAATGGCGCACATTGTGGGTGACCGGGATCGTTTCGAGAATGCGGACGCTGGTGGACATGGAAAACTCCTTGGTTCCGCGCGGAACACGCCGGGGACGGCATCGGTTCCCGCATATGGTTGCGGAAAGGAAATCCGGTGCCCCGGAGGAAACCGGGTTACTTCTAACAGCCTAGATTTCCTTGAAAAAACTATCGTATCGCCGCGCCGGCTTTCAAGAGCGAAAAACCTCGAAAACATGCCTTGAGGGCGGCGGGAGCAGTGCCGATCTCCGCTGTGTTCGATTTGAAAGGAACACTCCAATGATTAAGAACACCATTGTCGCCCTGGTTGCCGCTGCCTCTCTGGGAGGCCTTGCCGTTCCCGCCATGGCCGCCACCAGCATTTCGACGTCCGCGCCGTCGTCCGAATCCAATGCCTTCGACGCCGATTTCCAGTTGGTCCGCCTGCACGACAAGGGCATCAATGCCACGTCCGTGGAAACCTGGGGTCCGCTGGTGCGCGCTTTCGTGACGCTCGAGGACGGCACGCAGGCGATGCAGTTCTTCACCCCTGATACCCTCACCCCCGTCAGCCTCTAAGCCTCAGGGGCACGACCTCTGGCGTCGCCGGTTTCCGGCGACGCCCGAAGCCGGCGTCAATCGCCCTCGTCGATGAAGAAATAGCCCTCGTCCTGCGCCGAATCGTAGCGTGAACGGGCTTCGAGCACTGCATGACGATGCGTACGGGCAAACAATCGCCAGCCATCCGCCAAGGCCAGTAATTCCTCGCCCAGCCCGGTCAGCGCATATTCGACCCGGGGGGGAATGGTCGCATAGGCCCGGCGCGAGATGAACCCATCCCGCTCCAGCTCCCGCAATGTCACGGTCAGGGTCTTTTGCGATATGCCGCCCATCATGCGGCGCAATTGGTTGAAGCGCCGCGAGCCGTCCCGCAATTCCGAAATCACCACCAGCGTCCACTTGCCCGGACGCACCACCAGCAATTCATTTTCCGGCTCGGTGGGAATCTCGCTCATGGGGTCGCCTCGGGATCTGTTGCGTTCCCGATATGGGGTCGCATCCGCCAAGGTCCAGTCTCGGCAAAGATTAAACTTCGATCAGATCGGCCTAAAGTGTGTCGAGGGGCAGGGCGCGGCGCACGAGCGCGATATCGACCGATCCGGCCGGCCGCTTTTCGTGCAACAAGCGCTGTGCCAGTTCGGCGAAATAGGCATTGGCCGGTGTCGGTACCCCCAATTTGCGGCCCAGCAACACGATTTCGCCATTGAGATAATCGGTTTCGATCGAGCCTGCGCCCCGGGCCAGCGATTGGGCCGAGGACGAGCCCACGCGTTCGGCGCCGGCTATGTCATGCATTTGCGCCAGTTTCTCCCGCGCCGCGCGCTCGAACGATGCCGGCACGATCCCGGCCTTGGCCAGAACCGCGTCGGCTTCGGCCCGCAGCGCCCTGCGATAGGGTTTTGTCGCCTCCCCGGCGCCCAGCGTCGCATCCAATGCATTATTGAGGTTCATCAACAGCTTGGCATATTTGAATGGCACGATGTCGTCATGGACGAAGACCGCGAAATCCGCGGCTTCCAGTGCCTGGGTGAAAGGCACGAGGGCAGGCGCTTCGCCGCTGCCATGGCGCCCCACATCGAAAATGCCGCTCTTGGGCGCGAAGAAATCGGCAACCTCCCCGGGCCGTATGAAGGTCGCGGGCATGGCCACCACCGCGCCGTAGACATGGGCGAATAGCCGCAGCGCGAAATCCTCGTTGGCCATGCCGTTCTGCAGGCAGAAGATGGCCTGGTCCCGCACGCCGGCCCGGCGCAATCGCTCCAACGCCGGCAGCGTATCCTGCGTCTTCATCGTCAGAAAGATGAGATCGTCCTCGGCAAAGGCGATTTCGTCGGGATTGCCGACGATCGGGAAACGCGCATGGAGGTCGCCCTGGGGCGTGCGCAGCAATAATCCATCCCGCGCGATGGCATCCAATTGCGCGCCCCGGGCAATGCCGATGACTTCTGTGCCGGCAAGGGCCAGCTTCACCGCCAATGTGCCGCCAATGGCGCCCACGCCATAGATGACGATCCTCATGGCAGTGCCCGCCGCTCGAAATCGAAATAAAAGCTCACCATCCGCCCCTCGCGCCGCGCCTTCTGCTCATAGCGTGTCGCCTGCCAGCCGCGATAGGGCTGGTGCCAGCTTCCCGGTGCTGCCGGCATGAAGGCAAAGGCGCCCGAGCGCAGGATATGGGCCAGCGTCCAATTGGCATAATCCTCGATGTCGCTGGCAAAGTAGAAATGCCCGCCTGGCCGGATCACGCGCGCCAGTTCGGCGAGCGTGGTGGGCGAGACGAAGCGGCGCTTGTGGTGTCGGGTCTTGGGCCAGGGATCGGGATAGAGCAGATAAACCGCGTCCACCGAAGCCTCCGGCAATACCAGCAGCAGTTTCAGGGCGTCATCGGTATAAAGCCGCACATTGCCGAGCGCTTTTGCGTCGATAGCCTGTACCATCTTGCCGATACCGCCGGTAAAGACCTCGCAGCCGATAAAGCCGGTTCCCGGTTCTTCCGTGGCCTTGCGGGCCAGGTGCTCGCCCCCGCCATAGCCGATTTCGATGACGATGCGCTCCGCCTCGGGAAACAGCGTCCGGGGGTCGAGCTTCTCGGCGAGGGCGATTTCCACCTGCGGCAGCAATTGGGCCACCTGCGCCTTCTGCCCGCCATGCAGCGTCTTGCCCGAGCGGCGCCCGAAAAAGGCGCGCGGTTCGCCGGAGCGGGTTTTGGGCAATGCGTGCTTGTCGGGCATGAAAGAACCGGGATCGAAGAAAAGGCCTCCTTCCCGCCTTCGCGGAAAAGAGGCCTCGGGTCAATGCCGCTTTGCTGGCGGCGTTCAGGCCATCGCCGCCTTGAGCGCCTTGACCAGGTCGGTCTTTTCCCAGGAGAAACTGCCGTCGCGGCCGGCCTTGCGGCCGAAATGGCCATAGGCCGAGGTCTTGGCATAGATGGGCTTGTTGAGGTCCAGATGCGTGCGGATGCCGCGTGGTGTCAGGTCCATCACTTCGGCCAGGGCCCGTTCGAGCCTGGCCTCGTCCACCTTGCCGGTACCATGCAGGTCGACATAGATCGAGAGCGGCTTGGCGACCCCGATCGCATAGGAGAGCTGGATCGTGGCGCGATCCGCCAGGCCCGCCGCCACCACGTTCTTGGCCAGGTAGCGTGCGGCATAGGCGGCGGAGCGGTCCACCTTGGTGGGGTCCTTGCCCGAAAAGGCACCGCCGCCATGCGGGGCCGCGCCGCCATAGGTATCCACGATGATCTTGCGTCCGGTCAGGCCGGCATCGCCGTCCGGGCCGCCCACCACGAACTTGCCGGTGGGATTGACGTGCCACACCGTGTCCGCGCCGATCCAGCCCTCGGGCAGGGCCTGGCGGATATAGGGCTCGACGATGGTGCGCACGTCTTCCGAAGACAGCGTCTCGTCCAGGTGCTGGGTCGAGAGCACGATCTGGGTGACGCCCACCGGCTTGCCGTCCTCGTATCGCACCGTCACCTGGCTCTTGGCGTCGGGTCCCAGCTTGCCCGCCGGGCCGTTATTGGCCTTGCGGGCCTCGGTCAGCGTTTCCAGGATCTTGTGCGCATAATAGATCGGCGCGGGCAGGAGTTCGGGCGTCTCCCGCGCCGCATAACCGAACATGATGCCCTGGTCGCCCGCGCCCACATCCTTGTTGCCGTTCTCGTCCACGCCCTGGGCGATATCGGCCGACTGGCCGTGCAGCAGCACGTCGATCCGCGCCGTCTTCCAGTGAAAGCCCGATTGTTCGTAGCCGATGGCGCGGATGGCCCGGCGGGCGGTAGACTTGAACTTGGACGGATTGACCAGCGGATGGCCGGCGGCATCGAGAACGATCCTGCCCTCGCGGTCCTTTTTCAACAGCGTGTCCGGAACCCGCACCTCCCCCGCGATCACCACGCGATTGGTGGTGGCCAGCGTTTCGCAAGCAATGCGCACCTTGGCCGGGTCCATGCCCGCCTTCTTGGCTTCCTTGAACACCATGTCCACGATCTCGTCCGAGATGCGGTCGCAGACCTTGTCGGGATGGCCTTCGGAAACCGATTCGGAAGTGAACAGATAGGAGGAGCGACCCACGCCAGAAATCCTCTTCATACGATGCCAGATACGCCCGAAAGGCGCCAAACCTGCTGGGTTTTGACACTGGCCGCTGCCGCGGTCAAGGCGGATATAAAGAAAGCTTGATATGTCTCGGGCCCGTGCGGGAGCATATCTTGCCGGGCTCTGCCTTCCCATCGCCGCCGCCCTGTGCCAAGACAGGCGCGAAACAGCTTTCGTGGAATGAGATCATGGCCATCCGAGTGCATCGCGGCGACCTGCCCAACCTGTCCAATTACGGCCGCGAAGTGGCGATCGATACCGAAACCATGGGGCTCGATCCGCACCGTGATCGGTTATGCGTGGTGCAGCTTTCCCCCGGCGACGGCAGCGCCGACGTGGTGCAGATCCCTCAGGATGCCACCGAGGCGCCCAACCTGGTGAAGCTGCTCGCCGACCCCAATGTCACCAAGATTTTTCACTATGCCCGTTTCGACGTGGCGGTGCTGCAAAACCGTTTCGGGGTGGTGACCGGGCCGATCTACTGCACCAAGATCGCCTCGCGCCTGGTGCGCACCTATACCGACCGGCACGGCCTCAAGGACCTGGTGCGGGAACTGCTCAATGTCGATATGTCCAAGCAGCAGCAGAGTTCGGATTGGGGCCAGGACAAGCTCAGCGATGCCCAGCTCGATTATGCCGCTTCCGACGTGCTCTACCTGCACGATCTCAAGCGGCACCTGGACCGTATGCTGGCGCGCGAGAACCGCACCGAATTGGCCAGGTCCTGCTTCGATTTCCTCAAGACCCGCTGCGCGCTCGATCTCCTGGGCTGGCCGGAAACCGATATTTTCGCCCATAGCTGATCTTCCGGGGCGATCCCGGCCATGACGGCCTCGGCCCTGGATCGGCAGGCGCTCTATCGCCGGCTCGCCCGGCGCAACCGCATTGTCGGCGCGCTGCGCCTGGCTCTGCCGCTTTTCGGCCTGGTCGTGCTGTTGCTGCTCTCGAGGCAAATCTATCTTTCCAGCATCGGTGGGCGGTTCGGTATCGGCCAGATCAGCGTCACCCCCGACAGCGTTGCGGTCGATGCGCCCGAATATGCCGGCCTGCTCGAAGATGGCTCCAGCTATCGTGTCTGGGCGTCTCTGGCCCGCGCCGCCACCGCCCGCACCGACCTCATCGACCTGACCGATGCGGCCCTGCTGGTGACCGATCCTCTCGGAACGGGTCGGACGGCCGAAGCGCCCGAGGCGCAACTCGACACCGCCAACCAGCAGGTGCTTATTCCCGGCACGGCCCAGATCGGTGATTCCACCGGCACCGAAGGCACGCTGGTCGATTCGATCTTCGATTGGTCGGCCCAGGTGCTGAAGACGCGCGGCCCGGTCGCCATCGATTATGCCGACGGCACCAGCGTGCGCGCCCAGGGCCTGGTCTATGATGCCCGCGCCAGGGTCTGGACATTTGCCCACGCCCTCGTCACCTTGCCCGAAACCCCGGGAAACGCCGAAACCGGCGAAAATCCAGAGCCGTCAGGAGAACTTGTCCGATGAAGCGCGCCGTCCTGGCCCTGGCTCTGTTCGTGCTCGGCGCCGTCTCCGCCCCGGCCCAGCAACCCGTCGCCATCACCGCCGATCTCTTCACTGTCGAAGAAGCGGCCCACGAGGCGGTCTTTACCGGCAATGTCGTGGTCGATCACCCCACGGTCAAAGTCTGGGCCGCCAAGGTGGTCGCCACTTATGGCGAAGGCGGCACCACCGATATCGAAACCTTCGTGGCCACCGGCAATGTTCGGCTGCAAACCGATGAGCAGACCGCCACGGGCGAACGCGCCGTCTTCACCCCCGGCGACCAGCTCCTGCGCCTTACCGGCCATGTGAAGGTCACCAATGCCGGCGGCACGGTCGATGCCAGCGAATTGGTGGTGAATCTCAAGACCAATGTTTCGACCTTTACCGGCGGCAGCTCTGGCCGCGTGACCGGAATCTTCACCTCGCAATGAATACCGAAAGCGCCGTCCGGCCCCGCATCGACCAGACCGGTTGGCTCGTCGCCCATTCGCTGGCCAAGAGCTTCGGCAAGCGCAGCGTCGTGCATGATGTGTCCCTCGCCGTGCGTCGGGGCGAGGCGGTGGGCCTGCTCGGGCCCAATGGCGCGGGCAAGACCACGGTTTTCACCATGATTATGGGGCTGGTTCGGCCCGATGCCGGCAGGATCATGCTCGATGGGCAGGCTATTACCCATTTACCGCTGTTCCAGCGCGGCCAGCTCGGTATCGGCTATCTGCCCCAGGAGCCTTCGATCTTCCGGGGCCTTACCGTCGCGGGCAATATCATGGCCGTGCTGGAAAACCATGTCCGCGACCGGGTCGAGCGCCGGCGGCGGCTCGGGGCGCTGCTCGAGGAATTTTCCATTGCCCACCTGGCCAGGTCCAATGCCCTGGCATTGTCGGGTGGCGAGCGCCGCCGGGTCGAGATCGCCCGCGCTCTGGCCGCCGATCCGGTCTTCATGCTGCTCGACGAGCCGTTTGCCGGCGTCGATCCCATCGCCGTGGCCGAGGTCAAGGGCCTGGTGCGGCAATTGACGCAACGCGGCATCGGCGTGCTCATCACCGACCATGCGGTGCGCGAAACCCTCGGGCTGGTGGATCGGGCCTATCTCATCCATGGCGGCAAGGTCATGATCCAGGGCAAGCCCGAAACCATCACCGCCGACCCCGAGGCCCGCCGCGTCTATCTGGGCGATAGTTTTTCAATCTAGCCCTGCAAGCCGGCAATTGGCACGAAACTTGCTCGACGCGGCGATTTTTGCCATCTTCGCGCCGACAAGGCCCGCAGGGCCGCTATATGCCAACCAAGAGACGAACGATCATGGCGCTGACGCCGCGGCTGGAATTTCGTCAGGCCCAGACCCTGACCCTGACGCCGCAACTCATGCAGTCCATCCGCTTGCTGCAATTGAGCTACCTCGAACTCAACGATTTCGTCGATGCCGAATTGCTGCGCAATCCGCTGCTGGAGCGCGAAGAGGGCGGGGGCGAGGAGGGTGACGCGGCCGAGCCGGCGGAGAAACCGGCCGAGCTGAGCGCCTATGAGGATGTTCTTGCCCAGGGCGACCGTATCAAGTCGGCCGATCAGATCGCCGAAGGCTACGATACAGCGGTGGAGAACGTCTTTCCCGACCAGTCCCGCCAGGAAATGGGCTCCGAAATCGGGACGATGAGCGGTCCCGACCGTAATGGCAGTTTCGAGGGCGGCGAGGCGCCCGATCTCGACCAGTTCGTGGCGTCCCGCCCGCGTCTGGCCGATCACCTCGAAGCCCAGGCCCATATGCTGCTGCGCGTGCCGGCCGATCGGCTCATCGCCCAGCACCTCATCGATGGGCTCAACGAGGCCGGCTATCTCGTGGTCGATCCCGCCGCCGTGGCCGAGACGCTCGGTGCCGAACTGGCCGATATCGAAGCAGTGCTGGCCGTGCTCCAGACCTGTGACCCAGCCGGCATTTTCGCCCGGGACGTCGCCGAATGCCTTGCCATTCAATTGCGCGAGCGCGACCGGCTCGATCCGATCATGGTGCGCCTGCTTGACCATCTGCCGCTCCTGGCCGCCCACGACATGGCCGGGCTGCTCAAGGCCGTCGGTTGCGACCGCGAGGATCTGGCCGACATGCTGGCCGAATTGCGTCAGCTCGACCCCAAGCCGGGTCTCGCGTTCGACACCGGCCCGGTCGAGGCGGTGGTGCCGGACATCTTCGTGCGCCCCGGTCCCGATGGAGCCTGGCAGATCGAGCTGAATTCCGATGTGCTGCCGCGTGTCCTGGTCAATCGCACCTATTACGCTTCGGTCACCGGCAAGACCCGCGATGCGGCCGAAAAGACCTTCCTGGCCGATTGCCTTGCCAGCGCCAATTGGCTCACCCGCAGCCTCGATCAGCGCGCCCAGACCATGACCAGGGTTGCCGCCGAAATCGTACGCCAGCAGGATGGTTTCCTCACCCATGGTATCGCGCATCTCAAGCCCATGACGCTGAAAATGGTGGCAGAAGCCATCGATATGCACGAATCCACCGTCAGCCGCGTCACCACCAACAAATATATGGCGACGCCGCGCGGCCTCTATGAGCTGAAATATTTCTTCACCACGGCCATTGCCTCGGCCGATGGTGTCGGGGAGCATTCGGCCGAAGCGGTACGCCACCGTATTCGCCAGCTCATCGATGCCGAAGCCGCCAATGCCATCCTTTCCGACGACACCATTGCCGATATGCTGCGCCAGGAGCAGGGCGTCGACGTTGCCCGCCGCACCGTTGCCAAATACCGCGAGGGCATGAATATCCCCTCATCGGTCATTCGCCGGCGGCAGAAAAAGCAATTGGCGGGGATTGGCTGATTGCTCGATTCCGCGATTTCATGCGGCGGGACTGTCCGGCAAATCACCCGGGCGCAAGGCTAGGCCGCTACCGGACATCTGTCACCCCCTCATTGCTTCCATACCGGCCGACATGCGGATGGACAGTCCGACTTGACCGGGGCTAGCATCCTTGGTGCTGCCACCCCACATCGGAAGGGCAGCAGGCGTGATCCCGTAGAGCCGGGAAACGGCTTTGGGACTTCGCGTCGCGCTAACGACCGAAAGGAAAAAGCCATGACCTTACGCGTTTCGGGAAAGAACATGGACGTCGGCGACGCCCTGCGGGGCAAGGCGGAGGACCATTTCGCCGCTGTTGTCGGAAAATATTTCGACGGCGGTTATGACGGCCATCTTACCCTGGCCCCGGACGGCATTGGTTTCCGCGCCGATTGCGTGGTCCATCTCGATTCGGGCGCCACGCTCCAGGCCAGCGCCAGGGGGGGCGACGCCATTTCGGCCTTTGAAGTCATGGCGCTCAATATCGAAAAGCGCCTGCGCCGCTATAATCGCAAGCTCAAGCAGCACCGCAAGGGCGGCAATGGCGCCGACGGCATCACCGCACAATATACGGTTTTCGGTGCCCCGGACGATCTCGATGAACTCGATGACGATTACGCGCCGCCCGTCATTGCCGAAACCACCAGGAGCCTGCGCGTGCTCAGCGTGGAGGAGGCGGTTATGGAACTCGACTTTTCCGGTAGCCAGGTTGTGATGTTTCGCCACGCTGGACATGGCGGCCTGAATGTGGTCTATCGCCGCGCAGACGGCAATATAGGCTGGATTGACCCGGCCCTTGGTGCCAATTGAGCGCAATGCGCCACACTCGAGATGAGTAAAATCTAAGGCAGATTAATGGAATTGGCCGATATCCTGGCGGAGCGCGCCGTGCTCTACTGCACGGACGTGACCAATAAGCGCCAGCTCTTTGAAATACTTTCCGAAAAAGCAGCAGAACTGACGGAATACCCGAGTGAGGATATTCTCGCGGCCCTGACCGGCCGCGAGGAGCTGGGCTCCACCGGCCTGGGAAATGGCATCGCCATTCCCCATGGCAAGCTGCAAGGCCTCAAGCGGGTCACCGCCGCCTTCGTGCGGCTGGCCGAACCCATCGATTTCGATTCGGTGGATGACCAGCCTGTCGATCTGGTGATGATGCTGCTGGCCCCTATTGGCTCGGGAGCCGACCACCTCAAGGCGCTGTCGCGGGTCGCCCGTTTGCTGCGTACCGAATCGGTGGTCGAAGCGCTGCGTGCCACGACCGATCCGGTTCGCTTGCGCGCCGTTCTCACCGCGCCGCTCGAAACCACCTACGCGGCCTGACGGCACCTTGATTCAGAAAAGGCCCCGGCAACCATGGTTGCCGGGGCCTTTCTATTGGAACGTACAGATTCGCTTTAATGCAGGGTCGCCACGCCCAGGCTTTTGTCGCCGAGCCATTCGGCCACGGCTTCCTCGCTGTCGGCGACCATGAGCGGAGTGCCGTCTGCCGACATGACCAATTGATATTGCCCCTCGGCCTCGAATTCGGCATCGTGGATCATATTGGACAGCACCAGGCCGGATACGGGTTTGACATAGGCCACGGCATCGCCGCCGAGCGCAGCGAACTGGGCGCGCGTCAACAATTTCAGCGGATGCACGGCTTCGGCCGGGACTTCGGAATTGCGTTTATCCATCATTGTTCTGCCCTTTCCTTCCTCACGATGAGCGAATGTCGATACGACGGGCGATCCGGGCGGCCCTGGGCCGCTCAACATGTATAACGAGCATGCCGTGGCCCAGAGTTGCATCTTTCACGTCCATGCCGTCGGCAAGAAGGAAGGTGCGCTGGAACTGGCGGGCGGCAATGCCGCGATGCAGGTATTCGCGGTCCGGCTCGTCTTTCTGCCTGCCGCGCACCGAGAGCTGGTTGTCTTCGGCGACCACCTCCAGATCCGCAGCGGCAAAACCGGCCACGGCGATCGAAATCAGGAAGCGTTCGCCGCCATCTTCGGTTTGGCTTCGCTCGATATTGTAGGGAGGATAGCCATCCGCCGACCGGGCCAGCCGGTCGATTCGCTCCTCGAAACTGTCGAAGCCGAGGAGAAATGGCGCTGAGAACACCGAAATACGCGACATCTGTTCGTCCTTGATCGATCAAGCAACGTTTGCGCCCCGACCCGATAAAGTGGCATCGCGGGCGTGAACCAGATATGGGTCAGGCCCGCTTTCCGTTCAAGCCTCTGCCTTTAAGGATCGATCATGCCGGAGATTGTCGCGGTCATCACGCCCGCCTTTCGTGCCGAAGCGACCCTGCCCGATACCGTGGGCAGCGTGCTCACCCAGACCTATCCCCATTGGCAGCACTGGATCGTTGCCGACGACGGCTTCGACTATGCCCGTTTCCTTGCCGAGCGCGGTCTGGCCGATCCGCGCCAGGTCTTTCTCTCGAGCGGCGGCGTGGGGCGCGGTGCCTCCAATGCCCGCAATGTCGCGCTGGACCGGCTCGACACGCCCCACGCGGCCATTCTCGATGCCGATGATCGCTTGAAACCGCAAAAGCTCGAACAGGCCGTTGCCGCGCTCGCCCAATGCGGCATCGTCTCCACAGCGCTCGACGTCATGACCACCGATTTCACCCATCTGCGCCATGTCGGTGCCGGCCCCGATCGCCGCTTGCGCCCGGGCACCCACAAATGGGTGAATCTGTCCATGGATTCGATGATCGTCTGGGACCGCCGGCGCGGCGATGGCCGTTACGATCCGGCGATGAGCAACATGACCGACCTCGAATTCCTGCTCCAGCTCTGCCGTACCATTCCCCACAGTATCCATCTGGGCACGCCGCTGCACGATTATATCAAGCGCGAGGGGTCGATGAGCAATGGCGAGGACGTCGCCGCCGGCATGATCGCCTCCAAGCGCGAAATCCTGCGCCGGCTGGAAAACGGGCATTATGGGCTGGGGAATGAGGACGTGGATGGCCTCGTTGCGTTCCTGCGGGTGTCCCTTGCGGCCGAGGCCGCCTATGGTGCGGCCCGGGCGGCAAGGCCGGGCCTGTTGTTCGAGGACCATATCGAGCCGATGCTGAAAGCCGCGCGGCCCTGAAGGGCGGGCGCCCGCCTCTTGCCTTTCCCCCTCTTTGCGCCTATAGAGCCGCATCCTCCGGACCGCCCGGCCAAAAGGCATGCCGTGGCGGTCTTTGAACGCGATAGGCCCTTAAATCCTATCCAAGAACACCAAGGACCCGCAAAATGCCCAAAATGAAGACCAAGTCCGGCGCCAAGAAGCGGTTCAGCTTCACCGCCTCGGGCAAGGTGAAGGCCGGCGTCGCCGGCAAGCGTCACCGCCTCATCAGCCACAACGCCAAGTACATCCGCACCAACCGCGGCACCAAGATTCTCTCCAAGGGCGATGAGAATCTGGTGAAGTGGTACATGCCGTACAACCGCTAACGCTGAAGGGAAGCTGACACATGGCTCGCGTCAAAAGAGGCGTTACCGCTCACGCTCGTCACAAGAAGGTCTTGAAGGCCGCCGAAGGGTATTACGGCCGCCGCAAGTCCACGATCCGCATCGCCAAGCAGGCCGTCGAAAAGGCCGGCCAATATGCTTACCGCGACCGGCGCGTCAAGAAGCGCAATTTCCGCGCGCTCTGGATCCAGCGCATCAATGCCGCCGTGCGCGAACACGGCCTCACCTATAACCGATTTATCGACGGCCTCAGCAAGGCTGAGGTCGCTGTCGACCGCAAGGTGCTGTCTGATCTGGCGATCACCCAGCCCGAAGCGTTCGCGGCTCTGGTCGCCAAGGCCAAGGCTGCGCTGGGCTATCTCGAGGGTGTCGAAGACACCACTCACGCCCGCGTCACTGCCTGATCTTCCAGCTTCGCTGAGGTCTGAATCCGCGCCTTGCGCCGCCCCGACAAGGGGCTGGCGCGGGGCGTTTTGTTTTGGTCTAACACCTCCGCAGCCAGTCCGAATGCGAGAATATTGATGTCGCTACAATCCCAGATCGAAACCCTGCATGCCGAACTGTCCAGCGCCATCGCCGCTGCCGATACACAAGCCGCGCTCGATGCGGTACGGGTCGCCGCCCTGGGCAAGAAGGGTTCGGTTTCCGCCCTGCTTGCCACCCTCGGCACCATGGCGCCCGAAGAGCGCAAGGAGGCCGGCCCCGCCATCAATGGCCTCAAGACCGCGATTGCCGGCCTCATCGAGGCGCGCGCCGAAGCCCTTCAGGCCGCCGCGCTCGAAGCGCGGCTGGCCGCTGAAACGGTCGATGTCACCCTGCCGCTGCCGCCATCTCCCACCGCGCGCGGCCGCATCCATCCGATCAGCCAGACCATCGATGAAATCACCGCCATTTTCTCGGATATGGGCTTTTCCATCGCCGAAGGTCCCGATATCGAAACCGACTATTTCAATTTCACCGCGCTCAACTTCCCCGAAGGTCATCCGGCACGTGAGATGCACGACACCTTCTTCATGAAGCCCGGTTCCGACGGGGTGAAGAAGGTTTTGCGCACCCATACCTCCCCGGTCCAGGTGCGCGTCATGCAAAGGACCAATGAGAAGCCGGCGGCGAGCTATATTACCCCGCCCATGGACCCGCCTATCCGCGTGGTCATGCCCGGCCGAACCTATCGCAACGATTCGGACCAGACCCATACGCCGATGTTCCATCAGGTCGAGGGCCTCGTCATCGACAAGGAAAGCCATATCGGTCAACTCCGTTGGGTTCTCGAGGAATTCTTGAAGGCCTTCTTCGAGGTGCCCAGCGTCACCCTCCGGTTCCGGCCCAGCTTCTTCCCCTTCACCGAACCTTCGATGGAGGTGGACGTGCAATGCGATCGCTCCGGCGCCGAGGTGAAGATCGGCGAGGGCAGCGACTGGTTGGAAATCCTCGGTTGCGGCATGGTCCATCCCAATGTCATCGCCAATGCCGGGCTCGATCCGGACGTCTATCAGGGATTTGCCTGGGGCATCGGTATCGACCGTATCGCCATGCTCAAATACGGCATGCCCGACCTGCGCGCCTTCTTCGACGCCGATCAGCGCTGGATCGAGCATTACGGTTTCAGGCCGCTCGACCTGCCGACATTGTTCGGCGGTCTTTCGAGCTGAGAGGCCCAGGCCGTTCCCGCCGATCAGCCAGGAAGTCCTCATGACTGCCATTTCGCCCGAGCCCGACCCCAGGCCCATCTTCATCGTGACCGACATTGAAGCGGACGGGCCGACGCCGCTGCACAATTCCATGTTGAGCTTTGCCTCGGTCGCCATCGAGGCGGACGGCACGCGCCATGGCGAATTCGAGGCCGTGCTGGCCCCGCGCCCGGATCGCAAGGCGAGCGACACCACCATGGAATGGTGGGCCACCCAGCCCGAGGCCTGGAAGGCGGCGACCGAGGGTGCCGAGGACCCGGCCGTGGTCATGCCCCGCTTTGCCGATTGGGTGGAAAGCCTGCCCGGGCCGAAAGTCTTCGCAGCCGCGCCGATGATCTTCGACGGATTGTGGATGGACCATTACCTGGACGAATATGCCGGCACTCGCGCGCTTTCCGGCCCTTTCAAGGGCCGGCAGATTTTCCGCGGCGGCGGCGTCTGCCTCTACACCATGGCCGGCACCCTGCGCGGCGCGCCCTATCTCGAATGGGGCATGAGCAAGCTGCCGGCCGAATTTTACGGTCATATCGCCCATACCCACAGGGCCATCGACGATGCGCGCGGCTTTGCCAATGTGCTGGTCGAATTGTTCAAACTCTCCTCTGCATTGCCGCCCATCACCGGCAGCAAGAGCGACTTCCGCTAAAGGCTCACACAGATGAAATTCACCCTCGACTGGCTCAAGGAACATCTTGAAACCAAGGCCACGCCCGACGAGATCGGCAAGGCGCTGACCATGATCGGCCTGGAAGTGGAAGGCATCGAGAGCCAGGGCAAGCGCCTTGAAGAATTCGTCGTCGCCCATGTGGTGGAGGCCAGCCCCCATCCCAATTCCGATCATCTCAATATCTGCAAGGTCGATGCCGGCACCGGCCAGTTGATCGACGTGGTCTGCGGCGCGCCCAATTGCAAAACCGGCATGAAATCCGTCTTCGCCTTCCCCGGCACCTATATTCCGGGCAAGGATTTCGAGCTTAAGGCCGGCGTCGTCATTCGCGGCGCACCGTCCAACGGCATGCTCTGTTCGGCCGCCGAACTTGAACTCTCCAACGATCACGACGGCATCATCAAGCTGCCCGACGACGCGCCCGTCGGAGAAAAATATGTCGATTATGCCGGCCTCAACGGCGTGGTCTTCGATATTTCCATCACCCCTAATCGCGGCGATGCCACCGGCGTCTATGGCGTGGCCCGCGATCTGGCCGCCTTCGGCCTGGGCACGCTGAAAAAGACCGACATGTCGCCGGTCCCCTCAACAGGGCCCAGCCCGATTGCACCCTTGCCGCACCAATTCGGCGCGGGCGAGCCCAAGGCCATCCGCAAATTTGCCGGCCGCTATATCCGCAATGTCAGGAACGGCCCGTCGCCTGACTGGCTGCAGCAGCGCCTGCGCGCCGTGGGCTTGCGCCCCATCAACGCCATCGTCGACATCACCAATCTCGTTTCCCTGGGCTGGGGCCGGCCGCTCCATGCCTATGACGCCGATAAGGTCGTGGGGCGGATGGTGCTGCGCAATGCGCGGGGCGAGCAATTCGACGCGCTCGACAACAAGATCTATACGCTCGACGATACCATGACGGTCATTGCCGACGATCTCGGGCCGCTCTGCCTCGGAGGCGTCATGGGCGGCATCCGCTCGGGCACCACCGAGGAGACGGTCAATGTCTTCATGGAATGCGCGAGCTGGGATCCCGACCTCGTGGCCCAGACCGGTCGCAAGACCGGCATTGTCAGCGATGCCCGCTATCGCCTCGAGCGCTCGGTCGATCCGGTGCTGACCGAACCCGGCATGGAACTGGCGACGCGACTGGTGCTGGAATTGTGCGGCGGCGAGCCGCTGGAGCCCGCGATTTCCGGCGAAGATATTTTCCCCGACACGGTCGTGGAATTTCCGCTGGCCGAAGTGCGCCGCCTCACCGGCCTCGAACTGTCGCCCGAGCGCATCGTCGATATCCTCGCCCGTCTTGGTTTCGTAAGCCAGGGCACGGGGCCGGTGCGTTCGGTCAAGGTGCCGTCCTGGCGACCCGACGTCACCCAGAAGGCCGACCTCGTGGAGGAAGTCATGCGCATGGTAGGCGTCGATAATGTGCCGGTCGAACCCTTGCCGCGGCTTAATCATGTCGCCCCGCGCATCCTGACCGCCATCCAGAATCGCCGCCGCATCGCCCGCCGGGCGCTGGCCGCGCGTGGGCTCGATGAGGCGGTGACCTGGAGTTTCATTTCTCACGAGGATGCCGTCCGCTTCGGCGGCGGAAGCGAGGATCGCCAGCTTGCCAATGCCATTGCCTCGGACATGACCGACATGCGGCCCTCGCTGCTGCCCGGTCTTGTTGCCGGCGCCAGGCGCAATGAAAATCGCGGTTTTGCCGACCTGGCCCTGTTCGAGGTCGGGCAGGTCTTCCTGTCCGACCGGCCCGAGGGCCAGCACAGCTATGCCTCCGGTATTCGCACCGGCTCGGCCCGGTTCGACGGATCCGGCCGGCATTGGTCGGGCAAGGCCGAACCCGTCTCCGTCTGGGATGCCAAGGCCGACCTTGCCGCCACGCTCGATGCACTGGGCATCGACATCGACAAGGTACAGGTCCTGCCCGAAGCCGCCGCCTGGAGCCATCCGGGGCGCGGCGGCCGCATCGCCCTGGGGCCGAAAGTGACGCTGGGCTGGTTCGGCGAACTGCATCCGGGCCTTTGCGCCGCGCTCGATATCGAAGGTCCCGTTGCCGCCTTCGAGATCGATCTCGACGCCATTCCCGAGCCGCGCAGGAAACCGACGCGTACCAAGCCGGCGCTCGATCTGAGCCCGTTCCAGCCGGTATCGCGCGATTTTGCCTTCGTCATGGATCGCGCCGTTCCCGCCGCCACCATCCTGCGGGCTGCCCGTAGCGCCGACAAGGCGCTTATCAGCGCCGTCGATATTTTCGATATTTTCGAGGGGCCTCATGTGGGGGAAGGCAAGAAATCGGTCGCCATCGCCGTCACCCTGCAACCGCGCGAGCGTACCCTGACCGACGAGGAAATCGACAAGGTTTCGGCCGCTCTCGTGGCCGCCGTCACCAGGTCCACGGGCGGTGAATTGCGGAAATAACCGCGCGATCGTCATGATCTGGTTCCGCCGGCTGATTCTTTGAGCCGCAAGCATGCATCACCGGGACAAACCCGGTGGTGACGCTGTATGGATAGCGGCGTTCACCGCCATGTTTCAGAGATAAAAGTGTCCCGCACCGACGCCATTCTCGCTCGCCTCAGCCGGCTGCATCCAAAACTGATCGATCTCAGCCTCGAGCGCATGCTGCCCCTGCTCGAGAGGCTAGGTAATCCCCAGGACCATCTTCCCCCGGTCATCCACGTTGCCGGCACCAATGCCAAGGGTTCGACCATCGCCTATCTGCGCGCTTTCCTCGAAGCGGCCGGCAGGACGGTCCATGTCTATAACTCGCCGCATCTGGTGCGTTTCAACGAACGCATCCGCCTTGCCGGCAAGCTGGTCGGCACGCAGAAGCTCAATGCTGCGCTCGAGCGCGTCGAAACGGTCAATAACGGCGATCCCATCACCTTTTTCGAGGTCACCACCGTCACCGCTTTCTGCCTTTTCGCCGAAATGCCGGCCGATTATCTCCTGCTCGAAACCGGCATGGGTGGCACCTATGACACCACCAATGTGGTCAAGCATCCCCTTGGCAATATCATCACGCCCATCGACTACGATCACCAGGCCTTTCTGGGCTCGACCATTGCCGAGATTGCCGCCAACAAGGCCGGCATCCTCAAGCGCGGCGCCAGGGCCGTGATGGGTCTTCAGCGCGATGAGGCTCATCGCGTGCTCGACCGGGCCGCCCGGCGTCTCGGCATCACGCCCATCTGGCAGGGCGAGGATTTTCACGGTGCCGAGGAAGATGGAAGGCTGGTCTACCGGGACGAGAAAGGCCTCCTCGACCTGCCGCCACCGGCCCTTAACGGTCCGCATCAATTCGACAATGCCGCCCTGGCCATCGCGGCCACCCGCCATTTCGGTCTCGACGTGGATAAGGCGGCCCTGGCCGAGGGTCTGCGCCGCGTCACCTGGCCGGCCCGCATGCAGCCGCTCCGCACCGGAAAATTGCGCGCCCTGCTGCCGCCGGGCCATGAACTCTGGCTCGATGGCGGACATAATGCCCATGGCGCCGCCGCCCTGGCCCGCGCCGTGGCCGCCCTCCCCGAAAAAAAGCCGCTCGTTCTCGTCATGGGCATGATGAGCAATCGGCCGCCCGAGGATTTCCTCGAACATTTCCGCGCCCTCGATCCGAAAATGGTCTTCAGCCTCACCATTCCGGGCGAAAAAAATGCCCACAAGGCCGCCGCCATCGCCGCGCGCGCCCGTGCCCGCGGCTTTGTCGCCCGCCCCATGCGCTCCGTGGCGTCGGCGCTCGCGCAGGCAGCCAAGATCGAAGGGGCCCGCGTTCTTATCTGCGGTTCGCTCTATCTGGCCGGGGATGTGCTGGCCAGGAACGGCACCGTGCCGGAATAAGGCCGAAGACGCCGCCCTCGGCTAATACCTGCCCTGCTCGCTGCCGCAGAACGGATCCACCGGGCTCGTGCCTGCGAATTCGGCGCGCCCCATGAGGCATTCCATGACCGCCGCCTGCATGTCCTCGTTGCAGCCATAGGCGTTGACATAGGTGGGCACGCGCGGCGCGTCGTGGAGGTAATAGGGAAAGCCCAGCGATACCATCAATGTCGGCACATCGTGCCAATAGCGCTTCATCGCCCCGAAGACCGAACCGGTTAGCGCCCGCCAATTGAGGAAAATGCGCTGCCGGGTCAGCAGCGTCTCTTCGGCGAGGAGATAGAGCACCAGGTCGAAGTCCTTGGGATCGACCGCCATCCCCGCGTCATATTCGGTCACCGCGAAGCCTTCCTGGCGCAGCAGGTCGGGCATGGAAAGCGGCAGCGGCACGGGCGCGAAGGGCTGCACTGCCCCGCTCGAAAAGATCAGCACCCGCTTGTGCCTTGCCGGGGAAAGCGGCAGTAATCCGGCCACGTCCTTGACCAGGGTGGGGACCCGCGCGCTCACCGCGCGGGCGGTCGCGCGGCTTTCAGGGCTTGCCAGCACTGTGCGGGCCTTCTCGAGACTGGGTTCGGGTCTTTCGCTTTTATGCAGGCCCAGGGCCGCCTTGAGCGCCAGCACGCGCGTCACGGCCTCGTCCACCCGCTCCTGGGCCAGCCGGCCATCGGCCACCGCCTTGACCAGATACATCAGGTCCGCATTGGCATCGTCGGAAAACAGGATCACGTCGCATCCGGCGATGATGCATTGCGGGACCGTTTCTTCGCGCGGCCCCCAATCGCCGAAGCCGGCCATGGGCGTGGCGTCCGAGACGATGAGCCCGTTAAAGCCCAGCCGGTCGCGCAACAATGTCTGGTTGAGAACGGGCGACAGCGTCGCCGGCCGGAACGCTTCCGCGCCGGCCTCCGGATCGAGTTCGCGCACGAAGGCGGGAAAGGCGATATGGGCCGACATGACGCTCATGACGCCCGCCTGGATCGCGGCGCGATACAACCGGCCGAAATTGGCTTCCCATTCGGCCAATGTCAGCGGATTGACCGTGGTGACCAGATGCTGGTCCCGGTCGTCGAACCCTTCGCCCGGCCAGTGCTTGACCGTGGCGGCCACGCCTTCGGCCTGGAAGGCGGCGATCTGCGCTAGGGCATGTCGCTCGATCCGTTCGACGTCCGCGCCATAGGAGCGCGTGCCCACAATGGCGCTTTGCCAGGCCGCGTTGATGTCGATGACCGGGGTGAAGCTCCAGTTGAGCCCCGCCGCGCGGGCCTCCCGCGCCATGATGGTGGAAATGGCGCTCGTGGCTTGCACGTCGTCCACCGCCGCCAGGCCCAGCGGGTTGGGCACTTCAGTGCCGAAGGGCAGGCTCATGCGGCTGCCTTCGAGGTCGGCGCTGACCAGCATCGGCACCGGGCCCGCCTGGTCGATCTGCCGCATCAGCCCGATCTCGCTGTCGAGGTCCGGCGTGAAAATCCGTGTTATCCCGCCCGGCTTGAAACTCCTCAGCGGCTCCAGCGCCTCGGCCGCATCGCCGCGCGAGAGCAGCACGAAAAGCTGGGCCAGCTTGTCGCGCGGGCTGAGCTTGTCCCGCGTTTCGCTGACCCAGGCAATCGCCGCTTCGTCGAGACGAAAGGGCGCGGCGGAAAGATCGATGGTCGCCAAGGGGCCCTCCGGTCGTCTTGTTATCGTGTCGACCGATGCTTAGCAGCCCGGCGGCACGAGGCAAAGATCAGACGATTGGGGCAAGTCATGATCCATCCGGCCCGCCGGCTCAGGCCGCATGCGCCTCGAGCCATTTGATGAGTTGCACCCGGCTCTGGCCCGCGCCCACCTTCATATCCACCGGCGCGCCGTTCTTGAAGATCATCAGCGTCGGCATGGAGCGCACGTTATATTGCACGGTAATGCCCGGATTGCTGTCCACGTCGAGCTTGACGATCTTGACACTCTCGGCCAGTTCCTCGGCCAACGCGTCGATGGCAGGAGCCATGGCCTTGCAGGGCGGGCACCATTCGGCCCAGAAATCCACCAGCACCGGCTTGTCCGAACCCAGAACTTCCCGGGCGAAATTGCTGTCCGTCACGTCGAGCGCCATGCAGTCCTCCATCGGCATCGGGCGATGACGCTAGCGGGAGTCGCCGTCTGGCGGAAGGCAGGACTTTGCTTGTCCCGGCCCGGTGGAGAATTCGCTTTGCCGTCCGATGTCTGGCGCCAGAAACAGCAACACCGCCGGATCGCTCCGGCGGTGTTCCCGATTGTCGAAATGCTTGGCAGCTTACGCCGCGTGCCCTTCGAGCCACTTGCTCAGGCCCGCCTTGGGGGTGCCGGCACCGATCTTCATATCGATGGCCTCTCCGCCCTTGAACAGGATCATGGTGGGGATCGAGCGCACCCCGTATTTGGTCATGGTCGAGGGATTTTCATCGACATTGAGCTTGACGATCTTCACCTTGCCGTCGAGTTCGCTGGACAATTCGTCCAGAACGGGGGCGATCGCCCGGCAGGGCCCGCACCATTCCGCCCAGAAATCGACCAGGACCGGCTCCTTGGAATTGAGGACTTCCTCGCCAAAGGTGGCGTCGGAAACTTGCTTCGTCATGGGTTCGTGCCTTTTGCTGGAGCGTTTCCACAAGGCGATTTCGCCCCCGCCGGGAAACGCGACTAGTGTTCTACGAAAGCGGTGGCGTGTTTGCCCTCAAAGCTGGGAAGAGTCCAGCCTTGCGGCAAGCATGCTCACCGCTTGGTGAAGTCCGCCCGCGCCTTGGCGAGAAGCGCCGGCGGCAAATTCATCAAGGATTCCAATTCAGTCCACAGGATTGCCGCACGCACATTCCGTCCGGGGAAAAGCTGATCTGCAACCAACGCATATAATCCGAGCTGGGTAAGATACCGCCCCGGCACATCGGCCGCCCTTTGCGGGACCTTTGCGTCGGATTTGTAGTCGACCACCAACACGGCGTCTGCGTCAACCGCCAGCCGGTCGATACGCCCAGAAAGCCGGACCGGTGCGCCCCGCTGCCGCGCCGGCACCAGAAACGGCACCTCGGCCCGGCTATTGGCCCCGAACAGCAATGCAAGGTCCGGACGCGAGAGAATGGAGATCGCTTTTGCTGCCAGGCGCTCATGCGTCTCCGCCGCACCCGGCAGCAGGCTTTCCAGCGCCCGTGGCGCCACCTGCGCCCAGGCATTTCTGTCTACCCCGCCCAGATGCTGGAGCAGCGCATGCAGCGCCAGGCCCTGTTGCCGCGCCGCTTCGGCGTCCCGCGCCTGCTCGGCCAGCCTTTGCAGCACGATGTCGGGCCCCGCGCCGTCGCCGGCACCGGAAGGCGATAGCGTCGCCGGGCCCGGCTTTTCGGGTATGCCCGGCAGGGTCAGCGGCGTCACCTTCCGCGGTTCCGCTCCGGCCTGCTCCGAGATCGGCGTCGGCGCCGCCACCTGCGGATAGACCAGCGCCGCCACCGCGCCCTCCGGGTCGCGCATTACTTCCGCTTCGGGTGCCAGCGCCATTTCGATGGCCTCGTACCAGCTTCCATCGATCTTGCCCTTCTGGGTCAGCATGCCGGTAACGTAAAGCTCGTCCTCGGCCCGGGTCATCGCCACATAGAGCCGCCGCCAATATTCCTGCGCCTGGTTGGCGTCGATGGCGGTCTTGATGGCCAGCGTCTGGGCCACGTGCTGGTCGGCACGAGCCGCATGAATCAGCAATGGACCCGGGGCGTCGGGCAGCACATAGACCGGTTTTCCGGTCTGTTGCGAACTGGGTTTGCTGGCGGCATCGGCCAGAATCACGATGGGCGCTTCCAGGCCCTTGGCTCCATGCACGGTCATCACCCGCACCCCGCCGCCGCCTTCGGCCAGCTCGCGCTTGATCGTCACCTGCCGCCGCCGCATCTCGGCGGCAAAGCCCTGCAGGGAGGGTTGAGCGCCCTGTTCATGCGCCAGCGCCAGTTCCAGCATTTCCGAAAGCACTTCGTCCACTTCCGGCCCCAGGCGCGCATGGAAGCGTTTGAGCCCGCCCTCGGCGTAAAGCACGCCAGCCAGGAACTCGAATGGCCGCTCGAAATCCAGTCCGGCCCGCCATCGGCTCAAGAGCCCCGCTGCTTTTTGCGCCTCGGGTAGCGGCGAAGCCAACAGGGCCGCCCAAAGGTTCTGCCCGTTCCGGCCCTGGGTCAGGGCGAACAGGGCCTCTTCGGAAATCTCGAACAGCGGCGAGCGCAGCAAAGCGGCCAATTGCAGGCTATCGGCCGGGTTGAGCAGGACGTCGATCAGCGCCAGGAGGTCGAGCACGGCAATATGCCCGGTTACCGCCAATCGGTCGGCGCCCGGCGTCGGCAGGCCTTCGGCGCGCAGCGCCCGGATGATCTCCTGGAACAATCCGTTGCGCGCCTGCACCAGCACCAGCACATCGTCGGCGCGCACCGCCCGGCCGCGGGCGCCCAAAATCCGGCCCGTGCCGATCCAGGCCTTGATTTCACGCGCGATGCGGCTGGCGACCTGCCGTGCCGCGCTCTGTTCGGCATCCAGCGGCTCGCGCGGCCAGTCGGCCTCTTCGCGCGTCACCTTGGCCTGGGCAATGGGCGGCCAGAGCGTCACGGTGCCGCCCGGCTGGCTGCGTGCGGCCTCGTGCCCCACTTTTTCCTCGGAGAGCAGCGCGGCTTGGATATCCTCGCGGGCGCAGACCTTGTCCACCGCCGCCAGGAGCCTTGAGAGCGTGCGGAAGCTGGTGTGAAGCTTGACCGACTCGAAATGTTTCTCGGCCTGCCGCGCCCGGCGCGCGAATTCACGTCCGGTTTCCCCGAACAATACCGGCTCGGCGCCCTGGAAGGAATAGATCGACTGTTTCTGGTCCCCCACGGCAAACAGCGAACGTGGCCGTTCCACCGCGCTGTGCCCGGAAAAAAAGTCTTCGGCCAGCGCCCGCACCACGCGCCATTGCCGTGCATTGGTGTCCTGGCTTTCATCGACCAGGATATGATCGATCCCCGTATCGAGCTTGTATTGTACCCAGGGGCCGAGCGCGGGATCGGCGAACAGGTCGCCCAGCTTTTCCACCAGGTCGTCGAAATCGAGCAGCGAATGGCGGCGCTTCTCCTGCGCGTAGCGGGCATGGATCGCCGCCACCACGTCCAGCACGGCCGCGCTGCGCTCAAGCATCTGCGCGGCGAGGATCGCCGCGTCCAGTGCCACGATCCGCGCCTGTTCATCGAGCAGAAGCTGGTGAATGTCTGGAAATTCGGCCTGTTCCGCCTTGGTCAGCAGGCTGGCGCGCGGCCCTTTGGCGGTCATGAAGGCGGCCCGCAATATCCCGCCATCGGGACGGTCGGGATCGAGCCGCGCCAGATGGTCCACGCAGCGCCGGTTACCCGCTTCGTTACCCCCGCACCGGTCGACGATATGGCGCACCATATCCGGCTTGAGCAATGTCTTGCCGGCCAGTTCCGCTTCGAGGGCACTGGCGGATATGTCTTTGCTCCCCACCAGATCCTGCAATCGCGCCTTGGCCTTCGTCCCGTCGGCCAGCACGGGCTTGAGCCGCGCCCCTTCGGCCAGGGCGGCATTGATGGCCTTGCCGATGGCATCATCGCTCATCAGCCCGAACAGGATGTCTACCGCCGAGCTGTTGGCGCCGCCGCGCAGGCCTTCGGCCAATACCGCTTCGCGCGCCGCCAGGATCATGCCGTCGCGCTGGTCGTCCTCGATCACCGAAAAATCGAACGGCACTCCCGCCTCGATGGGAAAGCGGTGCAGCACGGCTTCGCAAAAGGCGTGAATGGTGAGGATGCGCAACCCCCCCGGCGTTTCCAGCGCTTTGGCAAAGAGCGTGCGGGCCGTGGCCCGCAGCGCCGCGTCGGGTTTTTTCCCGATGAGGGCGGCAAGAATTTTGTCCAGCGTGCCGTCCTCGGCCAGGGCCCATTCGGCCAATTGCGCACCGACGCGCTGGCGCATCTCGGCCGTCGCCGCCTTGGTATAGGTGAGGCAGAGGATCGATTGCGGCTCTACGCCGGCCAGGAGCAGGCGCAGCACCCTTTGGGTCAGCACGAAGGTCTTGCCCGAGCCGGCATTGGCCTCCACCCAGATCGAATGGGCCGGATGGCTCGCCTTGGCCTGGCTGACGCTGGTATCGGCGGGGATAACCAGGTCGCCGCGATCCTTCTGGCTCACGCCTCCTCCTCCCCGCCGTCCACCGTGACCCACTCGGCCACGCGTGCCAGGTGGTCATAGGCGCCGGCAAAACGCTGGCCGCGCAGCGGCAGCAATCGGGCCGGCATTGGCGTCTCGCGCATCAGGAAAAAGTCGATATGCCCCTGCATGCGTCGGCCGATTTCGTCGGCTGCCTCCATCAGGCTCATGTTTTCGGGCAGGGCATAGGCACTGGGCCGGAAGGCATCGGGCCCCAGGGCGATTTTCACATAAGTGAGGGCGCTGGCTTCGGCTCGCGCCACATTCTGCATGCCGCCCGCCGCCGCCATCAATGCCTCGACCGGCATTTGCGGCGCCTCGAAGGCTTTCATGCTGCCCGGGCTGGGCGGCGACCCGGTCTTGAAATCCATGATTTCGAGGGTCCCGTCCACGAGTTGGTCCACCCGGTCGGCCCGGCCGACGATCTCCATCTTTTCGGCCAGCGCCAATACCCATTTGCCGTCCACCTCGGCATGGCGCGCCAGCACGTGCGGCGCCCGGTCCCGCTCGAAATCGAGAAATTGCGCCGCCGCCGCCGCGAAGCGCTTGAGCCAGATATCCTTGCGCTCGCCCAAGGCTTCGAGTGCCGCGAATTCGTTTTCGGCTATGGCCAGCAATCGCTCCAGCGCTTCGGGCGCGGTTGGATCGTGCCCTTCGTTGACGAAGCGGGCGAAAATGGCATGGACCACCGTGCCGCGTTCACGCGCATCGGGTTCCTCCCCCAGCGCATCGAGCGGCCGCAAACCCAGCACATGCTTGGCATAAAGATCGTAGGGCGAGCGCATCAGCGTCTCGATTTCGGTGACCGAGAGCTTGCGGGGCCGCAGGCTTACCGGCGGATTGGGTGCCGGCCGGCCGGCGCTTTCCACCCGCTCCACCGCATCGATCCGCTGCGCCATGTCCAGCCAGGTGGCGCCTCTTTCCCGCATCGCTTCGGCAGCCTGCCGGCCGGCAAAGGCGTCGAGCCGTTGCACCAGCCGCGAGGGCAGGGCGGGGCTGGTGCCGATCCGGCCGGCATAGGCCAGCACCACCTGGCTATTGCCCATGGCCTGGGCGAAATCATGCGCGGCGAGCCCCTGCGCGCGTTCGGGTGGTTCCAGCCCGGCCTTGAGGCGCATGCCCCGGCTCAGCCACGGCCCGGGATCGGCCGCGGCGGGCCACTTGTCCTCGTTGAGCGCGCCCAGGATCATCACGTCCGGGCTCATCAGCCGCGCTTCGAGCTGCCCCCAGATGGCGATATCCCGTCGCCGCTCGATCCTGTTGCGGACGCTGAAACCCTCCATCAGCGCGTTGAGCACGGCGTCGAGCGCTGTGGGCGCGAAACGGTGGCCGGAATTATCCAGTCCAATCAAGTCCTTAACCCAGGATTTGAATTCGTCCTTGCCGCGCAGGGGGGCGCCGTCGCTGATCGCTTCGAGCGCCTGGCCGAGTGCGGCAGCGAGGTCGGCCCCCAGCATGTCGGGTGCCTCGACAAGGGCCGCCAAGGGCGCCATCGCGGCTTCGAGCCTGTCTAGTAAGTCATTGATTGCCTTGGCATCCTCGGCGTCCAGCCGGCGGGCGGCATGCCTGGTTCCGCCCTCGACATTGGCCGCGAGGCTGGCCCGCAACCCGTCGAGTCCCGGCCCCACGCGCTGCCCGCGCAACAGGCCCAGTTCGATGGCATCTGCCAGGGCCGCGATAACAGACCGTTCACATCCCAGCAGCGTGCTGCGATTGCGCAGCAGCGCCATCACGTCCACGGCCGCGCAGCGCCCCACGGCCAGGTTGAGGACCTGCCGCGCCAGCCGCCCCGCCGAGGATTGGAACAGCGGCGCCCCCGCCGCGTCGTCGACGAAAATCTCGAACCGCGCCAGCTCGGCGGCGATGCGGCGCGCCAGGTTGCGGTCGGGGGTGACGATGCCGACGCTTTTCTCCGCCGCCAGCGCCGCGCGCGCCACCAGCGCGATGGCTCGCGCCTCCTCGTCCTCGTTGCGCGCCGCGATCACGCTGACCCCCTCGAGCGCGGCGTCGAGCCGCGCCGGCGCGAAGCGCTGCCCGGCCCAGAACGCGGTATCACCGGTCAGGGCCAGCGCCCGCTGCACCAATTCGGTGCGCGGATGCGGGGCCGGGGCCAGTTCCACCACCGATGCCGGCCCCGCGCCCAGAAGCCGCAACAGCCTGGCCAGCCCGTATTGTGGGTGGCCATGGGGATTGTTGCCGGCGTCGAGCAGCTTTTCATGGTCCTGCGGGCTCATGCCCGTATCGAGCCCGGGCAGCACCACCGCGCCGCGCGGCAGACGGGCAATGGCCGCCAGCAATCGCGCCGTGGCCGGAATCGAGCCGGTCGATCCCGCCGCGATCACCGGCCGTGCCCCGAACAGGGTTTCGGCCGCCGCGCTCTGGCGGTCGAGCCGCGCCCGGCGCAAGCCGGCCATGTCGGCCCGCCTTTCCCCCAGAAAAGTCGGCCAGGCGGTCAGCGCGATGTCGAGGAAATCCAGCGTCTGCTGCCAGTAATCCCCGAGATCCGGCGCCATTTCGGCACCCATGGCCCGGATATCGCCGGCCGTGCGCTCCTCGGTGAGGAGATCGTCGATCAGCCGGCCCAGCGCCTCGGCCATGGAAAAGATTTCCGCCGCGTTGGGGGGTGTGGAAAAGGCGCGCCGTCCGGCCGCGCTTTGCGCCCAGCCCGCCACCAGATGCGACAGCGTCAGCCGCCGCTCCAGCCGGCTGGCGGCCTGGGGCAGGGGTGGAGCCTCGAAGGGGGGCAGGAAGGGTTCCTCGTCCCCTTCGTCCCCGCCGAAGGTGCGGATATCTGGCAAAAGGCCGGCAAAGCCGGGATGGCGCGAAAACGCCTCGGCCAGCATCTGGCGCGCCCTTTGCGTGGGCACCACCACTGTCACGTCGCTGAGCCAGAACGGCCCGGTCCGGTCCCAGTCGCCCAGAAGCTGCCCGTCCATGATCCCCTGCGCCAGGCGCGGCAGGAAGGGTATATGCGGGGCGATGGAATAAAGCCTCATGCGCCCAGCGCCTTTTCGGCCGCTTCCAGCCCCGCCTGGTCGCCGACATGGAACCAGGGCGCATCGAGCATGACGCCGTGGAGCCGTTCATCCGCCTGCGCCCGCTCGAACAGGTCGAGGAGCGAAAAGGCGCCGTCCGGGCTGTCGGCGAACCAGTCCCGCTCCAATAAAGCCACCCCGCCATAAATGACCGGCGCGCCATAATCGCGCGTCACTGTGCCGTTCGGCGCAAGGCAGAAATCGTGGCTGCGGGCAAAGCCGCTGGCGCGCGCCGGCTGCACGCAAAGCAGCGTGATCCGTCCCGCGCGGTGCCGCGCCAGCATCCGCTCCAGCGGCCTGTCGGCGCCCGCCGGCCAGAACGCATCGCTGTTCATCACGAAAAACGGGTCCGAATGCAGCATGGGCAGGGCCTGCTTCACCCCGCCTCCGGTATCGAGCAACGCTTCTTCCCGGCTCACCTTCAGCAGACCGCCGAAATGGGCCAGGATCTGGTCGGCGCGGTAATGCGCATTGGCGACGAATCGCGCCGCCCCCTCGGCCCGCGCATTGGCCATGACCCGCTCGATCAGCGGCACGCCGCCCACCGGCAGCAGCGGCTTGGGCAGGGCCTCGGTCAGGGGCCGCATGCGCTGCCCCAGCCCGGCGGCCAACAGCATCACGTCAGGGAATCGGGCAAGATCATCCATGTCCGGATATGAGCGGGGCGGGGCCCGCTTGTCCAGTTGGCACCATGCCGCTCGGGCACAAAGGCCCGGACTTTAGAATTCCGACCAGTCCGCGTCGGCCTTCAGCGCCGTATTGCCGCGCTTGAGATAGGTCCTGGCCACCGCCTTGAGCTTGTCCTGCATGCCGCGCACCCCGCCCGGGGCCGGCATTTCGGCGCGCGCCGGCTCGGGGCGGGGCCGCCCGGCGGCCTGGGCCGCGCTTACCGTGAAGATGTCGACGATCCGGTCGAGTTCGCTGGCCTGGGCCTCGGTCTGCTCGATGGCGGCATTGGTTTCTTCCACCAGGGCGGCATTGTGCTGGGTCATCTCGTCCATGGTCCGCACCGCCGAAGACACTTCCTCGATGGCCGAAGCCTGGTCGCGACTGTCGCGGGCAATGGCTTCGAGCGCGGCATTATTGCCGCGAATGGCCTCGAGCATGCTGGTCAGCTTGTCCGCCGCCTGGGTCACCAGCCGCGAGCCGCCGGAAACCTCGCTGCTGCTCTGCTCGATCAGCGCCTTGACGTCCGAGGAGGCGCTGGCCGCGCTCTGGGCCAGGCGCCGCACTTCCACCGCGACCACGGCAAAGCCCTTGCCCGCGTCCCCGGCCCGCGCCGCTTCCACCGAAGCGTTGAGGGCTAGGAGGTTGGTCTGGAAGGCGATATCGTCGATCAGCCCGATAATGTTGGAAATCTTGGCCGAAGACGCGGTGATGCGGTCCATGGCCTGGGTGGCTTCCGCCATGACCTGCCCACCTTCCTCGGCGGCGTGGGACACGTCGAGCGCCTTGCGGCTGGCATCGTTGGCCCGGTCGGCATTTTGCAGCACGGTCGAGGCCAGTTGCTCCATGGCCGCCGAGGTTTCCTCGATGGTCGCGGCCTGCTTGGTGGTGCGCTCGGAGAGATCGTTGGCCCCCGAGAGGATTTCCCCGGTCGCAATCTTGAGCGCGCCCGAGGTGGCGCGCAATTGCCCCACGATCTCGCCCAGCTTCTCGGCCACCGCATTGGTGTCGGCCTTGAGGCGGGCAAAGGCCCCCTGGTAATCGCCCTCGACGCGGCTGGTCAGGTCGGCATCGGCCAGGGCCGACAGCACCGCACCGGTTTCATCCAGGCCCCGCTCGACCGTTTCCACCAGGCGATTGACCGATCCGGCCAGCCCGTTGAGTTCGGCATCGGAGAATTGCGCATCGACGCGCTTGGAGAAATCGCCGGCCACGGCGGCATCGACCACATCGCCAAAGGCGCGTTGCAGCGTCACCATCATGCGCGCCCGCGCTTCCTGGCTGGCCAAAGCCTGGGCCGCTTCCGCCTCGGTGAGTTCATGCACGCGCCGGCCATTTTCGCGGAACACTTCCACCGCCTGGGCCATGGCGCCCAATTCGTCCTGGCGCTCGCCGCCCGGCACGTCGAGATCGAGCCGGCCTTCTGCGACCTGTTTCATCGTCTCGGTCAGCCGGGTGATCGGCCGGGTAATGGTACGCGAGAACAACAGACCCGCCGCGGCCACCACCGCCAGGAGGCCCGCCCCGATCAGCACCATCATGTTGCGCATATTGGCGACCGGCGCCAGCACCTCGTCCGTCGCCATCACCGCCACCGCCGCCCAGGGCTGGCCGCGCGTGGCGATCGGCGCGGCGGCCACCAGCATGTCGGTGGCACGATAATCGGCGGTTTCGCCATTGGCCGGCGTGCCGGCCAGCGCGCTTTCCAGCACCGGCGCGGCAAAGCTGGTGGTGAGCGCGTCATTGCCCTCGGTGAAAATGGAATCGCTGCGCAACAGCCCATCGGGCCCCACCACCAGCACTTCCCCGGTTTCGCCCAGCCCGGTACGGCTGCCGATCACCGCGTCCAGCCGCTCCGAGGGCAATTGAATGGCCAGGACCCCCACCTTGCGGCCCTGGGCGTTGAAGACCGGCTTGGCAAAAAAGCTCGCCGGCTGGTCGCCCGCCACCGCATAGGGCGCAAAATCGGTAAAGGCGATGCTGTCGGCATCCTCGATGGCCACCGCCTCGCGGAAGGCTTGGCCCAGGCTGGTGTCGGCCAGCGGCCCGCCCTCGGCAAAGCTGGTGCCGAAATCGGCGCCCTTGTTCACCGAATACATCAACACGCCCTTGGGGTCGAAAAGATAGAGGTCGCGGTAACCGCGCGCCTTGATCTGGTTGCGGAACCCCTTGTGGAAGCGCGTATGGGTGACATCGTAGCTGCCGGTCGTGCCCAGCGTTTCCAGTGCCGAAAGATCGTCCTTGTTGGGATTGTCGTCCACGTAGAGCTTGCGCACTTCGGCGGTGGGATCGACCTTGAACTGCAGCCAGGCGCCGCCGAAATCGCGCAGGGCCTGCACCGTGGCTTCCGAACGCGAGGTGGCCACCAGGTCGTCCTCGACCGATGCGAGATAGGTGGAAACCGCCGCCGCCCGCTCGCTGGCCAGCGTCACCAGGGTGTTTTCCGCCGAAGAGCGCAGCGCCTCCGAGCCGATCATGTAACTGGCAAGACCCACCCCGACACTGACCAGGAGGGCCGAGCCCAACAGGGCCAGCGGCAATTTGCGTGCGATGGGCAGGGAAAAACCGGGCATGAACGACCCCTTCTGGTGACAGGAAACCCGGGCGCGGACAATCGAGCCGTCCGCGCCGGCCTGCCGCCAAACTAGGCCGTTCGTGCTTAAGTGCTGGTAAAGAGCCTATTCGGCATGCGCGGCGATCGCCGGCATGTCGCCATCGTCCTCGCCTTCGGCCGCCAGGGCCGCGTCGCGCAGGCTGGCCTGGGCCGCGATCGCCTTGGCGCCGCCCGTGGCGATGGCCTCGTTTGCCGGCGCCTTGGTCAGGATGGCGGCCAGCGAGCCGATGGTCGAGCGCAGATTGTGCCGATGCACCACCATGTCCACCATGCCGTGCTCATAGAGATATTCGGAGCGCTGGAAACCCTTGGGCAGCTTTTCGCGGATGGTCTGCTCGATCACCCGCTGCCCGGCAAAGCCGATCAATGCGCCCGGTTCGGCCAGGTGGACATCGCCCAGCATGGCATAGGAGGCGGTGACGCCCCCGGTCGTGGGATTGGTCAGCACCACGAAGAACGGCAATCCGGCCTCGCGCAGCCGCAGCACCGCCACGGTGGTGCGCGGCATCTGCATCAGTCCCAAGACGCCTTCCTGCATGCGCGCCCCGCCCGAGGCGACGAAGAGGATGAACGGGGTCTTGCGCTCAACGGCAAGTTCCAGCCCGGTAATGATGCCCTGGCCGGCGGCCATGCCCAGCGATCCGGCGAGGAAGTCGAAATCCTGCACCGCCACGGTCACGTCGCGCTCATAGAGCTTGCCGACGGCCACCAGCACGCTGTCGTCATAGCCGGTCTTGGCCCGGTTTTCCTTGATCTGGTCGCTATAGCGCTTCTGGGCGCGGAATTTCAGCGGATCGACCGGCGCCGCCGGCACCGGCACCAGGTCGTATTGGCCCCCGTCGAGGAAATGCGCCAGCCGGTCGGTCGGCTTGATCTTCATGTGATAGCCCGAATTGGGCACCACCCATTGATTGGCCTCGAGGTCGCGGTAAAACACCATCTCGCCCGATTCCGGGTCCTTCACCCAGAGATTTTCCGGCGTCTCGCGCTTGTTGGTCAAAAGCGAGCGGATTTTCGGGCGGACGAAATTGTCGATCCAGTTCATGGGGCGGCCTTTCGGGACAGAGGGCTGGGCGCATGCCCTAAGCGTCAATTGTGGCAATTCTTATCAGGTGCGCCGGGCCGGGCAAAGCCGCCCGCGGTCCTGCACCGCCGCTGTGCATAATTTTTCCCTACGCGCGGGGTCACGCAATCGTGTGAGCAAGTTGCCGCGTCATTTTCGTTCTTTCCTCTATTTCCGGAAGAACTTGCAGGCGCATCGGCGCGAAAGTGCAAATGCCGTTAAATTCAATAGGCGTGCCTTTGAACAGATAGAGTGCAAGTCGATTGGCTCTGTCGCGCTTCGGCCGCGAATATGACACCGTTTCACCACGATTGCCCGGCGGCGCCCGCCGTCGCGGCAATGTTCAAGTGGAGGAAATCATGTCATTCTCGGAAAAATTCCGCGATTTTCGCGCCAGCAAGGCGGTGCTGTTCTGGTCCTGCGCCGCCTGTGTGGTGGCCACCATGGTCGTCGGCTTTACCTGGGGCGGCTGGGTCACCGGCGGTTCGGCCCAGGAGCGGGCCGACAAGGCGGCCCAGCAGGCGGTGGCGCAATTGGCCGCCGATATCTGCTTCAAGCGCTATCTGGCCGCGCCCGATGCCCGCGCCAGCCTCACCGCCCTCGGCGAGGAAAGCAGCTATCGCCGCGACGGCATTCTCGAAGATGGCGGCTGGGTGACCCTGGCCGACCGCGACAAGCCCATCAGCGGCGCGGCCGAATTGTGCGCCGATCAATTGGCCGAGGTGGATATTTCCACCCTGCCCGTGACCGCGCCGGTCGCCGAAGCCGCGCCGATGGCCGCCCCCGGCACCGAAACCCGCGTGCAGTAAAGAGCGCCTGTTTCCCGGAGGCCGACGCATGGCGCGGCCCCGGGAAACGCCTTATTGCCCGGCGCGCGCGCGCCGGACGCCGGCCGCCAGGTCGGCGACGATCCCGCGCACCGCCTCGACGGTTTTCGCCGTGGCCTTGCCCGCGTCCAGCGAGGTGCGCACGGCCTCGACCAGCACCGAGCCGACCACCACGCCATCGGCATGGCGGCCGATTTCGGCGGCATCCTCGGCGCTCTTGATCCCGAAGCCCACCGCCACCGGCAGGCTGGTATGCGCCTTGATGCGCTCGACCGCCGCGCCCACCGCCGCGCGCGACTTGATCGCCGCGCCCGTCACCCCGGTCATCGAGACGTAATAGACGAAGCCCGAAATGTTCTCGAGCACGGCCGGCAGGCGCTTCTCGTCGGTGGTCGGGGTGGTAAGGCGGATGAAATTGAGCCCGGCCCGCAGCGCGGGAATGCACAATTCGCCGTCTTCCTCGGCCGGCAGGTCCACCACGATCAGCCCATCGACGCCCGCCCGGGCGGCATTGGCCAGGAAGCGGTCCACGCCATAGCTGTAGATGGGGTTGTAATAGCCCATGAGCACGATGGGCGTCGTTTCGTCCTTGCGGCGGAAATCCTCGACCATGGCCAAAACGCCGGTCAGCGTCTGCCCGGCCCGCAAGGCCCTTTGCCCGGCGAGCTGGATAGCCACGCCGTCGGCCATGGGGTCGGAAAAGGGCATGCCCAGTTCGATCACGTCCGCCCCGGCCCGGGGCAGCGCGTCCAGGATGGCCTGGCCCACCGCCAGGTCGGGATCGCCGGCCATGACGAAGGTGACCAGGGCCGGGCGGTTCTCGGCCTTGAGTTCGGCGAAGCGCCTGTCGATGCGGGTGGTCATGAGTGCAAAAGTCCCAGATATTTGCCGACGCTTTCCACGTCCTTGTCGCCGCGCCCGGACAGGCACAGCACCACCGATTGGTCCTTGCCCATCTTCGGGGCCAGCTTCATTACCTGCGCCAGGCCATGGGCCGATTCGAGCGCCGGGATGATGCCCTCGGTGCGGGTCAGCAATTGAAACGCTTCCAGCGCCTCGTCGTCGGTCACCGGCACATAGGTCACGCGCTTGCTGTCATGCAGGAAGGCATGTTCGGGCCCGACGCCGGGATAATCGAGCCCGGCGGAAATCGAATGGCCCTCGAGGATCTGCCCGTCCGCGTCCTGCAGCAGATAGGTGCGGTTGCCATGCAGCACGCCCGGCCGGCCGCCGGTCATCGAGGCGGCATGGCCGTTCTCGACCGCGATGCCGTGCCCGCCCGCCTCGGCGCCGTAGAGCTTGACCTCCGGATCGTCGAGAAAGGCATGGAAGGTGCCGATGGCGTTGGATCCCCCGCCCACGCAGGCCACCACCGCCTCGGGCAGCTTGCCTTCGGCGGCGCGGAACTGCTCCTTGAGTTCGGTGCCGATGACGCTCTGGAAGTCGCGCACCATTTCCGGATAGGGATGCGGACCCGCCGCGGTGCCGATCAAATAATAGGTGCTTTCCACATTGGTCACCCAGTCGCGCAGCGCCTCGTTCATGGCATCCTTGAGCGTGCCGGCCCCGGCGGTGACCGGCCGCACTTCGGCGCCCAGCATGGTCATGCGCAGCACGTTGGGCGCCTGCCGCTCCACGTCGGTGGCGCCCATGAAGATGGTGCAGGGCAGGTCGAACCGGGCACAGACCGTCGCCGTCGCCACGCCATGCTGGCCGGCGCCCGTCTCGGCGATCACCCGCGTCTTGCCCATGCGCCTGGCCAGGAGAATCTGCCCCAGGCAATTGTTGATCTTGTGGCTGCCGGTATGGTTGAGCTCCTCGCGTTTGAGCCACACCTTGGCCCCGCCCAGATGCGCGCTCAGCCGCTCGGCGAAATAGAGCGGGCTGGGGCGGCCGGTATAATGAATGGCCAGGTCCTGCAATTGGGCCTGATAGGCCGGATCGGTCTTGGCGGCGCGATAATGCCGCTCGAGATCGAGGATCAGCGGCATCAGCGTTTCGGCCACGAACCGCCCGCCGTAAATGCCGAACCGGCCCTGCTCGTCCGGGCCATTGCGCAGGGAATTGATGCCGTCCATGGCGTCCTCTCGGCAGGGCCGAGCAGAGCCGGCCGCTTTTTCCTATCCGGCTGCCCGGGCGTTGCGGATGAACGCCTCGATCAGCCTCTTGTCCTTGACGCCCGGCGCGCTTTCCAGCCCCGAAGACGCATCCACCCCGAACGGGTCGCGCGTCTTTATCGCCTCGGCCACATTGTCCGGCGTCAGGCCTCCCGAAAGCATGAAGGGGATGGACCGGTCAAGGCTTTCGAGCAGGCTCCAGTCGAAGCGCGTGCCCAGCCCGCCGGGTCTTTCGGCGTCCCTGGGCGGCTTGGCATCGAGCAGGATACGGTCCGCCACCGCGCTGAACGCGGCGACATTGGCCACGTCTTCGGGGGCGCCGATGGGCAGCGCCTTGATGATCTCCACCCCCGCCTCGGCGCGGATCGCCGCCACCCGGTGCGGGGTTTCGGGCCCATGCAACTGGATCCAGTCCGGCCCCAGCGCCGCCACTTCCGCCACGCAGCTATTGTCGGGATTGACCAGCAGCACGCAGCTTTCCACCCGGCCCCTCGCGGCCGAGATCAGCCCGGCCAGTTCCTCGATGGACACATGCCGCGGCGAGCGCTGGAAATGCACGAAGCCGACCATGTCGGCCCCGGCCCTTATGGTGGCATCCAGGATGTCGTGGGTCTTGATGCCACAAATCTTGACGATCGTCGGATCGGTCATTGCGGGGTCGGCTCAACGGAACGGGGAAAGCGGGAAGGGTACAGCGGCGCCGTTCATCACCGCAGCTCCAGGAAATCGTCGGCCTCGCCGAACGCGCCGCCATTGGCGCCATGCTGGCGGCGCAGCGTTTCGATCTCGTTGCCCAGCGCCTGGGCTTCCTTGCGCCAATGCCGCTCGCGCCGCCGGTGCGGGCCCTGGGCGAACCAGGTGGCGATGCCGCCCAGCAGCACCCCGATCAGCAGCACCACGTATAAAATGATGAAAAGCGGCACGCCATAGCCCGCCGCATCGTCCGGCGCCGGCCCGACGAAAGGATTGAGATTGACGGCCACCAGGTGCCTGTTGGCCAGGGCAAAGGCGATGAGCAAGGCGCAGAGCGGCACCAGAACCAGCCAGCCGACGATCCTATTGACCATTGCGCAATTCCGCCGGAGCCTGGCTCCGTCCCTGTCATCCGCCCGCCGGCCCTAAACCCTCACGAACGGTTGAGCCGCTCGCGGATTTCCTTGCCGGCCTTGAACTGCGGCACATATTTCTCGCCGACCTCGACCTGCTCGCCGGTCCGGGGATTGCGGCCCACCCGGGCCGGGCGGTTCTTCACCGAAAAGGCGCCGAAGCCGCGCAATTCCACCCGATCGCCCCGCGCCATCGCATCGCCGATCTCATCGAGAATGGCATTGACGATATTTTCGATGTCCCGCTGGAACAGATGCGGGTTTTCAGCAGCCAGCTTTTCGACAAGTTCGGACTTTATCATCAAAGGCTCCGGTGTCCACGCCCGTCCACAGGGTCAAGGGGTCTGGCCAACCTGCCAAAGCGAGACCAAACCGTCAAGCACGACAGGGCCTTCCACCGGCAGGCCGAGTGCGCCGCGCGCCGATCCGCCGATCAATTCGCCCAGCCAGTCGAACTGTCCCTGGGGCAGGGGCCAGACCGAAACCACCGGCATGTCCTGGGCAATGCCCTTTTCGGCCGCCAGCCAGGCCATGGCCTCGTGCTCGCCGCCAATGGCGTCGATAAGGCCGTCCTCCACCCCCTGCCGCCCCGTCACGATGCGGCCGTCGGCCAGCGCCAGCACCGCGGCGCGCGGCATGTTCCGGCGCTCGGCCACGATGTCGACGAACCAGGCAAAGCTGTCCTGCACCAATTCGCCGATGGAGGCGCGGACCGCCCCTTCCAGGGGCTCGTCGTAATCGGGCTCGGCCTTGAGCGGGCCGGAAGCCACCTTGTCGAGGTCGATGCCGATCGTGTCGAGCAGCTTTCCGGCATTGAAATGCTGGTAGAGCACCCCGATCGAGCCGACGATGGACAGGCGCCGCGCAAAGATGCGGTCGGTGGCGATGGCGCTCATATAGGCGGCCGAGGCGCCCAGTTCGCGGATTACCGAGATCGTGGGCTTGGCCTCGGCCAGCCGCCGCAGGCCTTCGTAAAGCTCCTCGCCGCCGGCCGTGGTGCCGCCGGGCGAATTGATCGCCACGATCACCGCCTTGACGCTGTCGTCCTCGATCAGCTTTTCGATCAGCGCCATGCGCTGCGCATCGGTGCCGATCGTGCCGGCCAGGGTGATCCGCGCCACATGCGCGTCTTGCGGAGGCTCGAAAAGCGCGAACCGCCCCACCAGCGCCAGCACCGCGACGATGGCCAGCACCAGCGCCCCGATCCGCCAGCGTCCGCGCGAGCGGCGAAAACTGTCGGCGGCCAGGCGGTCGTGATTGCTCGTGGCGTCGCTCACCCTTTTCGTCTCCTCTTTGCCCAATGGGGTAGCCGGGCGCGGCCCGGAAGGCAAGGCGGCGGCGCGCCGCTGCCCCCTCGCCTCAGCTCCGGTCCAGGGTCTTGACCATCAGCCGCGCCCCGGGCTCGTAGCTGTCCAGCTTCTCGGCCAGGTCCGCCCGCGCCGCGATCGTGAAACCCTGCCTGGTCCAGAAGCCGTGCGAGCGGTTCACCGCCACCAGGCTCATGCTGCCCAGACCCGTGGCCCGGGCATGTTTTTCCAGCGCCGCCACGATCTGCCCGGCCGCGCCGATCCCGCGGCTGAGCGGCAAGAGCGCCAGGTCGTGGATATAATAGGTGTCGGCCGGGTCCGGCAGCGCCCCCAGCAGCGTATTGAGCGCCGGGAGCGTCCGCGAATGCCAGGGATGGCTCAGCACGTAGCCCGCCGGCTGCTCGCCGACCTCTAGCATATAGCAGCCATTGCGGTAGAGCGCCTGCCGCTCGGCCAGCACCGCTTCGGCCTCGAAAAACCCGGCATGTACCCGATTGGCGATGGCAAAGACCCTGTCCAGGTCATAGCCGGTCATGGCGCGCCAGGCGACGTCCTTGAGCACGTGTCCGCTCCTGCATGAAAAGGGCCCGCACCCCGAAAAGATGCGAGCCCCGCGATTGGTTGTGGCGACGGAGCGCTTACTTGGTGTCGCGGTCCTTGAGCGCGGCGCCCAGGATGTCGCCCAGCGACGCACCCGAATCGGACGAACCGTACTGGGCCACGGCTTCCTTCTCCTCGGCGATTTCGAGCGCCTTGATGGAGAGCTGGATGCGGCCGGTCTTGCGGTCGTACTGGGTGACGCGCGCATCGACCTTGTCGCCCTTGGCGAAGCGCTCGGGGCGCTGGTCGTTGCGGTCCCTGGAGAGGTCCGAGCGGCGGATGAAGGCGGTCACGTCGCTGTCGGCGATCCGCACTTCGATACCGCCATCATTGACCTCCACCACTTCGGTGGTGACCACGGCGTTCTTGCGCAGGCCCGAACCGTCGCTCGAGCCGGTATCGGCCAGGTCGTCGGCGGCAAGCTGCTTGATGCCCAGGCTGATGCGTTCCTTCTCGACATCGACGTCGAGCACCTTGGCCTTGACGATATCGCCGCGATTGTAGTCGTCCAGCGCGATTTCGCCCGACTTCTGCCAATCGAGGTCGGAGAGGTGGACCATGCCGTCCACATCGCCTTCGAGGCCGATGAACAGGCCGAATTCGGTCTTGTTCTTGACTTCGCCCTCGATGGTCGCGCCCACCGGGAACTTCTCGGCAAAGGCTTCCCACGGATTCTGCAGGGTCTGCTTGAGGCCCAGCGAGATGCGGCGCTTTTCCGGATCGACTTCCAGAACCACCACGTCCACTTCCTGGCTGGTCGAGACGATCTTGCCCGGATGCACGTTCTTCTTGGTCCAGCTCATCTCCGAAACGTGGATCAGGCCTTCGATGCCCGGCTCCAGTTCGACGAAGGCGCCGTAATCGGTGATATTGGTCACGCGGCCGGTGAACTTGGCGCCGATCGGATATTTCGCCTCGATGCCTTCCCACGGATCGGCCTGGAGCTGCTTCATGCCCAGGCTGATGCGGTGGCTCTCGTGATTGATGCGGATGATCTGCACCTTGATCGTCTCACCGATGGTGAGCACTTCGGACGGGTGGTTGACCCGGCGCCAGGCGATGTCGGTGACATGCAGCAGGCCATCGATGCCGCCGAGATCGACGAACGCACCGTAATCGGTGATGTTCTTGACCACGCCGTCGACCACCTGGCCCTCTTCGAGCTGCTGGACGATTTCCGAACGCTGTTCGGCGCGCGATTCCTCGAGAATGGCGCGGCGCGACACGACGATATTGCCGCGGCGCTTGTCCATCTTCAGGATCTGGAAGGGCTGCGGCACGTTCATGAGCGGGGCGATGTCGCGGATCGGGCGAATATCGACCTGGCTGCGCGGCAGGAAGGCCACGGCGCCTTCCAGGTCGACGGTGAAGCCGCCCTTGACCTGGTTGAAGATCACGCCTTCGACGCGCTCATTGGCATTGTACTTTTCTTCGAGCTTGACCCAGCTCTCTTCGCGGCGGGCCTTTTCGCGGCTCAGCACGGCCTCGCCCATGGCATTCTCGACGCGGTCCACATAGACCTCGACTTCCGAACCCACGGTGATGGTGCCGTCGCGCCCGGCCTGGCCGAATTCCTTGAGCGCCACGCGCCCCTCGGTCTTGAGGCCGACATCGACGATGGCCAGGTCCTTCTCGATGGCCACGACCTTGCCCTTGACGACGGTGCCCTCTAGGGGCTCGTTGTCGACAAAGGAATCGAGCAGCATCGATTCAAAATCTTCTTTCGTCACAGTTTGCTGTGCCAAATTCTGTCTCCATTGCGCCGGTCGTTTGGGGGTTGCAGATCCTGTTCCGGGTCGGGTCCGCCCTGGCAATGGCCAGGGCCGGCGCACGGAGCACCGCCGCGAAGACAGGACGATCTGGTTAGTCTGGGTTTCCGGGGCCAAAGCCTTGGATTGATCCTGGGCGGAGCTGGCCTCAAGGGGGAAATTAGGTGGGCGTCGGCCCTCCTGCCTTGAGCGCCATGACCGTCTCCACGATCGCTATGGCAGCACGGAGTGCGGCCTCTATATCCAGTTGCGTCGTATCGAGCAAGTGCGCGTCGTCCGCTTTGTAGAAACCGCCATGGGGGTTGAGCATGTCGCGCGCATCCCGCTCTTCTATCTGGTGGAACAGGGCATAGCGGTCAACCGCCACGCCGCGATTTTCCAATTGCCGCGCCCGGCGCTCCATGCGCGCCTTGCTGTCGGCCTGGATGAAGAGCTTCACGTCGGCATCGGGGCAGATCTTGGTCCCGATATCGCGCCCGTCCAGCACCGCGCCGCCCGCCTGGGTGGCGAAGCTGCGCTGGAAGTCGAACAGGGCCTGGCGCACCGGCCCGATCACCGCCACCTTGCTCGCCAGCACCCCGGCTTCCGCCGAGGTCAGCTCGGCGATATCGGTGAGATGGCTGGCATCGAGCCCCTGGGCGGCGGCGATGGCCCGCGCCTCGAATTGCGGGCTTTCGGCGACGTTGGAAGCCGCCCGGCCCACGGCGCGGTAGAGCAGGCCGGTATCGAGATAGGGCAGGCCGTAATGGCGGGCCAACCCCGAAGCCAGCGTGCCCTTGCCCGAGGCGGCCGGCCCGTCCACGGCGATAATCATGTGCCATCCCTTTCCTGCGCGTCATGCGGCGCTTCCAGCCGATACCGGCGCCGGCGCCCGCCCGCAAGGGGCCGCCTGCCGTCCCCGGCTTTCGGCGGCGGTGGGCGGCACGCGCATTTTGCGTTTGACAGGGCTCCGCTTTGCTCATAACCGGACTGACCGAATTGGCGCGGCAACAGCCGTTGGCGCCCGGCATCTTCCCATTCGACGAGGCACGATATGGCCAACCCCGAACGCGGTACCAAGCGGACCGACCCCGATACGGGTAAAAAGTTTTACGATCTCAACATGGACCCGGTCGTTTCGCCCTATACCGGCAAGTCCTATCCGCGCTCCTTCTTCGAGCAGCTTCCCGGCAAGCCCGGTCCGGCCACCGCCCGCAAGCTCGATGACGAGGACGAGACGGAAGAAGAAGACGACACCGAGGACAATGCCGGTCCCGAAATCGTCAGCCTCGAAGATGCCGACGCCGAGGAATCGGGCGACGAGGATATTCCCGACGTCGAGGATGTCGAGGTCGATGAAGACCTGGGCGACGACGAAGAAGACGTGTTCCTCGAAGATGAGGACGACGAGGACAGCGAACTCGGTTTCGACGTCAGCGACGACGAAGACCGCTGATTTCATTGCGTTTTTCCGCCGGGCGGCGAATTTGCCCGGCGGCAGGAAAAAGTGTCATTTAGGCACTTGCGCCAGGCGGAATGTTCCACTAGGTTCCGCCTCGCTTCGGACGGGCAAGGGCCCGCCGGACCCACGGAATGGGGCCATAGCTCAGCTGGGAGAGCGCTTGCATGGCATGCAAGAGGTCAGCGGTTCGATCCCGCTTGGCTCCACCAAAACTTCCGCCATCGCCGGTTTTTGATCCGCGGGGATTGCGCCCGGTCGGTTGCCAGGCTTGGCTGGCGGTCTATAGTGGCGCTCCGCTTTGCCGCTGCGTCCCTCTTCCTTCGCCTATGGTCCTGCGCCCCGTGAATCCGCCCGACTGGATCGTCCTGCGCCACTGGCTGGGCCGGCGGCTCGACGCCATTTCCACCGGCGGCTGGCTGTTCGGGCTCCTGTTCTTTTCCCTCTCGCTCACCCCCTCGCTCATTCCGCGCCATTTCACCGTGCAGGGCATTCTGTGCGGCTGCGCCTTCGCCGCCGGCTATGGCATCGGCATATTCCTCGAATGGCTGTGGAATTTCCTGCAACTGCGCTGGCCCAATCGCCGCGTTGCCCGCTGGGTGGGCCGGCTCTGCGCGGCGGCCTGCCTGGTCCTGGCCGTCAGCTTCCTGTGGTTCTCCACCGGCTGGCAGAATTCCATCCGCGCCGGCATGGGCATCGCGCCGGTCGAGGCGCGCCAGCCCTGGTTCGTCGCCGCCATCGCCGTCCTGCCCGCTTCCATGCTCATCGGCATCGGCACGCTGATCGTTCATGGCGTGCGCGCGGTCGCGGCCTGGCTGGCGCGGCGGCTGCCGCCCCGGGTGGCGCTGCTCGGCGCCATGATCCTGGTGGGCCTGGCCACCGCCACGGTGGGCGATGGCGTCATCGCCCGCGGCCTGCTGTTCGCCGCCGACCGCTTTTACGGCAATATCGACCGCCTCGCCGGCATCTATGACGCCGCGCCCACCGATCCCCTGCGCTCGGGCAGTGCCGCCTCGGCCATTCCCTGGGACACGATCGGGCTCGACGCGCGCATCTATGTGCAATCGGGCCCCACCGCCGGGGAGATCGAGACCCTGACCGGCCAGCCGGCCAAGACCCCTTTGCGCGTCTATGTCGGCCTGCGTTCGGCCGAAACCCCCGAGGCGCGCGCCGCCCTGGCGCTTGCGGAAATGGACCGGATCGGCGCCTTCGAGCGCTCCATCCTGGTGCTCATCATGCCGGTGGGCACCGGCTGGGTGGAGCCGGCCGCCATCGATACGCTCGAAATGCTCCATCACGGCGATGTCGCCAGCGTCGCGGTGCAATATTCCTACCTCACGAGCTGGCTCTCGCTGGTCTCCGAGCCCGATGTGGGCGTGGAAACCGCGCGCGCCCTGTTCAACGCCGTCTACAAGCGCTGGACCGCCATGCCCAAGGACAGGCGCCCGGCGCTCTATCTGCACGGCCTGAGCCTGGGGGCCTATTCCTCGGCTGCCTCCACCTCGCTCTACGACGTGCTCAGCGATCCCTTCGACGGGGCGCTCTGGGTCGGTCCGCCCTTTGCCAGCACCGCCTGGCGCACCGCCACCGCCAACCGCAATACCGGCTCGCCGGTCTGGCGCCCGGAAATCGGCGACGGCTCGGCGCTGCGCTTTGCCAATCGCGGCGCCAATCTGCGCACCGGCCGGTCCTGGGGTCCGATGCGCATCGCCTTTCTGCAATATCCCTCCGACCCGATCGTCTTTTTCGAGCCCGCCATGCTCTATCGCGAGCCGGCCTGGCTGGCCGGCCCGCGCGCGCCCTCGATTTCGCCGCTCCTCAACTGGTATCCGGTGGTCACTTTCCTGCAGGTGGCGCTCGACATGGCCCTGGCCCAGACCGCGCCCATCGGCTTCGGCCACAATTACGCGCCGCAGGATTATTTCGACGCCTGGCTTTCGGTCACCGCCCCGCCCGGCTGGACCCCGGCCCGGCTCGCCCTGCTGCGCGGCGCCTTGAGCCGCAGCGGCGACCGGCACAATATCGACGGCGGCTGGTTCCGCGCCAGCCTTCCCGCCGATTGACCGCGCCGGCCGCGCCCGTCCATGCTGGCGCGCCCGGCCCTCGATTCGGAACCGCTCTTCGTGCCCAGATCGCCGCTCGTCCTCGATCCCGCCCAGGCCCGGCGCCTGTGGATGGCGGCCCAGCGCCTCGACCGGGACGCGCCGTTCGGCGCCGGCCCCGCGGCATTGCGCCAGGCCATCGCCCATCTGGGCTATGTGCAGATCGACACCATCAACGTCATCGAGCGCTGCCACCACCACATCCTTTATGCGCGCATTCCCGCCTATCGCCGCGCCGACCTCGCCCATCTGCAATCGGTCGAAAAGTCGGTCTTTGAATACTGGACCCACGCGCTGAGCTATGTGCCGTTCGCGGATTTGCGGTTCTTCATCCCCGCCATGCAGGCCTATCGGCAAAAGCCCAGCGCCTGGTTCGGCTCGGTGACGCGCGCGGAAATGGCCGCCATGACCCGGCGTCTCAAGCGCGAGGGGCCCTTGTCCATCCGCGACATCGACGACGACGACCTGGTGGAAAAGACCCATCCCTGGGCCAGCCGCAAGCCATCCAAGCGCGTGCTGCAATTGATGTTCTACCAGGGCTTCGTCGCCATCGCCGCGCGCGAGGGCATGGTCAAGACCTACGATCTCGCCGCCCGCCATTTCGGCTGGGACAAGCCGCCGCGCCCCGCCACCGAACGCCAGGTCCACGCCTATCTGCTCGACCGGGCCCTGCGCAGCCAGGGCGTGGTCAGCCTCGATTCCATCTGCCACCTCAACGCGCCGGCCAAGAAGGGCGTGCGCGCGCTGATCGAGGCGCGCGTCAAGCGCCGCCTGTTGCGGCCGGTCGTGCTGGCCGGCGCCGAAAACGTGCCCCATTGGGTCGAGCCCGCCGCGCTGGAGGCGGCCCTGCCGCCACTTTCGGGCCGCGTCCATATCCTGTCGCCCTTCGATCCGCTCATCATCCAGCGCAAGCGCCTTTTGCGCTTTTTCGCCTATGAGCACCTGTTCGAGGCCTATCTGCCGGCGGCGAAACGCCAATATGGCTATTTCGCCCTGCCGGTGCTGTTCGACGACCGGGTCGTCGCCGTCATCGACCTCAAGACCGACCGCCAGGCCGGCCGGCTGCTCGTGCGGAACTGGACCTGGCGCGAGACGCCCGACGCGGCCATACGCGCCGCGCTCGACGCGGAACTGGGCCGTTTCGAGAGCTTCCAGCTCGCCTGAGCGGGGCTTTTTCCGGAGCCGCCGAACGGCGGGCGCGCCCGCCGCCTTTCCAATCCCCGCTTTGCCGGGCTACAAAGCGCACCGCCGCAGCGAGGACCATCATGGCCATCTATACCGATATTGCCCGCCGGGTTTACAACCATACCTGGAAGCTCGATCCGATCGTGCGCAGCCTGCTCGATACCGATTTCTACAAGCTGCTGATGCTGCAGATGATCTGGGGCCTCTATCCCAAGGTCGAGGCCACGTTCTCGCTCATCAACCGCACCCGCTCGGTGCGCCTGGCCGACGAGATCGACATCGATGAATTGCGCGCCCAGCTCGATCATTGCCGCACCCTGAAACTCTCCAAGAAGGAAAAGATCTGGCTCGCGGGCAATACCTTTTACGGCTCCAAGCAGATTTTCCAGCCCGGCTTCCTGCGCTGGCTGGAAAATTTCCAGCTCCCCGAATACCGGCTCGAAAAGCGCGACGGCCAGTTCGTGCTCGAATTTCCCGGCCTCTGGGTCGAAACCTCGATGTGGGAAATTCCCGCGCTCGCCATCATCAACGAATTGCGCTCCCGCGCGGCCATGAAGCAATACGGGCCCTTCACGCTCGACGTGCTCTATGCCCGCGCCAAGGCGCGCATGTGGGAAAAGGTCGAGCGCCTCAAGAAACTGCCCGAATTGACCATTTCCGATTTCGGCACGCGCCGCCGCCATTCCTTCCTCTGGCAGCGCTGGTGCGTGGAGGCGCTCAAGGAGGGGATCGGGGAAAGTTTCACCGGCACCTCCAACGTGCTCCTGGCCATGGACAACGACCTCGAGGCGCTGGGCACCAATGCCCATGAATTGCCCATGGTGCTGGCCGCGCTGGCCCGTTCCGACCAGGAATTGCGCGAAGCGCCCTATCGCGTGCTCCAGGACTGGAAAAGCTATTACGGGGGCAATCTGCTCATCGTCCTGCCCGATGCCTTCGGCACCGATGCCTTCCTGCGCGACGCGCCCGACTGGGTGGCCGACTGGACCGGGTTCCGCCCCGACAGCGCCCCCGCTATCGAGGGCGGCGAGAAGATCATCGCCTTCTGGAAGGCGCGCGGCCGCGACCCCAGGGAAAAGCTGCTCATCTTTTCCGACGGGCTCGATGTCGACATGATCGAGGAAGCCTATCTGCACTTCCAGGGCAAGGTGCGCATGAGCTTTGGCTGGGGCACCAATCTCACCAACGATTTCGAGGGCTGCGCCCCCGCGCCCAATCCGGGCCTGTCGCCCATTTCCATCGTGGCCAAGGTCAGCTCGGCCAATGGCCATCCGGCGGTCAAGCTGTCCGACAATCCCGCCAAGGCCACCGGCGATCCGGCCGAAATCGCCCGCTACCTGCGGGTGTTCGGCGATGCCGGCCGGGTGGAGCACGCCGTCCGCGTCTGAGGCAAAACCGCAACATCGGCAAAACCGCGCGCCCGGGGCCGAACGCATCGGGGGCAATGCGCGTTAACGCGCCGTGAACCTGTGCCGGCCAGTCTCCCCCCGGGGGCTCTGCGGAGCCGAATATGAGTCTTGAACTGATCGATATTGCGCTGGCCGAGCGTCATCCGCATCCATCCCTGCCCAACCGCATCAATGGCCGTGTCCGCGCGGTGCTCATCGAAACCCTCGATGGCCGCCAGCAGCGCCACGAATTGCTGGTGCCCGCCTGGATAGACCGGCGCGAGGACATGAACGAGGAAGACATCGACCTGGCCCTCCTGGTCAAGGCCGCCGATATCGTGGGGCGCCTCAAATCCCGCCTGGCCGTCCCGGCGCCCGAATAGCGTGCCGGCAAGGGCCGCATGCGCGTCGCAATTGCCGCTTGCCGCCGGCTCAGGGCCTGAAAGTCGTTCGGCCCGTCACCGGAATGTCCGGCCGTAAGGGCGCGGTGCCCGGTAATCCATGCCCTGTTCCGCCCGGTGCCGCCATGCCGCCGCCAGGGCGAAGTGCCGCGCCATGGCATCGAGTTTGTGTGCCCGCCGCGCCCGCTCGTCGCGCACGAACCACACCAGGGTGGCGATAACGATCGCCCAGATGGCTATGAGTTCCCAGACCATGCGCGCCTCCGAATTGCGTCGGCAGACATAGCTAACGCCCGGTTAACGCCCAAGCGCCTTCCGCTATTAGCCTTAATTCATAAGGTTTTAGCGGTAGGGCGCGGGACCGCGCCCATCCAGAGGCGGAATTGGTTCAGGCTTGCGTTTTCTGCGGCAGGGTTCCGCCGCGATTGAGCGCCACCAGCATGGCGCGCACCTGGTTTTCGGCGGCCTTGGTCACGGCCTTGCGATTGTCCCCCGCCGCCAGCGGCAGCGGCGTGCCGAAGGCGATCGTCACGTCCTTGACCGGCCCGCCCAATATGTCGCGGATATTCTGCTTGACCGATTTGGACTTGATCCAGGCGATCAGCGAGCGCTCGTTGCGGCTCACCGGCAGGCCCTGGAGCCTGGTATAGGCGATGGTCACCGGCTGGATCGTCACGTCTTCCGCGCCCGCCGCCTGCATGGCGTGCTGGGCCGCCCCGACCAGCGCCGAGCGGAAGGGCAGCACATGGGTGCCGATATCCGACTGGCCTTCGGCGAACAGCAGCACGGCATTGCCGTCGGCCATGTGCCGGCCCATTTCCCGGGCGGTGCGGCCCGCGTCCGAGCGGCGCGTGCGGTCGACATAGATGGTCTTTTGCAGGCCCGCCATGAAGCCCACGAAGAACCATTTGCCCACTTCCTGCTTGGCCACGAAGGTGACGTCCGCCACCGAACCGACGGCGATGATGTCGGTCCAGGAAATGTGGTTGGAAACCAGCAGCGTCGGCCGGCCGGTCGAGGGCGCGCCGAGCAGCTTCACCCGCAGCCCCACGAAGGTGCAGCCCAGCCGGTGGAACCAGCGCGGCAGCACGGTCCAGAACGGCAGGCGCAAGGCCACGATCAGCGCCTGCAGCGGCACGGCGACGACGAGGAAGGGCAGCAGGATGAAGACGAAGAACAATGCGCGGAGGATCATTTCTGCCTGTCGTCCTTCTTGGCGCCGTCGGCCACCGGCACGGCATAGAGTTCCAGCCGGTGATCGACCAGCCGATAGCCCAGCCGCTTGGCGATCACTTCCTGGATGGCCTCGATTTCCTCATTGCGGAATTCGATGACCTTGCCGCTGCGGATATCGATCAAATGGTCGTGGTGCTCGTCGGGGATCGGCTCGAAACGGGCCCGCCCGTCCTTGAAATCGTGCTTGGTGACCAGCCCGGCTTCCTCGAACAGGTTCACCGTGCGGTAGACGGTCGAAAGCGAGATGCGCGCATCCACCGCCGAGGCCCGGCGGTAGAGTTCCTCCACGTCGGGATGGTCGGCGCTGTCCTGGATGACGCGGGCGATGACGCGGCGCTGGTCGGTCATGCGCATGCCATGGGCCACGCAGGCCTCTTCAAGCGTCGGGTCGGACGGATTCCGGTTCAAGCCATCGCTCCCTGCCTCGCTGCGCTGCCGACCGGGTTACCCAAGATCGCACGCCATGACAAGCGCGCTCGCCGCGCTGCCGTCGGGCCGGGCATAATAGCCCTGGCGCTGCGAGAGCGTGATGAAGCCCATGCGTTTATAAAGCGCGATGGCCGCGTCGTTCCCGGCATCCACTTCGAGGAAGAGCTTTTTGGCCGGGCTCATCATCAGGTCGGAAAACAATGCCTGCATCAGGGCGCGGCCCACGCCCTTGCCGCGCCATTTGGGATCCACCGCAATGGTCAGCAATTCGGCCTCGTCCATGACGATCCGCACCAGCGCGAAGCCGGCAATGCGGCGCTTGGCGTCGCAGGCCACGAAAGCCGGCGTCGCCTTGTCGTCGAGGAAGCGCGCGAAATCCGCGCTGGGCCAGCCCCGGTAGAAGCTGGCCGCGTGGATGCGCGCCATCGCTTCGGCGTCGCCCGCCTCGGCCGGTTCGATATGCAGCTTTCCCGGCGCCAGCCACAGCCTGTCCATGCGGCTAGGCGCGCCTGGGGATGCGCGCCGCGTCCTGCGGCTTGGCATCGGCATCGCGGATATAGGCGGCATGGGGCGGGTAGGCGGCCGGATCGGCCGCCGCCGCGAAACGCACCAGGCGCGCCGGATCGGCAAAGGGCGAGGCGATCACGTCCCGCCCCGTTTCCACCAGGGCACGCGCCGCCGCCATCGGCAGCAGGCGCGGCGGCGTTTCGGGCCGGCCGGGTGCGGCAAAAAGCTGCAAATAGGCTTCCTCGCGCCGGGCATCGAGCAGCACCGCCAGTGGCCCGCCGGTCCCGCCCAGCGACAGCGCCACCAGGCTCGGTACCCCGATCACGGGCAGCTTGCGCGCCAATCCCAGCCCCCGCGCCGCCGAAAGCCCGATCCGAAGCCCGGTGAACGAGCCCGGCCCGGTGCTCGAGGCGATCCGTTCGAGATCGGCATAGGCGAGGCCATTGCGCGCCAGCAGCGTTTCGATGCGCGCGAACAGGATTTCCGCATGGCCCTTGGCGATGTCCTCCACCAGCGTGTCCACGCCGCCATCGGCGCGCAGCAGCCCCAGATTGAGCCGCGGCGCGGCCGTATCGATGGCAAGGGTAACCGGCAGGTCTGTCATGGTGGCTCCGACCGCGTGCTGGAAAGGCTCGTAGCGCTCAACATCGTGCAAGTCCACCGCCTTGACGCCCGGCGGCGGCACGGCAATTTTGCAGTATGCCCGTTGATTCGCCTCCATCCCGCCGATGACCTGGCTGGCCGAGATCACCATGCTCAGCCATGGCTGGCGGCGCTTTGCCTGGCTGATGCTGGCCGGGGCGCTGGCGGGCTTGTCGGTGCCGCCTTTCTTCGTGCTGCCCGCCCTGTTCCTGGCCATGCCCATCTGGGTCTGGGCGCTCGACGGCGCCGAAACCGGGCGGGGCTGGCGGCTGCTGTTCGGCCCGGCCTTCGGCATCGGCTTCGCCTTCGGCTGGGGCTATTTCCTCGTCGCCTTCCATTGGCTGGGTGCCGCCTTCTTCGTCGATGGCGGCTGGGTGCTGGCCGCCATGCCCCCCGCCATCATGGCCTTGGCCGCGCTCATCGCGCTGTTCTGGGGCCTGGCCAGCGCCCTGGCCCATCTCACCTGGAGCCATGGGCCCTGGCGCATTGTCGGGCTCGCCACCTGGCTCGCCATCGCCGAATTCGCCCGCGGCCATATCCTGACCGGCTTTCCGTTCGATCTCCTGGGCTATGCCCTGACCGGCACCGACGAGATGATGCAGCTCGCCTCGGTCATCGGCGTCTATGGCCTCACCTTCCTCGCGCCGCTCCTGGCCATGACCCCGGCGCTGATCTGGCCGGCCGACGAGCGGAGCTGGAGCAATCGCCTCGCCCCCTTCTTCCTGGCCCTGGCGCTGATCGCCGCGCAATTGGGCTATGGCTGGAACCGGCTGGCCAATACCACCGCCACCGCGCGCACCGACATCGCCATGCGCCTCGTCCAGCCCCTGGTCTACGAACATGCCGATTTCGGCAATGTCGATCCGGCGGCGCTGATCGACAAGCTGCTCATGCTCTCCGACATGCGCATGGACCCCGCCGACCGGGGCCTGGCCGACATCACCCACCTGGTCTGGCCCGAATCGAGCCTGCCCTTTTTCCTCTCCACCTATCCCGAGGCCCTGGCCCGCATCGCCCGGCTGCTGCCCGACGGCGCCATGCTGCTGGCCGGCGCGCCGCGCCGCGCCTTCGAGCCCGATGCCGGCGTGCCGCCCTCTCCGCCCTATAATTCCGTCCTGGCCATCGACAGCGATGGCGAAATCGTCGCCAGCTACGACAAGGCCCATCTCGTGCCGTTCGGCGAATTCCTGCCCTTCGCCGATTTTCTGGCGCGTTTCGGCATCAAGCAATTCGTGCCCGGTGCCGATGGCTGGTCGCCGGGCGATGCCCGTCGTCGGCTGATGAGGCTGCCCAATACGCCCGCACCCCTGGTGCTGATCTGCTATGAAATCCTGTTTTCCGGCGATCTGGGCGATGTCGGGGGCGCGCAATTCCTGCTCAACCTCACCAACGATGCCTGGTTCGATCATTCCATCGGCCCGGCCCAGCACGCCCATCACGCGCGCCTGCGCGCCGTCGAGGAGGGCATGAGCCTGGTCCGCGCCGCCAATACCGGCCTTACCTTCGCCACCGATCCGCTGGGGCGCATCACCGCCCAGCTCGTGCCCGGGCAGATGGCGGTGCTCGATGTGCGCCCGCACCAGCGCCTGGCCACGACATTGTTCCAGCAGATCCGCCATTGGCCGCTGCTCGTCGCCATCGGCGCCGGCCTCATCATCAGCTTCGGCACGGCCCGCCGCCGGCGGCGGCGCCAGCCCCTTTGAGCGGCGTTTCCGCCCCGCTTCAAAGCGCAAAAAAAGAACGCCGGCCGCTTTTGCAAGCAACCGGCGTTCCCAAAACTGGTGCCCAGAAGAAGACTCGAACTTCCACGCCTTGCGGCACACGGACCTGAACCGTGCGCGTCTACCAATTCCGCCATCTGGGCGACGGGCGTGTGTCTAGGGCCCCGCCCCCCGCTTGTCAATTGCCTTGACCGCGAAATTAGAAGTTTGCCCCGTCCCAGTGCTGGATGGCGCTGCGATCCACCGGCGGCGCGTCCTCGAGGCAATTGACGTTAATCATCATCGTTTCCCGGCCCTGGCTGTCGCGGCCCCGCGCGAAGGATTCCACCCCGCAGGTCTTGCAGAACAGATGGTCGATCTTTTCGGTGTTGAAATGATAGGTGGTAAGCGAATCGGCGCCCTTGTGCAGGGTGAAATCGGTCGCCGGCACCGGCTGGAGCACCCAGCCCATCCGCCGGCAGCGCGAGCAATTGCAATCGCCCATGCCCGACAGGTCGGTATGGGCGGTAAAGCTCACCGCTCCGCAATGGCAGCTTCCGTGATAATCGCGCGCTTCAGTCATGATGAATCTCCCGTTCAGGAACAAAGAAAGAACAGATCGGCGCGCGAGTCAATCCTCGGCGTGATTGCCGCCGCGATGCCGGCAAGTCTCGACAGGGGCGCGGCGCTTGCGCTAGAAGCGGCATGCAGACTTACCGCTGGATCTGGAGCCCCGCCATGGATCGCTTTGCCCCCAAGCTCGCCACGATTTTCGGCGGTTCGGGATTTGTCGGCACGCAATTGGTGCAATTGCTGGCGCGCCAGGGCTATCGGGTACGTGTCGCCGTGCGCCGCCCCGATCTGGCCGGTCCGGTGCGCATGTTCGGCAGCGTCGGCCAGATCCTGCCCATCCAGGCCAATTTGCGCAATGCCGCCTCGGTCGAGCGTGCCGTGGCCGGCGCCGACATCGTCGTCAACCTCGTCGGCATCGGCTTCGAGGCCGGCAAGCAGACCTTCCGGGCCGTGCATGTCGAAGGCTCGGCCAATGTCGCCCGTGCCGCCCGCGCGGCGGGAGTGTCCGCGCTGGTGCAGATGTCGGCGCTGGGGGTCGATCAGGCCGCCGGCGTCAGCGCCTGGGCCAAAAGCCGGCTCGATGCCGAAGCGGCGGTGCGCGACCTCTTTCCCGAGGCCGTCATTGTCCGGCCCTCGCTGATTTTCGGCCAGGACGACGGCTTCTTCAACCTCATGGGCGCCCTGGCGCGGCTGTTCCCGGTCATGCCGCTCATCCATGGCGATACGCGCTTCCAGCCGGTCTATGTCGGCGATGTCGCCCAGGCCCTGCTGCTGGCGGCCCAGGGCCAGGTCAAATCCGGCCGCGTTTACGAACTGGGCGGGCCGGACATCGAAAGTCACCGCGACCTGCTCGGGCGCATCCTGCGCGAGGCGGGACGCAATCGCCCGCTTCTGCCCTGTCCGGCCGGCCTGGCGCGCCTGGGCGCCGCGCTTCTCTCCATCCTGCCGGTCAAGCCGCTGATTACCGCCGACCAGGTGGCGCTGCTCGGCGTCGACAATGTTGTCTCCGACGCCGCCCTCAAGGACAAGCGCGGCTTCAAGGCCTTCGGCATCGTGCCGACCGCCATGGACAATATCCTGCCCACCTATATGTGGCGCTTCCGCAAGAACGGCGAGTTCGATCGCGACCCCGACGCGCCCGGGCGCGAGCGCATTTCCGCCTGAATCCGGGCACTTTGGCGGTGCCGCCCGGCGGCATCGGCCTCGCCTGTGCGGTGATATGCCGTTTGGCAGCCCGCCCGCTGCGCGGGACATGGCGATTCTTTCCTCGTGGTAAGCCGAGGCCCTGTCCATAACCGGCCAGGCCCGCCTCGTGACGGTCCGGCATGTCCAGATCACGAAAATGCTTCAAAAATATTCCGGCGATATATCTTGAAACCCGTTCGGCCGGCGCCGATCTCCTGGGTCGTGGACAATTCTACGATATATCGGGAGATATGATTATGGCATCCTATTGGCGCAATGGCGAACCCAATTGGCGGCGGCTCGAAGCGATGGCGCGGCGCGGCTGGGGCCGGTTCCAATCCATGGCCGACGAGGAAATGGGCCAATGGGGCGGCAATTTCCGCATCGGCCGCATGCTGGCCGCCGGCGATGTGCGCCTGGTCGCACTCTATTTCATCGACCAGCAGCCCCGGCACGGCTACGACCTCATCAAGGCCATCGAGGAGCGCTCGGCGGGTTTTTACGTGCCCAGTCCCGGCGTCGTCTATCCGGCCCTGACCTTCCTTGAAGAGGCCGGCTATGTCACCTCCGCGCCCGAGGGCAACCGCAAGCTCTATACCATTACCCAAGAGGGCGAGGCGCATCTGGCTGACAATCGGGACGCGGTGGCCTCGACGCTCGATTTCCTTGCCCAGGCCGGCGAAAAGGTGAACCGCCTGCGCGAATTCGCCCGGGCCGACTGGCCCTTTTCCGGTCCGGAAGGCACCGGCGACGCACCGCCCCATCGCGGCCACGGCCCGCATGGCGACCATCCGCTGCACGATGCCGTTCCCGAACTGGAACTGGCCCGCAAGGCGCTCAAGCAGGCCATCCGCAAGGCCCGCCACGGCAATGACGAGCAACAGCGCCGCGCCGCCGAAATTCTCCGCCGCGCCGCCGCCGAAGTGGACGCCCTGGGCGACGACGTGGATCTTTAGCCCGTTTCGCGTTTGCGCCGGAACGCCGGCAGGCCTTGTCCCGAGCCTGCCGGGCCCTTGTGGTCCGGCAGGCTCACCATGCCCTTTGCGCCCGCCTCGTTGGGCGCGCCGAACCATCCCGCCCTGCGCGTTCCGCGCAGGCGGCGCCTCACATCGGCTTGGTCTTGAGATAGTCGAGCACCATCTGCACGGCGTGGGCCTCGCGCTCTTGCACCATGCCCACGCTGGTCAGGTCGCGCTTGAAGATCACCGACAGGGTGGCGGTATTGGAAACGTAGAAAAAGCCCAGGGCCGCCACCGAGATATAGAGCTGCACCGGGTCCACGTCGCGCCGGAACAGCCCGGCCTTGTTGCCGCGCTCGATAATGGCGGCGATCTGCCCCACCAGCGGGGAGTGCAGCGCCTCGATATCGGGCAGGGTTTTCAGGAACCGCGCATTCTCGATATTTTCCGTGCCCAGGAGCTGGGGGAACCACGGATTGGCCAGGAAATGCCGGAAGGTGAAGCGCACCAGCCGGTCCATGGCCTGCACCGGATCGTATTGGTCCAGGCTCAGCGCCAGTTCGCCCCGGCGGATTTCCTGGTAGGCATCCAGCAATACCGCCCGGTAGAGGTCTTCCTTGTTGCCGAAATAATGGTAGAGCAGCCGTTTATTGGCGCCCGCCCGGTCGGCAATGGCGTCCACCCGCGCGCCCTCGAAGCCGCGATCGGCAAATTCCACCCGTCCCGCCGCCAGGATTGACGCCTTGGTCTTGGCCGAATTGCGCGGCCGGCGCGGCGCGCTGCCGGCACTCTTGGTTTTGGGCTTCCCCGCCAGGGAAGGTGCGGAAGTCTCGGACACGCTGGGCACCGCCGGAAAAGACGTCTGGAACCGGAAGCGGCCATATCAGCCGCTCCCATCGGGGTAAAGCGGCGGCAGAGGCCAGGGCCTCCCCCTATGGGATCGTCCCTCTTCCGCGCCGCCGCCCGCTCGCAGCCATGGTGCGGAGGCCCCCTGCTACTGTCAAGTCACAAGTAACCGTTCGGTGAGGGCGGTCCGGCAAGGCTGCGCGTCTCCAACGCTCCCCGTCTCATGCGCAAGGCCTCCCGCGACGTCCCGACGGGTACGCGGTTTCCCGGTTCTTGATGGGCCCACGGGATTTGCCCCGCGTTCCGCAAAGCCTGCATTCCGCCTTCCGGGCGCGTATCGAGGTCGTGGCTCTCTCGCTTCGCCGTCATAGCCGGCTTGACGTTTTCTCGCCCTGCCGTTAAGCAAGTAACTAATCAGTTACACAAACCGATCTGCTTCGGGAGGGAATTCATGGCGGAACGACGGCTTGGAATCATCATGCATGGCGTCACCGGCCGCATGGGGTATAACCAGCATCTGGTGCGCTCGATCCTGGCCATCCGCGACCAGGGCGGCCTGGCCCTGGCCAATGGCGACCGCCTGGTGGTCGATCCCATCATTGTCGGGCGCAATGCCGACAAGATCGCGGCCCTGGCCAGCAAGCACGGCATCGCCCGCTGGAGCGCCGATCTCGACGCGGCCCTGGCCAATCCCGACGATACGATCTTCTTCGATGCCGGCACCACGCTGATGCGGGCCGGCCTCTTGGAAAAGGCGCTGGCCGCCGGCAAGCATGTCTATTGCGAAAAGCCGACTTCGGACGATCTCGACGTCGCCGTCAACCTCGCCCGCACCGCCCGCGCCTCGGGCCTCAAGCACGGCGTGGTGCAGGACAAGCTCTTCCTGCCCGGCCTGCTCAAGCTCAAGATGCTGCGCGACAGCGGCTTTTTCGGCAAGATCCTCTCGGTGCGCGGCGAATTCGGCTATTGGGTCTTCGAGGGCGATTGGCAGAAGGCCCAGCGTCCGTCGTGGAATTATCGCAAGACCGATGGCGGCGGCATCATCCTCGATATGCTGTGCCACTGGCGCTATGTGCTCGACAATCTCTTCGGCGAGGTCCAGGCCGTGTCCTGCCTGGGGGCCACCCATATCCCGCAGCGCGTCGACGAGGCCGGCAAGCGTTTCGATTGCGACACCGACGATGCGGCCTATGCCACCTTCGAGCTGGAAGGCGGGGTGATCGCCCAGATCAATTCGAGCTGGACCACCCGCGTGCGCCGCGACGATCTGGTGACCTTCCATGTCGATGGCACCCATGGCTCGGCGGTGGCCGGCTTGCACAAATGCTTCACCCAGCATCGGGTCAATACGCCCAAGCCGGTGTGGAATCCCGATCAGCCCCAGACCATGGATTTCTTCGTCGATTGGGAAGAAGTGCCCGACAACTGGCCGGCCGAGAACGGCTTCAAGGCCCAGTGGGAAATGTTCCTCCGCCACGTCGCCGAAGACGCGCCCTGGCCCTATGGCCTCGAAGCCGGCGCCAAGGGCGTGCAGCTTGCCGAGCTGGGCCTGAAAAGCTGGGCCGAACGCCGCTGGCTCGACGTCCCCAGGCTCGATTTCTGATAGGCGCTGGGCGGGAACTTCCCCCTTACCCGTCCCGGCCTGGCGGCCGATCCGCCCTCTCCCCAGGTGGGAGGGGGAATGGGGGCACCGAGTTGCAACGGGGCGCCGCGCCATCTTCTTCCGCTCGAAAGGAAGATGATGCGAAGCGCCGGATGAGGGGAAGCCCGAATGACCATTATCAACCTGCCCAATCCCGACCGCACCGTCAGTCCTTACACGCTGAGCGGCGATCCCATCCCCTTCGTCAAGTTCCGCGCCGCCGATTTTCCGCGCATCGCCTTTGCCGCCGCCCATGTGGTGGCCGATCCCCTGGCCAGCAACGATCCCTGGCTCACGCCCGCCATCGATTGGCAGACCACGCTCGCATTCCGCCATCGCCTCTGGGACCTGGGCCTGGGCGTGGCCGAGGCCATGGATACCGCCCAGCGCGGCATGGGCCTGGGCTGGGCCGAGGCGCAGGAGCTGATCCGCCGGTCCCAGGCCGAGGCCCGCACGCGCGACGATAGCCTCATCGCCTATGGCGCCGGCACCGATCATCTCGAACCCGGCCCCGATGTCACCATAAACGACATCCTGCGCGCCTATGACGAGCAGGTCGGCTTCGTCGAGGGCGAGGGCGGTCGCGTCATCCTCATGGCCAGCCGCGCACTGGCCCGGGCGGCCCGCTCGCCCGACGATTATGCCAGGGTCTATGGCCACGTGCTCGGCCAGGTGCGCCAGCCGGTCATTCTCCACTGGCTGGGCGAAATGTTCGATCCGGCCCTGGCGGGCTATTGGGGCAAGGGTAGTCACGAGGAGGCCATGGATGTCTGCCTCGACGTCATTGCCGCCCATGCCGACAAGGTCGACGGTATCAAGATTTCCCTGCTCTCGGCGGAAAAGGAAATCGCCATGCGCCGCCGCCTGCCCGCCTCGGTCAGGATGTATACGGGCGACGACTTCAACTATGCCGAACTGATCGCCGGCGACGAAGCGGGCTATTCCCACGCCCTGCTCGGCATTTTCGACGCCATCGCCCCCGCCGCCTCGGCGGGCCTGGCGGCCCTCGGGCGTGGCGACAGCCAGGGCTTTTTCGATATCCTCGAACCCACCGTGCCGCTCAGCCGCCACATCTTCGCCGCGCCCACCCGCTTCTACAAGACCGGTGTGGTGTTCCTGGCCTATCTCAATGGCCTGCAGGACCATTTCCAGATGATCGGCGGCCAGCAATCCACCCGGTCCCTGCAGCATCTGAGCGAACTTTTCCGCCTCGCCGACCAGGCGCGGGTGCTCAGCGATCCCGAATTGGCCGCAAGGCGCATGAAGGCCGTGCTCGACGTCAACAATGGGTTAGCCCGATGAGTGCAGATGCCGCGATTTCCCTCAACCTGGCGACCACGCGCCAGCAATGGAATTTTGCCGAATCGGTCGATGGCTGCCTGCGCGCCGGCATTACCGCCATTTCTCCCTGGCGCGACCAGATCGAGGCCATCGGCCTGTCCGAGGCGGCCCGCATCGTGCGGGAAAATAAGCTAAGGGTGACAGGGGTTTGCCGGGGCGGCATGTTCCCCGCCGCCAGCGCCGCCGAGCGCCAGCAGAAGATCGACGACAATCTGCGCGCCATCGATCAGGCCGCAGCCCTCAATGCCGATTGCCTGGTGCTGGTCGTGGGCGGATTGCCCAATTCTTCCAAGGACTTGAAGGGCGCCCGTGCCATGGTGTCCGATGGCATCGCCGCCATGCTGCCCCATGCCAGGGCCTCCGGTGTCAAGATTGCCATCGAACCGCTCCATCCCATGTATGCCGCCGACCGGGCCTGTGTGAATACCATCGATCAAGCCCTTGATATCTGTGAGGATTTGGGGGAAACGGTGGGCGTCGCCATCGACGTCTATCACGTCTGGTGGGACCCTAACCTGGCCAATGCCATCGCCCGGGCCGGCCGCATGAAGCGCATCTTCGCCCACCATATCTGCGACTGGCTGGTGCCCACCCGCGACATGCTCAACGATCGCGGCATGATGGGCGATGGCGTCATCGACCTGCCCGGCATTCGCAAGATGATTGAAAATGCTGGCTTTTTTGGACCTCAGGAGGTCGAGATTTTTTCCAGCGAGAATTGGTGGAAGCGTCCCGGCGACGAGGTCCTCGCCGTCATCAAGGAGCGTATCGCCACGGTCTGCTAGACAAGAAAAAGCCCCGGATTCCGGGGCTTTTCATCAGCCGGTGCCTAGGACACCCGTTCATATTCGATGCTGGAACAGAAAATCCCGGCCTTGCAACCGGTGATCTTGATCGTGTCCGGTCCCACCTGCTCGACAATGGCCTTGGCCCTGGTGCCGTTGAGCGCGATCTGGCCCACCCATTTGTTCGGCGCGGTCTGCTCGGCCTGCACCACCTGCCGGTTGACATATTTGAGGTTTTCCGGCGTACGCGAATCGCCCTGGATATCGTTGAGCGTCCCGCAAAGCTGGGTGCCGTCACCGCAGGTCTGGAAGGTGAAGGTCGTGCCCCATTTGTCCTGCCACACACCGTCCGGATCGGCGGCGGACTGGGCGAAAGCGGGGGCGGCGAGAGCCAGGGCCAGCGTGGCGGCGGCAATGAATGTCTTCAGCATGGTCAATGCTCCATAGATCGTCGCGCCCGGTGCCTGACCGGGCGAAATTGAATTTCCCGCCTCCCTGAAACCAACGCCGATCCCCGGCGATGGGTTGCGCCGCCGCTATGAACGGCGGAACGTCGCAGCCAGTTCGATATGGGTGGACCATGCGAACTGATCGACCGCGATTAGCCCGCTCAAGCTGAACCCAGCCTGAACGAGATGCGCGGCATCCCGCGCGAAGCTGCGGGGATCGCACGCGACCATGACCACGTTGCGGACCTTGGATGCGGCGACTTCCTTGACCTGCGCTTCGGCGCCCGCCCGGGGCGGATCGAGCACCACGCAATCGAAATCAAGCTCGAACCGGGTCAGCGGATCGCGGAAAAGGTCACGGTATTTTGCCGTAACGGCCTTGAGTCCCTTGGTGTGCCGCGCCGCCTGGTCCAGCGCCGCGATGGCGGGCCTGTCGGCATCGGCGGCGAATATCCTGGCCTTTTCGGCCAGTCGCAGGGCAAAGGGCCCGATGCCGCAAAAAAGATCGGCCACCGTCCTGGCCTTGCCCACGGCGTCGCTCACATAGGCGGCCAATATGTTTTCGGCTTCCGCCGTCGCTTGAAGGAAGCTGCCCATCGGCAAGGCTACCTTTGCCGGCCCCATGCCGATATGCGGCATCTGCCGCAGGAGCAGCATCTCGCGCTCATGGGCCAGCCGTGCCAGTCCGAAACGATTGGCGATCGGCGTCAATCGCTCGAGCACCGCGCCCCTCGTGGCGTTGCGCACCACCGCGTCCAGCCCGGTTTCGGTGGCGGTGAAGCCCACGTCGCAGGCCCCGATAACCGCGCCGATGGCGCGGGCGATTTCGGGTGCTTTTGCCAGGGCCGGCACCAATATCGGGCAGGCATCGAGATCGAGCAGGGCGTGGCTTTTCAGGCGCATATAGCCGGCCGCATCCTTGCGTGCATGCAGCACGGCGCGCCGCCTTCCGGCCCCACCCGCATCGATGAACCGCTCGACCCGCGCCGTAATTCCGGCCTGCCGAAGCGGCGTTTCCACCAGCCCGATCTTGAAGGCAACATAGCTTTCGCGGTCCAGGTGTTGAAGCTGGCAGCCGCCGCAAACGCCGAAATGCGGGCAGAACGGGGCGATGCGGTGCGGCGAAGGGACGAGGATCGCGCGGGCCGTGCCGCGGTCGCCCTCGCGGACGAGATCGACTTCTTCTCCCGGCAGGGTGAAGGGCACATAGACGCGGGTGCCGTCGATCTGCGCGATGCCCTCGCCCTTGTGGCCGAGGCTTTCGATAAGGACTGTCTGGCTCATGGCGATCCGGGGCTTGCTGCCCCGGACCTAGCGGTTTTGCCCGCTCCTGCCAACAGGGCTCAGGGCCGGCTGGCCCATTCGAGCAGGCTCGCCAAGCTCACGAAAGGCAGGCCGGCATGCTCCGAAAGCCCTGAAGCGCAAGTGGAAACGGTGGAGACGCCCAGCGTGCAGCCTTCGAGGATGTCGTTGCCAACGCGGCGGGTGGCATGGGCGTTGAGTTCGGGCACGAAAAGGCCCTTGTCGCCGGCATAACCGCAGCAGGTAATGGAGGAAAGAACGGCGATTTTCTCGGCGCAGGCGGCGGCGACGGCTTCGGTCAGGGGCTGCTCGGCCAGGCGCTGGGCCGAGCAATTGTGGTGTACGGCGACCACGGGTAGCTTTCGCATGATGACCAGTTTGGGTAACACATGGTTAGCGATGAACGGCGCCGAATCGGCCACGATGGCATCGCCCGGAAATTCTCCCAGATGCTTGGCGCAGGTCGAGGCATCGGTGAGCACCGGCAGGCGCCCCGCATCGGACAAATCCGACAATTCGCGCTTCAGCGCCTTGCCGGTCGCGGCGGCCTGTTCGGGGAACCCCTTCGACTGGAACGGCTGGCCGCAACATTGCCCGTTGAGATGGTCGGGCACGACGACGTCATAGCCGGCGCGTTCGAGCAGGGCCAGCATGGCCTCGGGCCCGGACAGTAATTCGTGCCCGGTTTCCGGCGTGCCGAAAAGGCGGCTGGGGCAGGCGGGGAAATAGACCACCCTGGGCCGCCCGCCTTGCGCGATCGGTACGGGAAAACCGGTTCGGCGCGGATCCTGCCGCGTCTCGCGCGGCCTGGGGCTGCCCGGGCCGCGATGCAGGGCCCGGGAAATGCGGGGCAGCTTTTTGCCGGTGAGCCGGCGCGCCGTTTCGGTCACGGCCTCCATGGCCGGCGCCGGCAATATCGTGCGCGCCGCATCGGCCAGGGAGAGCCCGCCGCTCATCGCCGTTTCCAGGGCGCCGAGATGGTCGGCGGCAAAACCCGCGATTGCCCGGGCCGTGCCGCCCCGGCGGCGGGCGCGTTCCCCCATAATCATGGTGCCGGTTTCGATGCCGACCGGGCAGCGCAGCGAACACAGATTGCAGGCCGCGCAGGTATCGAGGCCCGCATATTGGAAATCCGCCTCGAACAGCGTCAGCCGCGCCGGATCCTCGCCGCTGGCGCGCAGGCGCGCCCGCTCCCGGGTCACCGCGATGCGCTGGCGCGGCGTCAGCGTCATGTGATGGCTGGGGCAGGCGGGCTCGCAGAACCCGCATTCGATGCACAAATCCACAAGCTCGTCGGCCAGCGGCATGACCTTGAGGTTCTGGACATGGATCGTCCGGTCGTCGTTGAGCAGCACGCCGGGATTGAGCAGCCTCTCGGGATCGAAAACCGCCTTGATCGCGTGCATGATCGCATAGGCCTTGGCGCCCCATTCGGCCTCTACGAACGGGGCGATGGCCCTGCCAGTGCCGTGCTCGGCCTTGAGCGAGCCGCCATAACGCACAGAAACCAGCTCCGAGAGCGCCTTGGAAAAGGCGTCGAACTTGGCCGCCGAATGGGGCTGGGAAAAATCGTCGCCCATCTGGAAATGCAGATTGCCCGCCAGCGCGTGCCCGAAGATCACGGCGTCGGGATAGCCGTGATCGTCCAGCATGGCGCGCAGATCGACCACGAAATCGGCCAGCTTCTCGATGGGAGCCGCCACGTCCTCGGTCAGCATGGTGCTGCCCTTGGGGCGGGCCGCGCCGGCCGAGGCAAAAAACCCCTTGCGAATGTCCCACAGCGCGTGGCTGCGCGCTTCGTTGGTGGAAAAATCGACATGGCTGGCCCCGTGCCGGGCCAGCAATTGCTCGGCCTTGCGCACTTCGGCGTCGAGCGTTGGCGCATCGGGCGCCGTGACGTCGATCAGGACGGCCGGCGATTCCGTGCCCAGCCAGGGCAGGAGCGGGGCCATGGGCGCCAGGTGTTCCACCGTGGCCAGGGCGCGGCGCTCGATATATTCGGCCGCGGTGATCCCGGTGGTCACCTGCACGCCGCCATTGGCCATTTCGCTGATCGCCCGCCCCGCCGATTGCGGATCGGGGAAGGGCACCAGCGCGGTGGATTTGAACGGGTGCTCGGGCACGGTATTGTAGGTCACTTCCGAAACGAAGCCGAGCGTGCCTTCCGAGCCCACCATGAGGTGGATGAGAATGTCGAGCGGGTCGTGGTAATCGACCAGCGCATTGAGCGAATAGCCCACCGTGTTCTTGATCCGGTATTTATGCCGGATCAGCGCGACCAGGTCGGCGTCTTCCATCACCTCGTGATGAAGCCGGTGCAGGGCCTCGAGCATGCCGGCATGGCTGCGGCGGAAGGCAGCGCAATTTTCCCTGTCGCCCGAATCGAGCATGGTGCCGTCGGCCAGCACGATCCTGAGGCGCGCCATGGTGTGATAGGTATTCTGCGCCACCCCGCAGCACATGCCCGAGGAATTGTTGTTGACCACGCCGCCGATCTTGCAGGTGGCCTGGCTGGCGGGATCGGGGCCGATCTTCCTGTCGAACGGCTTGAGGGCGCGATTGGCCTCGGCCACGATGATGGCCGGGCCCAGCGTCACCTGCCCGGCGCCGGGATGGATGGTCAGCTTGCGCCAGCCATCGCCCAATACCGCCAGGACACCATCGGTGACGGCCTGGCCCGACAGCGAGGTGCCGGCCGCCCGGAAGGTGACCGGCAGGCCTTCGGCGCGCGCCGCCAGGAAGACGGCCCGCACCTCGTCCTCGGAATTGATGAACACCACCACGGCGGGGATCAGCCGGTAGGAACTGGCATCGCCGCTCCAGGCATAGGTCATCAGCGGATCGGTATGGATGGCGCCGCGCACCTGGCCCTTGAGGCGTTTGGCGACACGGATCCCGGCGGCCAGGCGCTGTGGCTCTGGAGCCTTGGGCTGGAGGGAGGAGGAAAGAGGGGCTTGCTGCATGGCGTCATGACTAACATGTCAGCTCGCGGCTGCGAAAGACCCTTCATTCCGCCCCCCGGGAAAATCAGGCGGCGGGTGGCAGGACGCGATGGGCGGCAAGAGTGATGCGGGCGATCAGCGCTTCGAGCCGCTCCTCGCCGCGCCGCTCCTTGAGCACATGGATGCCGGCGACGAAATGGGTCAATTCCCCCACGATGGTCAGCCGCCGCAGCCCCTGCGCCGCCAGGTGGCCCTCGAGCACGTGCGAATGGGCCAGCACCGCGTCGGTGGCCAGCGTGTAATCGACGCAGGCCGCCAGCGAATTGGAGCCGAACGTGAAGTCGGTCTGATCGAACAGGGCCTGCATGCGGGCGCGCCAGCGATTGGGATCGAAAAAGCGCTCATGCCGGCTTTCCGGCGGCGTGCTGCTGACCAGGGGATAAAGCTCGACGGCGGCACGGGTGCAGGGACCGCCCAGCAGCGGATGGCCCTCGCGCACGAAATAGCCGTTGTGAACATCGCTCAGGGGCAGGAAATCGGTGGAGACGGTGGGGTTCATCTCCTTGGTCTCGTGCCCGAGAAACAGCGCGATGTCGCCCGACAGCAATTGGTCGAGCAGCCGGAATTGATGGCCCAGGCTGATCTGTACCGGCGAGCCGGGAAATTCGCGCTGATAATCGAGCACCATGTCCTTGAGGAACAGGGTCCACCACGAATAGCCCGTCCCGATGGCCAGGCCCTGCTCCGCCCCCCGCTTCTGGTCGGCGATGGCGGCCAGCGTATTGTCGTAGAGCCGCTGCATGACCCGCGCGTTTTCGTAAAGCGTTTCGCCATAGCGGGTAAGGCGGATGCCGCGCGAGGAGCGCTCGAACAGCGGCGCCCCCACATTCTCCTCCAGCTTGCGCATGTTGAAGGTCAGCGTGGGCTGGGTGATGAAGAGCGCATTGGCGGCACGGCTCAGCGTGCCCGCATCGGCCACCGCCACGAATTGATTGAGCAACTTGTCCATGGAACCTCCTTTTTGGCGTGGCCCGGACGCCGCGCGGTAAAGACTTGGTGAAGGCCGGCCTGGGACCAGGGGCCGATTCCGGCCCAGGCCTTTGCGCCGGCGCAAGCACGGCAATAGGATATAGATTTTATCTATAATGGAAGCGAAATTTCGTAATTTTCTCAGCAGGCAATATGGGCCACACTGGCGCAAGGCAAAAAAGCGAAACACCTTATGGCATTGGTTGCCGCAGCGGGCGGCAGGGAGGCGTTCATCACCTGTTTTTCCTTCCATACAAGAAGCGTTGCCGTTGCCGCGTCTTGTATGGTAAGGCGTAACTGACTGGTTATTTGCAGCGGTTTGCAATTGCCGATCCCGCGCAACCCATGTTGGGATGTGGTTGACAGCCTCGCCAAACCGCATAACGTAGTAACCAGTTGGTGATTTAGCGGCGGGGAGGCCGCTGCCAATCCCGGCGCCGCCGCGCGGTTCCGGACAGTTCCTGGGAGGACAACATATGACTTTGAAGCTCGATCGCCGTCAGTTCCTTATGGGCTCGTCGGCGCTTATGGCGGCCGGCGCCGCCGGCATCGGCCCGGCATGGGCGCAGGCGTCCAATCTGCGCCTGATCTTCTGGGGCGGCCAGGACCGCGCCGACCGCACCTACAAGGTGGCCGACCTGTTCACCGCCGCCAAGGGCAATGCGATCGAGGCCGAATTCCTGGCCTGGAACGATTACTGGCCCAAGCTGGCGACCCAGACCGCCGGCGGCAATGCCCCCGACATCATCCAGATGGACTACCGCTATATCGTGGAATACGCCAAGCGGAACGCCATCGCCCCGCTCGACGATTACCTGGGCGGCGCCCTCCAGCTCGACGCCTTCGACGCCGACCAGCTCGAGGGCGGCAAGGTCGACGGCAAGCTCTACGGCATTTCGCTGGGCGCCAATTCGGTGGCCATGCTGGTCAACAAGGCCGCCTTCGAGGAAGTCGGGATCGACGCGCCCACCAATGCCTGGACGCTCGACGCGCTCATGGAGATGGGCGAGGCCTTCGCTTCGGCCAATATCCGGGGCGGCATGCGCGCCATCGCCGACGGGTCCTATTCCGAACCCATGCTCGACAACTGGCTGCGCCAGCGCGGCAAGGCCCTCTATACCGCCGAAGGCGGGCTGGGCTTCGACGAGGGCGATGCCGTCGAATGGTATCAGCTCTGGAACAAGCTGCGCGACGCCAAGGTCTGCGTGACCCCCGAAGACCAGGCGCTCGATACCGGCCCGCTGGAAACCACCATGCTGGTGACCGGCAAGTCGGCGCTGATGCCGTCGAACTCCAACCAGCTCGTGGCCTTCCAGGGCTTGGTACCCGACCCGCTCGACATGGTCGGCTATCCGCGCATCGCCGAAGGCGTCGGCGGCGGTCACTACCGCAAGCCCTCCATGTTCTTCTCGGTGGGCGGCACTTCGGCCGACAAGGAAGCGGCGGCCTCGTTCGTCAACTTCTTCGTCTCCGATCCGGAAGCGGCCAAGGTCCTGGGCGTCGAGCGCGGCATTCCCTGCCTGCCCGCCACCCGCGACGTGGTGGCCCCGACCCTGGACGGCGCCAACCAGATCGCCCTCAACTTCGTGGCCAATCTGGGCGACCTGCTCGGCCCGCTGCCCCCGCCGCCGCCGGCCGCTGCCGGTGAGGTCGATTCCTCGCTGATCCGCACCCTGGGTCAGGAAGTCGGCTTCGGCGCCAAGTCGGCCGAACAGGCCGGCAAGGAACTGGTGGACGGCGCCACCGCCATCCTCTCGCGCGCCGCGTCGTAGAGCCAATACCCGGCCGCGCGGTCCTTTCGAGGACCGCGCGGCCGATCTTCATCTTCCGAAGGTGGATTCACCTTCGCCGGGCAGGTTGATCCATGACAATCGCGCAAGACACATCCCCAGCCGTGGCCGCCGCCCCGCCGCGCGCTTCGGCCTTTTCCCGCTTCTGGCAGCAGAACGGTTCGGGCTATCTGTTCCTCCTGCCCTGGCTGATCGGCTTTTTCGGCCTGACCCTGGGGCCGATGATCTCCTCGCTCTATCTCAGCTTCACCGATTTCGACCTGCTCACCGCGCCCGACTGGGTCGGCGCCTCCAATTACGTGCGCATGTTCACCAATGACGCGAAATTCGCCACCTCCATGCGGGTGACGGTGTTCTTCGTCATCTTCTCGGTGCCGCTCAAGCTGGCTTTCGCGCTGGGCGTGGCCATGCTGCTCAATCGCGGCATGAAGGGCCTGCCGCTCTATCGCGCGCTCTTCTACCTGCCGAGCCTGCTCGGGGCCTCGGTCGCCATCGCCATCCTCTGGCGGCAGATTTTCGCCGGCGACGGCCTGGTCAACAAGTTCCTCTCGCTTTTCGGCATTGTCGGGCCAAGCTGGATTTCCAACCCCCATTACGCGCTCTGGACGCTGATCGTGCTCTCGATCTGGCAGTTCGGTTCGCCCATGATTATCTTCCTGGCCGGCCTGCGGCAGATCCCGCAGGACATGTATGAGGCGGCGAGCCTGGACGGCGCCGGCAAGTGGCGCCAGTTCTGGAAGATCACCCTGCCGCTTCTCACCCCCGTGGTCTTCTTCAACGCCATCATCCAGACCATCGAGGCGTTCAAGAGCTTCACGCCGGCCTTCATCATTTCGGGCGGCACGGGCAATCCGATCAATTCGACCCTGTTCTATACGCTCTATCTCTACCAGGAGGCCTTCGGCTTCTTCCGCATGGGCTATGCCTCGGCCCTGGCCTGGGTGTTGCTGGCGCTGGTCGCCCTGTTCACCGCCTTCTCCTTCCTCACCTCCAAATACTGGGTGCATTACGATGACTGACGCGCCCATGAAGATGACCGTGGTGACCGGCGAAGTGCCGCTCTGGCGCAAGCGCCTGGTGTCGGTGCTGAGCCATGCGGCCCTGTTCGCCGCCTCCATCCTCATGCTCTATCCGCTGTTGTGGATGCTCTCGGCCTCGTTCCGGCCGGAAACCGAGATTTTCACCTCGGCCAGCATCTGGCCCTCGGAATGGAGCATCGACGCCTATTTCCGCGGCTGGAACGGCCTGCGGGTCAGCTTTTCGGTGTTCTTCACCAACAGCTTCGTCATCGCCTTCCTGGCCGTGGCGGGCAATGTGCTGGCCTGTTCGCTGGCCGCCTATGCCTTTGCCCGGCTCGAATTCAAGGGCCGGCGCTTCTGGTTCGCGCTGATGCTGATGACGCTGATGCTGCCCTATCAGGTGACGCTCATTCCCCAATATGTGCTGTTCCGCTCCATCGGCTGGGTCGATACCATCCTGCCGCTGGTGGTGCCGAAATTCCTGGCCTCGGACGCCTTCTTCGTCTTCCTCATGGTGCAGTTCTTCCGCGCCATTCCGCGCGAACTCGACGAGGCCGCGATGATGGACGGCGCCGGCCCCTGGCGCATCTACTGGAAGATCATGCTGCCGCTGTCCACGCCGGTGCTGGCGACCGCCGCCATCTTCACCTTCATCTGGACCTGGGACGATTTCTTCGGACCGCTGATCTATCTCAACAAGATGAGCGATTACACGGTGATGCTGGGCCTGCGCACCTTCACCGATTCCACCGGCACCTCCGATTATGGCGGGCTCTTCGCCATGAGCGTCTTGAGCCTCGTGCCCATCTTCCTCTTCTTCCTGTTCTTCCAGCGCCTCCTGATCGAAGGCATTGCGACCACGGGCATGAAGCGATGACAGGTTCCCGCGCCGGCAAAGCCTCCCTTGCCGCCGGCGCGGGCCCAACGACTAGGACCCAACCCGAATGACCATCAAATTTGCCGCTATCGGCATCAACCACGCCCATATCTATGGCCAGGTGGACTGCCTCAAGCGTGCCGGCGCCGAATTCGTCGCCTTCCACGCCCCCGAGGACGATTTGGCCAAGGCCTTTTCCGAGCGCTTCCCCGAGGCCAGGCGCGTCGCCGACCCGCGCGCCATTCTCGAAGACCCCTCGATAGCGGTCGTCACCACGGCGGCCATTCCCGGGGATCGCGCCGCGATCGCCCTCAGCGCCATGCGCCACGGCAAGGACGTGCTGACCGACAAGCCGGGCATGACCACCTTCGCCCAGCTCGAGGAAATCCAGAAGGTGCAGCAGGAAACCGGCCGCATCTTCTCGGTGCTCTATTCCGAGCATTTCGAGGTGCCGGCCGCCGTCGAGGCGGGCAATCTCATCGCCGGCGGCGCCATCGGCCAGGTGGTCAATACCGTCGGCCTCGGCCCCCATTCCCTGCGGCTCAACAACCGCCCCGACTGGTTCTTCACCCGCCAGCGCTATGGCGGCATCCTGTGCGACATCGCCAGCCACCAGTTCGAGCAATTCCTGTTCTTCTCCGACGCGCTGGACGGCGAAGTGGTCTCGGCCAGCGTCGCCAATCGCGGCCATGCCGAAAGGCCGGGCCTGCAGGATGTCGGCGACGCCCATATCCGCACCGACAAGACCTCGGGCTATATCAGGGTGGACTGGTTCACGCCCGAAGGCCTGCCCACCTGGGGCGACGGACGCCTCACCATCCTGGGCACCGAGGGCTATATCGAGCTGCGCAAATATGTCGATATCGCCGGCCGTCCCGGCGAGAACCACTTGTTCCTGGTGGACAGGAAGGGCGTGCGCCACATCGATTGCTCGAGCGTGGACATGCCCTTCGGCCGCCAGTTCCTCGACGATGTGCGCAACCGCACGCAAACCGCAATGCCGCAGCAGCGCTGCTACAATGCCATGAAGATGGCGCTGAGCGCGCAGGCCATGGCCGAAAAGGGAACGGAGTGGCAGCAATGAGCCGGATTTTCAACGTCGCCATCGTCGGCTGCGGCATCGGCCGCAGCCATATCGTGGAGGGCTACCTGCCCAATGCCGACAAGTTCAAGGTCGTGGCTCTGTGCGACCTCAACGAGGAACGCCTCGACAAGATCGGCGAGGAATTCGGCATCGAGCGCCGCCTCGTCAATTTCGACGACCTGCTCGCCATGGACGATATCGACGTCATCGACGTCTGCACCCCGCCCGGCGCGCACCTGGCCATGGTCACGGCCGCGCTCGATGCGGGCAAGCACGTCATCTGCGAAAAGCCGCTGGTCGGCTCGCTCAGGGATGTCGATGCGGTCATCGCCAAGGAAAAAAGCGCCAGGGGCAAGCTGATGCCGGTCTTCCAGTACCGGTTCGGCGACGGCATCGAACAGGTCAAGACCATCATCGATGCCGGCATTGCCGGCAAGCCCTTCACCGGCACGGTCGAAACCATGTGGCGCCGCGAAGCGGCCTATTACGCGGTGCCCTGGCGCGGCAAGTGGAAGACCGAACTGGGCGGCGTGCTCATGGGCCATGCCATCCACCCGCACGACATCTTCACCTATCTCATGGGCGATATCGCGCGCATTTTCGGCCGCGTGGCCACCCGGGTGAACCCCATCGAGGTCGAGGACTGCATTTCCGCCTCGGTGGAAATGAAGAGCGGGGCCCTGGCCAGCTTCACCGCCACGCTCGGCTCGGCCGACGAGATCACCCGCATCCGGCTCGCCTTCGAGAACGTCACTTTCGAGAGCGACCATGCGCCCTATAATCCGGGCGAAAAGCTCTGGAAGATCCTGCCGCGCAACGACGAGACGAAAGCCAGGATCGACAAGCTCCTGGCCAACTGGCAGCATGTGCCCTCGCGGTTCCAGACGCAGATGGCGCGCTTCCACGATGCGCTGACCGGCAAGGGCGAATTGCCCGTCACCAGCACCGATTCCCGCCGTTCGCTGGAATTGGTAACCGCCTTCTACCATTCCTCGTCCACCCATCAGGACGTGGAATTGCCGCTGGGGCCCGAACACCCGCTCTATGAGAGCTGGGTGCCGGCCCAGTTCCGGTAAACCAGGAGACAGAACCCATGGCGACCAGCATCGAGCTGCGGCAACTCCAGAAATCCTATGGCGACGTGGCGGTGATCCACGGGGTGGACCTCACTATCGATCCGGGTGAATTCACCGTCTTCGTCGGTCCCTCGGGCTGTGGCAAGTCCACCTTGCTGCGCATGATCGCCGGTCTTGAGCCGATCACCGGCGGCGACCTGCTCATCGACGGACAGCGGATGAACGAGGTGCCGGCCGCCCGGCGCGGCATCGCCATGGTGTTCCAGTCCTATGCGCTCTATCCGCATATGAGCGTCTATCAGAACCTGGCTTTCGGCCTCGAAACGGCGAAAATGCCCAAGGCCGAAATCGCTCAGCGCGTGCAGAAGGCGGCTGAAATCCTCAAGATCGAGCCGCTGCTCAAGCGCAAGCCCAAGCAGCTTTCGGGCGGCCAGCGCCAGCGCGTCGCCATCGGCCGCGCCATCGTGCGCGAGCCCAAGATTTTCCTGTTCGACGAACCGCTCAGCAATCTCGATGCCGAATTGCGCGTGGCCATGCGCGTCGAGATCGCCAAGCTGCACAACGATCTGGGCAACACCATGATCTACGTGACCCACGACCAGGTCGAGGCCATGACCATGGCCGACAAGATCGTGGTGCTGCGGGCCGGCGTCATCGAACAGGCCGGCGCCCCGCTCGAGCTTTACAACAATCCGCGCAACCTGTTCGTGGCCGGCTTCATCGGTTCGCCCAAGATGAATTTCCTCACCGCCAGCGTCGAAGGCGAGACGATCCGTACCGGCGATACCAGCCTGTCGCTGGGGCGCGATGTCGCCGGCACGACCACGCTGGGCATCCGCCCCGAACACATCACCATCGCCGAGGGCAATGGCGTCAAGTTCGCCGACGTCAAGGTGGACCTGGTGGAAAATCTCGGTGGGCAGACCGTGGTCTATGCCACCACTACCGATGGCCAGGCCATCACCATCGTGCTTGAAGGCCAGCGCCAGGTCGAGCCGGGCGCCGTCGTGCCGGCCTATGTCGACCCGGCCCGAGCCCATGTCTTCAATGCCGAAGGATTCGCCATCCGCTAGATCGGTTCATATCCGGTCCGAACAGGTATTGGCGCCACGACCTCGCGCTGCGACGGGCGCGGGATGAGGTCTGCCGGTGCTTCGGCGCGGACCCCAAGCGCTTGCCTTGCCTGACGAGGGGGCTGCCCGAATATCCGACCCCACCGGGACAGTGCCCGGTGGGGTTTTTTGTTTTGTTAAATATGCAAGGCAGCCAGACGCTGCCGGCATTGATTTCCATAAGTACACTTATTATATGCGTGCGGATCATTTATCGCAGAACCCGTGCCATGCAGGACGATCCCGTCGTCAGAAAGACCATCAGCTATCTCGTTCACGAAGTGGCGCGGCTGTTTCGCCGCCGCTTCGAGGACGAAGCGCGCGCCCATGGCCTGACGCTGACCCAGTGGAAGGTCATCGCCCAGCTTCAGCGCCAGCCCGACATTACCCAGGTGGCGCTGGCCGGCTGCATCGATTCCGATCCCATGACCATGAGCGGGGTGCTCGACCGGCTGGAAAAGCGCGGCCTCATCCTGCGCGAGCCCGACCCCAATGACAGCCGCGCCAAGCTGGCCCGGCTGACCCCCGAGGGGCTCGCACTCTATTCCACCGCCAAGGCCGTCGGCGTGCGCATGTACGAGGCGGCCCTGGCTGGACTTTCCGAGGAGGAGCGGGCGGCCCTGACCGACGCGCTCGACCATATCCGCAGCAATCTCAACGACATGCCGGCAGGGCCGGCCGAGAAAGACGCTTCAAGATGACCGCTCAAGCATCCGAGAACACGGCCAAGGAGGCCGAAGTGGTGACCATTTCCCGCGCGGAAAACGCCCGGCCGCAGCCCGAGGCGGCGTCCGCGGAGGCCCAGGCCGAAACGGCGCCCAGGAAAAAGCGCGGAAGGCGGGGCCTGCTCATGGTGGCCGTGCCGCTGCTCCTGGCCGTGGCCGGTGCCTGGTTCTACCTCAATGGCGGACGCTACGAGGAAACCGACAACGCCTATGTGCAGCAGGCCAAGGTGGCGATCTCGGCCGATATTGCCGGTCGCATCACCGATGTGCGCACCGGCGAGAACCAGCGGGTGAAGAAGGGCGACGTCCTGTTCACCATCGATCCGCAAAGCTACCGCATCGCGCTCGACCAGGCCGAGGCGGCCCTGGGCTCGGCGCGCGTCAATGTCGAGCAGCTCAAGGTGACCTATGGCACCGCCCAGGCGGCGCTCGATTCGGCCGAGGCGACCCTGGCCCTGCAACAGGCCACCTATGACCGCCAGCAAAGCCTGGTCGACCAGGGCGTGTCCTCGGCGGCCAGCCTCGACCAGCCCAAACTGGCCCTGCAGCAGGCCGAAAACGCCGTCACCGCCGCCCGGCAGCAGGTGGCGAGCGCCGTCGCGGCCCTGGCGGGCGATCCGAAAATCGCCACCGACCGGCATCCGGCGGTGCTGGCGGCCCTGGCCCAGGTGGAGCAGGCCGAACGGAACCTGGCCAAAACCCAGGTCCTGGCCCCCGCCGACGGCATTATCAGCCAGGTATCCAGCCTCAATGTCGGCCAGTTCGTCGCCGCCGGCACCACCATTGCCAGCCTGGTGGAAACCGGCGAAACCTGGGTCGAGGCCAATTTCAAGGAAACCCAGCTCGGCGCCATCCGCATCGGCATGCCGGTCGAGGTCAAGGTCGATGCCTTTGCCGGCCGCCCGCTCGAGGGCAAGGTGGCCAGCATCGGCGCGGCCACCGGCGCGGAATTCGCGCTCATCCCCGCCCAGAACGCCACCGGCAATTGGGTCAAGGTGGTGCAGCGCGTGCCGGTGCGCATCGAATTTGCCACGGCCGATGCCGAAACGGCCCTGCGCTCGGGCATGAGTGCCCTGGTCAGCGTCGATACCGGCCATTCCACCCTCGACAAGCTGACCGGCAAGTAAGCGGTCGATAGAACGGGGGCGCCAAGGGCGCCCCGCTTTTTCTCCCAGCGGAGCCGATCATGGCCCAGGCCGTTTCCCAACCCACCATCGTGGTCAAGAACAAGGCGCTGCTTACCGTGGCGCTGATGCTGGGCACCATCATGCAGGTGCTCGATACCACCATTGCCAATGTGGCATTGCCGCATATGGCCTCGGCCCTGGGCGCGGCCCAGAACGAGATCAACTGGGTCCTGACCTCCTATATCGTGGCTGCCGCCATCGCCACCCCGCTCACCGGCTGGATGAGCGATCGCTTCGGGCAAAGGCGGCTGTTCCTCTTTGCCGTTATCGGCTTCACCCTGGCGTCCCTCTTGTGCGGCATCGCCACCAGCCTGCCCGAAATGGTGCTGTTCCGCATTCTCCAGGGCCTGTGCGGCGCCATGATCGCGCCCCTGGCCCAGACCGTGCTGCTCAACATCAATCCGCGCGAGCGCATCGGCCAGGCCATGGCCATCTATGGCATGGGCATCATGGTCGCTCCCATTATCGGGCCGACCCTGGGCGGCTGGCTCACCGAGAGTTTCGACTGGCGCTGGGTCTTCCTGGTCAACCTGCCGGTGGGGGTGCTTTGCGCCGTCATGCTGATCCTCTACATGCCCAATACCGAAATCCGGAAGCGCCGCTTCGATTTCTTCGGCTTCGGCATGCTGGCCCTGGGCGTGGGTGCCTTGCAGCTCATGCTCGACCGCGGCGCGGAAAATTCCTGGTTCCAGTCGCCCGAAACCTGGCTTGAGCTGGGCCTGGTGATTTCCGGGCTCTGGGTCTTCGTCATCCATTCGCTGACCGCCGCCTCGCCCTTCGTCGACCTGCGCATCTTCAAGGATGCCAATTTCACCCTGGGATCGCTGTTCATGATGGTGATGGGCATCACGCTGTTTTCCGGCCTGGCGCTGCTGCCGCCGCTGCTGCAGAATCTCATGGGCTATTCGGTGATCTTCACCGGCCTGCTCATGGCGCCCAGGGGCCTGGCCACCATGCTCTCCATGATGATCGTGGGCCGCCTCAGCGGCAAGCTCGACGCGCGCATCATGATGCTGTTCGGCACCGTGCTCATGACCTATTCGCTCTGGGAAATGACCAAGTTCAACCTGGAGATGGATTATTGGCCGGTCATCATAACCGGCGCCTTGCAGGGCTTCGGCATGGGCTTCCTGTTCGTGCCGCTCTCCACCATGGCCTTTGCCACCATTGCCCCCAATCTGCGCGCCGACGCCACCGCCATTTTCAGCCTGGTGCGCAATCTGGGGCAGGGGGTGGGCATTTCGCTGGTTTCGGCAGTGCTCTCGAGCATGATCCAGGTCAACCATGCCGAGCTGGCCGCGCGGCTGACGGCGACCTCGCAGGCCGTGGCCGCGCAGATGCCCGGCCTGTTGAGCGGCAATGCGCAAATCCTGGCCATGGTCAACGGCCTGGTGCAGCAACAGGCCGCGATCCTGAGCTATCTCGACGATTTCTGGCTGATGATGCTGCTCTCGCTCGGCTCCATCCCGCTCATCCTGCTGCTGCGCGGGCCCAAAAAGAGCGGCAAGCCCAAGAGCCGCGAAGACGCCGCGCTCGAACGCGCCCATGCCATGGGCGAATGAACGGCAAGCCCGGCTTCGGCCGGGCTTTTCGCGCCGCCGGGGCAAGTGCAAGAGACCAAACGACGAAGGGCCGAACACATGTTCGGCCCTTGGATCGTCTTTTCCGGTAAGGAATTTGGAGCGGGCGATGGGATTCGAACCCACGACCCTAACCTTGGCAAGGTTATGCTCTACCCCTGAGCTACACCCGCGCTCCGTTGCCGCGACACCTTGGCAGCGCCCCGACGCGCGCCTATATGCCCAATCGTCCGACCGATTGCAACCCACAAATTTGAAACTCGATGAACTCATCGAAACTCTGTGGGGATCGGGGCTTGCCAGCGGCGTCCCGGCAGGCGCAAAAAGGCCGGAAACGCCCAATTCGCCAAGCTGAAGAGCCGATTGCCATGACCATTTCCCTCGACGGCGCCCCCAGCGCCAATCCGGCCCCCGCCAATCTCGTCAGCGAGTCGAGCGACGCCGCCTTCAAGGCCGACGTGATCGATGCATCCCTCGACGTGCCGGTGCTGGTCGATTTCTGGGCGCCCTGGTGCGGGCCCTGCCGCCAATTGGGCCCGGCACTGGAAAAGGTCGTCACCGAAAAGGCCGGCAAGATCCGCCTGGTCAAGATCAATATCGACGAGCATCCCATGATTGCCGGGCAATTGGGCGTGCAATCCATTCCCGCCGTCTTCGCCTTTGCCGGCGGCCGCCCGGTGGACGGGTTCATGGGCGCCATGCCCGAAGGCGAGGTGCGGCGGTTCGCCGACAAGGTGATCGCCGCCGCTCCCGCCGGCGCGCCGGCCCCCGATTCGCTCGAAGGGCAGATCGCCGAGGCCCTGAAACACGCCGAACAGGCGGTGGCGGCGGGCGATCTGAGCCAGGGTGCGCAGATCTACGGCATGGTGCTCCAGCATGTGCCCGACCATGCCGAAGCGCTTCTGGGCCTGGCCGGCATCTATGTGTCGGCCGATGAAATCGAGCAGGCCCAGGCCACGCTCGACCTGCTGGCCGAGGACAAACGCCAGGGCGAAGCCTATGCCGCCCTTGCCGGCGCCATCCGCCTCAAGCGGGAGGCCACGGGCCTGTCCGAGGCCGCCGCCCTGGAAGCGGCCATCGCCGCCGACCCGGACAATCACCAGGCCCGGTTCGACCTGGCCGTGGTGCGCAATGCCGAAGGCCGGCGCCTCGAGGCCGCGGAGGCGCTGGTAACGCTGTTCAAGCGCGACCGGAGCTGGAACGAGGACGGCGCGCGCAAGAAGCTGCTGGAATTCTTCGAGGCCTGGGGCCCCAAGGACCCCGCGACGCTGAAGGGAAGGCGGCTGCTGTCGGCGGCCCTGTTCTCCTAGAGGCCGCCATGCCCAAACGTCCCGCCAGCCCGGCCGAATTGCCCAAATCCGTTCCGGTCTTCCCCTTGACCGGGGCGCTGCTGCTGCCGTTCTCGCACCGTCCGCTCAATATTTTCGAGCCGCGCTATATCGAAATGGTCGATGCGGTCCTGCGCGGCGACCGGCTGATCGGGCTGATCCAGCCCGAAGACACCAGCGAGGAAAGCCCCAAGGGCCGTGCCCCCCTCCAGAAGATCGGCTGCCTGGGGCGCCTCACCCATTTCGAGGAAAATGGCGATGGACGCTATTTCATCATTCTCGAAGGGGTGACGCGGTTCCGCCTCATGCACGAGCTGACCGTGCTGACGCCCTACCGGCAATGCGTGATCTCGGCCGAAGACTTTGCCGCCGATTTCGTTCACGAAGCCGGCGAGGAGGAGGTGGATCGCGTGCGGTTCGTCAAGATGATGCGCGATTACGCGGAATTCGCCAATATCGAGCTGAACTGGGACGAGATCGAGCGCACCGGCACGGCGGACCTGGTCAACTTCTGCTGCATGGTTTCGCCCTATGGCGCGGCCGAAAAACAGGTCCTGCTCGAGGCCGCCACCCTGAGCGAGCGGGCCGAAACCCTGATCGCCATGACCGAATATGAAATGGCGGGCGGCGGCGCCTCGGGCGGAGCCCCGCTCAACTGATGGCCGCGCCCGCCGACGATCCGCGCCATAGGGTGGACCGCCATACGCTCGAAATGCTGGTCTGCCCACTCACCAAGACCCGGCTGGCGCTGTCGCCCGACCGCAGGGAATTGATCTCCCTCGCCGCCCGCCTGGCCTTTCCCATCGTCAATGGCGTGCCGCTGCTCAGCCTCGATGAGGCCCGCAATGTCGATCCCGACGAATTGCAGGCTCTCTCGCACGACCCCGAATAGGGCAGTCCTAAAGCGGCAGGCCGCTCAGCAGTTTTGGACCGTTGGCGCCGATGCCCGAGGCGGTGCGGATCAGCGCGGCCTTGACCGGCGCGGCCCGGTCCACCAATCCAAGGCCGAAATCGCGCAGCGCCCGGAGCGGTGCGATGTCGTTGGAAAACAGCCGGTTCATGCCATCGGTGACCATGGCCATGGAGGCCGTGTCGAGCCGCCGCCAGGCCTGGTAGCGCTCGAGAACCGGGGCGCTGCCGGGATCGAGCCCCAGTCGCAAGGCATCGACAACGGCTTCGGCGAGAGTCGCGACATCCTTGAGGCCCAGATTGAGCCCCTGCCCGGCAATGGGGTGGATGACATGGGCGGCATCGCCCACCAGGGCTAGGCGTGGTCCGATAAAACTATGCGCGATCTGCAGGCGCAGCGGAAAGCCCATCAGCTTGTCCTCGAGCCTCACCGCGCCCAGGCTCGAGCCCATGACCGCCTCGATCTCGCCGGCCAGCGCGTCGGCATCCATGGCGAGGAAGCGCGGCGCCTCGGCCTGGCTTTCGGTCCAGACCAGCGAGGAGCGCTTGCCGGGCAGCGGCAGGCTGGCAAAGGGGCCCGAAGGGCGGAAATGCTCATAGGCCACGCCTTCATGAGCCAATTCGTGGCCAATGGTGGCCACCAGGCCCGTCTGTCGGTAATCGTGATGAACAACGCCGATGCCGGCGCTTTGGCGCAGGAAGGATTGCGCGCCATCCGCGGCAATTATCAGCGGCGCGCTCAACGCCCGCCCATCCTTGAGCGCTATTTCGCCCCGCATGCCCTCGCCTGACCAATGGGCGATCTCGGCCGGGGCGATGACATCGAGAGCGCCCGAAACCGCATCGAGCAGCGTTTTGCCGCTCGCCTGGTTCGGCACCATATGGGCGAAGGGCTCGCCCGGCGCCACTTCGCCGGCAAATTGCAGCAGGAGCGGGCGGGAAATATCGCCCTTTCCCGAATCGGTGATGCGCATCGACAGGATCGGCTGGGCCGCCTTCGCCATGGGCTCCCATACGCCCAATGCCTCGAAGACCCGGCTGACGCCCGCCGCGATGGCCGAGGCGCGATTGTCGCGCGGCACGCTGAGCGGTCGCCGGTCCACCAGCGCCACCGCCACGCCCGGAACCGAGCGGGTCAGCGCCAGCGCCAGGGTGAGCCCGACCGGGCCGCCCCCCACGATAATGACATCAAAGCGGTCGCGGGCGGTTTCCGCCATGGGCCATTCTCCTTCTGGGTCCGGCCATTGTCGGCCGCGCGCGCGCGGGGTGCAAGTGCGCCGGTGTCGCGCCTAAATTTTAATCATACCGGGTTCAGCATGCTCATGATTTGTGCGCATTCATGCCCACATTCGGGGCCCTGCATTGTGTGGGTTTCTAATCACCTGAAAATTATAGAGTTTTCACTCAGCCAGATTTGGCACGGCATTTGAGTCTCCCTGCATCATTCCAGCATGCGCCGTCCCGGCGCCAAGGGGGTCACATGAAACTGGTTTTCGCCATTATCAAGCCGTCGCGGCTCGAAGAGGTCCGGCAGGCGCTCAATTCGCTCGATGTCCACGGCATGACCGTGACTGAAGTGAAGGGCTATGGCCGCCAAAAGGGGCATTCGGAAATCTATCGCGGCACCGAATATGCCGTGCATTTCCTGCCCAAGCTCAGGATCGAGATCGCCGTCGAGGACGATCAGGCCGAAGCGGTCAGCGCCGCCATCCGCGATGCCGCCCAGACCGGGCGCATCGGCGACGGCAAAATCTTCATCCTCGATCTTCTGGCCGTGACCCGTATCCGCACCGGCGAGACCGGCGCATCCGCCCTTTAAGCGTCATGTCCAATTCCGGAGACACAATCATGAAATTCGTAAAAGTCCTTGGGGGCATGGCTCTGGCCTCCCTGTTGCCGGCCCTGCCGGCGCTCGCGCAGGATGCCGCGCCGGTGGCCGTCATCGATACCGGCGATACCGCCTGGCTCATCGTATCGACCCTGCTGGTCATCCTGATGACCATTCCGGGCGTCGCCCTGTTCTATGGCGGCCTGGTCCGCGCCAAGAACATCCTCTCCATTCTCACCCAGGTTTTCGGCGCCTTCTCGGTGATCGCGCTGCTGTGGGTCGCCTATGGCTATTCGCTGGCCTTTTCCGGCGCGGGCGAAGGCGGCTTTTCGGCCTTTATCGGCGATCTTTCCAATCTCTTCCTTGCCAATGTCACCCCCGATTCGGTTTCGGGCACCTTGCCGGAACTGGTCTTCGTGGTGTTCCAGCTCACCTTCGCCTGCATTACCGCATCGCTGGTCGTGGGCGGTATTGCCGAGCGCATGAAGTTCGGCGCCGTCATGGCGTTCCTGGCCATCTGGTTCACCTTCTCCTACCTGCCCATCGCCCACATGGTCTGGTCGGGCGCCGGGCTCTTTTTCAACATGGGTGCGCTCGATTTCGCCGGCGGCACGGTGGTGCATATCAATTCGGGCGTGGCCGCGCTCATCGCCGCCATCGTGCTGGGGCCGCGCCTGGGCTATCTCAAGGAGCCGATCGCCCCGCATAACCTGGTCTTCACCTATATCGGGGCCTGCCTGCTCTGGGTCGGCTGGTTCGGCTTCAATGCCGGCTCCGCGCTCGGCGCCAACGGCGTCGCGGCGCAGGCTTTCCTCAATACCATCACGGCGCCCGCCGCCGCCGCCATTGCCTGGGCCCTGGGCGAAAAGCTCGCCCGCGGCCACGCCTCGGCCCTCGGTTTCGTATCCGGCGCCGTTGCGGGCCTCGTGGCGATCACCCCGGCCGCCGGCTTTGCCGGGACCTTCGGCTCCATCGTCCTGGGCGCGGTCACCGGCTTTGTCTGCCTCTGGGCCGTGGTGACCCTCAAGCCCATGCTCAAATATGACGACAGCCTGGACGTATTCGGCATCCACGGCATCGGCGGCATCGTCGGCGCCATCGGCACGGCCATCGTCGCCGATCCGGCCCTGGGCGGCTTCGGGGCCGAGAACTATGCCATGGGCGGTCAATTGGCGATCCAGGTGCTCGCCGTCGCCGTGGCCATCGCCTGGTCGGCCGTGATCGCCTTCATCGCCATGGTGATCGTCAAGGCCCTGTTCGGTGGCGCCCGCGTCCCCGAACAGGCCGAAAGCGATGGCCTCGATCTCTCGAGCCATGGCGAGCGCGCCTATAATTGACATCGAAACGGGCGGGCGGCGTTTCGCGCCGCCCGCCTGCCGCCTGGCTTCCGGTCGGTCGCGGCGTGCGGCCCGTGCCTTCCGGTCCGTTCCGGAGGTCCTGCTCGCAGCGGCACGGGCCGCACATCCCGGCCGATCCCGGCAGCATCCAATTAGCCTGCGATTAACCATGGACCGCTAGCATGGCGGCACTACGGGCCTCTCGTCCCTTCGGCCCGGCAAAGAGTAATGCGTGCCCATGCCCAGCCATCCCGTTCCCACCCTCGACGACGTTCGCCCCGTGCCTGTGCGCAGAAGCGCCTCGGGCCGGACCAATGCTGCCGCGGCGCCCGCTCCGGCGCTGTCGATCCGCATTCCGCTGCGGCTCGTGGGGCTGGCCTTGCTGGCCGTTTCGGCCGTATTGCTCGTGGCCATGGCGTCCTGGTCGGTGGACGACCCCTCCTTCTCCTATGCGACCGACAAGGCGCCGGCCAATTGGCTGGGCTTTCCCGGCGCGGTCATGGCCGACCTGCTTTTGCAATTCCTGGGGCTGGCCGCCCTGGTCATGGTCGTGCCCCTGGCGCTTTGGGGCTGGGCCATGGCGCGCCGCCACCAGCCCACGCGCATGGGCCTGAGGCTCCCGGCTTGGCTCGGCGCGACCCTGCTCGGCGCCGGCGTGCTCGCCTTCCTGCCCATGCCCGCGACCTGGCCCCTGCCCACCGGGCTCGGCGGCCTGGCGGGCATGCTGTTCTCCAACCTGGCCGGGACGATCGCCGGAGCCGATCCGCAGCCGATCACCTCGACGCTGTTCGCCATCATTCTGGCCGCACCCGCCCTGGCCCTGTTCTGGATCGCCGTGGGCCTGGGCACCTTCATCCCGACCGTGCCGCAAAAATCCGGCGCCCGCGCCCGCCAGCCGGTCGAGGAGGCGGTTGACGAGCCCGAGCCCAATCCACTGGTCGAAGTGGCTTTGGGCGCCATCGTCCATATGGGCTATTCGCTGCGCACCGCTTTCCGCCGCGCCCGGGCCAATCATGCCGCCCGCCGCGCCGCCCAGGACATGGCTCCCTTCGATCACGACCGCGAGCCTTCGGTGGCGCCCGGCACGGCGCCCGATAGTGCCGCAGACCGCGAGCCCGCGATTGCGGTGCCGCAGCGGCGCATCCACGCGCCGGCCGCGCCGCAGGTCGAGCCCAGCTTCGCGCCCGGGCCGCGGGTCAACGCGCCCACCGATTACGACGATACCGCCATCGACTATCCCGACGAGGACGATGGCGACCTGCCCTTCGTGCCCGATGCGCCGGCCGGTGCCCGGGCGCAGCGTGGCGATTCGCGTTTCCATCCGGTCGATCCCGCCGCGCCGCGCGTGGCGGTGGCCGCCCCCGCCCCGCGCCCGGCACAGGGCCAGCGGGTCTTCCGCGAGGCCCAGGGCTCGCTGCTCGACGAGCCCGGCGGCTTCGAGCTGCCGGCCCTCAGCCTCCTGGCCGAGCCGCAGCGCAAGGGACCGCCCCCCGAGCATGCGCCCGAGCGGCTCGAGGAAATGGCGCGCAAGCTCGAAGCGGTATTGCAGGATTTCGGCGTCAAGGGCGACATCATCAATGTCCGTCCCGGCCCGGTCGTCACCCTGTTCGAGCTGGAGCCGGCGCCCGGCATCAAGTCGTCCAGGGTCATTTCGCTGGCCGACGACATCGCCCGCTCCATGAGCGCCATTTCGGCCCGTGTGGCGGTGGTGCCCGGCCGCAATGCCATCGGCATCGAATTGCCCAACAAGGACCGCGAAACCGTCTTCTTCCGCGAAATGCTGGCCTCGTCCGATTTCGAGAAGATGAAGGGCAAGCTTCCCATCTGCCTGGGCAAGACCATTGGCGGCGAGCCGGTCATTGCCGACCTGGCGCGCATGCCGCACCTGCTCATCGCCGGCACCACCGGCTCGGGCAAGTCGGTGGGGATCAATACCTTCATCCTGTCGCTGCTCTACCAGATGACGCCCGAGCAGTGCCGCATGATTATGATCGACCCCAAAATGCTGGAACTCTCGATCTATGACGGCATTCCGCACCTGCTCACCCCGGTGGTCACCGATCCGCACAAGGCGGTGGTGGCGCTCAAATGGGCGGTGCGCGAAATGGAAGACCGCTACCGCAAGATGAGCAAGATCGGTGTCAGGAACATCGACGGCTTCAACCAGCGCGTGGCCGAAGCCAATAAGGAAGGGCGCACCATTACCCGCACGGTGCAGACCGGCTTCGACCGCGAAACCGGCGAGGCGATCTTTGAATCCGAGGAATTCGATCTCGAGCCCTTGCCCTATATCGTCATCATCGTCGACGAAATGGCCGACCTGATGATGGTGGCCGGCAAGGACATCGAAGGGGCCATCCAGCGCCTGGCGCAGATGGCGCGCGCCGCGGGCATTCACATGATTACGGCGACCCAGCGTCCCTCGGTCGACGTCATCACCGGCACGATCAAGGCCAATTTCCCCACCCGCATTTCCTTCATGGTGACCTCCAAGATCGACAGCCGCACCATTCTGGGCGAGCAGGGGGCCGAACAGCTCCTGGGCAATGGCGACATGCTCTACATGGCCTCGGGCGGCCGCACCAAGCGCCTGCACGGCGCCTTCGTGGCCGACCGCGAGGTGGAAAGCGTGGTCAACCACCTCAAGAGCCAGGGCACGCCCGATTATCTCGACACCATTACCGAGGATGAGGACGAGGGTGGGTTCGGCGAGGGTGGCGGCGCGGGCAGCGACGATTATGCCGGCTCGGGCGACGAGCTTTACGACAAGGCGGTCCATATCGTCATGACCGACAAGAAGGCCTCGACCTCCTATGTGCAGCGCCGGCTCGCCATCGGCTACAACAAGGCGGCGACCCTGATCGAGCGCATGGAACGCGAGGGCGTCATCAGCCCGGCCAACCATGCCGGCAAGCGCGAAATCCTTGTGGGCGACAATGCCGACGGCTATTGAGCCGCGTTGAATGCCAAGAACGAAGCCCGGCCCGGCGCCGGGTTTTCGTCTTGGCCGCGCACCATGGCCGCCCCTCCGGGGGCGGAACTTTCTCCCTGTTGCCGCAATTGCTTCCTAGATAAGGTTTCAACATCCTTGTGCGAGGAAAGCCAGCCGATGATTCGACGCCATGTTCTGCTGCTCGGTGCCGCCGTCGCCCTGACCCCGGTTCTGCCCGTCCTGGCCCTCGACCGCGCCCTGACGCCCGACGAGCAGCAATTGATCGCCCAGATCAATGCCCATAATTCGGCCATCCGCACCATGGCGGGGCGCTTCCTGCAGATCGATACCGAAGGGGGACGCACGGAAGGCACGTTCTTTCTCGAACGTCCCGACAAGGTCGCTTTCCGCTATGCGCCGCCCAGCCGCGAGGAAATCGTCTCCCAGGGGCGGGGTTTTTACGTGCTCAACCGGCGCGACGAAACCTATTACGCCTATCCCCAGGACACCATTCCCCTGCGCCAGTTCCTGGGCAACGACATCGACCTGCTCAACGCCAATGTGCTCGATGTCACGACCTCGGACGGCTATATCTCCATTACCGTGATCGACGAGACGGTGGCCGGCACGGTGCAGGTTTCGCTGATCTTCGACACCGAAACCAAGGACCTGGCGCAATGGACGCTGGTGGAGCCGAGCGGGGCCGAGCTGACCTTCTCGCTCTACGATGTGCAAAAGGACGTGGACATTCCCCGCGCCTTCTTCTCCATCCCCGCGACCTATAAGGGCGTCGATCCGGCCCGGCGCTAGGGTCCGTCCTTCCTATTGCCCGAAAACCAGGATGGCGACGAGCCCGGCGGCGCCCACGACGATGCGCCACCAGGCAAAGGGCGCAAAGCCGTAGCGGCTGACGAAATCGAGCAGATAGCGCACGACGAAGGCGCCGACCACGAAGGCGGCGGCAAACCCGATGGCGACGTTGAGCGCGATGCCGGCATCGATGAGGTCGCGGCTCTTGTAGAGGTCGTAGCCGAAGGCGCCGGCCATGATCGGCAAGGCGATGAAGAAGGTGAATTCGGCCGCCGCGCGCTTGCTGGCGCCGAACAGCATGCCGCCCACCACCGTCGCCCCCGAACGTGATATGCCGGGCACCAGCGATACCATCTGGAAAAGCCCCATGATGAGGGCCAGATGCCAGGGGAAGCGGTAGATGTCGTCATATTTCGGCTCGAGCTCGAGCCGGTCCACCACCAGCAGGACGACCCCGCCCAGCAGCAGCGTGCCGCAGATCAGCAGGGCTGAATCCCAGAGGTCGCCCTGGATGAAGTCGCGCAGCATGACGCCCGCGATCACCGCTGGCAGGCAGGCCAGCACCACCGCCAGCGCGAAATGCCAGGCATAGGCCTTGCCCATCACGGCATCGCGGATCAACAGGCCCAGTCGCGCGAAATAGACGCTGATGACGGCCAGGATCGCCCCGAGTTGGATGAGCACCACGAAGGTCGTGGGCTGGACAAGGCCGAAAAAATGCCCCGCCAGCAGCAAATGACCCGTGGAACTGACGGGCAGGAATTCGGTAAGCCCTTCGAGAATTCCCAGCACCAGGGGCACAAAAAGACCTTGATCGGCGTTCATGTGATCCCCTAACTCGTTTCCCAAGGGCCGTTTCCCGTTCCTCTTAGCGGTGTTCGCGGAAGCCGCCAAGGCGGCGCTTGCACGGGGCGCCCAAAGCCATCAGAGTGTGTTCATGCCGAGCCTGGTCCACTATCCCCTCGATCCCTCTTCCCGCCTCATCCGGCTGATGTGCGCCGAATATGGCGTGCCGCTGGATCTCGAGGAAATCCGGCCATGGCTGCGCGAGGAGGCCCTGCTCGAACTCAACCCGGCCGCCACCCTGCCCATTCTGTTCGGGGAGGCCGAAATACCGGTGGTCGGCATCATGGCCAATATCCACGCGGTGGAGGATTTCTATGCGCCGCAAACCACTGCCGGCCTGTTCCCGCTCGATCCGCTCGGCCGGGCCGAGATGTGGCGCCTGGTGGAATGGGTCCTGGTCAAGCTCAATGACGAGGTGACCCGCTACCTCATCGAGGAAAAGATCGCCAAGCGCGACCAGCGCGGCGCGACGCCCGATCCCGCCGTCCTGCGGGCCGCCAAGGCCAATCTCAACGAGCATCTGCTTTATTTCAACTGGTTGCTGGCCAATCGCCAATGGCTGGCTGGCCCCGACATGAGCCTTGCCGATTTCGCCCTGGCGGCGCATCTTTCGACGCTCGACTATATGGGCGACATCGATTGGGGCAAGGCGGTGGAAACGCGCGACTGGTATTCGCGCATCAAGTCGCGCCCGGCCTTCCGCACCCTGCTTCACGACCGCGTCGTTGCCATGCCGCCCTCGAAGGGCTATGCCGACCTCGATTTTTAAGGTTTTCCGGTCCTTCCGGCCCGGAAACGACGGGTGAATGGACCTTGAACCCGACGGCTCCCGCCACGAACGAAACGCTTGTCGCCGAAATCAAGGCCCGCGCCGAGGCCTTGGGCTTCGATGCCTTCGGCATCACCAGGGCCGATGCCCGGCCCGACCTGCCGGCCAAGCTCGCTCATGCGCTGGACGCAGGCTGGCACGCCGACATGGACTGGATGGCCGATACCGAAGCGCGGCGGGCCGACCCGAACGTGCTCTGGCCCGAGGCGCGGTCGATCATCGTGCTCGGCATCAATTATGGCCCACGGCATAACCCATTGGACCTGTTGGCGGAAAAGAGCCTGGGCGTCATTTCCGCCTATGCCGGCAACCGCGATTATCACGACATCATCAAGGGCCGGCTGAAGGAAGTGGCGGGCCTCCTGGCGCGGCGCTCGGGGGGCGATGTCAAGGTTTTCGTCGATACCGCGCCCCTCATGGAAAAGCCCCTGGCCGAGGCGGCGGGGCTGGGCTGGCAGGGCAAGCATTCCGTGCTGGTCAGCCGGGATTTCGGCTCCTGGCTGTTCCTGGGCGCCATCCTGACCACGGCGGACCTGCCCACCGACGGGCGGCAGAAGGAAAGCTGCGGCTCGTGCCGCAAATGCCTCGATATCTGCCCGACCAATGCTTTTCCCGCCCCCTTCCGGCTCGACGCCCGCAAGTGCCTTGCCTATTACAGCGTTGAACACAAAGGACAAATCCCGCGCCAATTCCGCCGGCCCATGGGCAATCGCATCTATGGGTGCGACGATTGCCTGGCCGTCTGCCCCTGGAACAAATTCGCCAGCGTCAGCCGCGAAATCCGGTTGCAGGGGCGGCCGGAACTGGAAAGGCCGGCTTTGGCGGACCTCGCGGATCTCGACGATGCCGGGTTCAGGGCGCTGTTTTCCGGTTCGCCGGTCAAGCGGATCGGTCATGCGCGCTTCCTGCGCAACGTCTTGATCGGCATAGGGAATTCCGGGGATTTGTCCTTGCTTCCCAAGGTCCTGGCGCGGCTGGACGACGCTTCGGCGCTGGTGCGCGGGGCGGCGATCTGGGCGCTGCGGCGGCTCGATCCGGAGCGGGCCGCAGTGCTGCGGCTGGACTTGTTGACGCGGGAAAGCGATAGCGATGTGCGGGCGGAATGGGATGGGGTGGTCTAGATGCGGGCATTCTTTTTCGGGCTGGGCCTGTCGGCCGAGGCCAGTGCGCATTTCATGCGCCAATGTGACGATTCTGCTGACGTATCGGGAACCGTGAGGACCTCCGCAAAGGCCGATCTGTTAACCCATCGTTCACTTTCAGCGCTGCTTTTCGATGGCACGGGGCCCGGCCCCGAAATCGGCCCGGCTTTGGCGCGCGGCGTGACGCATGTGATCCAGTCCATCCCCCCCGACGAAGCCGGCGATCCGGTCCTGCGCCATCATCGCGCCGCGCTCGATGCCGCCCCGGACCTGCAATGGCTGTGCTATTATTCCACTGTCGGCGTCTATGGCGATTTCGGCGGCGCCTGGATCGACGAAACCGCGCCGCTGGTGCCGCGCAACATGCGCTCGGACCGGCGGGTCCTGGCGGAGGCCGAATGGCGCGCTTATGCCGAAGCGCGCGGGGTCTCGCTCTGCATCCTGCGGCTGGCCGGCATTTACGGGCCGGGCCGTTCGGGATTCGATAAATTGCGGGCCGGCACGGCGCGGCGCATCGTCAAGCCGGGCCAGGTCTTCAACCGCATCCATGTTGCCGACATCGCCCGGGTCACGGGCCTGGCGGCACGGCGGAACCTGGCCGGCACCTTCAACCTGGCCGATGACGAACCGACCCCGCCCCAGGATGTCCTGGCGCATGCCGCCGCCCTGGCGGGGCTGGCCGTGCCCCCCGCCGAGCCCTTCGAGACGGCCGCGATGACCCCGATGCAGAAGAGCTTTTATCGGGACAACAAACGCGTCTCCAACCGGGCCATCAAGGCGGCGCTGGGGATCGAACTGCTCTATCCCAGCTATCGCGAAGGGCTCGCCGCCGTGTTCAAGGAGGAACAATGACAGTGCAAAAGGCAAAATCGGCCCCCCGGCGCGAAATCCTGGAAGGGCGTTATGTCCGGCTCGAACCGCTCGAACGCCGCCATGGCCCGGATCTTGTCGCGCTCTCGCTTATGCCGGGGGAACCCGAACGCTATCGCTGGCTGACCAAGCCGGCCCCCGAAAGCCTGGCCGATATGGATGCCTGGATCGACAAGGCCAATGCCGGCGCCGACCTCTATGTGGCGGTGATCGACCGGCGCAGCGGCAAGGCCGTGGGCCACCAGGGCTGGCTGCGCATCCGCCCCGAACACGGCTCCATCGAGATCGGCGGCGTCTATTGGGGCCTGCCCATGGCGCGCACCGCCCTGGCGACGGAAGCCTTCTACCTGTTCGCCCGGCACGCCTTCGACGATCTGGATTATCGGCGCTTCGAGTGGAAATGCAACGATCGCAATGAAGGCTCGAAGGCGGCGGCGACACGGTTCGGCTTCACCTTCGAGGGCGTGTTCCGCCAGGACATGATCGTCAAGGGCGAAAACCGCGACACCGCCTGGTTCTCCATGCTGGACAGCGAATGGCCGCCCCTGCGCGCCGAATATGAACGCTGGCTGGCCCCGGAGAATTTCGACGCGGCGGGTCGGCAGAAGACGCGGTTGGCCCGGCGTTGAGCCTCATGATGAAGCTATTTTGATAGTCGATAGCGCTAAGCGTCCGTGAAAACGACACAAGGCGGTTTGTCTATTGAATTTCTTTGAATTTGATAGACAATCCGTGTTGTGTATGACACAGGAATAGGGAAGGGGCTTGAGTCTTAAATTGCGACAGATATGATAGACAAAATGCCGGAATTCGACCTGACCGACGCGGTCCAATATCATTACGGTCAGTTCCCACCCCAAGGCATCGACCCCGGGCGCCTCATCAAGCCCCTGGCATCGGCAGCGGCCGCACTGGCCCGCTACGACCAGATGCTCAAGGGCATGCACAACAGCGAGATTCTGCTGGCGCCATTGCGCAACCAGGAAGCGGTCATTTCCTCCCGCATGGAGGGTACGATCAGCACGCTGGACGAAGTGTTGCGCTACGAGGCGGACCAGGAAGAGGACGGAGCCACCGATCCCCGGCGCTATCGAAGCGAGGCCGTGGAAGTCTTCCTCTATGGCCGCGCGCTGACCCAGGCGCAGCAGGCCATTGAAAGCGGCACACCCATTTCCCCCTGGCTGATCCGCTCCGCGCACCGCATCCTGCTGGGCTTCGGGCGCGGCGCCAGCCTCAATCCGGGCGAGTTCAAGACGGAGCAGAATTATCTCGCCGACCAGCGGCGACGCAAAATCCAGTTCGTCCCCATTAGCCCCGAAGCCCTCAGCCTGGGCGTCGAAAAACTGACCCGGTTCATCAATGCGGACGATTGGGAATTGCTGATAAGGACGGCTGTTGCGCATCTCGAATTCGAGGCCCTGCACCCGTTCAAGGACGGCAATGGCCGGATCGGGCGTATGTTGATTACGCTGATGCTCTGGCATTATGGCGCCATTAGCGCCCCCCATTTCTATATCAGCGGCTATTTTGAGGAACGGCGCGATGACTATGTCGCGCGGATGCGCGCGGTTTCCGAAAACGGGGAATGGACGGAATGGATCCTGTTCTTTCTCGCCGCCATCCAAGACCAGGCCAACCAGAATCTGGACCAGGCCGAGCATATCCGCACGCTCTATGAAACCATGAAGGATGAATTCCGCCGGCTTTTAAGCTCGCAATGGAGCGTCACGGCACTGGATTTCGTCTTCGCGCGGCCCGTTTTCAGGAACAATATCTTTACCGGCCGCTCTGGCATCCCGGCGCCCACCGCGCATCGATTCGTGCGTATCCTGCTGGAAAGCGGCCTGTTGCAGACCGTGGAAGCCTCCGCTGGCCGGCGCCCGGCGCTTTACCGTTTCGAGCCTCTTCTGCGTCTCGTTCGAGGCTGACCTCATTGGGGCTTGCCGGCGGGCCGGCAGAAGACGCGGCTGGGGATGCGGGGTTAGATCAGGTCCAGGATGGCGGCGCGCAGGCGCTCGAGGTCCGGCTCGCGGCTGAGGCGGTGGTCGCCGTCGGGGATGAGGGTGAAGGTCACCGGGTCGTGCAGGATGTGCGTGAGCAGCTTTTGCGCGTGGGCGGGGGGGACGTCGGGATCCTGGCCGCCTTGCAGGATATGGACGGGGCAGCCGGTTTCGATGACCGAGCCGAAGAGGCGATGCCGCGCCCCGTCTTCGATAAGGGCGCGGCTATAGCGATAGAGCCCGTCGCCATAGGCGCTGAGGCGTTCGACATAGCCCCGGCTGTCAAGCATTGCCCAGTCCTGGGGCGAAAAGCGTGCCGGGATGAGGTCGGTGGCCGCGTCGATCGCCGGGGCGAGGAGCACGAGGCCCCTTACGCGCCGCTCTCCGCGCGCCAGCAGGGTCTTGACCAGCAACAGGGCGAGCCATCCGCCCATGGACGAACCGCACAGGATCTGCGGGCCCCGGGTGGTGGCGAAGACCGCCTCGGCTTCCTCCAGCCAGCGCGAAAAGGTGCCGTCCTCGAACCGCCCGCCCGAGGCGCCATGGCCCGAATAGTCGAAGCGGGTGACCATGAGGCCCCGTTCCGCCCCCAGCGCATCGAGCGCGCTGGCCTTGGCCCCGCTCATGACCGAGCGGAACCCGTTGAGCCAGACAAGGCCCGGCTGGCCACCCTCGCGCCGGGCCAGCGCGATGGCGCGCCGTTCGGGGCCCTGGCCGACGCCGAGAACGAGGTTATGAAGGGAACCTTGGCGTCCCATGGGGCCTTCCTTGCCGGATTTGGGCGTTTCCCGGACGCAACAGCGATAAAATCGCATGCCGGGCCAGTTGACTTATCCAGCCGCTACCACGATTTTATGGCCGAATTCACCCCCTGGCACCAATAGCACAAGGAACGCTTGCCATTCGTCGTCCCATGAGACCCGTTGCGCCCCAGAAAGATGGGCCGCTCGCCAACGAGGATATTACCAGCCCCGACGTTCAGCTTATCGATGCAAGCGGTGAGAACCGCGGCATTGTCCGCACCCGCGAGGCCCTGGCCGAAGCGCAGGAGGCCGGGCTCGACCTGGTCCTGATCGCCGCCAATTCCAACCCGCCCGTCGCCAAGATGCTCGACCTGGGCCGCTATAAATACGCCGCCCAGAAGAAGGCGGCCGAAGCGCGCAAGAAGCAGAAGGTCATCGAGGTCAAGGAAGTTCAGCTCCGGCCGAACATCGATACCCATGACTATGAGACGAAGATGAAGGCGGTGCATCGGTTCCTGGGCGAGGGCGACCGCGTCAAGGTCACCATGCGCTTCCGCGGCCGCGAAATGGCGCACCAGGATATCGGCATGCAGCTCCTGCTCAAGGTGCGCGAGGAAACCGACGCCATCGCCAAGGTGGAAAGCCAGCCGCGCGCCGAAGGCCGGCAGATGGTGATGGTGCTGGCGCCCAAGTGAGGCGACGACATTTTCCGTTCAGCGAAAAGGCGGGCCTCGGCGGCCCGCTTTTTTGTTCCGGCCGGTAAACCCCAGGCCGATTCCCGTCTCAGCCGATGATCGCGTCGATCTCGGCCCGCAGCGGGATGGCGGGCTGGGCGCCGGGCTTGAGGCAGGCGAGGCTTCCGGCCAATGCGGCGCGGCGCAGCGCGGTTTCGAGCGACAGGCCCGCATCGAGCGCGGCGGCGAGATAGCCGCAAAAGGTATCGCCGGCCCCCACCGTGTCGACCGGCACGACTTTATGGGCCGGCACCGCGAGCGGGCCCTCCGGGGTGCGGGCCCGGGCGCCTTCGGGGCCCAGCGTGACCACGATGGTGCGGCCGGTCTTTTGCGTCCAGTCGGCCATGGCGGCGTCCAGTTCGGCGATGGGCCGGCCCGAGAGCAGCGAAAATTCGGTTTCGTTGGCAATGACGATATCGGCCAGCGGCGCCAGCGCGGCCGTGTCGGGCAGGAAGGGGGCGGTATTGAGCACGCTGCGTGCCCCTTTCCGCCGGGCAATGTCCAGCGCCCTGCGGGTCGCGGCCTGCGGCACTTCCTGCTGGACGAGCAGGATGTCGCCGGCCCCGAGCCGGTCGAGGCCGCGTTCGGCATCCTCGGGGCTCAGCAGGCCATTGGCGCCGGGCAGGATGGCGATGACGTTCTCGCCCGCCGCGTCGACGAAGATCATGGCAATGCCGGTGGCGGCGGGGGCGCGGCGCAATTGCGAGAGATCGACCCCGCCCCTGGCGAGCAGGTCGAGCGCCATGTCGGCGAAGGCATCCTGGCCGACCGCCGAGACATGCAGCACCTCGGCCCCGGCGCGGCGCGCGGCCAGCGCCTGGTTGGCGCCCTTGCCGCCCGGCGCCATGGAAAAGGTGCCGCCCGCGACGGTTTCGCCGGGCTGGGGCAGGCGGGTGACGGTGCCGACCTGATCGAGATTGGTGGAGCCGAAGACGACGATCACTTGAGCCATTCTCCCTGTTCTGGCGGCAATCCGGGCCGGGCGGGCCGGCCATGCATCCCGCCGACATAGAGCGGTTCGCGCGCCGCTTCCAGCCCCGGCGCGCGCCAGCGATGCCCGCTCAAACCGATTTCGCCCCATTCGCCTGCGGATGGATGGTTTCCCCGCGCTCGAGCATGGCCACGAAGGCGGCGATCTTGCGGGCGCGGGCCGCTTCGGTCTTGAGATTGACGACGCGGAAGGTGAGCGCGAAGCGGTTCTGCGCGGTCAGTCGCTCATACATGGCCTGGGCGGCCGGCACGGCGGCGATGGCGGCGCGCAAATCCTCGGGCGGCTCCATGGTCGTGGCATAGGCCGCGTCCCAGCGTCCGTCCGCCTTGGCGGCTTCGACGGCACGCAGGCCATGCTCCCTCATCAGCCCCGCCTCGGTGAGGCGCGCGACATTGTCCCGGTTGATCCGGCTCCAGGGGGATTTCGGCTTGCGCGGGCAATAGCGCTGCGCGAAGGAGATGTCGTCCCAGCTTTTCTTGATGGCGTCGATCCAGCCCCAGCACAGGGCCGCGTCGATCGCTTGTGTCGGGCTGATGGTGGGATGGCCCGCATTCTTCTTGAAGATGCGGATCCACACCTCGTCGGCATGGCCGTGATGGATCGCCAGCCAGTCGTAAAAGGCCTGGAAATCGGCAAATTCGTGGAGCTTGTCGGCGGGAACGGTGACGGGCGGCATGTCAGGCGGATGGCTCGGGCGCGGTGGGGGACAACAGGCGCGACAGCACCGCGTCGAGCCCTTCGGTATCGGGTGGGACGAGGCCGAATTCGCTCTCCAGCACCTGCTTGAAATCGTCGAGGGATTCGATCCGGCGCTTTTCGGCTTCCCCCTCGACCGGCTGGATGGTGAACGTGTCGTTCCACAGTTTCAGCCGCCGTCCCGACGGGGCGAGGGCGACCCGCAATTGCCGGGTAAAGGCCGAGGCCGGGTCGGTGGAAAGGCGGGTATTGATCGCCTCGATCTCGTCCATCCCGACCGGATCGAGCGTGAACATATAGACCGCGCGCCAATCCTCCCCGATCCTGACGTCGAGGCGCCAATCCGGATCGCCCCCGGAAAGGCGGAAGGTTTCGTGCGGGGTGGCCTGCTCCACATCGGCCCTGAGGCGCAGCGGCGTGGTGAGGGTGAGCCCGCCAAAGCCGACATCGGCGAGATAGGCCTGCTTGTTGACCTCGACCAGCACCAGCATGTGGGTCGGCGGGCGGGTGGCATTGTCCGCGTCGTTCCAGAGCACGCGGGCCAGCAGCGGGCGGGCGCTGTATTCGAGTTCGGCCAGCTCGCGCATGAACAACAGATTGTGCTCGAAGCAATAGCCGCCGCGCTTTTCGCCCAGAAGCTTGCGCTCGAGGCTGTGCTGATCGAGCCGCACCGGCCGGCCGAGCAGCGGATCGAGATTTTCAAAGGGGATGGCGGCGGGGTGCAGCGCATGCAGCAATTCCAGCGTCGCCAGCGATGGAGCGATGGAGCCGGCAAAGCCGATTCGCTCGAAATAGGCGTTCAGGTTGACCTTTTCGGGCATCAACCACCTTTGCCGCTATTGAACCTGGTCCCCATAATGGGCAAGCGCGCGCACTTTGTCACGATGGGCGCGAAGCGCGGGGGAAAACCGGATCAGACAGGCGCCTTGCGCACCCTTATCACCACGTCGACATGGGCCACTTCCATGCCCGCGGGCGCCTGGGGCAGCACCTTGAACTCCACCGCCTCGGCGGGAATGTCGATCATGCGCTGCTCGTCCTCGACATAGAAATGGTGGTGGTCGGACGTGTCGGTGTCGAAATAGGAGCGCGAGGCGTCGATGGCGACTTCGCGCAGCAGGCCCGCCTCGTGGAACTGGTGCAGCGTGTTGTAGATGGTGGCCAGCGACACATTGACCCGGGCGGCGGCGGCCTCGCCATGCAATTGCTCGGCGCTGACATGGCGGTGCGGACCGCCGAACAGCAGCTCGGCCAGGGCCACGCGCTGCCGTGTCGGCCGCAAACCGGCCATGCGCAGCACGGCGGTGAGGCAGGGCGTGCGGGATGGATGGGTCCGGGTGGCGGAATTGCGATCGGTCATAGGGCCGGAAGAACTCGTCTCAAGGGTCCAGAAAGCAGAGGTTTTCTTATAGTCGCGGCGGGCCGGGGTGACAAGCGGCGGCACTGTCGCGGCCCGCCCTGCACCTTTCGGCTGGCTTGACCCTCAAGGTGCGCCTCTATACGAGACAAGGCTTGAGGTGAAGCGGGGACGACCCTATGGCCGAGCGGCAACACGCATTTGGATACGAGGAATTGCTGGCCCATAGCCGTGGCGAATTGCCGGGCCAGATGGACGCGCGGCTGCCGGCTCCGCCCATGCTGATGTTCGACCGCATCACGCAAATCCAGGAGGATGGCGGCGCCTATGGCAAGGGCTTCGTCGTGGCCGAACTCGACCTCAGGCCGGACCTGTGGTTCTTCCAGTGCCATTTCATCGACGATCCGGTCATGCCCGGCTGCCTGGGCTTGGACGCGCTCTGGCAGATGACCGGCTTTTTCCTGGGCTGGTCGGGCTCGCCCGGCCGCGGGCGCGCGCTGGGCGGGGAAATCAAGTTCACCGGCCAGGCCACCAATGACAAGAAGCTGCTCGAATACCGCATCGACATCAAGCGGCACATGCGCTCGCCCCTGCCCTTCGGCATCGCCACGGGCAGCGTCAAGGCGGATGGCGAGGTCATCTATGTTGCCGAAAATCTCCGGGTCGGCCTCATTCCCGGCGCGTGAGTGCGGAAAAAGCGCTTGGCATGGGTGCAATGGCCCCGATCTGCACCAGATAAGAAGAGGCGCCTGCCCCCAAGGCGCCCGTCAGGACTGAAGCGAGGACGCGATGAGACGAGTTGTCGTAACCGGCATGGGTATCATTTCCTCGATCGGCAATTCGCTGGACGAGGTCACGGCGAGCCTGCGCGCGGCGCGGCCCGGCATCGTTTTTGCCGAAGATTATGCCGAACTGGGCTTCCGCAGCCAGGTCAAGGGCGATCCGCGCCTCGACCCCTTCGCGCTGCTCGACCGGCGCGTCACCCGGTTCATGGGCAAGGGCGCGGCCTGGAACTATCTCGCCATGCAGCAGGCCATTGCCGATGCGGGGCTCGATGAGAGCGATATTTCCAATCCCATGACCGGCATCGTCATGGGCTCGGGCGGCGCCTCGACCCGCACCATCGTCGAGGCCGCCGATACCACCCGCAAGAATACCAGCCCCAAGCGCATCGGGCCGCTGGCCGTGCCCAAGGCGATGGGCTCGACCGCCTCGGCGACGCTGGCGACCTCGTTCGGCATCAAGGGCATCAATTATTCCATCACCGCCGCCTGCGCGACCTCCAAGCATTGCATCGGCAATGGCGCCGAGCAGATCATGCTGGGCAAGCAGGACATCGTCTTCGCCGGCGGCCACGAGGATCTCGACTGGACGCTGACCGACCTGTTCGACGCCATGGGCGCGCTCAGCTCCGACTTCAACGCCACGCCGGAAAAGGCCTCCCGGGCCTATGACGCGGCGCGCGACGGCTTCGTCATTTCCGGGGGCGCCGGCGTGCTGGTGCTCGAGGAACTGGAGCACGCCAAGGCGCGCGGGGCGAAAATCTGGGCCGAGCTGGTGGGCTATGGCGCCACCTCGGACGGGCTCGACATGGTGGCCCCCTCGGGCGAGGGCGCCGAGCGCTGCATGCGCATGGCGCTCGGAAACGTCAAGGCGCCCATCGACTACATCAACCCCCATGCCACCTCGACCCCGGTGGGCGACGGCAAGGAAATCGAGGCGATCCGCGCCGTCTTCGGCAATGAGGACAAGTGCCCGCCCATTTCCGCCACCAAGTCGCTGACCGGCCACAGCCAGGGCGCCACCGGCGTGCATGAATCGATCTATTCGATCCTGATGATGCACCATGGCTTCATCGCCGAAAGCGCCAATATCGAGACGCTCGATCCGGCCATGGCCGACATGCCCATCCTGCGCGCCCGCCGCGACGGCGTGGCCCTGGGCCATGTGCTCTCCAATTCCTTCGGCTTCGGCGGCACCAATGCCGCCCTGGTCTTCAAGCACCCCGAAGCCTGAGGCGGTTTCGGGGGAATGGGCGGCAGGACGGAGCGCTTCGCTTCATCCCGCGCTCTGAATGCCACCGCGCCGTCATCCCCGCGCATGCGGGAATGACCCGTGGCGGGGCGGGTTGCAAGGGCATCAGTACAAACGCGAAGCGCTGGCAGAGGCCCGCGGATCGGGTCCGCGGGCAGCGCCGGTGCGGGGGTCCCCTACGCCCCTTTCTGGCAGACCGGGCAGAAGAAGGTCGAGCGGCCCGACTGGACGATGCGCTCTATGGTGCCGGTGCAGAGCGGGGTAGGGCAGGGCTGGCCTTCGCGGTCATAGACGGCGAAGCGGTTCTGGAAATAGCCCGAGCCGCCTTCGGCATTGCGGAAATCGCGCAAGGTCGAGCCGCCCACTTCGATGGCTTCGGTAAGGACGGCGCGCACGGCCGAAACCAGCTCTTCGAGCGCCTGTTTCGGCTGGCCCCCGGTGCCGACCAGGCTGCGCGCCTCCACCATGGGCAGGATATGGGCGCGATGCAGCGCCTCGGCCACGTAGATATTGCCCAGGCCCGCCACCACGCGCTGGTCGAGCAGGGCCGCCTTGATCGGCGCCTTCCTGCCGGCCAGGGCCCCGGCCAGGGCCGCGGCGTTGAAATCGTTGCCCAGCGGTTCGGGGCCGAGCCCGGCCAGATAGGAGCTTTGCGCGGGATCGGCGTAAAGGTCGATGAAGCCGAAGCGGCGCGGATCGGCATAGATGAGATGACTGGCCCCGTGCTCGGGATGGCGGATGTCCCAGACCATGTGGTCGTGCCTGGGCGCCGTGCCCGGCTCGTAATAGCGCGGCGGCTTGTCGATGCCGTGTTCGGCAAAGCGCCAGGACCCGGTCATGCCCAGATGGCTGAGCAGCGTCCGCCCGCCCGAAAGCCCGATGAGGAGATATTTGGCGCGCCGCCCCACGCCGACGACGCGCTGGCCCTCCAGCGCCTGCCTCAGCCCGGCGGGCAGGGGAAAGCGCAGGTCGGGGCGGTTGAGCGTGACCTTTTCGATGGTCGCGCCGGCAAGCCAGGGTTCGAGCCCCCGGCGCACGGTTTCGACCTCGGGCAATTCGGGCATGAACGAAACTCCTTGGACCCTGTGCGTCTTTGCACCATGGGCATTTGACGAAGCCTTATATATGGTGCGCCGCGATCCGGAACGGATCGCCATCGATCCATAGCGCATTGAGCCCGCCATGACCCAAGCCCGCGAAACCACCCATTTCGGCGAACGAATAGTGGCACTGGACGACAAGCAGGACCTGGTCAACAAGGTCTTTCACGACGTGGCCGAGCGCTATGACCTGATGAACGACCTGATGAGCGGCGGCGTCCACCGGCTCTGGAAGGATGCCATGGTGGCCGACCTGGCCCCGCCCCGTTCGGGCGCGCGTCCCTGGCGCGTGCTCGACATGGCCGGCGGCACCGGCGACATCGCCGAGCGCATCGTCAACATGTCCCACGGCTATGCCGAAGTCGTGGTCAGCGACATCAATGCCGACATGCTGCGGGTGGGCGCCGAACGCGCCAAATCCTGGCGCTATCCGGGCCAGGTGCAATTCGTCGAGGCCAATGCCGAACAATTGCCCTTCGAGGATGGCCGGTTCGATGCCTATACGATCGCTTTCGGCATCCGCAACGTGCCGCGCATCGAAAAGGCGCTGGGCGAGGCGCACCGGGTGCTCAAGCGTGGTGGGCGCATCCTGGTGCTCGAATTCAGCCAGGTGGACGTGCCCGGGTTCGACGCCCTCTACAAGGCGTTCTCGGACCGCCTCATCCCGCCCATGGGGCGGGTGGTGACCGGCGATGCCCAGCCCTATCAATACCTGGTGGAATCGATCCGCAAATTCCCCGATCCCGCGCGCTTTTCCGCCATGCTTGCCGGGGCCGGCTTCAGGCGGGTGAAGCACACCGCCTTTACCGGCAATATCGCTACCCTGTTTTCGGGCTGGAAGCTCTAGTCCATGGCCCTTCTGTCCTATCTTCGCCTGTTGCGGGCCGGCTGGGTGCTGGCGCGGGAAGGGGCGTTTTCGGTGCTGCCGGTCGAATCGCTGCCCCCGTCGATGAAAATGGGGATTGCCCTCATGCGGCTGGTGGAGCGGCGCGCGGTGCGCCGGACCGGCCGGGTGGACCGGCTCAATGCCGCGCTCCACCGCCTGGGTCCCACCTATGTCAAGTTCGGCCAGACCCTGGCCACGCGCCCGGACATTGTCGGGGCCAAAGCGGCCGAGGATCTTTCGGGCCTGCAGGACCGCATGCCGCCCTTCGATGAAAAGCTGGTGCCGGGCATCCTGGACGAGGCGCTGGGCGAGAAGGCGGCGCAATTGAGCCGGATCAGCCCGCCCATCGCCGCCGCCTCCATCGCCCAGGTCCACAAGGCGCGGCTCGATGTGCCCGGCGAAATCCCGCGCACCGTCGCGGTCAAGCTGCTGCGCCCGGGCGTGCAGCACCGGTTCCGCGCCGATATCGAGAGCTTTTATGCCGGGGCGCGGCTGGCCGAAACCTTCGCACGCAATTCACGGCGGCTGCGGCCGACCGACGTGGTGCGCACGCTCGACCATTCGGCGCGGCTGGAACTGGATCTGCGGCTCGAAGCGGCGGCCATTTCCGAAATGGCCGGGAATATCCGGGGCGACGACGGCTTCGTCATTCCCCAGGTTCATTGGGACCAGGTGGCGGAAAACGTGCTGACCACCTCGTGGATGGAGGGCATTCCCATCCGCGACCATGCCGCGCTCGATGCCGCCGGGATCGATCGCAAGGCCCTGGCCGCCAAGGTGTTGCAATCCTTCCTGCGCCACGCCATCCGCGACGGCTTCTTCCATGCCGACATGCATCCGGGCAATCTGTTCGCCGACCCGCGCACGGGCGACCTGATGGCGGTGGATTTCGGCATTATGGGCCGCATCAATAAGCGCGAGCGGCGCTTCCTGGCCGATATTCTCTATGGCTTCATCACCCGCGATTACCGCCTGGTGGCCGAGCGCCATTTCGATATCGGCTATGTGCCGAAAACCCAGTCGGTGGACGATTTCACCCTGGCCATCCGCTCCATCGGCGAGCCGTTGCATGGCCGCATCGCCGCCGACATCTCCATGGCCCGGGTGCTGGGCCAGCTCTTCGTCATTACCGAATTGTTCGACATGCAGACGCGGCCCGAACTGGTGCTGCTGCAAAAATCCATGGTGCTGGTGGAGGGTGTGGCGCGCAGCCTCGATCCGGACCTCGACATCTGGACCCTGGCCGAGCCGGTCGTGGGCACCTGGCTGCGGCGCGAGGAAGGCCCGCAGGGGCGGCTCGAGGACCTGGCCGGCCACCTGCGCCGGCTGGGCGACGCGGCCGGCCGCGTGCCGGTGCTGCTGGCCGAGGCCGAGGTGCTGATGGCCGAGCATCGCGCCAGGCTCGCCCGCCCGCCGGACCGCATCCTGCGCCAGGCCGTGCTGGCCGTATTGGTCGCCGCCCTGCTGGTCCTGGCGATCGGCGGCTGGAAGCTGCTGACGCTTTAGCGTCCGCCGGCGGCTTGCCGCATCCGCGCCCGGCCCCTAGATTGCGGCCGGTGCCGGCGGACCCGCCCCTGGCCCGAGGAGAATGCGATGAGCTTGAAAACCCCCGGCAAACTGGCCCTGGCGCTGATTCTCGGCCTCGGCCTTGCCGGCTGCATCGACGCCCGCGTCGATGTCGCCCTTACCGGCCCCGACACCGCCCGGGCCAGCATGGTGCAGGACATGGGCGCCGACTTTTACGCCATGGTCAAGATGAGCGCCGAAAACGGCGAGGCCAGCGGCGAAAGTTTCTGCGCCGAGGGCGAATTGACCGAGAATGCCGATGGCAGCGCCACCTGCACGCTGGTCGAGGAAGGGCCTTTCGCGCAATTGGCCGCGACCCAGGGCGAGGACGCGCTGCGCTTCGAGCCGGCCGGCGCGGGCCTGGTCCGCGTCAGCCTGCCCACCGCCGAGATGAAGGCGGAACTGGGCGCCGGGGACGACATGGACGAGCAGACCCGGCAGATGGTGGAAGCCTTCTTTGCCGGCCATTCGGTGATCGTGCGCTTTTCCGGCGCCGAAGTGGTCGACACCAATATGAACCTGGCCGACGACCGCAGGAGCGCCGAAACGGAGATCGCGTTTCTCGACCTCATCAACGGCACGGCCAACCTGCCCGACGAAATCTACGCCGTGGTGCGCGCGCCATGAATGGCGTGAAGGTGCGGCTCAAATATCTGCCGCATGGCGCGGGCCTGCCCTTGCCGGCCTTCCACAGCGCTCAGGCGGCCGGCGCCGATCTCTGCGCGGCGCTGCCCGAAGGCGCGCCGCTGGCGCTGGCGCCGGGCCAGCGCGCGCTGGTGCCCTGCGGCTTTGCCATGGCCCTGCCGGACGGATACGAGGCGCAGGTGCGGCCACGCTCGGGCCTGGCGGTCCGCCATGGCGTGACGGTGCTCAACGCGCCGGGCACGATCGACGCCGATTATCGCGGCGAGGTGATGGTGGCCCTGGTCAATCTGGGAACGGAGGCGGTCATTCTGGCCCGGGGCGAGCGCATCGCCCAGATGGTGCTGGCCCCGGTCCTGCGCGCCCAATTCAGCATAGAGGACGAACTGGATGAAACCGAACGCGGCACGGGCGGCTTCGGATCGACGGGCCGGGTTTAGGGCGGGCCTGCTCGCCTGGGGCCTTCTGGCCCTGGCAGCCCTGGCCGCGCCGGCCCGGGCGGGCGATCGCGCGCTGATCGACTTTATCGGCTTTTCGGCCGATGCGCGCTATTTCGCCTTCGAGGAATTCGGCATCCAGGACGGCTCGGGCTTTGCCTATTCGAGCGTCTATATCCTCGATCTCAAGAGCGACAGTTGGGTCTTGGGCAGCCCCATCGCGGTACAGGCCGACAGCGAAACGGAAAGCCTGGCACGCATCCGCGCCAAGGCCATGGCCCAGGCTGCCGGCTTCATCGACGATTTCGGGCTCGACGGGCCGGTCGAGATCGCCGCCCTGATCGGCGACGGCGTGCCCGAGGCCGACGGCAAGCATCTGCGCTTCGGCCTGCCCGGCTATGGACCGGGCGTGGTTTCGGGCGATTACCGCCTGGTGCTGAGGACGTTCGAGGCCGATACCACCAAGGCCTGCGCCGATATATTCGGCTCCCCCTCGCGCGGCTACGAACTCACCGTCTTCCAGGGCGAAGCCGGGCGGCTGGTGCATCGGGACACGAGCCTGCCGCGCTCGCGCGGCTGCCCGCTCGATTACCGGCTCTATGGCGTCGTCATGCCCTTCGACAATGCCACGCTGAGCCATGCCGTGGCGATCCTCTCCATCTATCGGGGCGGCTTCGAGGGGCCGGACCGGCGTTTCCTGGCGGTGCCGCTTGGCCTCTGACCCCATGCTTTCGCCCGAGGAAACGCGCCGCTATGCGCGCCACCTGGTGCTCAAGGGCTTCGGCGGGGCCGGCCAGCAGCGCCTCAAGGCGGCCAGGGTGCTGGTGGTGGGAGCCGGCGGGCTCGGAAGCCCCGCCATCGCCTATCTGGCGGCGGCGGGACTGGGCCGGCTGGGCATTGCCGATCCCGACAGCGTGTCGCTCTCCAACCTGCAGCGGCAGATCCTGCATCGCACCGAGGACCTGGGCCGGGGCAAGGTCCGGAGCGCGGGACGTTTCGTGGCCGACCTCAATCCCCATGTGGCGCTAGACCTTCATCCCCTGGCGCTCGGGCCGGATACGGCCGGAGCGCTCGTGGCCCGCTATGACCTGGTGCTGGACGGCACCGACAACCTGGCGACCCGCCGGGCCGTGGCCGAGGCGGCCGAAATGGCGCGCATACCGCTCGTCTCCGGGGCCGTGGGCATGTTTTCCGGCCAGGTCAGCGTCTTCGCCCCGCATCTGGGCGGGCCGCGCCACGCCGATCTCTTTCCCGCCGGCGCGCGCGACGCGGATCTGCCCTCCTGCGAAGCCAATGGCATAGCCGGGCCGGTGACCGGGGTGGTGGGCGCGCTCATGGCCATGGAGGCGATCAAGCTCGTCACCGGCATCGGCGCGCCGCTGATCGGCCGGGTGCTGCTCTATGACGCGCGCGAGACCCGCTTTTCCGAACTGGAACTGGGCCCGGATTCCAGTTGACGCTGGACGGCCTTTCCCCTATAGACCGCGCGACTGGCGGCGCCATGGATGCCGCCGCTTTCATTTCATCCCGGCCGGTGGCCGCGCTTTTCCAGGGCGCGAACGGTCGGTCTGGACGATCAAGAGGACCGCAATGGCCAATACGCCGTCTGCCAAGAAGGCAACCCGCAAGATCGCAGCCCGCACCGCGATCAACAAGTCGCGCCGCAGCCGCGTGCGCACCTTCATCCGCAAGGTCGAGGAAGCCATCGCCGCGGGCGATCACGCCGCCGCCTTCGCCGCGCTCAAGGCCGCCGAGCCCGAAATCAACCGCGCCGCCGGCAAGGGCATCGTCCATGCCAACCTGGCCGCCCGCAAGGTGTCCCGCCTCAATAGCCGGGTCAAGGCGCTGAGCGCCTGATCGGCACGGCTGCCGGCCCCGCGGGGCCTGGCCATTCCGGCATGGAAAACGGGCTCCGCGAGGAGCCCTTTTTGTTGTATGGTAGTTGGGCAAGTTTTTCGCCCGATGACGCTTCGATGGCGCTGATGCGACACAATCGTGACGGCGCGGCCGATCTCGGGCGGAAGCGGATTTGCGTTTCCGATCAACCTCTTGCGTGCCGATGGCGGCTTTGCGTCGAGATGTCGCGGCTGCGCCACCTGCGAAAAAAAGGGTTGAGGAAGAATAAATTTTTCCTGCCCTTTCCCCCGCTAAGCGTTGGAATCTGCATTGAGTCACAGAGCCTTGCCCGAGGTCAGTTTTTCCGGGCGCGGGGGATCGAAAAACCCCTCCCCGAGTCAAGCCCCTATTTCAACGATTCACGTGTTGCGGGCCCAAAACCCAGCCTCTAAAGTAATCTGGTCAGCGCGGAAAACGGGGCCCGAAAGACCTCGAAACCGGGTTGGCGGGTTTCCCGTTTCGGGGGCTCGAATTGGGGAAGGCGCCGGCATCGTGGCCGGGGTCCATCGAACCGGTAATGATTGCGTTGGCTGTTGTCTGGCGGCCGGTCCAGTCCGGGCCGGTCCTTTAGGTTAAGACCTCCGGTCGGTTCTGGCCGGGTTCAAGTGAAAGGCCGATAGGCGAAGGCGGCGCGAAGCCGCCAGGGAAGGCGTGTGCCCGTGAACGGGCGCAGGGGCGAAGCCGTGCCTCAAGGTTCCCATAGGGGATCGGCGCGGCATCTGGTTGAAAGACACCCGGCGGACATGCGGACCGCCGGGCCAGGTTTGAGAAATGGGGCTGAATACAATGACGCGACAGGCGATTGCGGGACGGGACGATTGGGGCACGGCCCCGCAACCCTCCCCTACTCTTTCCAGCAAAGGTGGCACTCCCGTCATGTCCGGCTCCGATAATTCCCAATCCCAGCGCGATCTCTGGACCCGGGTGCGGGCGCGGCTCAAGAGCGCGGTGGGCGAGGACGTCTTCACCTCCTGGTTCGCCCGGCTCGAGCTTGAGGAACTGGGCGAGGACCTGGTGCATCTGTCGGCCCCGACGCGCTTCCTCTGCTCCTGGGTGCAATCGAATTATGCGGACCGGATCGTCGAGGCCTTCCGCCACGACCTGCCCGAAATCGGCCGGCTGATGGTGACGCTGCGCATCAACGGCCAGGCGCGCCCGCGTCTCGCCCCGGCCGCCGAAACCGCGCCCGAGCCCCATGCCGCCGCTCCGGCCAATGCGCCCGCCCCGACGCCGTCGGCCCCGGCGCCGATGCGCATGGCGCGCGAGACGGCACGCGGCGGAGATGCCCTGTCGGGCAGCGCCATCGATGCGCGCATGACCTTTGAATCCTTCGTTTCCGGCGGCGCCAACGAAATGGCTTTCGGCGTCGCCCGCCAGATCGCCAATGCGGCGATCGCCAATGCCGTGACCTTCAACCCGGTCTATATCCATTCCACCGTGGGCCTGGGCAAGTCGCACCTGCTCAACGCCATCGCCCACGCCGTTTCCGAGGCCGACCCGGCCAAGAACATCGTCTATCTGACGGCCGACCATTTCATGTACCATTTTATCAATGCCGTGCAGCGCCAGTCGGCGCTCGGCTTCAAGGAATGGCTGCGCCGCGTGGACCTGCTGCTGATCGACGACATGCAATTCCTGCAAGGCAAGTCGGCCACCGAATTCGGCCACACGCTGGGCGCGCTCCTGACCGGCGCCAAGCAGGTCGTGGTGGCCGCCGACGCGCCGCCGCGCGACCTCGAAATGCTCGATGAGCGGGTGCGCTCGCGCCTTTCGGGCGGGCTGGTCGTGCCGATCTCCACTTTCGACATGGAGCTGCGCCGCGCCATCGTGCAGCGCCGCGCCGACCAGGCCAGCGCCCGGTTCGGCATGCATTTCCCGCCTGCCGTCATCGATTATATCGCCCGGGCGGTGGTGAGCCATGGCCGCGATCTCGACGGCGCCGTCAACCGGCTGGTCGCCGCCAATCAATTGACCGGCGAACTCATCACCGTGCCCCTGGCCGAAAAGACCCTGGCCGACCTGATCCGCGCTCGCGACGCCAAGCGCGTGCGCATCGAGGATATCCTCAAGATCGTGTCGCGCCATTACAAGGTGCCGCGCAACGAGCTGCTCTCGGCCCGCCGTTCGCGCGACGTGGTGCGGCCCCGCCAGATCGCCATGTATCTGGCCAAGGCGCTGACCAGCCGCTCGCTGCCCGAAATCGGCCGGCGTTTCGGCGGCCGCGACCACACCACCGTGCTCCATTCGGTGCGCAAGGTGGAGCAGATGATTAAGGATGACCTGGAACTGGGCCAGGAAATCGAACTGCTCAAGCGGATGCTCGAAGAATAGCAGGCATCCGGCCCTGCGGGTCATTTTCCCTTGTAAGAGGAATGCCGGTCAGGACGCTCGGCGCCATCGCCGTGAAACCAGGACATCTCCGTTACGCCGAGGCGCCCGCTTTCGCGGGGCGTGATACGGAGATCGGAGGCGGTGTTTTTGCGGAACGGCAGGGCTCGCGGCTGACCGAATGCCTTGGGAAACCGGGTGGAGCGGGCGGGAGGCCCGGCCCCTCGGCAATTGGCTTGCCGAGGGGACGAATGGTGCCCATCGGTGGATTGGGCGTCTCGCGGAATCCCCGACCCCTTGGCCGTCATTGCCGCCGTTCGGCGCGTTGCATGAATTGCGGATCGGTGTGACGGCCGGCATAGGCTTCGTCCAGCTCGTCGATGATGCCTTCGCCCTCTTCGGGCGACACGCGCTTGAGGATTTCGTCGATCTTGGCTTCCATGCGATCGTCCCCTTCCTTGGATTGGGGCGAACCCACATGCAGCAGGATGGCCAGGCCCCCGACCTGCCAGAGCAATTGCAGGAATTCGGACTGCCAGTTCTCGAACGTGTCGCGCAGCATGGCGATGACATAGGCTCCCGCTTCGGGAGGCTGGCCATGGCCGAGCTGCTCGTCGACGAAGGCGAACCAGCCGAACAGCCAGTGGCCGATAATGGAAATGAGGAAAAAGCCCAGCGTCACCCAAGCATAACCATAACGGCTCCAGATCGACTTGTGCGGCATGAGGCGTCCTTTCCGGGCAGGGCGTTTCCAGCGAAAACGACGCTTGGTCGGTGCGGTGCGGAAACGCGATGAAGCAAAGGTCCGGCCCGCGCTCGGCGGGCATCGACCCGCCGAACGGCGCCGGACAGGACCTCAACGCGGCCGGCCCGCGCCCGGTTTCAACCGGTTTCGGGCCGGCTGCGACATCTTGCCGGGGAAGGTCGGGGCGCCGGCCTTGCCAATCCGTTGCGAAACTGTAAACGTCCCAACCCCGGCCCGGACGGGGTTTTTCATTGCCTATCGCTCGAAGAGTTGTCCCATGAAAGTCACGCTCGAACGCAATCATCTGCTCAAGTCGCTGAGCCATGTGCATCGGGTGGTGGAGCGCCGCAATACCTATCCGATCCTGGCCAATGTGCTGTTCAAGGCCGAGAACGACCATGTCGAATTGCGCGCCACCGACCTCGATATCGAGGTGACCGAGAGCGTGCCGGCCATGATCGCGACGCCCGGCTCGACCACGGTGCCGGCCCATACCCTTTACGAGATCGTGCGCAAGCTCAGCGACGGCGCCGAAGTGCGGCTCGAAACCGATGGCGGCGAGAACATGGTCCTCACCTCCGGCCGCTCGCGCTTCAACCTGGCCTGCCTGTCGCCCGACAGTTTCCCCGACCTCAAATCGGGCGCCTTCGCGCATGAATTCGCCCTGCCCGCCGCCGCCCTGCGCGAGCTGATCGAGCGCACGCAATTCGCCATCTCCAACGAGGAGACGCGCTATTATCTCAACGGCATCTATTTCCATGCCGTGGACAATTCGGCCGCGGGGAGCCTGTTCCGTGCCGTGGCGACGGACGGGCACCGCATGGCCCGCGCCGAAATCGCCGCGCCCGAGGGCGCGGCCGGCATGAGCGGCATCATCGTGCCGAAAAAGACCGTGGGCGAGGTGCAGAAGCTGCTCGACGGCATCGAGGACGATGTCCGCGTCGAGGTGTCCGACACCAAGATCCGGTTTACGGTCGGGCCGGTCGTGCTGCTCTCCAAGCTCATCGAGGGCACCTTCCCCGATTACGACCGGGTGACCCCGAAGAACAACGACAAGCAGATGATCGTCGACAAGCAGGGTTTCGCCATTGCCGTCGACCGCGTCTCCACCATTGCCTCGGATCGCGGCGGCAAGGCGGTCAAGCTCTCGGCCCGCGACGGCCTGCTCGATCTTTCGGTGACCAATCCCGACCACGGCACGGCCAGCGAGGAGATCGCGGTTGCCTTCGAGACGGATGGGTTCGAGATCGGGTTCAACGCCCGCTACCTGCTCGACATCATTTCCCAGATCCGTTCGGAAAACGCCATTTTCCTCTTCAACGACGCCAATTCCCCCACCCTGGTGCGCGAAGAGGGTGAGGCCAATGCGCTCTATGTGCTGATGCCGATGCGCGTTTAGCATCGGGCATCCAAACCGCCATGAAGCTCCCTTCGCCCGCCGCTTTGCGGCGACCCCGTCCCCGGGGAGCGGTAAAGGCGCGCGCCGGGGCTGCCCGGCAGCACCTCTCCCTCTGGGGACGCGGCCGGCGCGCAGGGCCGGGTGAGGGGCCTTTGCCATGATCCGCCACATTTCCCGCCTGCGCCTGACCGCTTTCCGCAATTATACCGCCGCCGCGCTCGACCTCGATGCGCGCCATGTGGTGCTGACCGGGCCCAATGGCTCGGGCAAGACCAACCTGCTCGAAGCCATTTCCGTGCTCTCGCCCGGGCGGGGGCTGCGCGGCGCCAGCTTCGAGACATTGCACAATTATGGGGCCGATGGCGGCTGGGCGGTGGCGGCGACCATCGAGACGGCTGAAGGGCCGGCCGATATCGGCACCGGGGCGCTGCCCGATGGCGGTCGGCGCGTGCGGATAAACGGCGCCAATGCCCGCTCCATCGAGGCCATGAGCGATTACCTGCGCCTATTGTGGCTGACCCCCGCCATGGACGGCCTGTTTTCCGGGCCGGCGGGGGAACGGCGGCGCTTTCTCGACCGCCTGGTCACCACGCTCATTCCGGCCCATTCCGCATTCGTCACCGATTTCGACAAGGCCATGCGCCAGCGCAACCGGCTGCTCGAGGACAATGGCGATCCGCGCTGGCTTGACGCCATCGAGGCGCAGATGGCCGAACTGGGCGCCGCCATCCACCTCAACCGCGCCGATAGCCTGGTGCATTTGCAGGCGCTGATCGCCCAAAGCCTCGACGCAGAGAATTTTCCGGCCGCGCAACTGGCCCTGACCCCGCTTTTCGTCGAGGGTCCGGCGCCATCGATCGCGGCCGACCTGGAGGCCCGCCTGGTGCAGGCCTGGCATGAGGCGCGCGGCCTTGACCGGGCCGCCGGACGCACCACATCAGGACCACATCGCGTCGATCTCGACGTCGTCCACGCCCAGAAAGCCATGCCGGCGGCCCTGGGTTCGACCGGCGAGCAGAAGGCCCTGCTGATCGGGCTGATCCTGGCCCATGCCCGGCTGGTGCGGTTGCGCACCGGCATCGTGCCGTTCCTGCTGCTCGACGAAATTGCCGCCCATCTCGACCCCGACCGGCGCCGGGCGCTGTTCGCGGCCCTTGATGGCCTGGAAACCCAGTGTTTCCTGACCGGCACCGATCCCATGCTGTTCGAGGCCATGGGGGCGCGGGCCCAGCGGGTCGGCGTGCGCGAGGGGCGGCTGGCGCTCGAATAGCGCCGTTCGCGGCCGGGCGGACGATCAAAGGATTCGCCCCTTTGGGCCGGACGGCCGGAATCCCCGGCAAATGCCGCTCGGAAGGCCAAATTCCTTGGGGTTTCCGCCCCATTCCGCTAGAACGAAAGGACCAGAAAAACGACTGATTCGGACCCCATGAGCGCAAGCGAAAACCCGAGCCCCAACAGCGAATATGGCGCCGACAGCATCAAGGTGCTCAAGGGCCTCGATGCCGTGCGCAAGCGCCCCGGCATGTATATCGGGGATACCGACGACGGTTCGGGCCTGCATCACATGGTCTATGAGGTGGTGGACAATGCCATCGACGAGGCGCTGGCGGGCCATGCCGACCTCGTGACCGTGACGCTCAATGCCGACGGTTCGGTGACCGTCACCGACAATGGCCGCGGCATTCCCACCGGCATCCACAAGGAAGAGGGCGTCTCGGCGGCCGAGGTCATCATGACCCAGCTTCATGCCGGGGGAAAGTTCGACCAGAATTCCTACAAGGTATCGGGGGGGCTGCATGGCGTGGGCGTCTCGGTGGTCAATGCGCTTTCGGTCTGGCTGCGCCTGCGCATCCGCCAGAAGGGCAAGATCCACGAAATGAGCTTCACCCATGGCGAGGCGGATGCGCCGCTCGCCGTGGTGGGCGAATATGAAGGCCGCGCGGGCACGGAAGTGAGCTTCCTGCCCTCCACCGAAACCTTCACCATGGTGGAATTCGATTTCAAGACGCTCGAACACCGGTTGCGGGAACTGGCTTTCCTCAATTCGGGCGTGCGCATCGTGCTGGCCGACCGGCGCCATCCCGAGCCGCTCGAAGTGGAACTCTTCTACGAAGGCGGGCTCGAGGCTTTCGTGCGCTACCTCGACAAGGGCAAGCAGCCGGTGGTGGACGATCCCATCACCATGCGCGCCGAAAAGGACGGCATCACCGTCGAAGTGGCGCTGCAATGGAACGACAGCTACCACGAAAACGTGCTCTGCTTCACCAACAACATCCCCCAGCGCGACGGCGGCACGCACCTGGCGGGCCTGCGCGGCGCGCTGACGCGGCAGGTGACCGGCTATGCGACGAGTTCGGGCATCGCCAAGAAGGAAAAGGTGGAGCTGAGCGGCGACGATACCCGCGAAGGGCTGACCTGCGTGCTCTCGGTCAAGGTGCCCGATCCCAAATTCTCCTCCCAGACCAAGGATAAGCTCGTCTCCTCCGAAGTGCGCCCGGTGGTGGAGAACATCGTCAACGAAAAGCTCGGCCAATGGTTCGAGGAGCATCCCAACGAGGCACGGATAATCGTGGCCAAGGTGGCCGAGGCCGCCGCGGCGCGCGAAGCGGCGCGCAAGGCGCGTGAACTCACCCGCCGCAAGGGGGCGCTGGAAATCTCCTCGCTGCCGGGCAAGCTCGCCGATTGCCAGGAACGCGATCCGGCCAAGAGCGAAATCTTCATCGTCGAGGGCGATTCGGCCGGCGGCTCGGCCAAGCAGGGGCGCGACCGTTCCAACCAGGCGGTGCTGCCGCTGCGCGGCAAGATCCTCAATGTCGAGCGGGCCCGGTTCGACCGGATGATTTCCTCCGACCAGGTGGGCACGCTGATTACGGCGCTGGGCACCGGCATCGGGCGCGAGGAATTCAATCCCGACAAGCTGCGCTACCACAAGATCATCATCATGACCGACGCCGACGTGGACGGCGCCCATATCCGCACGCTCCTGCTCACGTTCTTCTATCGCCAGACGCGCGAGCTGATCGAGCGCGGCCATATCTACATCGCCCAGCCCCCGCTCTACAAAGCCACGCGCGGGCGCTCCGAACTCTATCTCAAGGACGAGCGGGCGCTGGAGGATTACCTGCTCGAAAGCGGGCTGGACGAAGCGGTGTTCAAGACCCGCGACGGGGTGGAATATGCCGGGGCGGACCTGCTCTCCATCCTGCACCAGGCGCGCGATATCGTGAACGCCATCGATAACCTCAATACCCGCTACAATCGCAGCCTGGTGGAACAGGCCGCCATTGTCGGCGGGCTCGACCCCGAGGCCATGGCCGACCCGGAAAAGGCCGAGGCGACCCTCAAGCGCGTCGCCAACCGGCTCGATCGCATTTCCGACGAACTCGAGCGCGGCTGGACCGGCACGATCACCGACGAGGATGCCCTGGCCTTTTCGCGCACCGTGCGCGGCGTCACCGAAACCCATCAGCTCGACCGGGCCCTGTTCGCCAGCGCCGATGCGCGCAAGCTGCGCGCCCTGGCCGGACGGCTGGACGAATTGTTCGGTGGCGTGCCCACGCTGACGCGCAAGGGCGAAACCACGAAAATCCACGGGCCCGCCTCGCTGTTCAAGGCGGTGACCGATGCCGGCCGCAAGGGTGTCAGCCTGCAGCGCTACAAGGGCCTGGGGGAAATGAATGCCGAGCAATTGTGGGAAACCACGCTCGACCCCAATGCCCGCACCCTGCTGCGCGTCGAAATCGACGAAACCAGCGAAGCCGACCAGATCTTCACCGCCCTTATGGGCGATCTGGTGGAGCCGCGCCGCGATTTCATCCAGGACAATGCGCTGAACGTCTCCAATCTGGACGTTTAAGGCATCTCCTCATCCGGCCTTTCGAGCCCCTCTCCCCGCGGGGAGAGGGCTTGTCCGTAGCGCGAGGCCGACGAGGGGGCATTGTTCACCCGGATGCGCCAGTCCGTTCCGCCGGGCTGGCTTTTTTGTTTGCCCGGGGCGACATAGCTAAGGTCGGACCATTGATGCTGCGAGGCCTCCCATGAAAAAGATCGGCTTTCTCTCCTTCGGACACTGGAATCCCGCACCGCAATCGGGCACCCGTTCGGCCTCCGACGCGCTGCTGCAATCGATCGAACTGGCAATGGCGGCCGAGGACCTGGGCGCCGATGGCGCCTATTTCCGGGTGCATCACTTCGCCCGGCAATTGGCCTCGCCCTTTCCGCTCCTGGCGGCGATCGGCGCGCGCACCAAAAGCATCGAGATCGGCACCGCCGTCATCGACATGCGCTATGAAAATCCCCTCTACATGGCCGAGGATGCCGGGGCCGCCGACCTCATTGCCGGCGGGCGCCTGCAATTGGGCATCAGCCGCGGCTCGCCCGAACAGGTGATCGAGGGATGGCGCTATTTCGGTTTCGCGCCCGAGGAGGGCAAGACCGATGCCGATATGGCAAGGCAACATGCCGAAGTCCTGCTCGAAGTGCTCAAGGGCAAGGGCTTCGCCCAGCCCAATCCAAGCCCCATGTTTCCCAATCCCCCGGGCCTGTTGCGGCTCGAACCGCATTCGGAGGGGTTGCGGAACCGCATCTGGTGGGGCTCGGCCACCAATGACACGGCCATCTGGGCGGCAAGGCTCGGCATGAACCTGCAATCCTCGACGCTCAAATTCGACGAAACCGGAAAGCCCTTCCATATCCAGCAGGCCGAACAAATCCGCGCCTATCGCGCCGCCTGGAAAGAGGCGGGCCACGCCCATGAGGGGCGCGTCTCGGTGAGCCGCTCCATTTTCGCGCTGGTGAACGACCAGGACCGCGCCTATTTCGGTTCGGGCCGGCGCGAAGAGGACCAGTTCGGCTATATCGAGCCGCAGACCCGCGCCGTGTTCGGGCGCGGCTACACCGCCGAGCCGGACAAGCTGATCGCCATGCTGGCCGAGGATGAAGCCATCGCCGAGGCCGATACCCTGCTGCTCACCGTGCCCAACCAGCTCGGGGTCGAGTACAATGCCCATGTCATCGAGGCCATTCTCACCCATGTGGCGCCGGGCCTGGGCTGGCGGTGAGCGCCCGAAAAGCTAGGGCAGGCGAAAACCGGACGTCGCGCAGCCATTGGCCTGCCAATAGCGGCTGACATCGGTGTGACGGCCATTGGCGATGTGCTCGACCCGGGCGGCAAAAGCCATGGCGCGGCATTCGTCCGGGCCCGCCAGAACATGCACCATTTCGTGCAGAATGGTGAGGGCGCGCAATTGCGCCGTGCCCTTGCGGCGGAATTCGGGGCAGAAGACCAGCGGCACCACGCCGTCCCGCGGGGGAATGCGCACATAGGCGGCGTAGCGGGCGCAGGCCCCCTCGTCGCTTTCGGCGAGGATGATTTCGAGCCTTGTCGCGCCGCCCCAATGGGCCGAAGAGAAGCGCCGCAATGTAAGCGCGTCCCGATAGGCGGCGATGTCCACCCCGGCAAATTCACTCCCCAGCGCCGGTCGCGCCTGCTCGAACGCGGCGATGGCCGCCGTGAACGCCGCCTCGACGCCGGCTTCGGCGCGGGCCGGGACGGCCAGGAAAAGGCTGGCTGCCATGAAAAAACCGATCCGAAGCCAGGGCATGCGGGCGACCTTCTGCTGGAGCGCTCGCCGCTTAGCGGGAACGATCCGCTCTGTCCAGCCCATGATGGCGAGCCGTGACGGATTTGCATCACCGCTTCCTCGGGTGGGAATTGCCCCATAAACCGGCCACAATTGCCCGTAAAAAGCGGCAGGGACGGCCGCGCGTCCCGGAGGCGGGCGGGTGGTCGAGCGCCCAAGGCGTTTACCGCCCTTTTAACCTCTCGTTTACCACCGGTTTCCCTATGCTGGAGAACCGGGTAGAAGCGGCACCAGGATTTTCTGTGACAGGTTTGCGCGATGGACTTCCGCATTTCGGCCGATGACCGTGTTGGCACCCAGCCCGGCAAGGGGGGGAAGCCCGCCACGCGGACGGCCAAGACCCAGCGGGTCGAACCGTCGCTGGGCCGCTCGGTCGGCGTTTTCGTCGACGACGAACGCTCGGGCGGTGCGGGTGGCGGCAATGGCGGCAAACCGCCCAAGCCCAAAAGGGGCGGCAAGCCGCCGCGCCGGGGCAAGGCCCAGGCCGCCAAGCCGAAGAAACGCCACTCGCGCAGCGGCGGCTTTCTCATGGGCCTGCTCTGGTGGGGATTCGTTGCCTGCCTCTGGGGTGGCCTGGCCGTTATCGGCATCATCGTCTATTACGGCGCGCAATTGCCGTCGGCCAATACCTGGGCCATTCCCGAGCGCCCGCCCAATATCCAGATCCTGGCGGCCGATGGCAGCCTCATCTCCAATCGCGGCCAGACCGGCGGCGAGGCGATAACCTTCCACGAATTGCCCTATTACGTGCCGGCGGCCTTCATCGCCTCGGAGGACCGGCGCTTCATGAGCCATTTCGGCGTCGATCCCATCGGCATCCTGTCGGTGGCCATCGAAATGATCGAGGCGCGCGGGGTGACGCGCGGCGCTTCGACCATTACCCAGCAGGTGGCCAAGAACCTGTTCCTTACCCCCGACCAGACCCTTGGGCGCAAGGTGCAGGAGGCGATCCTGGCCATTTGGCTGGAGCAGAACTACACCAAGGAACAAATTCTCGAACTCTATATGAACCGGGTCTATTTCGGCTCGGGCGCCACCGGCATCGAGGCGGCGGCACAGACCTATTTCGGCGTTTCGGCGCGCAATCTGTCGCTGGGCCAGGCGGCCATGCTGGTGGGGCTGCTGCCCGCGCCCTCGGCCTACAATCCCAAGGCCAATCCGGAAAAGGCCATCGAGCGCCAGCGCATCGTGCTCGGACTGATGGCTCAGGAAGGCTATATCACCAAGCAGGAGGCCGAGGCGGCCCAGATCGACCCCGACCAGAGCGTGCGCACGCGCGTGGCGGGCTCCGAATCCTATGTCGCGGATTGGGTGGAAAGCCTGATGACCGCCTATCTGGGTGAAATCGACACCGACGTGATCGTGCAGACCACCATCGACTACAAGATGCAGAAGGATGCCGAATTCATCGTCAAGGAGCACGTCGCCGCGGACGGGCCCAAGCGCGGCTTCACCCAGGGCGCGCTGGTGGCCATGGACGTGGACGGCAAGGTCCGCGCCATGGTGGGCGGCGTCGATTACCAGAAAAGCCAGTATAACCGGGCCGTTACCGCCCGGCGGCAATCGGGTTCGGCCTTCAAGCCCTTCGTCTATATGGCGGCTATGGAAAAGGGCTATACGCCCGATACCCTGGCCGAGGATGCCCAGTTCGACTACAAGGGCTGGAGCCCGCGCAATGCGTCGGGCAAATATGCCGGCACGGTGACATTGCGCCAGGGCCTGGCCTATTCGCTCAACACCATCGCGGCGCGCCTCGCCATCGACGTGACCCCCGAAAAGGTGATCGAAGTGGCCATGCGCATGGGCATTTCCTCCCCGCTCACCCCGGTGCCCTCGATTGCCTTGGGCACCCAGGAAATCAACCTTCTCGAACTGACCGGCGCCTATGCCCCCTTTGCCAATGGCGGCTATGGCGTCATTCCCAACGTGATTACCCGGATCACCGATACCGAGGGCAAGGTGCTCTACGAAGCCTCCGATGCCGGCCCGGGCCGCGTGGTCGATCCGGTCGTGCTGGCGGAAATGAACGACATGCTCGAAACCGCGGTCGAAGTGGGCACCGGCAAGCGCGCCGATCTCAACGGCTGGGAAGTGGGCGGCAAGACCGGCACCAGCCAGGAAAGCCGCGACGCCCTGTTCGTGGGCTATACCTCGGCCATGGTGACCGGCGTGTGGCTGGGCAATGACGACAATACCGGGACCAGGCTCTCGGGCGGCAATGTGCCGGCCACCATCTGGTCGGAATTCATGACCAAGGCCCTGGCCAACAAGGAACCCGCGCCGATCCCGGGCGGCAATTATGCCGGCCAGCTCATCGCCCAGCAGGTGGTCGACCCCAATACCGGGCAGCCGGTTATCGATCCCAATACCGGCCAGCCCATGGTGCAATATGTCGATGGCGGCACCGGCCAGCCGGTGCAGACCATGACCGATCCGGCGACGGGACAGGTCGTGGCCATCGATCCGGCCACCGGCCAGCCGCTGGCCGGTTTGCAGCCGCTGCAAGCCCAGTCGCCCCAGCCGATCCAGTCGGAGCAATTGGTCGATCCGGCAGGCGGGCAGGCGAGCAATGTGCAATATGACCCCAATACCGGCCTGCCGGTGGGGCAACTCGTCGATGGCGGCGGGCAGATCACTCAATATGACGCCAATGGCCAGCCCATCGATCCGGTGACCGGCTATCCGCTTCAGGGCCAGGGTAATGGCTACGGGCAGGCGCCGATCGACCCCGATACCGGCCTGCCCATGACCCTGGTGACCGACCCGGCGACCGGCGAGCAGGTCTGGGTGCCGAGCGCGCCGGCCGCCCAGCCGCAGCAGAGCGCGCAGCCCCAGGTCTTCACCCAGGAGGGCAGCCCCTTGGCGCCGCCGGCCCAGATGCAGCAGCCCACCTACGAAAACCAGCGCTCGCAACGAACGCTGATGGACCTGATCTTCGGCAATTGAGCCACGAAAAAGCCCCGGGAGACGATCCCGGGGCTTTTTCTATCCTGCCTGGGAATTTAGATCACCAGGATCGGCGCGCCATGGGGCACGCGGTCGTAAAGGTCGATGACATCCTGGAACAGCAGGCGCACGCAGCCGCTCGACACCGCCTTGCCGATGGAATGGATATCCATGTTGCCGTGCAGGCGGTAAAGCGTGTCGCGGTTGCCCTGGTGGATGTAGAGCGCCCGCGCGCCCAGCGCATTGTCGAGCCCGGGGGGCTGGCCGTGGCGGTAGATCTCCAGCTCCGGCTGGCGCGCGATCATGTCGGCGGGCGGGGTCCAGGTGGGCCATTTGCGCTTATAGGCGATATGGGCGCGGCCGTTCCACTCGAAGCCGGCGCGGCCGATGCCCACGCCATAGCGCATGGCCCGGCCCTCCGGCAGCGTCCAGTAAAGGAAGCGATTGGCGGTATCGACCACCACGCAGCCGGGCTCCTCGCCGGTCGGGTTGGCGACTTCCTGCCGCCAATAGACCGGATCGAGCAGGTGGATGGGGGCCGCCGGAACGGGAAATTCCTCATCGGGCAGCGGCCCATACATGGCCAGGACGTCGGGCGGGGTCAGCGGCCGCGGGCCGGAAACGACGGGCGGGGTGCCGGTTGTGGTGCAGCCGGCAAGGGCGAGGGCGCCGAAGCTGGCAAGACCCGCCAGCGCGGCGCGGCGCGACAGGGTCGCGTCCAGAGCGAAAGACATGGCAAATTCCTTGGGGCGCGATGGCCCGCTGAGCGAAACGAAAAGGGATCGAAACGTCGCTCAGGCCAGCCGCGGCGGCCGCAGAAGGCGCTGGCCCGGCCAGGCGGGCGCGCCGGCATGGCTGCGCGCACCCGGCATGCCGGCCTCAGGGCTGGCCGGCAGGACGGGCGCGGCAACGGGAATGGCGTAATAGGGGCCGCAGGGCATGATTATGCCCGCGCCCAGGTCGATCTGGCCCTTTTGCACGCTGACGATCACCGGAATGGCGACATTGTCGTCATCGACATGGTTGAGCACCACGATGGGCGTGCTGACGAAACGATGCGCATGGGCCAGCGTCGTCCCGGAAAGGGACGCAAAGGCAAAGACCAGGGCAATGAGGGCCACGACGCGCTGCATGACCCGGTGATAGGACGGGGATTGAGGCAGGAAAGGGGCAAAACCCGCTTTCACACCCCTTCGGCGGGCGCCTGCCAGGCCATGAGGTCCCGACCGTGTGCTTTTAGCCACGCCCGGCCCCGCGCCATATCGGGCAGGGCGCGCTCCACCACCGCCCAGAAGGCGGGCGAATGGTTCATCTCCACCAGATGGGCCACCTCATGGGCGGCGACATAATCGAGCACGTAGGGCGGCGCCAGGATCAGCCGCCAATTGTAATTGATATTGCCCGATGACGAGCACGAGCCCCAGCGGCTCGACTGGCTGCGCAGCCGCACCTGCCCGACGCTGACGCCGAGTGTTTCCGCATGCAGCGCGCTTTGCCGTTTGAGATCGGCCAGCGCCTCGGCCTTCAGCCAGTCGTAGAGCCGGCGCGGCAGGTGCTCGGGCGTGCCGGGTATGCTGAGCGCCGGGCCATCGGCAATGTCCAGCCGCTCGACCCGCCCGCGAACCTGGCCCGAGGCGACAATTCGATGTTCCATGCCGCGCAGGGGCAGCAGTTTGCCCGCCGCGAGCCGTTGCGCCGGCGCGGTGCGCGGCAGGCGGGCGGCGAGCCAGGCACGGTGGCGCAGCAGAAAGGCTTCCGCCTCGGCCCAGCGCGCTTTTTCCGGCAGGCTGAGGACCGGTCCGGTCGCCGGCAGCGACAGCCGGAAGCTACGGGCCCTCTTGCTCACCCGTACGATGACGGCAATGGCGATGCCGTCGATCTCGATATGGGTGACGCCGGGCGGCGTCGCGCGCTGGCGCAGGAAAGACAGCATGAAAATTCCGCAGAATCGTTTGTGGACAGTCTAGTGTTTTTGCCCCCGACCGGCACGAAAAAGGCGCCCCCGAAGGGGCGCCAGTGGACCGAAATACGATTCGGCCGGACTTCAGGAGGTTGGGAGGGAGAGAAGGGGCCTAGCCGTTCGGGCCCCAATCCTTGTTCTGCTCGTCGCCGAAACCCTGGCGGTTGCCGCGATGCTCGCTCATGAAGCGGTCGAATTCCTCGCGGTCCTTGGCCTTGCGCAGATTGGCCATATATTCGTGGAAGGCGTCGATTTCGGCATCGAGCCGGGCGCGTTCCTCATCGAGTCGGCGAAGCTGCTCGGCGCGATAATCGTCGAAGGCGGCATTGCCCGAAGAGGCAAAGCCCGGGCGGCCGAAGCCGTGGCGGTGCTTGTGAGTGTTATTGCGCATGTAGCGGCACCCCTTGTTCCAATAGGCCTGTGCCTGTTCGGCGGAGCCGCCGAATTTCTCGCCCCACAGGATATAGGCGAGTACGGCCAGGCCCAGCGGCCAGAAAATGATGAAGCCCAGAACCATGAGGGCTATGGTCAGCGGCGACCATTGTGGTTTGATGATGGCTGTGTTCATGTCGTTTCGTCTCCCAGTCACGATGTTTCCTACGTGGTTCGCCCCGGGGCGGGATCAAGAATGTGCCTGTCGAAAAAACGCGCTTGAAATGACCTTTTGTGCTTCCTATGGGCGAAAGACGGCCCGCCCCCGAAAGGATGCGCCATGAGCGATGTCACCGTTTCAGGCCTGCCCGCGCCCGGCGCCTGGCGCCCCCTGCGGCTGCAGACCCTGGTGGGCCTGCGCTGGCTGGCCGTGGCGGGCCAGGCCTTGGGCGTGCTCTTCGTGCAGGGCGGGCTGGGTTTTCCGCTGCCGCTCTGGGCCTGCCTGGGCCTCATTGCCCTCTCGGCGGCGCTCAATATTGCCCTGGTGCTGCGCTATGGCAGCAATCTGCGGCTTTCCTCGCGCGTCGCGGCGCTGCAATTGGCATTCGATCTGTGCCAGCTCGGCGGGCTTCTGGCGCTGACCGGGGGATTGCACAATCCCTTTTCGCTGCTGCTGCTGGCGCCGGTTTCGGTTTCGGCCACTACCCTGCCGCAGCGCCAGGCCTTCGCCATTGCGGGCCTGGCGGCGCTGCTGGCTTCGCTGCTTTCGGTATTCCATCTGCCCTTGCCCTGGGCGCCGGGCGAATCCATCGTTTTCAACCGCATCTATGTGATCGGCATCTGGGTTTCGATCGTTTGCGGGGTCGTCTTCATCGCCGCCTATACCAATCGTGTGGCCCATGACAGCCGCCAGATCGCCGACGCGCTGGCCGCGACCGAACTGGCCCTCTCCTACAAGGAGCAGCTTTCCGCCCTCGACGGCCTGGCGGCGGCGGCGGCGCATGAATTGGGCACGCCCCTTTCCACCATCGCCCTGGCCGCCAAGGAAATGCGCGCCGAGGTGGAAAACGGCACGCCCATGGCCGAGGACGTCGAATTGATTATCGCCCAGGCGGCACGCTGCCGGGCGATCCTGGGGCGCCTGCGCAATCTGGGCGCCGATCCCGCCGATCCTTTCGCCGAAGCGCCGCTTACCGATATTCTGGCCGAAGTCGCCCGGCCCCATGAGGGGCGCGGCAAGGCCATCCTGTTCTATTCCGAAGAGGCGAGCGGGCCCGCGCCGGTCTTTCGGCGCAGCGTCGGCCTGCTCTATGGCCTGGGCAATCTCATCGAGAACGCCACCGACTTCGCCCGCCAGACCGTGCGGGTGGACAGCGCCTGGGACGCAGGCGGCCTTTCCGTCACCATTACCGATGACGGTCCGGGCTTCGCACCCGAACTGATCGCGCGGCTGGGCGAGCCCTATCTTACCAGCCGTCCGCGCGACGCGGCTGGGGCCGACGCGCACCAGCCAGGCGGGCTGGGCCTGGGCATTTTCATTGCCAAGACCCTGCTCGAGCGCACTGGTGCCCGTCTCACTTTCGACAATGCGAGCCCGGTGGGCCATGCCCGTGTGCGCATCACCTGGGACCGGCCCGATCGCAGCGGGCAAAATTGAACGCGCCCTTTTGACGAAAAGCCAACGAGAGCCTATCTAGAGCCCATGGATACGATCGAAGATCTCATGGCCGCCGATCCCAGCCTGCTGCTGGTGGATGACGATGTGGCCTTCCTCTCCCGGCTCGAGCGGGCCATGCTGCGGCGCGGTTTTGAAGTGCGCACCGCCGGCACCGTCGCGGCGGGCCTGGCGGCGGTGGCTGAACGCGCACCCGCCTTTGCCGTGGTCGACCTGCGGCTCGAGGACGGCAACGGGCTCGACGTGGTGTCGGCCCTGCACCAGAAGCGGGCCGATGCCCGCGCCGTGGTCCTGACCGGTTACGGCAATATCGCCACGGCGGTGACGGCGGTGAAGCTGGGCGCCATGGACTATCTCTCCAAGCCCGCCGATGCCGACGACGTCATCAATGCGCTCCTGGCCACCGGCGAGGACAAACCCGAGCCGCCGGAAAATCCGATGTCGGCCGACCGGGTGCGCTGGGAACATATCCAGCGCGTCTATGAATTGTGCGACCGCAATGTCTCGGAAACCGCCCGGCGGCTGAACATGCATCGGCGCACCCTGCAACGGATTCTGGCCAAGCGCGCGCCGCGCTGAGGCGCTCATTCCCGGCTTGACCGGGCAACGAGCCGCTGTGATGGATCGCGGGACGGGACCGGGACGCGCTCAGAGCGCGAAAAGCATCTCGAAGCCGCCGAAGATCATGCGCTTGCCGTCGAAGGGCAGATCCGGCATCTGCGCCATTTCGGGATCTTCCATCATCCGCTTCTGGATGGCGTCGCGGGTGGCCTTGTCAGGATATTCGATCCAGGAAAAGACCACGATCTCGTCGTTCCTGGCTGCCGTGGCGCGATAGAAATCGGTCAGCGTGCCGCGCGGCACGTCATCGCCCCAGTTCTCGACCACACGGGTGGCGCCCCATTGCCTGAACAGGTCGGCGGCGGCACGGGAATGGGCGATATATTGCGCCTTGTTGGCCTTGGGCACGGCGGCCAGGAAACCATCGACATAGGGCATCTTTCTCTCCTCTCGTCCGGTCTTGAAATGGCGGCGGGCCTTTTTCGGTTGCGCCGCCGCCTCGACAAGGACGAACGAAGAGGGCTAAGTCCGACGGGAAGGTCCGGAAAAAAGCGATGAGGAGAAAGCCATGACCGTCACCCTGCATTTCCATGGCGCGGCTGGAACCGTTACCGGCTCATGCTATCGCGTGGTGCATCCGGGCGGGCAGTTTCTCATCGATTGCGGATTGTTCCAGGGCAACAAATCCGTACGCGACCTCAATCTCAAGCCCACACCCTTCGATCCGCGCGGCATCGATTTCCTGCTCCTGACCCATGCCCATATCGACCATGCCGGGCTCCTGCCCAAGCTCTATGCCCAAGGCTGGCGCGGGCCGATGTGGATGACCGAGCCGACCGCCGGCCTGCTCGAATATTTGCTGCCCGACAGTGCCGGCATCCAGGAAAGCGAAGCGGAACGCGAAACCCGCAAACGCAGCCGCCGGGGCGATGAACCGGCAAAACCGCTCTACACCATGGCCGACGCCGAAGAAGCGCTCAAACACCGCGAAACGGTCAAATATGACGAATGGGTGGAGCCGGCTCCCGGCGTGCGGGCCCGGTTCTGGAACGCGGGCCATATCATCGGTTCGGCCTCCATCGAGGTCGAGGTGACGAATGGCGAAGGCAAGCCGGTGCGGCTGATGTTCTCGGGCGATATCGGGCCGGACGAAAAGGTGTTCTACAACCATCCCGAGGGCCCTTCGGGCTTCGACTATATCCTGTGCGAATCCACCTATGGCGGGCGCGACCGGGTGGATTACACGCTCGAGCAGCGCCGCGAGACGCTGAAAACCGAGATCAATGCCGCCATGAAAAAGGGGGGCAATCTCATCATTCCCGCCTTTGCCGTGGAACGCAGCCAGGAATTGCTGCACGATATCGGCACCCTCATCAAGGCGGGCGAGATCGACCCCAAACTGGTGGTGCTCGATTCGCCCCTGGCCAGCAAGGTCACCGGCGTCTATCGCAAATATGCGAAAATGTTCGAGGATACCGAACTCACCGCCAGCGAATTGTTCAACGACGAACGGTTCCGTATCATCGAGGCGGTGGAAGATTCCAAGGCGCTCAACGCCATCAAGGGCGGCGCCATCATCATGTCGGCCTCGGGCATGTGCGATGCCGGGCGCATCAAGCATCACCTGCGCAACAATCTCATCCGTTCCAATGCCACGGTGCTGTTCGTCGGCTATCAGGCACCGGGCACTTTGGGCCAGATCATCCTCTCGGGAGCCGAGGAAGTGCGCATCCATGGCACATTGGTGCCGGTGCGCGCCACTATCCGCTCCATGGGCAATTATTCGGCCCATGCCGACCATTCCGAATTGATGGCCTGGATCCGGGCCCGCCTGCCGGCCCATGGCGCCTTGTTCCTCACCCATGGCGAAGACGAGGAACGCCAGGCCCTGCGCGAGGCGCTCAAGCAATCGGGCATGGCCGGCGACCAGATCGTGCTGCCCCAGCTCGACGATTATTTCGAGCTGAGCGTTGCCGGCATCAAGGCGGCCAAGGCTCCGCCCAGCCGCCGGGTCGACCTCAGGCAGATCCCGTCGGACTGGCACAATGCCTTCTCCGATTTCACCATCCGCCTGAGCCAGCGCCTGCACGACCTGCCCGATGCCGATAAGCTGGCCTTGATGCAGGCCCTGCAGGGCCGCCTTTCGGAACTGGGCGCCGAGCCCAGCCCTAAGGGCCGGCCCAGCCCGATCACGCCGGTGGAAACGCAAGGTTTCGACGAATAGCCCGCTGGCGGGCTCGACCGGACGGGCCGCGCTTTAGCGCGGCCCCGGATCCATCAGCGCATGGATGCGATCGGCCCCCATGCGGGCCAGTTTCAGCATCAGGGCCTTGCGCCGGGCCGGGGCGAGCGGCGTATCGGGGCTGTCGCGCAGGATGGCCCCATCGTGGCCGTCGGCCACGATCAGCCCTTCGCTTTCGGGAAAGATGCCGGCATCCAGCTCGGGCGGCTTGGCAAAGAAGAATTTATCGGAAAAATCCCGGTATTCCGGCCATTTGCGGTCGACCTGGAAGTCGATGAGGCTTGACTTGATCTCGATGATCCAGATCTCGCCCTTGGGACCGACCGCCAGGATGTCGGCGCGGCGGCCATTGGCCAGCGGCACTTCGGCATAGCACGCCATGTCGTGTCGCTCGCGCAGCATGCGCATGCCCCCGCGCTGCACGCGCAGGGCCGTCGCCGATTGGCGGAGGTCGACGATGGGCGGCAGGTCCTCAGCCATTGGGCGCCAGCGGTTCGGGTGGCAGGCCCGGGGGCGGCTCGGCCTTGCGATGGCCCAGGGCGAAGCTCGAGGCCCAGAGCCCCGTCAGCAGCAGCGGCAGGCATATGAGATAGGAATTGCGGATGCCGAAATGCTCGGCGATGAAACCCAGCAGGGGCGGCGCGAGGAAAAACACCACGAAACTCACCTGCCCCAGGGCGGCGACATTGACGGCGGCCGGCCGGTCGGTGCGTTGCGCCGCCGCCGAGACGGCCAGCGGATAGACCGCCGAACAGCCGATGCCCATGAGCGCGAAGCCCAGAAGGGCGATTGCGGGCAGCGGCGCCACGCCCACCAGCAGGGCTCCAAGGGACGCCAGGGCCAGGAGCGAAACGGCCACGCGGCGCGGCCCGAACCGGGCCACGATCGGGTCCGCGCCCAGCCGCATCGCCGCCATGAAGAAGGCGAAGAGCGTCAGCCCCATGCCGCCCACGAAGGGTTCGACGCTGAAAATGTCGCGCATATAGATGGCCGACCAATCGATGCCCGCCCCTTCCACGAGGAAGGCGGCAAAGCCGATCAGGCAGAGCGGCAACAGGCCCCAATTGGGAAAGGCGATGGCATGGCCGTCGGCGGCCCCGCCCGCGCTGGCGCGCTTGGGCGCGCTTTGGGCGCCCGCCAGCATGAACGTGCCCACGCCCACCCCGATCACCGCGACGATCAGCAGGTGCCAGCCGGCGGAAAGCCCCGATTGCCGAATCATGGCGCCGAACAGGGCGGTGACGAAAAAGCCGACGCTCCAGAAGCCGTGCGCGCGGTTCATGAAGCGCTTGCCGGTCTGGGCTTCGAGCCGGTCGATCTCGACATTGAGGTTGATTTCGAGCGCGCCCGAAAGAATGCCGGTACAGAACAATACGCAAAAGACCAGTGGCGCGCTGGGCAGCCAGGGTATGGTGGCGATCAGCAGCACCGGTCCCAGCGTGGTGAGGAAGGCCGTGGTGCGAAAGCCCAGCCTTTCGATGGTCGAGGCCCCGAAGGTGAGCGAGAGCAGCGAGCCGATCGACATGCCGATCATGGTCAGGCCCAATTGCCCCTCGGTGACGCCCAGATGGGTCTGGATATCGGGCATGCGCGCCATGAGGGCACCGGTGGCTATGGCGAACAGGAAAAAGCAGGCATAGATGCGATGCTGCGGCGCGATCATGGCGTCACCGCCGCCTTGACCCGCCGCGTGCCCAGCGCCCCGGCGGTCATGAAGCCGATGATGGCCAGCGGCACGCCGATGCCGAAGGTCCAGTGGATGCCGAAATGCTCGGCGATATAGCCCAATAGGGGCGGCCCGAGCAGGAAGGAGACGAAGGCGATCTGGGTGAGCGAGGCGACATTGAGCGCGGCCGGCCGGTCGGTACGTTGCGCCGCCGCCGACATGGCCAGCGGAAACAGCGCGCTGGACCCCACCCCGATCAGGACCAGGCCCAGATAGGCGACCCAGCTTGCCTGGGCGACGAACAGCAGCGCCGCCCCCAGCCCCAAGAGGGTGACCAGGCACCGTGCGACCAGGACGGGACTGAAACGCTCGACGAAGCCATCGGCGAAAAAGCGCGCCACGGCCTGCGAACCGGCCACCAGGGCCACGGCGAAGCCCGCCCAGAAGGGCGCCGCATCGAAGAGATTGCGCATATAGATGGCCGACCAGTCGATGCCGGCGCCTTCCATCATCATGGCGCCGATGCAGACGCTGATGAGCCCCAGGATCGGCAGCGTCGGGCGGGCGAAATGCGGCGCTGCCTCGGTGCTGGTCCCGGCGCGATGCGCGGCAGGCTGGAACCGGCCCAGCACCACCAGGGTGGCCAGGACAACCACGGGAATCATCATCGCCAGGTGCGCCTGCGGCGACAGGCCCGATTGGGCGATCAGCGCCCCCACCATGCCGGCCGAGAAGAAGCCGAAGCTCCAGAAGGCATGGGCGCGGCTCATGATGCGCCGGCCGATGGCGTGTTCCACCCGGTCGGCTTCGAGATTGATGATGATCTCGATGCAGCCGATGGTCATGCCCACGGGCACGAGCAGCAGGAAGAACATGACGGGTCCCTGGGCCCAGACGGCGATGGCATAAAGCACCGAGAGCAACGGAATGGCCGAAAGCAGGGTGCGCCGGTAGCCGATGCGCTCGATGATGGGCGGGGCGAAGGTGAGCGAGATCAAGGTGCCTACCGCCGCCCCGATCAACGACAATCCTAGGGCGCCTTCGCCCACGCCCATGGCGGCCTGGATGGCCGGCAGGCGCGGATAGAGGCTCCCCATGCAGAATGAATAAACAAAGAACGCCCCGAAGACCTTGATCTGGGGCGGCAGGTCGATGCCGAATCGCATGGATGAAAACGCTCGAAAGATCACTCGACCGGCACGCTAGGGTATTTCCGCGCGCCAGGGAACGGGGCAAAAAGCCCCGGCAAGCGGATTTTTGCAACGTTGTATTCCAGTCACAGTGCCGGGCTGGGAAACAATTCGTCGCGCAGCACGTTGATGCCGCTCATCAGGCTGCGCATGATTTCGAGGCGGCGGAATTGCCCGGCGCCGCGCTGCTCGATGCCGGTGTCGCCCGCTGTGCCGCGACCGCGCCGGTCCGGACCGAAATAGCTGGCGGTTTCGTAATAGACGAGGTTCTGTCCCACCTGCCGGGCGATGCGATCGGCGACGCGCCTCTGGGTGAACGGCATGGTGATGATGTCGTCGAACCCCATGTCGATACAGGCCTTGATCGCCTCGACCGACGGGCTCTCGGAAAAATAGATGAGCGGCGAAAACCGCACGCGCCGGCTCGGAGCGAAGCGTACCGCCTCGGCCACGCTGCGCAGCCGGGCAACCTCCTCGACGGCGGCGAACAGAAAGAAGCAGACCGGCGTTTGTACGGTCTGGTGTTCGGCCTGGGCGATGCTCGTATAGGGCGCGACGCCAGCAAAGCCCAGGCCCCGCGCCATATCCATGAGCGCCGCGCCGGGCCCGTCCTCCGGTCCCACGACATAAGCGTATGCCCGCATGGCCACGCTCCTTGAAACTGCATTCCCGCCTGCAAGGTTCGCACAAAGCCGCTAACAGCCTGCTAATGCCGGAAATTTACCGGCCTTGATCCGCTTCGCGCTCGCCTCGGAACAGCGGCGCACTCTCCCGCATCAGGTCGGCGATACGCTCGGTGACGGCGCGCACCGCCGGCACGTGGCGTTCCTCATGATGGCAGACCAGCCATTGCTCGGTTTCCAGTTCGGCAATGGGGCCGGCCATGCGGCTGAGCCGTGCATCGCTGTCGCCCACGAAGCAGGGAAACACCGAAATACCGGCGCCTGCCGCCACCAATTCGCGCACGCTCATCGCATCATTGCCGCGCATGGCGATACGGTTGCCGTGCCGGGCATTGAGCCAGCGGGCCGAATGGGTGCTGCCGCCCTCGCCGGCCACGCCGACGAAATAGCCCGCCGCCACGCCACTGGTCAGTTCGGGCCTGGCATAAAGCCCATAAGCCACCCGGCCGAGCAGGCGCCCGGCCAGCCATTGCTCGCTGGGACGCTGATTGCGGATGCCGATATCGGCATTGCGCCGGCCGATATCGATCTTGGCATTGGCCGTGACCAGTTCGAGCCCGAACCGGTCCGCGGCGGTCCAGATGCGTGCGATATGGCGCGCGAGAAAGGCGGAGGTCCAGGGGCCGGCCGAAACCCGCACCACGCGCTCGCCCATGGCACCGTCCTTCCAGCGCTTGAGCGAGAGCATGGCCGCTTCCACCTCTTCGGCGCGCAGCAGCAATTCCTCGCCCGACAGGGTCAGCCGGTAGCCGCTCTGGCTGCGCACGAACAGCGATTCCCCCACCTGCCGCTCCAGTGCTGTCACCCGCCGCCCCAGGGTGGCGGCGGAAAGCCCGCTGGTCCGGCTGGCGGCGCTCAAGCCGCCCAGTCGCGCCACATCGAGAAATAGCCGCAGGTCGTCCCAGGAGAAGTTCATTTTTTATTTCTGCAAAAGATGTTGCGTTTGCAAGTGTAGCGCAAGCTCCTGCAAATACGCAATTCTCTCATCAGGACGGCCGCAGGGCCGAATTCCGGCAAAGCTCATAGGAACGGAAATGAAATGCTCGGCGCCTCGGCGCCGGCCCTTCCTGGCTGTGCCATGGCGAGAAGGAGACGGACCATGTTTGAACCGCTGACCCGCAAATTCCAGACCTGGCGCAGCCGGCGCCAGATTTTGCGCCGGCTGCGCATGCTCGACGATCGGCTGCTCGCCGATATGGGCACCTGCCGCGACGATCTCGAAGCCTTCATTTCCACCCGCGTCGATTGAGGAGACACGATCATGACCACGATTCCGAACCGCATCCTGGGCCCCAGCGGCATGAAGGCCGGCGCCATCGGCATGGGGTGCTGGGCCATTGGCGGCCAATTCACCCTCGATGGCCGCAATGACGGCTGGGGCGAGGTGGATGACGCCCAATCGGTGCGCGCCATCCACTTGGCGCTCGAGCTGGGCGCCAATCTCTTCGATAGTGCCGACGCCTATGGTACCGGCCATAGCGAGGAGGTGCTGGGCATTGCCCTCAAGGGGCGGCGCGCCGAGGCGCTGATCGCCACCAAATTCGGGTTCACCTATGACCGGGCGCGACGTGCCCTGCTCGCCATCGACGTCAGCCCGGCCTATATCGAAAAGGCCAATGCGCTATCGCTCAAGCGTCTCGGGACCGATCGTATCGATCTTTATCAGATCCACCCCGGCGACCTGAGCGAGGCGGAGGCCGATGCGGCCGGCGGGGCGCTCGAACGCCTGGCCGAGGCCGGGCGCATCCGGGCCTGGGGTTGGAGCACCGACAATGCCGCCGCTGCCCGTCGCATGCTGCAATTTCCCCATTTCACCGCCGTGCAGCAGGAATTGAACGTCTTCGAGGATGGCTCGGCCATGCTCGAACTTTGCGCCGAAACCGGTTTGGCGAGCCTCAACCGTTCGCCCCTGGCCATGGGCCTGCTTTCCGGCAAATACGACGCCACGACCCGCTTTTCCGATACCGATGTGCGCGGCGCCGACCATGCCTGGGTCAAGCATTTCAAGGACGGTCGGCCGACGCCGGAGGCTTTGGGGCGGCTTGCCGCCCTGCGCGACCTGCTGACGACGGGCGGGCGCAGCCTCGCCCAGGGCGCGCTGGGCTGGATCCTGGCGCGCTCGCCCCATACCTTGCCCATTCCCGGCTTCAAGTCCGAAGCGCAGGTGCGCGACAATCTCGGCGCCCTCGATCACGGGCCCTTGCCCCAGGCGGTGATGACCGCCATCGCGGACTTGCTGGCGGCTTTTCATCCGGGGGAGGATTGAGCGCTTACATCTGCGCCAGGCAAACCGACGTGGTGCCGCGATTGCGAAAGCCCAGGGCGGTGGCCGCCGCCTTGGACAGGTCGATGATGCGGCTGCCATGATAGGGGCCGCGATCGTTGATCGTCACTTCGACCGACTTGCCGGTCCGCTGGTCCACGACTTTCACCTTGGTGCCGAAGGGCAGGCTGCGATGGGCTGCAGTCATGGCGTTTTCGTTGAAGATTTCTCCCGATGCGGCCCGCTTTCCGTTAAAGCCGGGGCCGTACCAGGAAGCGCCACCGCATTGGGCATAGGCAGCCGTCGAGGAGAGGATGAGGACGGCGGCGCAGGCGGCGGCGCGAAGGGCATTCTTGGTCAATGGTCTTTGCTCACTCAAGTTTTGATGCGCGGTGGGTAGAGTCCGGCAGGGGCTGAAATATGGGTGAAAAGCCCGGAAATCCGGGCTTGGCGCCGTCTGTTGCCTATCGGCCACAGCAAGCGGGCAGCCTTTGCTTAACCCTGCCGCGCGAGATTGGCCCAAGCGTGGAAGATGAATCCGCTTTTTTGCCGTTTTCCCGGTCCTGCTCCAGCGAGAGCGGGATTTTGCGGAATGACTTTGCCCATTGTTGCCGAAGTGCAACGGTTCCCCGCCGAGCGGCCGCCGGCGCCGTTTCCCGGGGCCCCGCGCCCGAGATTCGCCAGCGAAAGCGGTCGCCGGGCCCCGAATGTGACGCGAATGGGGCAATATCGGGCCCGATAATTTGACCAATTGATAAAAAAATGGACCTGCGTTAGCGTTTCGGGAGGGGAAACGTGCAGCAGGGGAGTCGGATGGCTCAAGGTGTTCTGAAACAGGGCATCGCGCCCGGACGTCTCGATCCGGCGGCCTATGCCGCCAATTTTTCCGACCTGCATCCGCCGCTCGATGCGCATGAAGCGCTGGTCGAGGCCGATCGCTGCTATTTCTGCTATGAGGCGCCCTGCATGCAGGCCTGCCCGACCAGCATCGATATTCCGCTCTTCATCCGCCAGATCGATACCGGCAATGCCCTGGGGGCGGCCGAAACCATTTTCGAGCAGAACATCCTGGGCGGCATGTGCGCCCGGGTCTGCCCCACCGAACAACTTTGCGAACAAGCCTGCGTGCGCCAGGAGGCCGAGGGCAAGCCGGTGCGCATCGGCCAGCTCCAGCGCTATGCCACCGACCTGGCGATGCAGGCTGGACGGCAATTCTTCGAGCGGGCGCCCGCAAGCGGCCGGACGATCGCCGTGGTCGGAGCCGGCCCGGCCGGCCTTGCCGCCGCCCACCGGCTCGCCTGCAAGGGTCATGACGTGGTGATCTTCGATGCCCGGGCCAAGGCGGGCGGGCTCAACGAATATGGTATCGCCGCCTATAAGGCGACGGACGGCTTCGCCCAGGCGGAGGTGGATTACGTCACCGCCATCGGCGGCATCGATATTCGCCACGGCCGGGCACTGGGCCGCGATTTTTCCCTCGAAGACCTGCGCCAGGATTACGACGCGGTGTTTCTTGGCCTCGGCCTGGGCGGCGTCAACGCCTTGCGGGCCGAAAACGCGGAAGCGCCCGGCGTCGCCAATGCCGTCGACTTCATCGCCGAAATCCGCCAGGCCAGCGATCTGGCGGGCCTGCCGGTGGGGCGTCGTGTCGTGGTTATCGGCGGCGGCATGACCGCCATCGACGCGGCGGTGCAATCCAAACTGCTCGGCGCCGAGGACGTCACCATGGTCTATCGGCGCGGCAAGGCGCAGATGAGCGCCTCCCCCTTCGAGCAGGACCTGGCTGCCGCCAGGGGCGTCACCATCCGCCATTGGCTGGTGCCCAAGCGGGTCTTGATCCAGGCGGGCAGGGTTTCGGGGCTCGAACTGGCCTATACGGCCCTTGTCGAGGACCGATTGGTGGAAACCGGCGACAGGCTGACGCTTGCCTGCGACCAGATATTCAAGGCCATCGGCCAGACATTGGCCGGCGATGGCGGAGGGCTGGACCTGGCGGGCGGCAAGATCGCGGTGGATGCGCAGGGGCGCACCGGCCTGCCCGGCGTCTGGGCCGGGGGCGATTGCGCCACGGGCGGCGACGACCTCACCGTCACCGCCGTGGCCGAGGGACGCGACGCGGCCGAAAGCATTCATCTCCATCTTGTGGGAGGCAGCCATGGCTGACCTGCGCAGCACCTTTGCCGGCATCACCTCACCCAATCCCTTCTGGCTCGCCTCGGCTCCGCCCACCGACAAGCAATATAATGTCGAGCGCGCCTTCAAGGCCGGCTGGGGCGGGGTCGTCTGGAAGACGCTGGGTGAAGCCGGACCGCCCGTGGTCAATGTCAACGGGCCGCGCTACGGCGCCATCTGGGGCGCCGACCGGCGGCTGCTGGGCCTCAACAATATCGAGCTGATTACCGACCGACCGCTGGAGGTAAACCTGCGGGAAATGAAGGCGGTCAAGATGAACTGGCCCGACCGGGCCCTTGTCGCCTCCATCATGGTGCCCTGCGAGGAAGCGGCCTGGAAGGCCATCCTGCCCCTGGTGGAAGCTACCGGCGCCGACGGGATCGAGCTGAATTTCGGCTGCCCGCACGGCATGAGCGAGCGCGGCATGGGCTCGGCCGTGGGCCAGGTGCCCGAATATGTCGAGATGGTGGTGCGCTGGTGCAAGCAATTCACCCGCATGCCGGTCATCACCAAGCTCACCCCCAATATCAGCGATATCCGCCGCCCGGCCCGTGCCGCTTTCCAGGGCGGCACCGACGCGGTCAGCCTCATCAATACGATCAGTTCCATCGTCTCGGTGGACCTGGACACGTTCTCGCCCGTGCCCAGCGTGGCCGGCAAGGGAACGCATGGCGGCTATTGCGGGCCGGCGGTCAAGCCGATCGCGCTCAACATGGTGGCCGAAATCGCCCGCGATCCGGAAACACGCGGCCTGCCGATCTCCGGCATCGGCGGGGTGACCACCTGGCGCGACGCCGCCGAATTCCTGGCCCTGGGCGCGGGCAATGTGCAGGTCTGCACCGCCGCCATGACCTATGGCTTCCGGATCGTCGAGGAAATGATCTCCGGCCTGTCCGACTGGATGGATGCAAAAGGCCATCGCGGCGTGGACGACATTTCCGGGCGGGCGGTGCGCAACGTCACCGATTGGCAATATCTCGACCTCGAATATGTCGCCAAGGCGCGGATCGACCAGGATTTGTGCATCAAATGCGGCCGCTGCCACATTGCCTGCGAGGACACCTCGCACCAGGCGATCAGCAAGGAAAAGGACGGCAAGCGGCATTTCGAGGTGATGGACGACGAATGCGTGGGCTGCAATCTGTGCGTCAATGTCTGCCCGGTGGACGATTGCATCACCCTCGAAGCGCTGCCGGTGGGAAGCCTGGACGCGCGCACCGGAAAACCGGTCAGCGGGCACTATGCCAATTGGACCACCCATCCCAACAATCCCATGCGCAAACAGGCCGAACCGGCGCAATAGCCGGTATAAAAAAGGGGCGATGGCCGATGCCACCGCCCGCCAGTTCAGTCAGGGAGAGAAAGGGTTGCGTCTCAGCCGCGCGGCTGGGCGACGAGCCGCAGATAGGGTTTGAGCTCGGTCCAGCCCTGCGGATATTTGAGCCTGGCCTCCTCGTTGGAGACGGCGGGCACGATGATGACGTCTTCGCCGTCCTTCCAGTTGACCGGCGTGGCGACCTGGTGCTTCGCCGTCAATTGCAGGCTGTCGACGACCCGCAGGATCTCATCGAAATTACGCCCCGTCGAGGCGGGATATTCGATCTTGAGCTTGACCTTCTTGTCCGGGCCGATGACGAAGACCGACCGCACGGTCAGCGTATTGTTGGCATTGGGATGGATCATGTCGTAGAGGCGCGCCACCTCGCCCCGGGGATCGGCCAGCAGCGGGAAATTGAGCGCCGTGCCCTGGGTTTCGGCAATGTCGCCGACCCAGCGCCGGTGATCCTCGATGGGATCGACCGACAGGCCCAGCACCCTGACGCCGCGCTTTTCAAATTCGGGCTTGAGCCTGGCGGTATAGCCCAGTTCGGTGGTGCAGACCGGGGTGAAATTCTTGGGATGGCTGAACAGGACCGCCCAGGCCCCGTCGATATAATCGTGGAAATGGATGGGGCCCTCGGTGGAGTCGAGGGTGAAATCGGGGGCGCTATCGCCGATCAGGATCGCCATATCGTCTTCCTCTGCCCGCCCTCGGGCGGTGCTTATGCCTAGAAGCTGAGAATATCGTACCCGGCCAGCGGGCTTGAAGCCGGCTTTTCGGAAACATTATTGCCTTGTCGCGCGCTTATCCGGCATGGCTTTGCCCCGCGCCGGCAATGGCGGAAATGGCGCCGGAAGCGCCTATTGCACCATGACCGAGCCGGGATCGGTCCCCGTCCCGGGGGCGCCGTTCTTCCACGTCACGCCAGGGCCGTTGAGCGGCACCACCGACAGGCTCATCTTGCCCGAGCCCTGCTGGATTTCCCGGGCATGGGCCAGATAGATCAGGGCATTGTTCGTGGCGTCGTAAATCCGCGTCACCCGCAGCGATTTCCAGATCAGCGAGCGGGCCTGCTTGAAGATTTCCTCGCCCCCGGCCCTGGTGGAAATGTCGCCCACCACGACCGGCCCCACGGCCGAGCAATCGAGCGCCGAATAGGAGGGGTCCTCGAACCAGTTCCCCTGGCTCACCCGGTCGATGAAGGAGCGGTTGAAGAAGGCCAGGTGGCAAACGACGCCCTCGACATCGGGATCGGCCACCGCCTCGATGGCGATGTCGTTGCCGGTCCAGTCCACTCCGACGCTGCCCACCTCCTCGCTTCTGCCGCAGGCGGCGAGCACGGTGACGGCCAGGGCGGCGATGGCGAGACGGGAAAAGGAGCGCATGCAAACCTCCAGGCTTTCGCGCCAGATTTGGGGATTGTAGCGGGAGGGCGCAAGGCCGGGGATAAAATCGCGTCTCCCAGCGGGCGGCCGGCCCGCCGAGCCTAGCGCTTGTCGCTGACCGCCAGGCGATGTTCCAGCCAGCGCACCAGCAGCGAGAGCGAGATGGTCATGGTGAGATAGAGGAAGGCCACGACGTTATACGTCTCGAAGAACTTGAACGTGCCCGAGGAATAGACCTTGCCCAATTGGGTGATGTCCTGCACGCCCAGCGCCGAGACAAGCGCCGAATCCTTTATCATCGAGACGAAATCATTGCCCAGGGGCGGCAGGATGGTGCGCAGGGCCTGGGGAAAGACGATGTGGCGGAAACAGGCCCAGCGCGACAGGCCGAGCGAGCGCGCCGCCTCGACCTGGCCCACCGGCACGGCCTCGATGCCGGCGCGGAAGATTTCGGCGATGAAGGCCGAATAGGCCACGACCAGGGCCAGGATGGCGCGCCAGGCGAAATCGAACTGGCGGATGGTGACGCTGCCGCCAATGGGCGCCAGCAGCCAATTGGCGGCGCCGATCAGGGCCGGCGCGCCGACAAAGGCGACGTAGAACAACAGCACCAGGACCGGAATGCCGCGCACGATCTCGGTATAGAAGGTGGCGATCTCGCGCAAGACCCGGTTGCCCGAGGTGCGTGCCAGCGCCACCAGCATGCCCAGGAGCGTCGCCAGCGAAAAGGCAATCGCGGTGACCCAGAGCGTGGTGACCATGCCGCCCGAAAGAGCCCGGAAGATCGGGGCATAGCCCGCATCCCCGATAATGGCCCAGAGCCCGAGCACAAAAATCAGCACGATGGCCAGGAGCCACCAGGGCATGCGGTCGAGCGGCGATGGGCGGGAAGGTCGATATGCCATGAAATCATTGGGGCCGGATCGGCTCCGGCCCCGTCGGGCCCGCTTACTGGGCCGAATTATAGTCGTAGAACCATTTCTGCTCGATCCCGGCCATGGTGCCGTCGGCCTTGATCTGGGCCAGGGCCGCGTTGATCGGGCCGGCAAGGTCGGAGCCGGGGGTCAGGATGAAGCCGAAATCCTCCGAGCCCAGGGCCTCGCCCACCACTTTGAAGGCGCCCGGATTGGCCCCGATATAGCCATTGGCCGATGTCTGGTCCATGAGCACGGTATCGACATCGCCCGCCTGCAGGGCCTGCACCGAAGTGCCGAACGTCTCGAACAGCTTGATGCGCGGATTGGCCTCGTCGCCATCGAGCACGTCATAGACCGCGACGTAGAAATTGGTGGTGCCGGCCTGGGCGCCCACCAGCAGGTTCGGATCGGCGGCAAAGCCCGCCGCGTCGGTGAAGCGGTCTTCATCGGCCCGCACCAGCATGAATTGCTGGCTGGTGAGATAGCTGTCGGAAAAATCCACCAATTGCCGGCGCTCGTCATTGATGGTGATGCCGTCCATGCCGACCTCGAACTGGCCGTCGCGCACCGCCTGGATCATCACGTCCCAACTGGCCAATTGCCAATCGACCTTGGCATTGAGGCGCTTGGCGATCTCGTTGAAGAGATCGTATTCGAGCCCGACGCCCTCGCCGCTGGCCGGATCGGCGAAATTGAGCGGCACATAGGCGTTCTCGGTGACCGCCACGATGGTGCGTCCATCCAGGTCCGGCAAATCCTGGCCATGGGCGGCGATGCCGCTGCCGGCAAGCACGGCGGCGGCGAGAAGAAGTCTGAGCGTGGTCATGAGGCGGCAATCTCCCTGTCCGGATGGTTCGGCGGACATTAGCCGCACTGGGCCCGTGGGGGGAAGAGGCCTCAGGCCTCGTCCACCACCTCGGCTTCCGGGCCGCGGGTCTGCAGCGATTCGATGGCATTTTTGGCCGAGGCCTTGGACGTATAGGTTTCGGTGCGGGCCATCGTCTCGCCATTGGCGGCGACGAAGCGCACGAAATGCTGTCCGTCCTTGGAGGGGGCGATCTCGAAGCGGTAGCCCGAGCCCGTCTCGTCCTTGGACAGGTCCACGATGCCGGCGCCCGGCGCATTCTTCTTGACCGATTCGATGGCCGATTTGGCGCTCGCCTTTGCCTTGTAGTTCTCCGACCAGAAAATCTTCTCGCTATTGTAGGAGAAGTCGAACTTGAACTGGTCGTTGGCGGCAGAGGTGATGTGGAACTTGTGAGCCATGACGCTTGATCTCCGTGGATTTGGCCCCGCCAGACTAGCGCAATGGAGGCGTTTGAAAACCCTTTATCGTTCGCTGCCCGGCCGATCGAGATGGCCCAGCGCGCGCGCCGGGTCGATGCGGTCGCGCACCATCTGCTTGAGCACCCGGCTATCGGGAAAGCCGCCGTCGCGCTTGCGCTCCCAGAGCAGCGCATCGTCGCAATGGATTTCAAAAATGCCCCCGGTTCCGGGCACCAGCGTCACCGCGCCCAGATCCGCGCCGAAGGTGGACAGCAGTTCCTGGGCCATCCAGGCCGAGCGCAACAGCCAATTGCACTGGGTGCAATAGACGATGGCGATGCGCGGCCCCGCCGGCGCCGTGCCGCTCATCGCCGCTGCCGCGCTTCGGCGGGATCGACCAGGCTGGCCAGGATCTGGTCCACCAGGTCTAGGTCCTGGCGCTTGCCGGCGGCCTGCTGCTGCAAATCCACCAGATAGGACGTGGTGTAATAGAGCCGCCGCGCCAGCATGGCCGCGATATGGAGCGAAAATTCCGGATGGCCGTCGAGAAAGGCCAGGGCGCCGGGGATTTCATAGGCCGAAACCGCCGAAAGCGCCCGCACGCTGGCCGAATGGGGCATGTCGAGCAGCACCGCCATTTCCCCGAAGATCGAGCCGGGCTCGTCCACATGGGTAACCTGGGTGCGCTCGCGCACGATTTCCACCTGGCCCTCGATGAGCACATAGAGCTTGCCCAGCCGCTCGCCCTCGGCGAGCAGGGTCTGGCCGGACTCGAACCGGACGATGTCGAGATCCGTGCAATAATCGAGAATATCCGCCACTGGCCGCCTCCGCTTGCTGGCAGGCGGAAATCTAGCCCAGCCCCGGCCCGATGCAAAGCCGCCCGGCACGGAACCGGACGGCTTTGCGCGGGAAAGGGCGATGGCGGGCAGGATCATTCGATCCAGACGATGGTGCGGCTGGTCGAATCCACCAGGGCCGGACGGTCGTTGACATAGACATAGCTGTAATAGGAATCGTCGGGCACCGGCACGACCTCGACGCTGTCGGGCAGCACATAGCCCACCACCACGTCGCCATCGACATTGACCGAGCCTACGGGATTGGCGATGGCATAATCGGCCGAGGCCTGGCTCACCAGATAGCCGGGCGACTGCACCAGGGTACAGCTGGCCAGCTCGACGATCCAGACGCGGCCATTGGCATAGATATAGCCATAGGTGGGGTCGCTCTCGACCGGATAGACGGTGACGTCCGCGGGCAGGACCATGCCGACATCGAGCGCGCCGTCGATGATGACCGGGGCGACCGGGTGGGTGCCGGCATAATCGATGGTCGACGTCTCGATTCCCGCTTCGGCCCCGAGCATGGCGCCGGCAAAGCCGCCGATGACGGCACCGATGGGGCCGCCGGCGAGAAAGCCCAGCGCGGCCCCGCCCGCGCCGCCGCCGGTCGCGCCGATCGTGGCGCCGGCCTGGGGATCGACCACGCCGCCATCCTGGGCAAGGGCCGGGACGACGGCGAGCGTGAGGGCGGCCATGGAGGCCACAATCATGGATTTCATGGGGAAGTCCTTTCGGTCCGGCAGGCCCCCGGAGGGACCCGCTTCATCCAAGGGTGCGCCATCCCTTCGCGGGGGCGGCGCGGTTCATTCGCCCCTTGGCCAACCGAACGGCGAACCGGGCCGAACGTTCCGTCCCGGCTCCGAATGTGATGGCGCTTCGCGGCCCCCTTCAGCCTGGAGCAGGGCTTCAACAGGTCCGGCGAGTTCCGCCGGCGCGGTGGCCGGCGCGAAGCGGGCGGCGACCGCGCCGTCGCGCCCGATGAGGAATTTGGCGAAATTCCATTCGATCTCGGCCCCTTCCGGCCCCGGCATGGCGGCCTTGAGCCAGCGATAGAGCGGATGGGCCTCGGCGCCGTTGACCGCGATGCGCCCGAATATGGGGAAGGTGACGTCATAGGTGAGGGCGCAGAATTGGGCGATCTGGGCATTGCTGCCCGGCTCCTGGCCACCGAACTGGTTGCACGGAAAGCCCAGCACCATGAGGCCCTGTTCCCGATAGCGCCGATAGAGCGCTTCGAGCCCGGCATATTGCGGGGTGTGGCCGCATTGGCTGGCCACATTGACCGCCAGCACCACCTGGCCCGCATAGGCGCCAAGGGTCCGGGGCGTGCCATCGAGAAGCGGCAGGGTGAAATCGGCAAGGCTGGGCATGGCACGGACTCGGCAAGATGGAGGGGAAGGCCAGCATAACCGCCTGGCGCGGCGGCGAAAGGGGATGCGCGGAAGGGCCGGACGGCGCGGACGCCTCCGGAGATGGCAATACGGACGGGCCCCGAGGCACGATTTGCCCCTGAGGATAAATGGAGATGAGGCGCGTCGTGCCTCGGGGCGCCGGGACTTTATCGGAAGGCGCGATCGCAAACCCCAGCGGATTGCCGTAGCGCCCCGCCTGAATGTTTCGTCCGCTCGACCCGAAGGGCGGCGCGACCCGCCCCTCCCCGGCTGCCCTGCGGGCGCCGGTCGCTGCAGCGCCGCCCGCATCCCGCAAGGTCGAGCGATGATAGCGGTCTCGCTTCCGGGGGAGGATAAGCGGGAGAGCCGCGCTCAGCGCGCCGATTGCTCGAACCGCCGCACCAGCTTCTGGCGCAGGTCGGCCATCCTGGCCTTGTAGGCGGCATAGGCGGGATCGGCATGGGGCGCTTCGGGCCCCGCGAGCCGGGGCCGCAGCCGGCGCACCGGCAGCGGCGCCTGGCCCTGGACCAGCCAGACATAGGCCATGAGGCCGCTATGCCACTGGCTGTTGACCGCCTCCCAGGCCTCGAGCCCGGCAATGGCCTGGCCGAGTTGGGTGCAAAGCCCGCCATAATCAGCTGCCGCCGGCGGCGGGACGGCGCCCGGAACAAGGAAGGGGCCCGCCTCGCGCAGCAGCATTTCGGCCACCCTGGCGCTCTGGGCCGATACTGGCGCCCGCGGCCGGCGCAGCGCCACGGCCATCACCTGCGCCTGCAGCGCCGCCAGCCGCAACCACAGCGCTTCGTGGCGCGCGGCGAGCGCATGGGTGACGCGCGGCGGAATTTTGTGCCGGGACAAGAACAACTCCCCTGCGGCGGGATGCCGGAAGAGAAAGAATAGGGGGACGGCAAGCGACGGGGATTAATTCGGCCCGAGCCTTTGCCCGGCCATCGCCGTCCCGCCGTCATCAAACCCGGGAAACCGGCATTCCCGCTTTGGCTGGCTCCGGCCCGTTATGGCATGGTCCGTCGGTGCCGGGGGCTATAGATGACCATTGAACTAACGACGGCTTTGCTGGCCGATGAAGCCAGGACCTTCGCCGAAATTGAAAGCAGGTATGACGAGGCGAGACTATTCGGCGTCACTGACGGGAAAGCCGTCGGCACCTATCTGGAACAGAAATTCTCCCATTATGTGGCGCAGAAATACGATTACAGGATCGGCAATTCGGCGTCCGGGATCGATTTTCCCGACCTTGGCGTCGATATCAAGGTCACCAGCATCAAGCAGCCGCAATCGTCCAGCCCGTTCAGGTCCGCGCGCCAGAAGGTCTATGGGCTTGGCTATCATCTTCTGGTCTTTGTGTATGAGAAGACCGATGATGAAAGGACCAGGACCAGCCGCCTCGATATCCTGCACACCATCTTCGTCACGCAGGAGCGGACGGCCGATTTCCAGATGACGAGAGGCCTTCTCAACCTTCTCGACAACCAGGGCAACGAAGACGACATCATCGCTTTCTTTTTCGAGAAGAACCTGCCGCTCGATGAGATCGGCGCCGCCGCCCTCGCCAGGGAGGTTCTGGAAAAACGCCCCGTGCAGGGATACCTGACCATATCCAATGCGCTACAATGGCGTTTGCAATACCGTCGCGCCATCGATGAGGCGGGGCAGGTCGAGGGGCTGGTAAGGATACGCTAGTGGCGCCACGAGCAACCCGAGAAATTGTGGAATTCGGCGATTTCCAGACGCCTCCTGAGCTTGCGCGCCGGGTCGTGGCGCTGCTGTATCGGCTTGGCGTGAAACCGGACATCGTCGTCGAGCCGACCTGCGGGCTGGGCGCCTTCCTGCTGGAAGCGGCCCGGCAATTTCCCGATGCCCGCCTTATCGGCCGCGACATTAATCCCCGCTACGTCGCGGATGCCCGGGCCCGCCTCGCGAGGCACCCGGGTGTGTCCATCGAAGTGGGGAATTTCTTCCGGTTGGATTGGCTTACACTCCTCGACCGATATCGCGGCCCGCTCCTGGTCCTGGGCAACCCGCCCTGGGCGACGAATGCCGCGCTCGGCGCGCTGGACAGCGACAACCTCCCCGTCAAATCGAATTTCCAGGAGTTCAAGGGGCTCGACGCCGTGACCGGCAAGAGCAATTTCGATATCTCGGAATGGATGCTGCTGCGGAACATGGACTGGCTGGCGGCGCGCCAAGGAATGCTGGCGGTGCTGTGCAAGACGGCCGTGGCCCGCAAAGTGCTGGCCTTTGCATGGAAGCGGGCGCTGCCCCTGCGCGATGCCCGCCTCTACCGGATCGATGCCCTGGCCCATTTCGGCGCGGCGGTCGATGCCTGTCTGTTCTATGCCGATATGCGGCCGGGTCCGGCGCCGCAGGAATGCGCCATATATGACAGTCTTGAAAGCGCCGGACCCGCCAGCCGCTTTGGCTTCGCGGACGGCAAGGCGATTGCCGACATGGGCGCCTATCGCTCCCATTACAGCCTTTACGGGATCAACAAGGACCATACCTGGCGCTCGGGCGTGAAGCACGATTGTGCCCGAGTGATGGAATTCGACCGCGATGGCGGGGTTCTGACGAACGGCCATGGCGAAATTGTCGAACTTGAGGATACTTATCTGTTTCCGCTGGTGAAAAGCTCCGACATTTCCGGAACCAGGAAGCGCGCCAGGACGAAATTCGTACTGCTCACGCAAACGAGCATCAGCGCGGAAACGGCCTCGATCCGAGCGCATGCCCCCAAGACCTGGGCCTATCTCATGCGGCATGCGAAAGCCCTGGATGGACGCGCCAGTGTGATCTACCGGAACAAACCGCGCTTTTCCGTCTTCGGCGTGGGCGATTATACGTTCGCGCCGTGGAAGATCGCCATCAGCGGCCTTTACAAGAATCTGAACTTCAAGCTTTTCGGTAGCCTGGAGGGCAAGCCGACCTGTTTCGATGATACGGTCTATTTCCTGCCCTTCCGGACGGAAAGCCAGGCGCGCGCCGCCCTGGAACTGCTCACCGCGCCGGAGGCGATGAGCTTTCTTAATTCCATGATCTTCTGGGACGAGAAGCGCCCCATTACCGTGGATGTCCTCAAGCGGCTCGATTTGGCCAAGCTCGCCCAAGCCAAAGGAAAAAGCGTCAATCTGGGCCTGCCCGGCTACGGCGCCGGGAAAAACCGGAACCCAGCCTCGCAATTGCCGCTATTGGCGTGATGCCCGTTATCATGGCGCTCACCACAGCGCTTCGTGGCGCGCGGCGAGCGCATGGGTGACGCGCGGCGGAATTTTGCGCCGGGACAAGAACAACTCCCCTGCGGCGGGATTCCGGAAGAGAAAGAATAGGGGGACGGCAAGCGACGGGGATTAATTCGGCTTGCAACTGCGCCATTCAGGCGTGTCGCCAAACGCCGCTTCATCTTGGGAAAGGCCGTTACGGTCCGGACGGGACGACTCTCCATCGGGCGGTTATTTTCGCTCCGATGGTACGCCGATCCCGTGGTCTTTTATTCAGTGATCATACGAAATTCGGGCATGATCGAGACCAACGATACCTTGAAGATCCTTGGGCAAAACATTCGCCGCCTGAGATTGGCGCGTAATCTGTCTCAGGAGATGTTTGCGTATGAAGCAAATATCGATCGGTCGTATATTGGCCAGGTTGAGCGAGGAGAGCGCAATGTCGCTTTCATCAATGTCGTGAAGATGGCTCGCGCCCTGGGTGTTTCGGTGTCCGAACTCACGGAAGGTGTGCGTTGAAAGCCAACGATCTCTTCAAAAGCCAGGGGCATGATTTCTGGGCAATCGTCAAATATGCCTCCGAGCAGGCGGGATACACGATCCGAAAGACGCGGAAAAATCCGAATTCCGCGCTGAGAGTGCTCGATGTTCGGGACATAAAATCGAAACTCGCCGAACGAAACCTGGATGTCGGGGCATATTCCGACGCGATGTATCAGCTTGCTTCCGATTACATCGCCTACCGGGCCAGGGTGCTTACCGAAGAGGTGGAACCCGCCCTGATGACGCGCGACAGCGCCCGGGAGTGCTTCGATGAAGTCAAAAAACGTGTAAACCCAACTCTCGCGGCGACAATGAACAGGCAAAAGGGCCTGAAACGGCATGAAGCCTATCTCTCAAGCCTCGTGGCCATGTTTGCCGAAGAGGCTTTCGGCCCCCAGGGTTTCGTCAATGACGCTCAAAAACTGGCAATCCTGACCCGGGACGATGTCCTGCAAGCGATTTTCTCTCGTCGTTTCGACGGTGTCATTCCCTCAACCCGCGATCCGATAGCTATTTGGGAGGTCAAGGAATATTACGGCACCACCAGCTTCGGCAGCCGGGTGGCCGACGGCGTCTATGAGACGCTATTGGACGGTTATGAAATCAATGCGTTCGAGAATGCCTATGGCCGCAGGATACTTCATTACCTGTTCGTCGATGATCGCTTTACCTGGTGGGGCATGGGCAAGTCCTATCTGTGCCGCATGATCGACATGCTCCACACCGGGCATGTCGATGAGATATTCTTCGGCCGCCAGGTCGTTACGCAATGGCCTTCGACATTGCAGGAATTGAAGAAGGGTCCAGGTCCTTCGCAACGTCCTCAGAAAGAAGCAGGCGATCTTTGACATGGTTGTCCGCAACGTCTCCGCCCGCTCGCCAGAAACGCTTCAGCATGGACCCGCCCAGGGTCAGATATGACTCAACCTCAAATAGATGCCGCGGAGGTTCAATGGGTATTTTGGTATTGCCGGACTTCTTGATGCCGTCGATTGACAGCGCAATAAAGGCGCCTCGCTCCCGGGCTTGCATGAGTTCATCGAAGAGCCTAGGCAAATCAAAATCCTGGGCGCCATATATTATTTTTTGACTGTCAACATATGGCGGGTCGCAATATACAATATCGCAATCTTCGGCGAGTGAGGTTATTTCGGAAAAGTCGCCGCAAACAAATTCGGTATTTTGAATGATTTCATGCCACCGGGATAATCTGGCCGCAAATGAGCTTGGCGATATTATATTGTGTGGTCCGAGCGGGGTACTAAGGTATCCGTCCTTCCTGAACCGGATGACCCCGCCATAGCAGGCGCGCGACACGAAAAGGAAGTCATGCGCATTGGGGCGAGCGTTAAATCGCGCCTTCGCCGCATCATAGGCCGCCTGGCGATCGATCAGATAATGGTCCCAGTTTTTGGTATAACTTTCGACCAGCGACTGGGGATTGCTTTTGGCGATCTGCCAAAGCTCTATGAGCGGCGCGCTGATATCGCATACGATCGATCGCTTCGGTCGCAATTCGCCGAGAACCGCGCCCGCGCCGAGAAATGGCTCGTAGTAAGTGTCAAATGTCCTCGGGAAGGTTTCGACGATCCTTGCCGCCGATCTGTATTTATTTCCGATATATTTGAAGAGTGGAGGCGTCATGTTACCGTGCCCGAGGAGGCGGCGCGCACCGCACCACACGATATCATGAGTGCATGTCCTGAACCATGAGTACAATCCTGGCTGGGACTTATCCACGCTCGACGCGACGCCAAAGTCGATCCCATTGCGCGCGAGAGGCCTGAATTCCTATGGGGAGGTGCGCTCAAGAACCGGTCAGTCGTCGCCCATCTTGAGGGCCTTGATGAAGGCCTCCTGGGGGATTTCGACGCTGCCGAACTGGCGCATGCGCTTCTTGCCCGCCTTCTGCTTTTCCAGCAGCTTGCGCTTGCGGGTGGCGTCGCCGCCATAGCATTTGGCGGTCACGTCCTTGCGCATGGCGCGCACCGTTTCGCGGGCGATGACCTTGCCGCCGATGGCCGCCTGGATGGGAATGACGAACAGGTGCGGCGGGATCAGCTCCTTGAGCTTTTCGCACATGACGCGGCCGCGCGATTCCGCCGCCGAGCGGTGGACCAGCATGGAGAGCGCATCGACCGGCTCGGCATTGACCAGGATCGAGAGCTTGACCAGGTCCCCCGGGCGATGGTCGGAAAGCTGGTAGTCGAAGCTGGCATAGCCCTTCGAGATCGACTTCAGTCGGTCGTAGAAATCGAACACCACCTCGTTGAGCGGCAGATCGTATTCCACCATGGCGCGGCTGCCCACATAGCTCAGATTGCGCTGGATGCCGCGCCGGTCCTGGCAGAGCTTGAGGATGGCCCCGAGATAGTCGTCGGGGGTGAGGATGGTCGCCTTGATCCAGGGCTCGCGGATTTCGGCGATCTTCATCACGTCCGGCAGGTCGGCCGGATTGTGCAGGTGGATCGTCTCGCCATTGGTGAGCACGATCTCGTAGACCACCGAAGGGGCGGTGGCGATGAGGTCGAGATTGAATTCGCGGCTCAGGCGCTCCTGGATGATTTCCAGGTGCAGCAGCCCCAGAAAGCCGCAGCGGAAGCCGAAGCCCAGGGCCGCCGACGTCTCCATCTCGAACGAGAAGCTGGCGTCGTTGAGCCGGAGCTTGCCCATGGCGGCGCGCAATTCGTCGAAATCGGACGCATCGACCGGAAACAGCCCGCAGAACACCACCGGCTGAGCCGGGCGGAAACCGGGCAGGGGCGTGGCGGTGGGTTTCTTGTCCTCGGTGATGGTGTCGCCCACATTGGTGTCGGCCACTTCCTTGATCGAGGCGGTGAACATGCCGATCTCGCCGGGCCCGAGTTCGCCCACCTCGATGAGCTTGGGGGTGAACACGCCCACCCGGTCCAGTTCATAGACCGCGCCCGAGGCCATCATGCGGATGCGCTGGTTCTTCTTCATCGCCCCGTCGATGATGCGCACCAGCACCACGACGCCCAGATAGGTATCGTACCAGCTATCGACCAGCAGCGCCTTGAGCGGCGCGTCGCGCTCGCCTTGCGGGGCCGGCAGGCGCGTGACGATGGCTTCGAGCACCTTGTCGATATTGAGCCCGGTCTTGGCCGAGATTTCCACCGCATCGGACGCATCGATGCCGATGACGTCCTCGATCTGGGTCTTTACCCGCTCGACATCGGCGGCGGGCAGGTCGACCTTGTTGAGGACGGGGACGATCTCGTGATTGGCATCGAGCGCGTGATAGACATTGGCCAGGGTCTGGGCCTCGACGCCCTGGGAGGCGTCCACCACCAGCAACGAGCCTTCGACGGCGGCCATGGAGCGCGACACTTCATAGGCGAAGTCCACGTGGCCGGGCGTGTCGATGAGGTTGAGGATATAATCCTCCCCGTCCTGCGCGGCATATTTGAGGCGCACGGTCTGCGCCTTGATGGTGATGCCGCGCTCGCGCTCGATTTCCATCGAATCGAGCACCTGCTCCTTCATCTCGCGCATGTCCAGCCCGCCCGTCATCTGGATCAGGCGGTCGGCCAGGGTCGATTTGCCATGGTCGATATGGGCGACGATGGAAAAATTGCGGATGTTCTTGAGCGGCGTGTTCATGGCCGTGGCTGATAGCAGAAGGCAAGGGCCCAAGAAAGATGGTTTGCGCAGCGTTAACGGGCCGCAGGCGCAACGCAAGCGGGCGGTGTGGCGTTTGGGTGGCATGCATTGGTTTTCCCCCGCCGCCTTCGCCCTGCTGATCCTGCTGCCGCCCATGGAGGCGGCCATGGCCCAGGACATCCTCGAACCCCTCCAGCACCTGGTCGAGGACCTGGTGCCAGACCCGGCGCCGCGCCCGGAACCGGCACCGGCGGACGAGCCGGAGCCGGCGGCGAAGGCCCCGCCGCCCATGCCCCGGCCGCGGCCTGAGGATCGGGACGGCCCGGACGTGACCGCGGCGGCGACAGGCCCCGCTCCCGCCGCCACGGCGCCATCGCCGGACCGTGCCGATCCGGCCGCGCCCGAAGGGCCCGGGGCGGCTGAGCGGGTCTATCAGGTGGCGTGCCCGGCCCTGCTGAACGGTACGGTCGTGGGGAAAATGCTGCCGCCCGTCGCCGACGGGCTGTGCGCGAGCCATTCGCCGCTCCTGCTGACGGGGCTCAACGTCAACGGGCACCGGATCGGCTTTGCCAGCCCCGTGACCACCAATTGCGCCATGGCCGGGGCATTGGCCGAATGGGCGGGCGCGGTGGACCTTTATGCCGATGCGGTCCTGGGCAGCCCGCTCGACAGCCTGGCTTCAGGGCCGGGCCTGGTCTGCCGCAACCGCTATGGCGATGCCGGCCGGCCGGTTTCCGAACACGCCTTCGCCAATGCGCTGGACGTGACCGGCTTTACCCTGGCCAATGGCGAAGTCCTCGCCGTCAAGGCTGGCTGGACGGCCGATAATGCCCAGGGCCGCTTCCTGCGCCAGGCCCATGGCGCGGCCTGCGGGCGGTTCACCACCGTACTGGGTCCCGAGGCCAATGCCGCCCATGCCGGCCATTTCCATCTCGATCTCGGCTGCCACGGGCAAAGCTGCACGGCGCGGATCTGCGAATAATCATTGCGGCGCCGTCTCGGCGGCGTAAAGGGCGACGACCGCGTCGGCCTGCTGGCGCTCGGCGCTGCCCTCGGCGCAGTCGATGCCGGTTTTCTCCACGTCGGCGCGCACCGTCTCATAGGCTTTCGCGCCGGTCGCCGCATCCATGGCGAGGCTCGTTTCCATCTGCTGGCGATGCGCGCTCATGGCAGCGTCCACCGGGTCGGGCACGCTGACCCCGCACAATTCCAGCGTCGCCAGCGTGGCATAGAGCCCGGTCAGCACATTGGCCGATTGCGGCATCTTGTCGATGATCGCGCCGGGATCGATGGTGAGCGTGGCATTGGCGGCGCCGGCCGCGTCGGTGGTCAGGTCCTGGGTGGTGAGGTCCTGGGCAAGGCCGGGCATCGTGCCCAGGCAAACGATGATAAGGGCTGGAAGGACAGGGCGCATGAAATGCTCCTCGCTGGGAAAGACATGGCTGCTTCACTGACGCGCCGAATATGGCCGCAGCGCGGCGCCGCCCATCACATGGGCCGGACATGAGTTGGACATGGGCTGGACGCGGCGCGGCGCCGGTGCTCTGTTGCGGCGGGGGCCGAAACAGGCTCGTTGCAGAATCGGGACGATCTCGGGGGCATCATGGACGACGTCATCATTCTCGGAGCCGGCATCGTCGGGGTGGCCACCGGCATCCATCTGCTGCGGCGCGGGCGCGGCGTCGTCCTGATCGACCGGCGCGCGCCGGGCCACGAAACCTCCTTCGGCAATGCCGGCATCATCCAGCGCGAGGGCGTGCGGCCCCATCCCTTTCCGCGCGACCTGACGACGCTGATGCAGGTGGGCCTGCACCTCTCCGTGGCGGCGCGCTACGAGCCCTTGGCGCTGCCCAAACTGGCCCCGCCGCTGCTGCGCTATTGGTGGGAATCCTCGCCCGAGCATTACCGGCGCGTGGTGGAAAGCTATGCGCCGCTGATCGGGCGTTCGATCCTCGCCCATTCCGACCTGATCGCGGCGTCCGGCCCCGAGGCAGAAAGCCTGATTTCGCGCGAGGGCTGGTACCTGGCCTTCCGCAGCCCCGAAAAGCTGGAAAGGGAAGGGGGCAAGGCCAGGGCCGACCACGAGCGCTTCGGCATCGGTTATGAAATGGTGGACTGGGCCGGGCTCAAGGCGCTCGAACCCAGCCTGCTGGGCGGGCTGGCCGGGGCGGTGCATTGGACCGATCCCTGGACGGTGCGCGATCCCGGCGCGCTGGTGACCGCCTATTTCGAGCTGTTCAAGCGCCTGGGCGGCACTTTCTTGTCCGGCACGGCCGAGGGCCTGCGCACCGACGTCGACGGCTGGAGCACCAGGGTCGGGGGACGGACGCTGACGGCCCGGCAGGCGGTGATCGCGCTCGGCCCCTGGGCCCCCGACATGCTCGAGCCGCTGGGCTATCGCCTGCCGCTCTTCGTCAAGCGCGGCTATCACATGCATTATCACGCCCGGGAGGGCGCGGCGCTCAACCACCTGCTGCTCGACGCGGAAGTGGGCTATGTCATCGCGCCCATGGCCCGGGGCATCCGCCTCACCACCGGGGCGGAATTCGCCATGCGCGACGCCGCGCCCACCCCCATCCAGCTCGGCAAGGCCGAAAAGGCGGCGCGCGAAATCTTCCCCCTGGGCGAGCGGGTCGATCCCCAGCCCTGGAAGGGCGCGCGCCCCTGCACGCCCGACATGATGCCGATCATCGGCAAGGCGCCTCGCCATGACGGGCTCTATGTCGGCATCGGCCACGCCCATCACGGCTTCACCCTGGGGCCGGCCACCGGCGAATTGCTGGCCCAGGCGATGACCGGAGAACCCACCGCCATCGATATAAGCCCCTTCCGCATGGAGCGGTTTTCGGGGCGTTAGACAGGGCCGTGGCGCGGCCTGGACAAAAGCGCATTCCGCCCCTTCCGACTCCGCCGGGGCGGCGCTAGGCTGAGGCACGTACATCTGAGGAGGAGTGCGCGGATGAGCGCCAAGCGCCTGGGCGTCGGCCTGATCGGGACCGGCAATATTTCTTCGGCCTATCTCAAGGCCATTCTGGGCAAGGACGGCATGGCCGGTTTTCCGGTGCTCGACATCAAGGCGCTGGCCGATATGCGGCCGGAAGCCGCCGAGGCCCGGGCCGCCGAATTCGGGCTGAGGGCCACGAGCATCGAGGCGCTGCTGGCCGATCCGGAGATCGCGCTGGTCGTCAACCTCACCATTCCGCGCGCCCATGTGGATGTGGGCCGCCAATGCCTGGCCGCCGGCAAGCATGTCTATTCGGAAAAGCCGCTGGGGATCAGCTTCGCCGAAGGCCGGGCGCTGCGCGACGCGGCGCTGGCCGCCGGCCTGCGGCTCGGCTCGGCCCCCGACACCTTCCTGGGCGGATCGCACCAGCACGCCCGCGCACTCGTCGATAGCGGCGTTCTCGGGCAGATCGTGGGCGGCACCGCCTTCTTCCAGGCGCCGGGCCATGAAAGCTGGCACCCCGACCCGGCCTTCTACTACGATATCGGCGGCGGGCCGGTGCTCGACATGGGCCCCTATTACATCACCGACCTGGTCAACCTGCTCGGCCCGGTCAGCCGGGTTTCGGCCATGGCCTCGCGGCTGCGGCGCGAGCGCACCATCACCTCGGAGCCGAAAAAGGGCCAGGTGATGCCGGTCAGGGTCGATACCCATGTCACCGGCGCGCTCGGCTTTGCCAATGGCGCCATCGTGCAGGTCGGCCTCAGCTTCGACGTGGCCGGGCACCGCCATGTGCCGCTCGAAATCTACGGCACCGAACAGAGCCTGATCGTGCCCGATCCCAATGTCTTCGGCGGGACGGTGGAGCTCAAGGAGAAGGGGCGGGACGCGGCCTGGACGCCGATTGCCCACGACCAGCCCTATGCGGACGGCAATTACCGTTCGCTGGGCGTCGCGGACATGGCGCTGGGCATTCTCGAAAACCGCCCGCACCGGGCCAATGGCGACCTGGCGCTGCACGTGCTCGAAGTCATGGAAGCCTTCGAGGTCGCCGCCCGCGAAGGCCGCACGATCGCCATCGCCACCAGCGTGGAACGGCCCGCGCCGCTGGCCGAAAGCCTGCGGAACGGCCGCCTGCAATAGCGCGCCGCGCCGGCGCCGCGGACCCTACCAATACCAGGTGAGGGCGGCGGCGTCGGCGGGATCGAAATGCAGGGTGACCAGCGTATCCTTTGCCGGATCCGAATCCGGGCCACCGAAGGGATATTGGCGTTGCAGCAATTCGATCGTCCCGGCCTGCCGGTCGACGCCGCGCAATTGGTAATCGAAGCAATCGTGCCCCACCGGGTCGGCCATGTCGTGGATATCCTGCTTGAGGGCGAAGAGATCGCGCCCGCCAATGGGGGCATTGTCGCTGCGCGCGAAGGCCCGCACCGAGGCAAGCCAGTCATGGTCGATCTCGCAGATGAAGCGGCCGTCGCGGAACTCGCCTTTGTCGGTGAAGACGATGTCGTAATCGGCGTTCCAGGCATTGCCGATTTCGTAGGTGGCGCCCTTGTCGGTCACCTCGAGATAGATATCGGACCAGGCGCAGGCGCCATCTTTTTCGAGGTAGCACCAGCGCTCCGAAGCGCGCATCAACGTGGCCGTTGCGGCGATGGGCAGGACCTTGCCGCGCTTGAGCCCGGCAAGCACGTCCTCGACCGGAGCATCGAAGGCCTGGGCATCGAAAGCCTGGGCCGGCACCAGTCCGGCAACGAGGATGGCGGCGATCAGGGCAAGGGGGCGCATGGCAATTCCTTTTCGCTGGAAGGGCCAGTCTAAAGCCTTTCGGGCAAAAGTGGTAACGGTTTCGCGGGCGGGCGGGGCTTGCGGCCCGCGGCGCGGCGGCGGATGGGCGGGCTTGACAGGGATGCTTATGTGTAACAAATAAAGTTACATGAAGAAATCGAGCCGCCTTTCCATCGCCCTCCATGCCCTGGTGCATCTTCATGCCCAGCCCGACAGGCAATTGACCTCGGCGGCCCTGGCCACCTGCCTCATGACCAATGCGGTGGTGGTGCGGCGCATCCTGGGCGAATTGCGCGAGGCCGGGATCGTCAATGCCGCCAAGGGCCCCAATGGCGGCTGGAGCCTCGCTCGTCCGGCCGCCGACATCACCCTCCGGCAGGTCTATCAAGCCATGGGCGAGCGCCTGCTGGTGCGCACGGAAAGCGATCCGGGCGACAGAGATTGCGCCATCGTGCGCTCGGTGGACCGGGTCATGCACGATTTTCTCGACGATGCCGAAGCCCTGCTGGCGGCGCGCCTGGCGCGGGTGCGGCTCAGCGATATCGCCAGGGAGGCCATCGGCGCGGGCTTTCCGCGCCTGAACTGAATTCTCGATCCGCACGGATCCAGACCGGCCCGGCCCCACGCGGCACGCCGGCGGAAAGCGTGCGCCCTTTTTTCAGCAAGGAGTTTTGCCATGTATGACGTCATCATCATCGGCGGCAGCTTTGCCGGGCTTTCCGCGGCGCTGCAACTGGGCCGGGCCCGCCGCAAGGTCGTCGTGCTCGATACGTCGCGCCCGCGCAACCGCTTCGCCGCCCATGCCCATGGCCTGCTGGGCCATGACGGCAGGCCGCCGCACGAAATCCTGGGCGAAGCCATCGCCCAGATGCGGGCCTATCCCAGCGTCCGGTTCATCCAGGCGCGGGCCAGCCTGATCGGGGGGCACAAGGACGCCTTCGCCGTCACCACCCAGGACGGCGAAAGCCTCGCCGCCCGCCGCGTCCTGCTCGCCCATGGCATTGCCGACATCATGCCCGACATCGACGGCTTTGCCCGTTGCTGGGGGCGGTCGGTACTGCATTGCCCCTATTGCCACGGCTTCGAGGTGGCCGACAAACGCTTGGGCCTGCTCTATTTCTCGCCCATGTCCGAACATGTCGCCAGGATGCTGGAGGATTGGAGCGGCGAGCTGACCGTCTTTGCCGACGGCAATGCGATCGCGCCCGAATTCCGCGCCCGGCTGGCGCGCCGCAAGCTGCACCTGGTCGAGCCGAAAGTGACGCGGCTGCTCGAAACCGATGGCCAGCTCGAAGCGGTCGTCACCGAGGATGGCGCGCAAACCGGGCTCGATGCGCTGTTCGCCGGGCCGCGCCAGCAGCCCGCGGCCGATTTCCACCGCCAGCTCGGCCTGGCGATGGACGACATGCCGCTGGGCCCGCTCATCAGGGTGAGCGAGAGCCATGAAACCAGCATGCCGGGGCTTTATGCCGCCGGCGACGTGGCCAGTCCGCGCCAATCGGCGGTGCTGGCCATGGCGGCCGGCAACCTGGCCGGCGTGCATTGCCACCATTCGCTGCTCGATTGAGCGGCGCCGGGCCCGGCCTAGCGCAGCCAGCCGCTGGGCCGGGGATGGAGTTCCATCTGCCCGTCCCGCGTGGCCGCGTCGATGGCGGCAAGCTCCTCGGCGGTGAAGTCGAGATTGTCGAGCACGCCCAGATTGTCCTTGAGCTGGTCGAGATTGCGCACCCCGACCAGGGCCGAGGTCACTTCGGGGCGGCGCAGCACCCAGGCCAGGGCCAGTTGCACCAGCGTCTGGCCGCGCGCCCGGGCGATTTCGCCCAGCCGGTCCACCGCCGCCAGCACCCGCGGCTCGATATGGCTGGCGCGCAGCGAGCCGTTGGGATTGGCGCCGCGCGTGCCCGCCTTGTCGGCGCCGGCGCTGTATTTGCCCGAAAGCACGCCCTGGGAAAGCGGGGAAAAGGCGATGATGCCGATGCCCAGTTCGCCGCAGGCCTCGATGGTGCGGTCATTCTCGATCCAGCGGTTGAGCACCGAATAGCTGGGCTGGTGGATGGTGGTGGCCACCCCCATTTCCGCCAGGATGCGCTGGGCCGCGCGGGTTTCCCGCTCGGGATAGGACGAGACGCCGACATAGAGCGCCTTGCCGCTTTGCACGGCATGGGCCAGCGCGCCCATGGTTTCCTCAAGCGGCGTTTCGGGATCGTAGCGGTGGGAATAGAAGATGTCGACATAATCGAGCCCCATGCGCCTGAGGCTCTGGTCGAGGCTGGCCAGCAGGTATTTGCGGGACCCGAATTCGCCATAGGGGCCGGGCCACATATTATAGCCGGCCTTGGTGGAGACGATCATTTCGTCCCGATAGGGCCGGAAATCGCGCGCCAGCACCTGGCCGAACAATTCTTCCGAGGAGCCGGCCGGCGGCCCGTAATTATTGGCGAGATCGAAATGGGTGATGCCCCGGTCGAAGGCATGGCCCAGGATGTCCATGGCCGAGGGATAGTCGCGCGTGCCGCCGAAATTCTGCCACAGGCCCAGGCTGACCAGCGGCAGCTTGAGCCCGGAGCGCCCCGAGCGGCGATAGGGCATGGTGTCGTAGCGCGCGGGATCGGCCCGATAGGTCATGATCTTCCTCCCGATAGGGTGCGGGGCCGCCCGTGACGCCGGACGCGGCCAATGGTATGAGCGGCGGCAATGACGACGCATCCGCCCCAGATCGAGGCCACCTTGCCCCAGCCCGTTCATCCATACAAGGTGATGGCGCTCTATAAATTCGCGCCCCTCGCCGATGTCGAAAAACTGCGCGCGCCGCTGGCCGGCTTCTGCCGGGCCCAGGGCGTCAAGGGCACGCTGATCCTGGCGCCGGAGGGCATCAACGGCACCGTGGCGGGTACGCCAGAGGCCATCGCGGCGCTGGCCGATTTCCTCTTTGCCAGCGGCCCGTTCGGCACGCGCCTGGCCGGGGCGGAGGTCAAGTATTCCTTTGCCGAACAGGCGCCGTTCCTGCGCATGAAGGTGCGCCTCAAGCCCGAGATCGTCACCCTGCGGGCGCCCGAGGCCGACCCGAGCCGCCTTGTGGGCACCTATGTCGAGCCCGAGGACTGGAACGGGTTGATCGCGCGCAACGACGTGGTGCTGGTCGATACCCGCAATGCCTATGAAGTGGGGCTGGGGACCTTCCGGCGCGCGCTCGATCCGGGAACCCGGACCTTCGTGGATTTCAAGGATTACGTGGCCCGGGCCCTCGATCCGCGCCGGGACAAGAAGGTCGCCATGTTCTGCACCGGCGGCATTCGCTGCGAGAAGGCGTCGAGCTACCTGCTGAGCCAGGGATTTGAGGAAGTGTTCCATCTCAAGGGCGGAATCCTCAAATATCTCGAAGTGGTGCCGGAAAGCGAAAGCCGGTTCCAGGGGGAATGCTTCGTGTTCGACGAACGCGTTTCGGTGGGGCATGGGCTGGTGGAGGGCGACGCCACGCTGTGCCGGGCCTGCCGGCATCCGCTGACCGCCGCCGACCGGGCCGATGCCGGCTATGTCGAAGGCGTAAATTGCCCATATTGCGCCGAAGACGAGGCCAGGCGCGGCGCGGCCGAAGAGCGGGCCAGGCAGATCGCGCTTGCGGCCGGGCGCGGCGCCGCGCATCTGGGCGATGCCGCCCAGGACATGGCGGCCCGCAACAAGGCGGCCAAGCAGGCCCGCCGCCAGGCCGACCGCGAGCGCGCCAGGAACGGCTAGACCACCAGGCCCGCCTGCCGGGCTGCCGGCATGAAATTGCGGCTGACCGGCAGGCGCGTGCCATTGCTCAATTCGAGCGTCACCTTGCCATTGGCGCGGTGGACCTGCCGCACCGCGTCCAGCGCCACCCAATGAGCCCGGTGAACCTGCAGGCCCGGCACCGCGCCGGTTTCGCGGATGGCGTCGGAGAGGCGCATCAGCACCAGGGCGTGGCCCCGGTCGGTGACGATATCGACATAATGGTCGGACACCGACAGATGGAGCAAGCCGCCGCGCTGCGGATGGGGCATCCGGTCGAGCACGGGCGGGGGCGCCGGCGGCGATGACGGCGTCTCGCCGGGCCCCGCCGCCGTTCGTTTCATGACGACGGTCATGACCACGATGGCGCCGGCGACGACCAGGCAATAGAACCAGATGCGCTGCGGCGGCGGGGGCGCCCCGCCCGAGGTGACCAGGACGACGCCATAGGTCGCGAGCCAGGCCGGGATGCTGGCCGCCAGCGTGGCCACGACAATGCGCTGGGGCAGCGCCGCCATGCGGCCGGCCAGCAGGTCGAGCGTCACGCGGGCGACGGCGCGGCTGCCGACATAGCTCGGCACGACGATCGCCAGCCAGTAGAGCAGCCGGCCCGGCAGGTCGAACTGGCTCATGGTTTCAAAGGGTCCCGACACGCCCAGGACCAGGCTGGCGACGGCCATGCCGGTCAGGGCGCGCGGCGAGGCGAGGCAGGCCTGCATCTCACGCAGCGCAGAATGCAGGGGCGATCCGTTCACGTAGCCAGCCGTCCTTTGGCGCATCTTCGTTTGAGCCGGCGCGAGCATAGCGGCACATCGGCATCCGGCAAGCCCGCCCCGACCGGCGGCCACAACAAAGGATGCTTTTCATGACCGACCTCTTCACCACACTCAGCCAGATCATCGTTCATACGCCCTATTGGGTCTGGCTCGTCCTGCTGTTCCTGGTCTGGCGCGGCCTGGGCAACACCGTCTCGCGCGAAATCGGGCTGGCCCGGCTGCTGCTGATGCCGCTGGCGCTGATGTTCCTGTCGGCATGGTCGATGCTCAGCGGCGGCATCTCGGCCGCCGGCGCGGCGGGACTGGCGTTCGGCGTGCTGGCCGGCATGGCCACGGGGCTGGTGCTGGAACGGCGCAACCCGGCGACCAATCTGGGTAATGGCCGCATCCGCGTGCCGGGCGAATGGACCACGCTCATGGTCATCCTGGTGGTGTTCCTCACCCATTATGTCCGCAGCGTGGCCGGCATCCTGGCGCCGGACCTGGCGGCCAGCGCCCCCTTCCTCATGGTGACGAGCGCCCTTTCCGCCTTCAACACGATGCTGCTGCTGACCCGGACCGCATTGCGCCTGCGGGCCATGCAGGCCCCGATAATGTCGCTGGCGTAAAAGGGTTTTTCCATTGCAATTGCCGATGCCAGGAGGGAAATTCTCCTATGGATCGCCCCCTGGCATAAGTTAAACCAATGGACCTCGACCAGCTTCGCACCTTCGACCGCATCGTGCGGGAGCAGAGCTTCACCAAGGCGGCGGCCTATCTCAACATCACCCAGGCCACCGCTTCGATGCGCATAAGGGCGCTGGAACAGCTCCTGGGGGCGCAATTGTTCGTGCGCGGCCGGGTGGTGACGCTGACCGACCAGGGCATGACCTTCCTGCCCTTTGCCCGCCGCATCATCGGCACGGCGCAGGAAGGGCGCGAGGCCCTGCGCCGGGTGGAGCGCGGGCGCATCTCCATCGCCTCGCTGCGCACGCTGGTGTCCCCGCTCATCACCGAAAGCCTGCTGCGCTTCCAGGAGAAATATCCGGCCGTGGACGTGGTGGTGCGCGAAGGGCGGCAGGCGCAGATCGCCGCCATGCTGCACGAACGGGAAGCGGAAATGGGCATATTGTGTTGGCCCAATATCGACCCGCTGGTGGTCGATCTCATTCCGCTGGTGGTGATGCGCGAGCGGGTGCCGCTGGTCGTCTCGCCCGAAGTGGCGGCGAAACTGCCCGCCCAGCCGAACATCGAAGAGGTACTGGCCCTGGTGCCGCGCGTCATTTCCCTGCGCTGGTGGCAGGCCGATCCGGAAATTGCGGCGGCGCTGGTGCGGCTGGCCCGGACCAGCGTGGAATTGCCCACCGGGCCGGCGCGGCGGCTGGCGCTCAAGGGCGAGGGGCTGGGTTTTTTCGTCAATTCGGCCATTGCCGAGGACGTGCGGGCCGGGCGCCTGGTGGAAATCGCGCCGGTCGATTTCGAGCCGCTGTACCGCGACACCGCCATGGTGGTGCGCTCGAAGGCGGCGCTGGAGCGGCCCATGCTGGTCGATTTCATCGCCGAGATCGCGCGCGAATGCGCGCATCTGGGCGAAATCCTCGACAATCGCCTCGCCCAATCCATGCCGGCCGCCTGAGCTTTCCCGGACAGGAGATGGACGGCGGTTCGCTTGCCTCAGGCGCTGCCGATCAGGATGCCGGCGGCAAAGACCAGCGCCCCGCCCAGAACCACCTGCAGCACGGCGCGCCAGAACGGGGTCTGCATATAGCGGCGCTGGATGAAGGCGATGGCCCAGAGTTCGACCAGCACCACGAAAGCGGCAATTGTGGTGGCGATGGTGAAATCGGCGATGAGATAGGGCAGGGCATGCCCCAGCCCCCCAAGGGCCGTCATGAGCCCGGCGGCGAAACCGCGCTTGACGGGCGAGCCGCGCCCGGTCAGCCGGCCATCGTCGGAGGCCGCCTCGGTAAAGCCCATGGAAATGCCCGCGCCCACGGCGGCGGCCAGGCCCACCAGGAAGGTCTGCCAGGTATCGCCGGTGGCGAAAGCGGCGGCAAAGACCGGCGCCAGGGTCGAAACCGAGCCGTCCATCAGCCCGGCCAGGCCCGGCTGCACATAGGTGAGCACGAATTGGCGATGCGCCTCGCGCGTTTCGCTCGCGTGCCCTTCGGGGCCCAGGATCTCGGCGTCGAGCTGGTCGGCGCGCCTGGCATGCTGGCGCTCCTGGGCGGCCAGGTCCCCCAGGAGCTTGCGGATTTCCGCGTCGCCCGCCTGCTCGGCGGCGGCGAGGTAGAAGCGATAGGCGCTTTCCTCCATCTCCCAGACTTCCTGGCGCGCCTGGTCCAGCGTCAGGTTTTTCAGCAGCCAGATGGGCTTGCGGCGCAGAAAGCCGCGCACATGCTCGCGCCGGATCGGCACCAGCCGCGTGCCGAAACGCGCCACATAAAGGTCGAGCAGGCGCCGGCGATGCTCGTCCTCCTCGGCCGACATGGCCTCAAACAGCGCCGCGCTGCCCGGATAGGTGTCGGCCAGCCGCACCGCCAGTTCGGAATAGATGCGCCCGTCCTCTTCCTCGGCGGTCACGGCAAGGGCGAGGATTTCACGCTCGGAAAGGCTGGAAAAGGCACGGCGGGAATCGGGCCAGAGCAGGGCCATGTTCGGCTCCAATTTAGAATGGTTCCAAACAATGATTAGAACGGTTCTAAACTTTACGCAAGCGGCGGCTGCGACACCATGTGCCGGGGACCACGCTTGAGCGCGCAAGCGCGCCGCGCTAGACATCGAGGGCACCCGGAGGGCGCAATGAGCATGCAGGCACGACGCATGATGAAGGAGACCGGAACCGCCCTGGCGGTGCTGGCCATCTATGTGCTGACGCTGCTGCTGCCGCTGCACCAGGCGGCCGGGCTGCAACGCGACCTCAACGCCCTGGGCTATTCCACCATCGCCACCTGGTCGGTCTGCGGGCCGCTCGAGAGCCACGGGCATGATGGCCGCGACGACGCCGTTCCGTTCAAATGCCCGGCCCTGGGCGTCGCCAAGCACCAGCTCGCCCTGACCCTGCCGCCGGCGCCGGCCCTGCACATGCCGCTCGCAACCGGCCCGGTCGTCCTGATGGCGCCGGCCACGCTCATCCCGCCCCGCCGGCCCGACCATGTGGGCCAGTCGCGGGCGCCTCCAGCCCAGGCCTAGCCCCCTTCACCGCCTTGCCCGATCGGCCATGTCCCGCTCCCTTGGGAGGAGGGTACCGGTCCGGCTGGATTGTGAAGCGCCCTGAATTGTCGCGGAGGCCGCCTCGAGCGTTCCGCCAATCCCTGCCAGGCTTTTTCTGCTGGAGATCGTGATGATCCACCCTGTCGCCCGCGCGGCCCTTGCCGCCGCCACCTTCGTCGCCCTTGCCCTGCCCGCCTTCGCCCATGTCACCCTGGAAACCAGGCAGGCGGAAATCGGCGCGTCCTACAAGGCCGTGCTGCGCATTCCCCATGGCTGCGGCACCCAGGCCACCCAGACCGTGCGGGTGCAAATCCCCGAAGGCTTCTTCAACGCCAAGCCCATGCCCAAGCCCGGCTGGACGCTGCAAACGCTCACCGGGCCCTACCAGCACAGCTATATGAACCATGGCAGCGCCGTGACCGAAGGCGTGACGGAAATCGTCTGGTCGGGCGGCAACCTGCCCAATGAATATTACGACGAATTCGTCTTTACCGGCACCTTTGCCGATAATCTCGAGCCCGGCCCCTTCTACTTCCCCACGCTCCAGGAATGCGCCGACGGCGAAGAGGCCTGGATCGATACGAGTGGGCAGGACGGCGCGGACATGCCCGCCCCGAGCCTCGTCCTGGCCCCGGCCAGTAGCGGCCACGGCCATTAGGACCGGCCGGCGCGCGGCCTGCGCCGCGCGCCGATCCCCGCACGGATGAAAGAGTCCAAGCCATGACCGCGCTGTCCCGCCTGCCATGCCGGCTTCTTGTCGCCCTGGTCCTGACGCTGCTCGCGGCGCCGGCGGCCTTCGCCCATGCCCAGCTTCTGCGCACCGATCCGCTCGATGGGGCGGTGCTGGCCGCGGCGCCGGCCCGGGTGAGCCTGGAGTTCAACGAGCCCATATCGCCCCTCGCCCTTACCCTGGTCGGACCCGATGGCGGCCAAAGCACCCTCGAAGCCGAAACGGGCGAGGGAAGCGGCCTCGTCATTCCCCTGCCCGCCGGGCTGGGCGAGGGCAGCCAGGTGCTCAATTGGCGCGTCGTCTCGCTCGATGGCCATCCCATTGCCGGGGCCCTGGTCTTTTCCATCGGCGCGGCCAGCCGCGAAGCCAGGCCGCTGCCGCTCTCGGACGGCGCGGTTTCCTTCGGGCTCTGGGCGACCAGGGTGCTGTTTTACGGTGCGCTGTTCTTCGGCGTCGGCGGGGCTGTCTTCGGGCTTTTCGCGCCGCTGCCCGAGCCGGCCCGGCGCCTGGCGCGGGGCCTTGCCGGGCTGGGGCTGCTGGCCGCGCCGCTCAGCCTGGGATTCCAGGGGCTCGACGCGCTGGGACAACCCCTGGCCGCTATCGGCGATCCGGCCATCTGGGCCGGCGGCTGGCGCACCAGCTACGGCCTTACCGCCCTCGCGGGCGGGCTGGCCTTTCTCGCCGGTTTCGCCGCGCTGGCCACGACGCGCCGGAGCCGGATCGGCACCGGCCTCGGGCTGCTGGCCTTCGGGCTGGCGGCGCTGGCCCCGGCGCTGAGCGGCCATGCCAGCGCCGCCGAACCGCAGGCGCTTACCCGGCCATCGGTGGCCCTGCACATGGCCGCGCTGCTGTTCTGGATCGGGGCCCTGCCGCCCCTCGGCTTCAGTCTGCGCACCGCCGGTGGCGATGTGGCGCTGCGGCGCTTCTCGCGCTTCATTCCGCTGTCCATCCTGGCTTTGCTGGCCTCCGGCATCGGCCTGGCCGTGGTGCAGCTCGGCCCGCCCGGCACGGCCTGGTTGACCCCTTATGGCTTCATCCTTGCGGGCAAGCTGGCGCTGGTCGGCCTGCTCTTCTGCCTCGCGCTCTGGAACCGCATCGGGCTCACCCGGCCGGCTTTGGCGGGCGCGGCGCCGGCCCGGCGGCGCCTGCGGCTCTCCATCCGCGCCGAAATCGGCCTCGTGCTGCTCGTTCTCGGCCTCGTGGCCGGCTGGCGCTTCACCCCGCCGCCGCGCGCCCTTGCCGCGATCGAGGCGCAGGCGGCCGAGCCGCTCTACCTTCACGCGATGAACGAGACGGTCATGGCCATGGCCAGCCTGACGCCCGGCCATGCCGGCCCGGTGGCCGTGGTCCTCGATGTGGCCGACATGGCGGGCGAAGCGGTCCTCCCCCAGGCCGTGACGCTGACCTTTTCGGCGCCGGACCTGGGGATCGCCGCGATCAGGCGGGAAGCCCGGGCCGGGGAGGACGGCGCCTGGCACCTCGACGATCTCGTCCTGCCCCTGGCCGGCCCCTGGCGGCTTTCCCTCGATATCCGCCTCGACCGCTTCACCCTGACGCGGCTCGAAACCGCGTTCGACCTGCCCTGAGCTGAAAAAGACAAGGAGATACGACCATGATTCCAAGCAAGATGCTGTTCGCCCTGGCCCTGGCCCTGGCGCCGCTTCCCGCCCTTCCCGCCTGGGCGCAGGCGCCGCAGGCCGGGCAGGCGCCGCAGGCCGGGCAGGCGGCCCCGGCCCCGGTAACGATTGGCGATATCGTCATTTCCGGCGCCTTTACCCGCGCCACCCTGCCCCATGCGCCGGTGGGCGGGGGCTTTTTCACCCTCACCAACAAGGGCAGCGTCGATGACGTGCTCGTCTCGGCCCAGGCCGATTTCGCCGGCGCCACGCAAATCCACCAGATGCAGATGCAGGGCGACGTGATGAAGATGAGCCCGCTCGCCGACGGGCTGGTCATCCCCGCCGGCCAGTCGGTGACGCTGGCCCCGGGCGGCTATCACCTGATGTTCATGGGCCTCAAGACGCCGCTGGTGGAGGGCGAAACGGTGCCGGTAACGCTGAATTTCGCGCGTGCCGGCAGCATCCGCGTCACCCTCGCCGTGGCCGGCACGGCCGCCGACGCCCCAGCCGAGGCGATGCGGCACGAGGAACATTGAGCCATGAAGACGCTGCGCATCGTTCTCTGGACGCTGGTGGCAATGGCCGCCATCGCCGCCACCGGGCTCTATGCCTTCACCGCCACGCGGCCCGGCCAGCCCGCCGGGCTGGGCCAGGGCGATTACCGCCTGGTCAGCGCCGAAGGCGCGCCCTTTACCCATGCCGATTTCATCGGCCATCCCACCGCGCTCTTTTTCGGCTTCACCCATTGCCCGGACGTATGCCCGACCACATTGGCGGAAATGGCCAATTGGTTCGAGCAATTGGGCCCCGAGGCGAAGGATTTGCGCGGCGTCTTCATCAGCGTCGATCCCGAACGCGACACGCCCGATATCATCGGCGATTACGTGGCCTGGACCGGCCATGTCACCGGCGTCACCGGTCCGCGCGCCGAAATCGACAAGGCGCTCGACGCCTGGGGCGTGGTCGCCGAAAAGGTGCCGCTCGAGGATGGCGACTATACCATGAACCACACCGCCTCGGTCTTCCTGCTCAATCGCCAGGCAGGCTTCGAGGGCACGATCGCCTATCGCGAGGATACCAGGACGGCGCTGGCCAAGCTCCGCAAGCTGGTCAAGGGCTAGGGCCGCGCCAGCCGGGGATCGCCCGCGAAGGCGCTGCGGGGAAATTCGAGGCTTTGGCGCGGATAGTCGCACAGGGCCTGTACCCCGCCCGCGCCGATGCGGATTTTCCAGGTCTGGCGCGCCAGCGGGGCCTTGCTGGCAAAGACCGGGCAGGCGAGCACCGCCAGATTGGCGCCGCCCCGCGGGTCGCGCACCGAGCGATAGCGGATGAGATCGAGCCCCTCGGCCCGCGCCGCGTCGGCCAGCGCCTGGCAGGCGCCATAATCGCGCGGGTCGGTCCAGCGGTCCGCCTCGGCATCGAGCGGCGGGCGCGTGAGGTCGAGGGCCTTGCCGGTGCGCAGGGCGGCGGCGAAGGCGGTATAATCGGCGGCATTGGCCGGCAGCGTCGTCGCCGGGGATTCGGCGAAGAACAGCAGGCGATAGAACGCCATTTCGGCCAGGGCCGTTTCCACCGCTTCGGACGCATAGAAGACGCCCGGCGTCCGTCCGGCGCGGCGGAACCGCGAGCCATGGGGATAGGGCCCATAGCGGAACGGGGTGGCCAGCAGGTAATCGAGCCCGGCGCATTGGGGCGGCAAGGGGGGCTTGCTGCGGTCCAGCACCGCCTCGAGCAGGGCCTGCTCGTTGAGGCTGTCCACCAGTTTCAGCGTCGAGACATGGTGCTGCGCCTCGACCACGCGCCAGCCTTCGCCCCGATAGGGGCGGCGGCTAGACCAGAGCGCGGCGGGCATCGAGATAGGCCAGGACATCCATGAGGCCTTCTATGCTGGCAATGCGCTCGATGGGCCGGCCGCCAAGGGCCTGGTTGTCATTGGCCATCCATTGCCGGATCACCGCGCCATCGCCCCCGGCAATGGCGTCGAGCGCGCGGAAGACGCGGATCAGCAGCACCGCCAGTTCATAGGGCTTGCTGGCGGGGTCGAGCCGATAGGTCCCCGCCTTCATGCGCGACACGGTCGGCTCGCTCGCCCCGATCACCCCCGCCAGCCGCCGCGCGCTCAAGCCCAGCAGCGCGGCCGCCCGCAACAGGGCCTTGGTCACCACGGCCCCGCGCTCCTCGGCAATCTGCATCTCGGCGGCAATCATCGTTTCCTCTGGAATTTTTCTTTCCGGAAATTTCTTAGGAAAGATAGTCGTTTCGGCCCGGCCATGCAAGTCCTGGCGCCGGCGCGGCCTCCCCCGCTCATGCAACAGCTAGGGAAATCATGATGGACGATCCCGTTCCAGCGCGGCGAGACGCGTGGCAAGGGCCTGCACCGCCGAAACCAGCGGCGCGATGAAATTGTCGTAGCGCAGGGCCTGCCGGCTCGTTGGATCGGCGGGATCGGCCAGGACATGGCCGGCGAAATCGGGGCGGCCGTGGCGACCAGCGGCGCCGGCCACGTCCTGGGCCACGAAGCCGTAAAACGTCCCGTCTTCGGGCCGGTCGCGCCAGTTAAAGCGCATGGGCGCGAGAGCGAGGATGAAATCGAGCCCCAGATCGCTGGGGGCGAGCCCGGCCTTGTCGCGCCGGTCCGAGGTCTGGATGGTGCCGGTGGCCGACCAGATCGCCGCCCAGCGCGCGCCGCTGCCGCCCAGCGTTTGCATATTGTCGAGGGCCGGGTGCAGCGCCCCGGCGAAGCGGGCATCGCCGCTGGTCGCGTCCAGCACCATCGCCTCGATCCAGGTCGAGCCGTCCGGGCTGACCTTGATGCGCCAATCGCCATCGCCCATCAGCCCCATTTCGGCGCGCCCCGACCAATCCGACTGGAACAGCAGGCTGGCCGTATCGGCGTCGCTGGCCTTGTTGACCTTGAGGCGGTGGTCCGCGCCTTCATGGGTAAGGAGCGTGGCCGGCGCGGAGACGGCCAGCCGGTTGGTGGCGTCGGCCGAACTGTTGACGCCGAACCAATCCAGGCCCGCGCCGATGGCGGCCACCCCGATCCATGCCGTGCCCGAATACAGCCGGAGCGTGCCGCTGGCCCGGTCGAAGACCTGCCAGCCCGCGGCGGGATCGAAGAAGCGCCAGGCGCCGGATTGGAAGACGGCGATTTCGTCGCCATGCCCGGCCCAGGCGCCGCCGGCGCCGGCGGGTACGATATAGGCTTCGCCCGCCAGCGGGCCGGCGGGCGGCGCGGTGCGGTCCATCGCCTCCACCAAGGGCTGCACCAGCGCGTCGAGCCTTTCGAGCGCTTCGTTATGGGTGATGTGCTTGAGGGCCTGGCCCGGGACGATGAAGGGCAGGCCGAGGCGGGGGGTGTCGTCCATGCTGGAAGCTCCGAAAACGTTCGGCCGCCAGTGTGGAACCGCCCCCCGCGCGCGGGGAAAAGCGGGGCAAGGCCCTAATTGACCGCGTCGCGCCGGCGATATTCCGACGCCAGGTAAAGGACGATCGCCGCGAAGAGCGCCCCGATCCCCACCTGCAGCCAGTCGAATGTGTTCAGCATGTCGGAGAGGAAGGTGATGGCGTCGAACTGCACCGCCCCGTCCCACACCGCCTCGATATAATCGAAGGAGACGGGAAATCGGGAGCGATAGTCGAGAAAGGCCCAGGTGGCGGTGGCGAAGGGATGCCGGCCGCCCAGCGTCACCCATTCGAGCACCGACAGGATGGAGGGCAGGAGCAGCGCCAGCGGAATGGCCCAGCGGCCCACGGCCGTCGCCATGGCGCCCACCAGCGCCATATAGGGCAGATACCAGAGCAGGGCGCAGGCCATGACGACCAGATAGACCAGCGCCATCTGCAGGAAGATCGCGGCGATGCTGCCCAGCAGCGACACGCTGCCCAGCCCCGCCATCATGGTGGTGACATAGGCCACGCCGAACATGAGCAGGATGGACAGGAGCGCCACGGCAAAGATCGAGCCGGGCAGGATGGTCAGCGCCGCCGCCATCTTGCTGGCCAGGATCCGCAGATCGGAAACCGGCATGGATTTCCAGAACAGCATGGCATTGTTGCGCTTGTCGGCGGCAAAGCCGTCGGCGCAATAGAAGAACAGCACGAAGCCCAGATAGACCATCCAGCCGGTGGCGAGCGCGGCGAATCCGGCCACGAAGACCCAGGTGGGCACCACGGTCACCAATTGCCCGGAAAAGCGCGAATCGATGCGGTGGACGCTGAAGGCCAGCAGGGTCAGCACGAAGACCACGCCCACCAGGATCAGCGGGGCGATGAGGAAGGCGCCGCGATGCTCGATATATTCGCGGTGGACCAGGGCGGAAAAAGCCTTCATCGCGCCGTCTCCGGATTGGCGGTGGAGCGCTGCATCAGCGCCACGAACAGGTCCGACAGGGTCGGGGTGGAGAGCTTGCCCAGGGGCGCGAGCCGCTCGCGCGCCACCCCGTCGAAGATCATCACCGTCTGGCCGAACCGGGTTTCCTCGTAAACCGGTCCCAGCGCCCGTGCCTGGGCCTGCGCGGCGGGATCGTCGACGATAAGCTGGGTGAATTTCTCGCTCACCGTTTCCATCTGCATGTGCAGGATCAGCGCGCCGTCGCGGATGAACATGATGTCGGACAGCATGAACTCGATCTCGTCCACCTGGTGGGTGGTGATGATGAGGGTGCGCTCCTCGGTCATGTAATCTTCGAGCAGGCGCCGGTAGAAGCGCTTGCGATAGGTGATGTCGAGCCCCAATGTCGGCTCGTCCAGCACCAGCAGCTTGGCGTCGATGGCCATCACCACCGCCAGGTGCAATTGCGCCATCATGCCTTTCGAGAGGGCGCGGATTTTCATTTCGGGGCGGATATCGGTGCCCTCGAGGAATTGCCGCGCCTTGTCCTGGCTGAAATTGGGATGGATATTGGTGAGCAGCGCGAACAGCTCGCGCACCCGCAGGAAGCGCGGCAGGCTGGCGACGTCGGAAATGAAGGCGACGTTTTCCATGAGCTGGGCGCGCCGCGCGAACGGATCCTCGCCCAGGACGCGGATCGTGCCCTCATAGCTGGTCAGGCCCAGCATGGCATTGAGCGTGGTGGTCTTGCCCGCGCCATTATGGCCCACCAGGCCATAGATGCGGCCGGGCGGAATATCGAAATCCAGCCCATGCAGGATCTGCTTGCGGCCGAAGGCTTTCGTCAGCCCCCGGGCGGAAACGATGGGCTCGGAAACGGCGGATATGTCGGTCATGGCTCATTGCCTTCCGGCTTGGATGCGGTTCGGGTTTGGGTGAGAAGGCTCGTCAGGTCCAGCTCCAGCGCCCGGATCTGCGCGGCGATGCGCGGCCAGTCCTCGGTGAGGAATTTTTCCCGTTCATGCGCCAGGAGCGTGGCGCGCGCCCTTGGGGCGACGAACATTCCCAATCCCCTGCGTTTTTCCACCACGCCGATATCGACCAGCGCCTCGAAGGCCTTGGTAACCGTCAGCGGATTGACCGAGAGATCGGCGGCGATCTGGCGCACCGAGGGCAGGGCTTCCCCTTCCCCGACGCTGCCGCGCAGGATCATCTCGATCAGCCGCTGCCGGATCTGCACGAAGATCGGCTGGCTGGCATGAAAATCGTCCATGTGCCTTGCTCAATTAGTGTGCTATATAACTAACACACTAGATCGGTGTGTCAAGCGGCGATGCGATGCGGGTCTTCGGGAAGGATCATGGAAGGATTATGGGGCGGATCATGGGGAAGGGTCAGCCCACCAGGACCGGGCTGGCGCAGCTCACCCCATAGACGCGCAGGTCGGCTTCGCCGAGCCCCAGGCCGAGCGCGGAAAGCACGCCGTCCAGCGTCAGGTCCAGGGTCGGAGCCAGCGGCATGATGAGGGCGCCGAGGGCCTGGGCGATGAGCGCGGGCGAGGCCAGCCCCAGGCCGAGAACGGCGATGTCGAGGTCGAGATTGCCCAGGAGCGATCCGGCCAGCGAGCTTATCGGGGTTTGGGTGCGCGCGGTCCTGACGCGGCCCGCCGTGATGTCGGCCGAGGAAAAATCGAGCAGGACCGGACCGGTCTGCGCCATTTCGACCAGGCCCGAACCGGTGATCCTGAGCAGCAATGCATCGACCAGCCTGGCCGGGCGCAGCGGCAGTTCCGCGCCGAAATGGGTGAATTCGCCCGGCGCCAGCGCCCCCAGGGCCAACCGGGCGATGCCGGGCCGCACCGCCAGGCGCGCCGTGCCCCGGGGATTTTCGGGGCTGGGGCAGGTGGCGCTTTCCACCCGCGCCACGCTCGGGGCCAGTTCGAGCCAGAGCGGTAGCGACACCCCGGCACCCAGCAGGACCGGCCCGCCCAGCAATTGCGCCACGATCCGCAGGCGCAATTGGCCGGTCCGCACCAGCGTGCCCTCCGGGCCCACGGCGAACCAGCCGCTGCCCTGTGCCGGCTCGCCCAGCGCCAGGTCGAGGCCGAGGCCGGCCAGGCCCGGCACGCCGGCGCCCAGATTGAGCGAAACCTGCCGCGTCCCGTCGGCCAGCGCCGCCGCCGCCGTGAGAATGTCGAGCGCCGATACGGCCAGGTCGGCCGCCGCGCCCTCGCCCAGCTCCAGCCCGCCCAGCGGGCCCAGGTCGAACAGGCGCCCCAGGGGCACGCCATGGCCCGCGCCGCCGGTCGAGAGCGGGGCGAGCGCGCTTCTGGCGCTGCCCGTGGTGAGGCTGGCCAGGGCCGCCGCGATGGCGCCGGCATCCGCGTTCATCTCCAGCAGGCTGTCATAGCTGCCGGCGGTGACATGCATGTCCTGGGCCAGGGCATCGAGAAAGGCCAGGACGTTCACCTGCGCATCGGCCAGGGCCCGGTAATCGAGCACCGAAAGCGCGATCTGGGTGCCCAGGAGCCGGCTCAGCAGCGCATTGGCCAGCCCGCCATTGAGGCTGGCCAGGCGCGAGCCGATGGAGAACGAGACTTGCGGGGTGACGCTGGCCAGTCCCGCCACCCCGATCTCGGGCGCTTCGGCGAAGCTGGCGGCGAAATAGAGCCGGCCGGGCCGATGCAGCGCCACCTTGACCGCATTGGCCGGCTCCGCGCCGGGCGCGAAGCGCCGGGCCGGCGCCAGGGCCGGGTCCGGCACATAGCGCCCGCTCACCACCGAAAGATCTGTGCCTTCGGCATCGAGCAACCCCGCCCGGGCCAGGGCGGCGCGGGCTATGGCCTCGGCCTCGGCCGGCGCCCGCGCCGCCTCGATGGCCGCCAGGTCCACCCCCGCCTGCAACATGCGCCGCTCGTGATAGAGCGCCGCCGCGTCCACCGCCACGGCGGCCACCATGGCCGATACCAGGAAGCCGAACCCGAACAGGATCGCCATATTGCCCCGCTGGTCGCCGATGAAACGCCCGATCATAGCCCGCCCCGCCTGATGCTGGCCCCCGAAACCAGCACGCGCCGGGGCAGGGGGAGCGGCGGATAAAGATTCCAGATCGGCAGCTCCGCCGCGTCATAGGCCAGCAGCACCCGATATTGGTCGGGGTCGCTCGGCGACGCCCCGATCTCGTAGCTGAGCCGGGCGGGATCGATCAGCATGTAATCGCCGGCATGGCGCGAGAGATAGGCGCCCACCAGCCGGTCGCGCTCGGCGTCGCTGAGCCCGGAAATGGCGATGCGCGCCGCGTCGGCCGCCAATTGCTGCAAGGCATGAGCGGCGCCGAAATACAGGCCATAGGCCAGCATGCCGGTGAGCAGCAGCAGGTAAACCGGGGTCAGGATGGCAAATTCGATAGCGGCCGTGCCGCGATCGTCGAGCCGGCGCAGGCGGACCATGGCAAATCTCCGCAACAGCGATGATCGATCCAGTCTGCGCCCGCCGTTCCAGCCGGGGGTGAATGGGCGGAACCGTAAAAATCCCCATTCCGCTTGGGGATTGTCCAGAGGCTGCCGGCTTCCGAAAATCCGGCAAATCCACTACAAGCCCGACAGGTCCTGAGTGGAGAATGCCTTGGCCGCGCGAAATTTCCTTTTTGCCGCCGACGATGCCGACGCGGCGCTGACCCGGTTCATCGCCGCGGCCGCCCGCACCACCGGGTTCATGGACGGCGCGCCGGGCGGCTGGATGCCCGGCTGGCACCAGGTGGGACGCGACAACCGGGCCCTGCTCGAAACGCTCTATGCCCGGCTGGCCGCGTCCTATCCCAAGGCCGGCCAGCCCTTCTATGCCGTGCGGCTATGGACCAATCTCATGTGGCAGCCCGCTTATCTCGCGGTCCTGGCCGTGCATGTGCATGGCGCGCTGCCGGCCCTGGCCGGCCTCTCCCAGGCGGTGCGCGGCGTCGATGTCAGCGGCTACCGGCTCGCACCGGGCCCGCAATGGCGCGACACGGACCCGGCCATGATCGCCCGCGCCGGACGGGACCTGCGCGCCATGGGCGATGCGGTCCTCGCCGAAATCAATAATGTCACCCGGCTCAAGCGCCTGCCGGCCCTGCGGCTCCTGGCCGACCGCATGCTGGGCCTGATGCTGCGCCTCGATACCTATCGGCCCGGCACCGGCCTGGCCGAACAGCGGCAATTCTGCGCCCTCTGGCTCGAAGCCATGGGCCTGGCCGGCCAGGGCGATCTCGAAATCCTCGATCTCCAGGACGGCACCAGGGTGCCGATCATCGCGCGCAAGGGCTGCTGCCTCGACTATCTGGCCTTTCCCGGCACCTATTGCGCGTCCTGCCCCAAGCAGGACGAGACAGTGCGCCTGGAGCGCCAGAGGCAGAACGCCATTGCCGAGCGGCAGGCCGGGTGAGCTATTCAAACGCTTCGTTGGGATAGGCACCCCAGATTTCGGCCTGGTGGACCCAGCCGCCATAACTGGTCCGCTCGCCCGGCTGGCTGGCCGAAACCCGGCACCAATCGCCGGTGCATTGGCTGATCGAGACGCGCACGCCCGGCGCCAGCCGCGCCACCAGCGGCGCCTCCTCGGCGGCGCTGGCATGCATCTCCACTTCGCCATTGGCCAGGAGCGGAATGGCATAGCCGGCCCGCTCGCCCGTCAGCAGGCTCTGGTGGACCCAGCCCTCGTCCCCATCCACGTCGCGGATCTTCCGCCAGGTGTCGAATTCCTGGATGATCTCCACCGGCACGCCCGAAACGGTGAAATTCCAGGCAATGTCGTATTTGGTGCCCGGCCCCACCCGCACATTGATCGGATGCGAGCGCGTGGTGACGAAGCGCGGCAGCTTGAGGCCCGAGGGATTGTCCGCCTCTTCCTGCGCCTGGATGGGCGACACGACGAGGCCCGCCCAGGCCGGCGGCGCCAGCAGGACCAGGCAGAGCGACAGGCGAAGGACGCCCGGTAGGGCGGGCAGGAACAACATGACTTTGCAGACGGATTGGAATTGCCCTATCACTAGACCATGATCCTTAATGGTCGCTGAAGGCCGTCCGGCACGGTTCGACCCGCCCCAAACGCCATAGATGACAGCGCATAAACCCAAGATCCTCGTCACCAGACGCCTGCCCGAGACGATCGAGGCGCGCATGGCGACATTGTTTGAAACCGACGTCAACGAAATGGATGCGGCCCTGACCGAGGCCGATATCCTGGCCGGGCTCGCCGGCAAGGACGTCCTCGTCTCCACCATTACCGACCGCATCGATGCGGGGCTCATCGCCCGCCTGCCCGCCAGCGTGCGGCTCATCGCCCAGTTCGGCAACGGCGTGGACAATATCGACCTTGAAGCGGCCTGGCGCGCCGGCCTGACCGTCACCAATACGCCCAGCGTCCTCACCGAGGATACCGCCGACATGGCCACGGCGCTGATGCTGGCCCTGCCGCGGCGGCTGGTCGAGGGCACGCAGATGCTGCTGCGCGACCGGGCCTGGGCCGGCTGGTCGCCCACCTCCATGCTCGGCCACCGCCTGCGCGGCAAGACCCTGGGCATTGTCGGCATGGGCCGCATCGGTTCGGCCGTGGCTCAGCGGGCGCGGGCCTTCGGCCTGGCCATCCATTATTTCTCCCGCCATCGCCGCCCGCCCGGCGTCGAGGCGCCGCTGGAGGCCACCTATTGGTCCGATCTCGATGCCATGCTCGAAGCCCTGGACATCGTTTCGCTGCACACGCCGCTGACCCGCCAAACCAATGGCATCCTGTCGGCCGAGCGCCTTTCGCGCCTGCGCCGGAGCGCCTATGTGGTCAATGTCAGCCGGCCCGAACTGCTCGACGAGGGGGCGCTGATCGCGGGCATCGAGGCGGGGCGCCTGGCCGGCGCGGCGCTCGACGTGTTCGAGAACCGCCCGGGCATCAATCCCCGCCTGCTGGCCCTGGCCGAGGCCAACAAGGTCATCCTCACCGCCCACATGGCTTCGGCCACGCTCGAAGCGCGCATCGAAATGGGCGAGGCGGTCATCGTCAATATCCGCGCCTTCATGGATGGCCACCAGCCGCCCCATCGGCTGCTGCCCGAAAATCCGCCGCCCCGCGCGGTTCGTGCCTGACTGTTGCAGCTTTTCCCCATTGCCCGGCCCATCGCGGCCCGGAGTCCCGCCGGCCCTTGCGCCCGAACCGCTTCCTTTCTAATCGTCGGCCGTTCGGCTGGCGCAGGGGGCGCGGCGGCCGGCAGCGGCGACCTCCGGCTTGGCCAGCCGACCGATCGGGCTGAGGAGTGCCCCGTGCAGCAATTCAGGTGCCTGTTGACCGCCCTTTGCGCCAGCCTCGCGCTGGCCGCCACGCCGCTCTGGGCCGCCGAGGCCGATAACGGCCCCGCGCTGTCGCGCCAGGGCGACCTGCTGGCGCTCGACGCGCTCGACCAGCGCCTGGCCCTGCCCATGCCCGACTGGCTCGCCGGCAATGTCGATATCGAGGCGCTGCGCGTGGCGCCCGAAACGGTCTACCAGGCCGGCGAGAAGGAAGTCACGCTCCTGCTCTATCCCCGCGCCGAGAGCGAAGCTTTCTGGACCACGCGCGTGGGCGCCCGCATTTCGGTGGCCGACGATCCCAATCTCAAGGCCTATCGCGACGTGCTCATCATCGGCTATGCGCAGATCTGCCGGCCGGAGCTGACCGCCTTCTTCCAGCTTTCCCAGGACCGGGGCGAGGACCTTGCCCCGCTCGGCTTTGCCTGCGGCGGCTATATCGACCGGCTGAACGGCTATGAGGGCAAGGGCGAAGTCATGGTCATGCGCTTCGTCAAGACCGCGCGCGGCGTCGGCGTCGTCTATCAGGAATGGCTCGGCGCCGGTTTCGATCCGGCCGATCCCGCCGGCTGGCCGGTCGATCCCGCCCTGGTCGAGCGGCGCGTCACCCAGTTCGACACCGAGATCACCCTGGCGCTCCTGGATTGACGGCGGACCCGAGAGGGCCTAAGCCGCTCGCCCATGAAAAAGGATAACCGACCCACCGGGCCCAGCCAGCGCATGCTGCGCGTGGGCGAATTGGTGCGCCACGCGCTGGCGGCCCTGTTCGCGCGCGGCGAGGTGGAGGACGAGGCCCTGCGCGGCGCGGTCGTCACCGTGCCCGAAGTGCGCATGACCCCCGACCTCAAGCAGGCCAATGCCTATGTCATGCCGCTGGGCGGCGCCCATGCCGAGGAAATCGTGGCTGCGCTCAACCGCCACCGCAAGTTCATCCGTGGCCGCGTCGCACCGCAGATCGACCTCAAATTCGCCCCCGAAATCCGCTTCTTCGTCGATGATACCTTTGCCGAAGCCAGCCGCATCGACGCGCTGCTGCGCTCCGAAAGGGTGCGCCGCGATCTCGAAAACGACGACGGCGACGAGGACGAATAAGCGTGAGCCAGGCCCGATCGAAAAAGCGCGCCCTCTCCGGCTGGGTCGTGCTCGACAAGCCCTATGACATGACCTCCACCCAGGCCGTGGGCAAGGTGCGCTGGCTGTTCTCCGCCGCCAAGGCCGGCCATGCCGGCACGCTCGACCCCCTGGCCACCGGCATCCTGCCCATCGCCCTGGGCGAGGCCACCAAGGCGGTGCCCCAGGTGCAGGACGGCACCAAGGTCTATCGCTTCGCCATTGCCTGGGGCCGGGCCACCAGCACCGACGATGCCGAAGGCGAAATCGTCGCCACCTCCGACATCCGCCCCGAACGCGGCGCGCTCGAAGCGCTGCTGCCGCGCTTTACCGGCACCATCCTGCAACGCCCGCCCGCCTTTTCCGCCCTCAAGGTCGATGGCGAGCGCGCCTATGACCTGGCCCGCGCCGGCGCGGCGGTGGACCTGGCCGCCCGCCCCATCAGCATCGAGGCGATTGCCCTTCTCGATCATGGCGCCGAGCGGAGCCTGCTGGAGGTCACCTGCGGCAAGGGCACCTATGTGCGCGCCCTGGCGCGCGACATCGCCGAGGCTCTGGGCACGCGTGGCCATGTGGCCAGCCTGCATCGCGCCGCCGTCGGCCCGTTCGACGACGGCGATTGCGTCACCCTGGCGCAACTGGAAGCGGCCGCGGCCGGCCCCGGGCGCGATGGCCTGTTGCAGCCGGTTTCGGCGGGCCTGGCCGAACTGGAGGAAATCCGGCTCGATGCCGGCCAGGCCGGCGCCGTCGCCAATGGCAATCCGGTCCTGCTGACGGGCGCCACCGCCCCCATCGCGCTCGATGAATGCTGGGTCAGCTTCAAGGGCAGGGTGCTGGCCACCGGCGCGGTGGAATTCGGCCAGTTCAAGCCCCGCCGCGTCTTCAATCTCTAAAAAGCCGAAGCGGGGACCGCCAGGCCGCGCCTTGCGCGCGGCGATCCCCTTGCGCCAGGCCTAAAGCCTTTCTTGTTTTGATAGAATCAAAACAAGGGCCATAAGTCTTTGATTTGTCGCGCTTCCGAACCGAATAAGTGGTGCCCACTTATTCTGGAAGCGCTCTAAAGCCCGTCCGTCACCACATGGCTGAAAGCCCCTTCGGGCTCCCGGGTGATGGCGGGATTGTCCGGCGACACCGCCGAGAGCAGCGTGTCGACGGTCTGGCGGTAATCGGCCTCGTCCAGCACCCCGCTCGAGCCCTGCGTGAGCTTGTTGATCTCGCTCACCTGGTAGAGCTGGTCCTCCACGCTCATCGCCCCGGTCATGTCGTTGTCCACCACGATCTGGGCCGCCTCCTCGGGATTGTCCCGGGCATAATCCCAGCCCTTCATCGAGGCGCGCACGAAACGGGTCATCCTCTCGACGAAGGCCGGGTCATCGAGGCTGTCCTCGAGCACATAGAGCCCGTCCTCGAGCATGCCCACGCCCTCGTCGCGATAGTTGAACACCGTCAATTCGTCCGGCGTCAGCCCGGCGCGCAGCACCTGGCCATATTCGTTATAGGTCATGGTCGAGATGCAGGCCGCCTGCTTCTGGATCAGCGGATCGACGTTGAAGGCCTGCTTGAGCACTTCCACGCCCTCCGCGCCGCCCTCGGTCGACAGGCCCAGCTTGGCCATCCAGGCATAGAACGGATATTCATTGCCGAAGAACCACACGCCCAGCGTCTTGCCTTTGAAATCGTCGGTGCTCTCGACCCCCATATCCTTGCGGCAGGTGAGCAGCAGCCCCGATTGCCTGAACGGCTGGGCGATATTGACCAGCGGCACGCCGCGCTCGCGCGCCGCCAGGGCCGCCGCCATCCAGGTGGTGATGACATCGGCTCCGCCGCCCGCGATCACCTGTTCGGGGGCGATGTCGGGCCCGCCGGGCTTGATTTCGACATTGAGCCCTTCTTCCTCGTAAAAGCCCTTGGCCTGGGCCACGTAATAGCCGGCGAACTGTCCCTGGGTCACCCATTTGAGCTGCAGGGTCACATTGTCCTGCCCCATGGCGCCCGGGCCCGCGGCGAGGGCCATGGCCCCGGCCAATGCACCGATCAGAAAAGTCTTCATTCCCTCTGCTCCCTTGCTGAGGCCCCGCCTCATGCACCGCGCACGGACGGATGCCAGAAGGTGACGCGCCGCTCGATCAGCGTGACACCCGCGTAAAACACCGAACCCGCGACAGCCGCCACCGCGATTTCGGCCCAGACCATGTCGACATTCATGCGGCCCACTTCGGTCGAGATCCGGAAGCCCATGCCCACGATGGGCGTTCCGAAGAATTCCGCCACGATTGCGCCGATCAAGGCCAGGGTCGAGTTGATCTTGAGGGCATTGAATATGAAGGGCCCCGCGGCGGGCAGGCGCAGCTTCATAAGGGTCTGCCAGGAACTGGCGGCATAGGTCTGCATCAGGTCGCGCTCGATGGCGCTGGCGGCATTGAGCCCGGCCACGCTGTTCACCAGCATGGGAAAGAAGGTCATGATGACCACGATGGCCGCTTTCGAGGGCCAGCCGAAGCCGAACCACATCACCATGATCGGGGCGACGCCGACGATGGGCAGGGCCGAAACCAGGTTGCTCAACGGCAAGAGGCCTGCCTTGAGGAAGGGCGAGCGGTCGATGAGGATGGCGGCGGCAAAGCCCAGCCCGCACCCCAGGCCATAGCCGATCAGCACCGCCTTGAGGAAGGTCTGCTGGAAATCGGCCCAGAGCGTGCCGGCCGAGGCGAGAATGCGCATCCCGATCATCGAGGGCGGCGGCAGGATCACCTGTGGCACCCCGGCCCCGCGCGTCACCACTTCCCAGATCGCCAGGATCGACAGCCCGAAGACCAGGGGAATGAGCAGGCCCAGCCCCGCCGAATCCACGATGCCCGGCGCCAATACATGGGACAGGCGCTCGATGAACAGCCAGGCAAAGAGCCATGCCGCCACCAGTGCCAGCCAGAAAAAGGCCGGCGCGGGCACGGCGGCGCCGAGCCCGCCCAGCAGCGCCATGCTCCCCAGCAGCGCCAGCGCCCCGTCGGCCCAGAGGCCCAGGGGCAAGGCCAGGCGCAGCAGCGACAAGGTGCCGAGTCCCAGAAAGATCGTGACCGGCACGGCCTGGTCCTGTGATCCAAAAGCCAGCGCGAAGCCCAGCCCGATCAGGCTGACGCCGCCGGCCACCAAAGCGAGGTAATATTGCACCTGGCTCATGCCGGCCGCGCCCCCATCGCCCGGTTGACCAGCTTTTCCACCAGCCCCACCGCCGCCACCAGCAGCGCCGCCAGGATCGAGGCGACCGCCAGGGCCGCCCAGATCTGCGTGGTCTGGCTGTAATAGGACCCCGCGAGCAGTCGCGCCCCCAGCCCCGCCACCGCGCCGGTGGGCAATTCGCCCACGATGGCGCCGACCAGGCTCGCCACCACCCCCACCTTGAGCGAGGCGAAGAGGAAGGGCACCGAACTGGGCCAGCGCAATTTCCAGAAGACCTGCCAGGGCCGGGCATTATAGGTGTGGAGCAGGTCGAGCTGGATCGGCTCGGGGCTGCGCAGGCCCTTGACCATGCCCACCGCCACCGGAAAGAAACTGAGATAGGCCGAGATGATCGCCTTGCTCATCAGCCGGGCCGGATCGGTGGGAATGCCCAGCGTGCCGGTAAAGATATTGAAGCCGATCACCACGATCAGCGGCGCCAGCGCCAGGATGGGAATGGTCTGGCTGGCCACGATCCAGGGCATCAGCGAGCGGTTCATCGCCTCGTTGTGGACGATCAATATTGCCAGCCCGATCCCCAGGAGCGAGCCGAGCCCGAAACCCAGCGCCGTGGCCGAGAACGTCACCCAGGCATGAAAGAGCAGGCTGCGCGGCTTGTTCGGCGCCACCAGCATCGTGGCCTTCCAGACCTCCGCCGCCACCTGGTGCGGCGTCGGCATCACCGGTTTGTCCTGGTTCCAGGTATCGGCGACGAATTGCCCGAACGGCACGTCCTTGAGGCCGGCGCGGCCATAGACATCGCGCTGCCAGGGCGCGTTGAGCCCGATGGCGGCCGCGTACCAGAGCGCGAGACTGGCCAGAAGCACGACGAGGATGGGAAAGGCGCGGCTCATGGACCCTGTCCCCCGCGCTCTGTGCTCCCGCGCTGCGCGGCCATCACACGGCCTCCTCGTCATAGGAATGGCCGGCCCGCAATCCTTCGCGCACGCGGGCGGCGATTTCCAGGAATTGCGGGCTTTCCCGGATGTCGAGCGGCCGGTCGCGCGGCAGCTTGCTCTCGATGATGTCGGCCACCCGCCCCGGGCGGGGCGACATCACCACGATCCTGGTGGAGAGATAGACCGCCTCGGGAATGGAATGGGTGACGAAGCAGATGGTCTTGCCGGTCGTCGCCCAGAGCTTGAGCAATTCGGAATTGAGATGGTCGCGCACGATCTCGTCCAGCGCCCCGAACGGCTCGTCCATCAGCAGCAGGTCGGCATCGAAGGCCAGCGCCCTGGCAATGGAGGCGCGCTGCTGCATGCCGCCCGAAAGCTGCCAGGGAAATTTCTTCTCGAAACCCGAGAGATTGACCAGGTCCAGGGTCCGGGCGATGCGCTCGGCCTGCTCGGCCGCCGGATAGCCCATGATTTCGAGCGGCAGCGCCACGTTCTTTTCGATGCTGCGCCAGGGGTAAAGCGCCGGCGCCTGGAACACATAGCCATAGGCCCGGGCCTTGCGTGCCGCTTCCGGCGTCTGTCCGTTGACGCGCAGCGTGCCCGAACTGGGCTGTTCGAGATCGGCAATGGTGCGCAGGAACGTGGTCTTGCCGCAGCCCGAGGGGCCGATGAAGGAAACGAATTCCCCCTTCTCGATGTCGAGCGTCACATCGCTCAGCGCCAGGACGTCCCCGTCATTGGTCTTGAAGGTGAGGCTCAGATGCTCGGCCGAGACGACGCTCATCGCAGCCTCCCCTTGCGCAAGGGCCGGTCCGCCGGAGCCGGTGGTGGGGATGGAAAAATCCACGGCAAACAGTCCATCACACCCCGCTCGCCGGAATGCCCGCGCGCTCGACCTTGCGGGGTGCCACGATCTCCTTCCATTGGCTCAGCGCCCGGTTGACCGGGTTTTTCGGCGCGCGGCCGACAAAGCGGCCATGGCCGGGTTCGGCCCGCACCTCGTTTTCCACCACCGAGACCTTGCCCCGGCTGAGCACGAAGCGCGGCAGGCCGGTCACCGTGAAGCCCTCGAAGACGTTGTAGTCGATCACCGATTGCTGGTGGCGGGCGCTGATCGTCTTTTGCGCCTTGGGGTCCCAGACGACCAGGTCCGCATCGGATCCCACCAGCACCGCGCCTTTCTTCGGATAGAGATTGAGGATCTTGGCGCTGTTGGTCGAGGTCACCGCCACGAATTCGTTGGGGGTGAGGCGCCCGCTGTTCACCCCGGCGCTCCAGAGCACCGGCAAGCGATCCTCCAGCCCGCCCGTGCCATTGGGAATCTTGGAAAAATCGCCGATCCCGGTGCGCTTCTGCGCCGTGGTGAAGGCGCAATGGTCAGTGGCCACGCAGGAGAGCGAGCCGGCCTGCAACCCGGCCCAGAGCGAATCCTGGTGCGCCTTGTTGCGGAAGGGCGGCGACATCACCCGCCGCGCCGCATGGTCCCAGTCGGGATTGAAATATTCGCTCTCGTCCAGCACCAGGTGCTGGATCAGCGGTTCGCCATAGACCCGCATGCCCTTCTGCCGGGCCCGGCGGATGGCCTCATGCGCCTGCTCGCACGAGGTATGCACCACATAAAGCGGCACCCCGGCCATGTCGGCCAGCATGATGGCGCGGTTGGTCGCCTCGCCCTCCACTTCGGGCGGCCGCGAATAGGCATGGCCCTCCGGGCCGTTATTGCCCTCGGCCAGCAATTTCTGCGTCATCGCCGCGACCACATCGCCGTTTTCCGCATGCACCAGCGGCAGCGCCCCCAGCGCCGCGCAGCGCTGGAACGAGGCGAACATCTCGTCGTCATTGACCATCAGGCTGCCCTTGTAGGCCATGAAATGCTTGAAGCTGGTAATGCCCTTGTCCACCACTTCGGCCATTTCCTCGAACACCTGCTCGCCCCACCAGGTGATGGCCATGTGGAAGGAATAATCGGCCGAGGCCTTGGCGGTCTTGTTGTCCCACATGCCGAGCGCTTCGAGCAGGCTCTGGTCCGGATTGGGCAGGCAGAAATCGACCACCATGGTCGTGCCCCCCGCCAGCCCCGCCCGCGTGCCGCTCTCGAAATCGTCGGCCGAATAGGTGCCCATGAACGGCATTTCCAGATGCGTATGCGGATCGATCCCGCCCGGCATGATGTAGCAGCCGCTGGCATCGAGCGTCTCGTCGCCGGACAGGCTCGGCCCGATCTCGACGATGACATCGCCCTCGATTTTGACATCGGCCTTGTAAGTCAGGTCAGCGGTGACGACGGTGCCGTTCTTGATGACTTTGCTCATTTTTTCTTCCCTATCTCAGGACCACCAACATTGCTCCCGGCGCGATGGGAGGGGTGCATTGGATTTTTGGAGTAGGTGCATTCAGATAAACCGGCACCTCAAACGATATTTTGTTTACGTGTTCGGCGCTGCCTTCCGCCTTTAGGTCGCCAAGCGAGAAAACCTTAATTCCCCCACCAGCCTGGGTGCTGACAGTGACCGCAACCTCAAATTTTACGGTTTGGGGGCTGGTGACTTTTTTGCCGTTTGCCGATCCCGGGGCGATAAACAGAAGCGTTTCCCGTCGTGCCTGTTCGACACCATTCGTTATGTCCGGCAGCGTCTGCTTCGCGTACTCATCGAGCTTCATAGCGCTATGCACCCACGTGCGGCCGCAGCGACACCTAAAGCATCAGGCGCTGCTGGCAGTCTCGGCAATGGTGATGTTATGCGAGCGTCAGGCTTCGACGAGATTGAGGCGTTTCTCGACACGATCGAGCCGCTCGTCGATGCGGTCGACGCGGCGCGAAATGCTGGCATATTGCTGTTCGATGAAACCAAGCCGCTCCTTGGTTTCAAGGTGGTATTGCGTATGCAGAGCGAGAGTCTCCTGCATCCGCTTGAGCGTCTCATAAATAAGTTCGTTCGTGACCGCGTTGGGCATGGCTCAATCCCTCGTCGCCGGAAATATAGGGAATCGGCCATCACTCCGCAATCTCCGCCGTTTCCACCACGGCGTGGAACAGCACGTCGGCGCCGGCGCTGGCCCATTCGCGGGAAATCTCTTCGGCCTCGTTGTGGCTGAGCCCGTCGACGCAGGGGCACATGACCATGGTGCTGGGCGCCACTTTCGCGGCCCAGCAGGCATCGTGCCCGGCCCCGGAGATCAGGTTCATGTGGCTGTAGCCGAGTTTTTCGGCCGCCGCGCGCACCCGGCCCACCAGCACGGGATCGAAGGTGACGGGATCGAAATGCCCCACCGCTTCCACCGCGCATCCGACCCCCAGTTCGGCGCAGATCGCGGCGGCCTCGCTTTCGATATGGGCGCGCATGCGGTCGAGCTTGGCCTGCTCGGGCGAGCGGATATCGACGGTGAACACGACGGTGCCGGGCAGCACATTGCGCGAATTGGGCGAGAATTTCACCTGCCCCACCCCGCCCACGGCGCCGGGCTGCTCGCCCATGGCCACCCTCTGGACCATCTCGAAAATCCGCGCCATGGCCAGGCCGGCATTGACCCGCATCGTCATGGGCGTCGAGCCGGTATGGGCCTCCTTGCCGGTCAGGGTGAATTCGAGCCACCACAGGCCCTGGCAATGGGTGACGACGCCGATCTGCCTGTTTTCCGCTTCGAGGATCGGGCCCTGCTCGATGTGATATTCAAAATAGGCATGCATCCTGCGCGCGCCCACCTCCTCGTCGCCGACCCAGCCGATGCGCTCGAGTTCCTCGCCGAACGATTTGCCCTCCATGTCCCGGCGGCCATAGGCATAATCGAGGCTGTGGACGCCGGCGAAGACGCCCGAGGCCAGCATGGCCGGGGCGAAGCGCGCTCCTTCCTCGTTGGTCCAGTTGGTGACGACGATGGGATGGCGCGTCCGGATGCCCAGGTCGTTGAGCGTGCGCACCACTTCGAGCCCGGACAATACGCCCAGCACTCCGTCATATTTGCCGCCCGTGGGCTGGGTATCGAGATGGCTGCCCACATAGACCGGCAACGCGTCCGGGTCGGTGCCCGGCCGCGTCATGAACATGGTGCCCATCCTGTCGACGCCCATGGTCAGCCCGGCATCCTCGCACCAGCGCTGGAAAAGCGCGCGCCCCTGCCTGTCGGCATCGCTCAGCGTCTGCCGGTTATTGCCGCCGGCCACGCCCGGCCCGATCCGGGCCATCTCCATGATGCTCTCCCATAGCCTGTCGCCATTGATCCGAAGGTTTTCGCCGGGAGAGGTCATGGATTTGCTCCAGGTTTCAGGCAGGTTGAGCCGGCCTCTGGGGAGAGAGAGGCCAAATGGAAGATTCGGGATTTCGCGGATTCCCCACCATGTCCGATCCTATTTCACGCTGGGAAAGCTGAATTCGGCGCCGCCCTTGATGCCGGCGGGCCAGCGGGTGGTGACGGTTTTGAGCCGCGTATAGAAATGCACGCCCTCGGGCCCGTAGATGGCGTGGTCGCCGAACAGGCTCCGCTTCCAGCCGCCGAAGGAATGATAGGCCACCGGCACCGGAATGGGCACGTTGATGCCCACCATGCCCACTTCGATGCTGTCGGCGAAGGCGCGCGCCGCGTCGCCATCGCGGGTGAAGATCGCCGTGCCATTGGCATAATCGTGCCCATGGATCAGCGCCACCGCCTCCTGGAAACTCTCGCGCCGCACCACCGAGAGCACCGGCCCGAAGATTTCGTCGCGATAGATGGCCATGTCCGGCGTCACCCGGTCGAACAGCGTGCCGCCCACATAATAGCCGTTCTCGTAGCCCTGCAGGGTAAAGCCGCGGCCATCGACCACCAGGCGCGCGCCCTCGGCCACGCCCTTGTCGATATAATCGAGGATGCGCTCGCGATGCGCCTTGCTCACCACCGGGCCCATTTCCGCGTCCTTGTCGCTGGCCGGGCCGATCTTGAGCGCCTCGATGCGGGGCTTGAGCCGCGCGATCAGCGCGTCGGCGGTCTTTTCGCCCACCGGCACGGCCACCGAAATGGCCATGCAGCGCTCGCCCGCCGAACCGTAGCCGGCGCCCATCAGCGCGTCGGCTGCCTGGTCGAGATCGGCATCGGGCATGATGACCATGTGGTTCTTGGCCCCGCCCAGGGCCTGCATGCGCTTGCCCGCCGCGCTGCCGCGCTTATAGACATATTCGGCGATCGGGGTGGACCCCACGAAGCTCACCGCCTTGATGTCGGGATGGTCGAGAATGGCGTCCACCATCTCCTTGTCGCCATGGACGATGTTGAACACCCCTTCGGGGAGGCCGGCTTCCATGAACAGGTTCCAGGCCAGCATCGAGGCGGACGGATCGCGCTCGGACGGCTTGAGGATGAAGCTATTGCCGCAGGCGATGGCGCCCGGATACATCCACATCGGCACCATGGCGGGAAAGTTGAACGGGGTGATGCCCGCCACCACGCCCAGCGGCTGGCGGTCCGAATAGCTGTCGATATGGGGCCCGGCATTGCGGCTGAATTCGCCCTTGAGCAGGTGCGGAATGCCGCAGGCGAAATCCACGCAATCGATGCCCCGCGCCACCTCGCCCAGCGCGTCGGCATGCACCTTGCCGTGCTCGCGCGAGATTTCGCGGGCCATGTCGTCGGCATATTGGTCGAGCAGCGCCTTGAACCTGAACAGCACCCGCGCCCGTTTCATCGGCGGCGTCTGCCCCCAGGCCACCTGCGCGGCCTTGGCATCGGCCACCGCCGCATCGAGTTCCTGCACGCTGGAAAGCGGCAATTCGGCGCTCTGTTCGCCGGTCGCGGGGTTGAACACCGGCACCACCCGGCTGGAGGCGGAAACATAGCGCTTGCCCCCCACGGCATTTTCGATCCGTTGCATCATGGGATACTCCTCAGTGCCCCGCGCACCGCCTCGATCAATTCCCCGATCTGGCTTTCCGAGATGATGAGCGGGGGCGAGAGCGCGATGATGTCGCCGGTGGTGCGGATGAGATAGCCGTCCTCGAAACATTTGAGGAAGGCCGAGAAGGCCCGCTTGGTCGGTTGCCCGGCCATCGGCTCGAGTTCGATGGCGCCCACCAGGCCGATATTGCGGATATCGATCACATGCGGCTCGCCGCGGAGCGAATGCAGCGCCGCCTCCCAGGGTCCGGCAAGCGCCGCGCCGCGCGTCAACAGGCCCTCTTCCTTATAGGTTTCCAGCGTCGCCAGCCCCGCCGCCGAGGCGATCGGATTGCCCGAATAGGTATAGCCGTGGAAGAATTCGATCAGGTGTTCCGGGCCGGTCATGAAGGCGTCGTGGATTTCGGCCGAAACCAGCACCGCCCCCATGGGCACGACGCCATTGGTGAGGCCCTTGGCGGTGACCATGATGTCGGGCACCACCCCGAAATAATCGGCGGCGAAAGGCGTGCCCAGCCGCCCATAGCCGGTGATGACCTCGTCGAAGATCAGCAGAATGCCGTGCTTTCGGGTGATCTCGCGCAGCTTTTGCAGATAGCCCTGCGGGGGAATGAGCACGCCGGTCGAGCCGGCCACCGGCTCGACGATCACCGCCGCGATGGTGGAGGCATCGTGCAGCGTCACCAGCCGCTCCAGCTCGTCCGCCAGTTCCGCCCCATGCGGGGGCAGGCCATGCGAAAAGGCATTGCGCCCCAGATCATGGGTATGGGGCAGGTGATCGACGCCGGTGAGCAGGGTGCCGAACATCTTGCGGTTGGAGACGATGCCGCCCACCGAAATGCCGCCGAAATTGACCCCGTGATAGCCGCGCTCGCGCCCGATCAGCCGGAAACGGCTGCCTTCGCCCCTGGCGCGGTGATAGGCGATGGCCACCTTGAGCGCCGTTTCCACCGATTCCGACCCGGAATTGGTGAAAAGCACGTGGTCGAGCCCCTCGGGGGCGATGTCGACGATGCGATTGGCCAGCTCGAAGGCCTTGGGATGGCCCATCTGGAAGGCGGGCGCATAATCGAGTTCGGCCGCCTGCCGGGCAATGGCCTCGACGATCCTGGGCCGCGCATGCCCGGCATTGACGCACCACAGGCCCGCCGTGCCGTCGAGCACCTGCCGCCCGTCCGCCGTCTGGTAATGCATGTCCCTGGCGCCCACCAGCATGCGCGGGCTTTTCTTGAACTGCCGATTTGCCGTAAACGGCATCCAGAACGCATTGAGGTCGTTCGGTACCACGGAATTGGACGACGTCACGGCATCTCGCTCCCAAATTTACCTGACTTGACTGGTCATATTTGTTGGTGCTTGACGGGAGGGCGTGGTACCAAGATTTTTGACCAGTTGGAAAAATGTTAACACGCATAAGCAATCCCGCAAGACGAAAATGGCACCGCGAAAACTGAAATCCGCCGATGGCGCGGCGTCGGCCTCGCGGCGCCAGGCCAGGGCCGAGGGCCGCCCCGTCCGGGCCGGCGCGGCCCGGCGTCCGCTCACCCGCATCCAGCGCGAAAAACAGGACATCATTCTCGAAGCGGCGCTGGACGTGTTCTCCCGTCATGGCTTCCGCGGCGCCACCATCGACCAGATCGCCGAAGTGGCCGGCATGAGCAAACCCAACCTGCTCTATTATTTCCCTCGCAAGGAGGAGATTTACCGGCGCCTGATTTCCGAGCTTCTGGTCACCTGGCTGGCGCCGCTGCGCGACATGGACGAAAAGGGCGATCCCTTTACCGAGATCCGCTCCTATATCCGGCGCAAGCTGGAAATGGCCCGCGACTATCCCCAGGAAAGCCGGCTTTTCGCCAATGAGATGCTGCGCGGCGCCCCCCATATCGGGGACATGATCGAAATCGACCTCAAGGCGCTGGTGGACGAAAAGGCCAAGGTGCTGCGCGCCTGGATGGACCAGGGCAGGCTGGCCCGCACCGATCCCTATCACCTGATCTTTTCCATCTGGGCCACCACCCAGCATTACGCCGATTTCGACGTCCAGGTGCGCGCCGTGCTCGGCCCCGACCGCAATGGCGAAGCCCGCTTCGAGGATGCCGCCCGCTACCTCGAACAGCTTTTCCTCCACGGCCTCACCCCCGGCCCGGGCCGGGCCGACTGACCGCACGACCCGACGGCTTCGCCCGCCGGCACAAGTCCGGCAATGACGGAGATGGAGGGTGGGGAGTTTTCACCTCGCATTCAGGTGGAGAGGCCGGCGCACAGCGCCGGGGTGAGGGGCCTTGACACCGGCATCCGCCAGGACTGCCCATTCCCGCGAAAGCAAAAACCTCCGTTTCAGGCCACAGAACACAAACCCCTCCCCCGTCACCACCGGGCTCGTCCCGGTGGTCCAGGCGATGCCGAGGCACTCCATGGATTGCCGGGACAAGCCCGGCAATGACGAACGCGGGGGATGGGGAGCCTTCACCTCTCTCTTGGGGGAGAAGTCGGCGCGCAGCGCCGGGTGAGGGGGCCTCAACACCGGCACCCGCCAGGACGACCCCTCTGTCATTCCCGCGAAAAGCGGGAACCTCCGTTTCGCGCTACAAGGCACAAACCCCTCCCCCCGTCACCACCGGGCTTCGTCCCGGTGGTCCATGGGATATTGAGGCACCCCATGGATTGCCGGGACAAGCCCGGCAATGACGGAGGTGGAGGGTGGGGAGCCTTCCACTCCCCCTCTAGGAGAGGTCGGCGCGCGCCGGGATGGCGGCCTGGCGGCACCGGCTTTGCGTCGTCAGGCAAAGGGTAAAAAAGCGCCCTCGTGCCGCCCGCTTATCCGTGCGGTCCGGCCCATGCCGCCGGGCGGGATCGTCAGCGCGATCCGCAGGGTCGAGGCCGCCACCACCTCCGGCGCGCGTTCGGCCCATTCCACCAGCACGATGGCGTCGTCGTCATCGAGCAGTCCCAATTCGTCCACCTCCGCCGCATCGCCGATGCGGTAGAGATCGGCATGCAGGACGGGGCCGCCCGGTGTCTCATAGGGTTGCACCAGCGCGAAGGTGGGCGAGGGCACGTCCAGCATGGCATCGCCGGCAAGCGCCCGCACGATGGCCCGGGCCAGGGCCGTCTTGCCCGCGCCCAGTTCGCCTTCCAGGCTCACCACGTCGCCCGGACGCAGCCGCGCCGCCAGCGCCGCGCCGAAATCGGCGGTCGCCGCGTCGTCGGCAAGAAAGATTTCGGTCGTCTCGGCCATGAGCATAGTCTCGGTCAGTGCCCGGATGCCGACGATAAGCCGGTTTTTGCCGTTTTCCGCAATGGCCGGCCGCCGCGAAATCCTATTCGGCCACGCCGGCCACGGCGCTGTCTATGGGCAGGTTGACGATGATGCGGCTGCCCTTGGGCTCGCGCTGTTCGGCTGAAATGGTGCCGCCATGCAGGTTGACGAAGGTGCGCACGATGGACAGGCTCAGCCCGGCGCCGCGCTGCCGGCCGCCGGCCTGCGGCGAATCGAGCCGGGTCAGGATGGCCGATTTCATCTCCGCGGTGAGGCCCGGGCCCTCGTCCTCGATGACGAACAGGATGCGCTCGCCCCGATGGCTGGCCGAAAGCCGGATTTCCCCGCCCGGCGGCGAGAAGCGCGCGGCATTGGACAGCAGGTTGTAGAGCACCTGCACCAGCCGCGTGCCGTCGGCCACCACCATGGGCAGGTCCGGCGCGATCTCCACCACCAGATGCGGCTCCTCGCCCGAAACCTCGGGGAAGGTGGCGGCGAGGCCGGCCCTGGCCTTGTCGATCAGCCCGGGCACGTCCAGGGGTTCGGGATTGAGTTCGGCAATGCCCGCATCCACTGAAGCCAGGTCGAGGATATTGTCGATCAGCACGCCCAGCGTCACCGAAGAGGCGCGGATATAGTCGATATAGGCCTTTTGCCGCTCGTTGAGGCTCGCCCCTTCGGTATCGGCCAACAGGTCGGCAAAGCCGATGATATTGGTCAGCGGCGAGCGCAATTCGTAGGAAACGTTCTCGACGAAGGCGTCCTTGAGCCGGTCGGCCGCCATCAGCGCGTCATTGCGCTCCTTGAGCACGCGCGAATAGCCCGCGCTCTCGGTCACGTCGAGAAAGGTCATCATCGTCTGCCCGTCGGGCAGGCGGGTCGTGGCATAATCGAGCAGCCGCCCGTCGGAGCGGGCGATGCGCCCGGTCTGGTCGGTGCGGGTGGGATTGAGGTCGATGATGCCGCGCTTGAGGTCGCGCCAGATGCTGGCCCCGTCCTCGGGTATGGCGCGGCCCGAGGCCTCGGCGATCTGGTCGATATGGGGATTGCTGCCCAGCGTGTTCATCGGCAGCTTCCACAGCGCCGAAAGCCGTGGATTGGCGAGGGTCAGCCGCCCATTGGTGCCGAACACCGCCACCGCTTCGGACAGCGCATTGATGGTTTCGCGCATCACATTGGTGAAGGACCGGTTGGTGGATTCCAGCTCCAGCCGTTCGGTGAGATCCTCGAAGACATAGATGACGCCGCCCTTCGGACTGGCGGGGGCGGAAATCACCTTGATGGTGCGCCCGTCCGGCAAATGCCAGGGCGGGGCCTCGAAGGGCGCGCTGCGCGTATAGCTTTCGAGGTGCTTGGCGCGCCAGGTATGATAATCCACCTGGTTGGGCAGCATGCCCTCGGTGCGCAATTTGTCGAGGATCGCCCTTTCGTCCAGGCCCGGCGCGAGGAAGCCGGGGCGAAGGTTCCACAGGCCCGCATAGGCCTGGTTGAACTGCACCAGTTCGCGCCGCGCGTTGAAAATGGCGATCGGCGTGGCCAGCGCGTCGATGATCCCCGAAATATGGGTGAGCGCCCCGTCATGGTTTTCGGGTGCCGGCGCGGTTTCCGCCCGGGGCCGCAGATAGCCCGCCCGCCCGCCGCCCACGGCGAATTCGATCAGCTCGAACCGGCCCTTGTCGCCGAAATCGAGCGGCAGGACCACCGGCTCCTCGCTTTGCGCGCAGGCCTTGAGGTGATGGTCGAGCCGGGTGCAGTCGAGCAGTTCGGCCGGGGCCGCCTCGCTGCCCGCCTTGCCCAGGGCGCCCGCCAGCGCCAGGTAGGGCGCATTGGCATAGACGAGGCGGTTCCTCCCGTCGCGCAGGAAGGCGGGTTTGGAGAGGAGCCGCAGGATGGCGCGCACATTGCCCATGTCCTCGCCTTCGGCCGCCCGCTCCAGGGGGCGGCTCTCGCCCGGCTCGACGAAGGCCGGCCGGAGGCGCAGCGCCGCGCCGGCGCCGGTCACCCAGCCGCTGGCCCGCACCAAGCGGCCGTCCAGCGTCTTGATACTGGTGGAAAAGGCGTGCCCATGCATGCGCAATTCGTCGAGCAGGCCGGCCAGCTTGTTGGCTTCGGCCGCGCCCAGCCAGGCGTTGAAATTGAGCGCGCTTTGCGGCTGCCGGCCCGGCGGCAGCACCGCCGAGGCCTGCCCCAGGAAGCGTGGCTGGCCCTGGGCCTGCTCGGTCCATAGCACGGTCAGTTCCCGCCCGCCGGCGATTAGGTTCTCATATTCGTCCACCAGCGCCCGCAGCCCGGCGATCTGTTCGGCGGCGCGGCGCCGCGCCGTGCGCCCTTCCTTGAGCATGCGACGCACCACGGCCATGGCCAGGAGCGCGAAGCCGCCGGCCCCCACGGCCACGGCAATGGGCGCCACCACGCCCAGCGATGCGCTGGAAAATCCCTGGGCCAAAGCGGGGACGGCCGTGAGCAGGGTGAGGCAGGCGGCCCCCATGGTCGCCAATCCCCAATGTTTCCGGAGCCGTGCCGGCGCCATGGATTGCCCTCTTCGTTGTTGTCGCGCTGTCGGTCCGGCCGGAAGCGGCCGGGTACTGGCACATGAAAAAGGCGGCCCGACGCTGGCTGCGCATCACTGGCGAACCTGGCTGCCCCGAAGCGGTTGCGTGTCCCCCCGCAACCCGAATCACCTTGACCATACCGGGCGGGGGAATCGGGCAAAAGAGTCTTCGTGCCTGTGCTTTTCGGGCAAAGGGGCAAGGAAGGGCTTGACGGCGAACGAAGCAGGAACCTTTAAAAAGCGTAAACGCGGCGCGTTTTTCACCAGAAACAAAGGCCCGCGCCGATGGGCGCGGGCCTTGCGAATCCTGGCTTTGAGGCGCGCTTAATAGCGGTATTCGCCCGACTTGAACGGGCCATCGACCGAAACCCCGATATAATCGGCCTGGTCCTTGGTCAGCCGGGTCAGTCTGGCGCCCAGCTTGGCCAGGTGCAGCTCGGCCACCTTCTCGTCGAGATGCTTGGGCAGCACATGCACCTTCTTTTCGAGCGCCTCGCTGCGGGTCCACAATTCGATCTGCGCCAGCGTCTGGTTCGAGAACGAGGCCGACATCACGAAGCTGGGATGGCCCGTGGCATTGCCCAGGTTCACCAGCCGCCCCTCGGAAAGCACGATCAGCCTGTTGCCGTCGGGCTTTTCCACCATGTCGACCTGCGGCTTGATATTGGTCCACTTGAAATTGCGCAGCGCGGCGATCTGGATCTCGTTGTCGAAGTGCCCGATATTGCACACGATCGCCATGTCCTTGAGCTGGCGCATGTCGTCGAGCGTCAGCACGTCGCGATTGCCCGTGGCGGTGACGACGATATCGGCGCGGGGCGCCGCTTCGGCCAGCGTCACCACTTCATAGCCCTCCATGGCCGCCTGCAGCGCGCAGATCGGGTCCACTTCGGTCACCAGCACCCGCGCCCCGGCGCCGCGCAGGCTTTCGGCCGAGCCCTTGCCCACGTCGCCATAGCCGCACACGATGGCGACCTTGCCCGCCAGCATCACGTCGGTGCCGCGGCGGATCGCGTCCACCAGGCTTTCGCGCGTGCCGTATTTGTTGTCGAACTTGGACTTGGTGACGCTGTCGTTGACGTTGATGGCCGGGAAGGGCAGCTCGCCCCGCGCATGGAGCTGGTAGAGCCGCATCACGCCCGTGGTCGTCTCCTCCGAGACGCCCTTGATGGCGGCGCGGATGCGCGAATAGAAATTGGGGTCCCTGGCCAGCCGCCTGCGGATGGTGGCAAAGAAGATTTCCTCTTCCTCGTTGCCCGGCTTGTCCAGGATCGCGGGATCCGCCTCGGCCCGGGCGCCCGTCAGCACCAGCATGGTGGCGTCCCCGCCATCGTCGAGAATGAGGTTGGGCGTGCCGCCATCGCCCCATTCCATCATCCGGTCGGTATAGGTCCAGTATTCCTCGAGCGTTTCGCCCTTATGGGCAAAGACCGGGATGCCGGCGGCGGCAATGGCGGCGGCGGCATGGTCCTGGGTCGAAAAGATATTGCACGAGACCCAGCGCAGGTTGGCGCCCAGGGCTTTCAGCGTCTCGATCAGCACCGCGGTCTGCACCGTCATGTGCAGCGAGCCGGCAATGCGCGCGCCCTTGAGCGGCTGGGCCGCTGCATATTCGGCGCGGATGGCCATCAGGCCCGGCATTTCGATTTCGGCGATGCTGATTTCCTTGCGGCCGAAATCGGCCAGGGAAATGTCCTTGACCGCGTAGTCGGTCGAGCTGGTCATGCGTGGAACTCCGGCAAAATGTCTTGCCCTCCTATACGGAAAGCCCGGTAAAGGATCAATGACACATATAAAGGAATGTTTATGTCTTCGAGCCGTGCCGCAGGCAAAATCCCTGCCATCGCAGGGACGGCAGCCCGCCAGCCGGGGTTTGGACCGATCCAGGCGATGGGCGAAACGCGTGTGCGCGGACCCTAGGCTTCGGCGCCGTCCACGTCCTCGTCGAACCCGTTATTGACCAGTTCCACGATTGCCTCGAGCGCCTCGCGCGCCTGCTTGCCGGTGGCCTGCACGAGGACGGTGGCGCCCGGTCCGGCGCCCAGCATCATCAGCCCCATGATGGAATTGCCGGCCACCGAGGTGCCGTCCTTGATGACATTGATGGTGGCGTCGAAACATTCGGCCGTGCGCACGAAGCGGGCCGAGGCGCGGGCATGCAGCCCCTTGCGGTTGCGGATGGTCAATTGCTGCGCCAGCGCCCGGCCGGCATTGGCGGCGCCGTCCATCGCCTAGCCCCCGAGGATGGAATTGGCCACGGTGATATATTTGCGCCCGGCCTCCTGGGCCATGGCCACCGCCGCTTCCATGTCCATCTCGCCGCGAATGCGCCCGAGCTTGACCAGCATGGGCAGGTTCACCCCGGCGATCACCTCCACGGCGCGGTTCTGCATCACCGAAATGGCCAGGTTCGAGGGCGTGCCGCCGAACATGTCGGTAAGGATGATAACCCCGTCGCCGGTCTCGGCCCGGTCGATGGCCGCCAGGATGTCCTCGCGCCGGCTTTCGGCATTGTCCTCCGGGCCGATGGCGATCGTCTCGATGAACTCCTGTGGCCCGACCACATGCTCCATCGCCAGCTTGAATTCATCGGCCAGCGCGCCATGCGTCACCAGAACCAGTCCGATCATGCACAATCCCCAGATGACCGCCGCGCCCGGGCGCGGCCGCTCTTGAGCCCAAGGCCGGTCCGCACCATGCATGCCGGCGGACAGGCGAAGTCCAGTCTTGTCTGGGCGGCCTGCGCTGGCAAGGGATAATTTGTCACGGCGTGCCGGCTTTGGCGCTTGCGCGCACCGCTTCGACCACCAGCAATTCCTGGTGCCCCAATCCGATCAGCCCGGCCCGGGGCACCGGCGCCCGGGTCAGCACCTGGCCCAGAAGCTCGGTTTGCAGCTCTTCTTCCTCCACCAGCCGCACATAATCGGGCACCAGGTCGATCACCACATGCAGGGGCGCGCGCGTCCTGTGCGGGCGGCTGACGATGCCGCGCCCGCGCAATTCGATCAGCCCCGCCAATTGCGGCGGCGCCAGCATGACGAGGCCGGATGCCGTCGCTTCGATGTCCACGCGGTCGTCGGCCACCAGGAAGGCGGGCTGGCCCCGCGCCTCCCAGCGATCCAGCAGCGCCATGGCCAGCACCGATTTTCCGGCGCCGGAGGGTCCGCGCAGCAACAGGCCGGTTTCCCCCAGCACCAGGCCGGTGCCATGAATGTTTTCGGGCTTGCTCATGGGCGCAGTCTATTTTCGTGCCCGCGGCAGCACAATTGTAAAAACGGCCCCCGAGCGGTCGGTGCGGTTCTGTGCCCGGATCGTGCCCTTGTGCGCCTCCACGATCTGCCGCGAAATCGACAGGCCCAGCCCCGAATGGTTGCCAAAGCTCTCGCTTTCCGGCCGGTCGGTATAAAAGCGCTGGAAAATGCGGCCGACATCGCCGGTAATGCCGGGCCCCGCGTCGCTCACCCGGACCGTCACGCTGTCCGCGTCGGTCGCCAGCGATACCTCGACCCGCCCGCCGGGGTCGGAAAACGACACGGCATTGTCGATGAGATTGGCGAAAACCTGCGCCAGCCGGCTTTCATGGCCATTGACCAGGGCCGGCGCCCGGCCCTGCCTCTTGCCCATGACCACCGCCACGTCGCGGCCGGCGGCCATGTCGGTCTGGATCGCCACCATGGCCTCGGCCAGCTTTTCCACATCCACCTGGTCGGAGCTTTCGCGCGCCAGTTCCGCATCGAGCCGGCTGGCGCTGGAAATATCGGTAATCAGCCGGTCGAGCCGGCGCACATCGTGCTGGATGATATTGGTCAGCCGTTCGCGGTCCTCCGGCTTTTTGGCCAGCGGCAGCGTTTCCACCGCCGAGCGCAGCGAGGTCAGCGGGTTCTTCAATTCATGCGCCACGTCGGCGGCAAAGCGCTCGATGGCCTCGATGCGGTTATAGAGCGCGTCGGTCATGCGCCGCAGCGCGCCCGAAAGATGGCCGATTTCGTCGGGCCGGTCGCTGAGGTCGGGAATTTCGGCCCGCGCATTGCCCGCCGTCTGGACCCGTTCGGCTGCCGCCGAAAGCCGCCGCATCGGCCCGGCAATGGTCCCGGCCAGGAGCAGGGAGAGCACGATCTGTACCCCGGCCGCGATCATGGCGATGCGCAGGATGCTCCAGCGTTCCTGGGCCACTATCGCGTCGATGTCGCCCGGCGCCGTGGATAGCAGGATCACCCCGACAATGGCGCGCAGGCGCTGCACCGGCACCGCCACCGACACCACGAGCTGGTTGTGCCCGTCCACCCGCACGAAATCGGCCGGCGCTCCCTGCAGGGCCGAGGCCACTTCCGGATAGCGCGTGCCCTCGTCGGCGCCATATTCCTGATAGGTGGGATAATTATTGCCCGGGGCCCAGGAAATCAGCGCGTTCCACCACTCGAACAGGAAAAAATGGCCGCTCTTGCTGGTGTCGATCGCCTGGCGCAGCACCTCGCCGCGGGCATAGAGATTGTCGCTGTCCAGGATCAGCAGGCCCTGCTGGTCGTAGATGCGCGCCCGCGTCCGCGTCGGGGTGATGAGGTTGCGCAGGAGCGGCGCCACTCGTTCGGGATTGATGGGAAATTCCAGCGTCGGGTCGAAGAAGGACAGCGGCGAAAAGCTGCCGTCTCCCTGCAATTCCAGCAGGCGGTCCGGATTGACCTGGATGACGTCGCTGTCCACCGTGGCCGAGGCGGCGATGGCGGCGGCGATGATTTCGCCCTGTACGCGCAGCGATTGCACCCGCGCGTCGATCAGCCCCGCCCGCCATTGGTTGAGATAGAGGATGCCCACCACCAGCACCAGCAGCCCGGCCAGGTTGAGCACGATGATGCGGCGCGTAAGGCTCGAAAAGATGGTGAAGTCGAAAAACCGCCGCACCATATTGGCCGCCCGGGCCAGGGGCGTCATCACCATGCGCCACAGGCGGCGCCGCCGCCGCGCGGCGGGCGACGGCTGGGGGCCTGGCGCCCCGGGCATCTCGGCCCTGGCGCCTGGCGCCTCCGGATCGGGGTCGAGCGGGACCAAGTCTTGCCTTACTGCTCCTTGAAGCGGTAGCCGACGCCATAGAGCGTCTCGATCATCTCGAACTCGTCGTCCACCGCCTTGAACTTCTTGCGCAGCCGCTTGATGTGGCTGTCGATGGTGCGGTCGTCCACATAGACCTGGTCGTCATAGGCCGCGTCCATCAGCGCATTGCGCGACTTGACCACGCCGGGCCGCAGCGCCAGCGCCTGCAGGATCAGGAATTCGGTTACGGTGAGGGTCACCCGCTGGCCTTTCCAGGTGCAGGTATGGCGCTCTTCGTCCATCACCAGGTTGCCGCGCTCGATCAGCGCCTTGCCCGGCGCCGCCTCCCCGCCCACCCCGCCGCTGGACGCGGCGTCGCGCGGCGCCGAGCGCCGCAGGATCGCCTTGACGCGCTCGACCAGGAGGCGCTGGCTGAACGGCTTGGTGATGAAATCGTCCGCCCCCATCTTGAGCCCGAAAAGCTCGTCGATCTCCTCGTCCTTGGAGGTGAGGAAGATCACCGGAACGTCCGATTTCTGCCGCAGGCGGCGCAGCAATTCCATGCCGTCCATGCGCGGCATCTTGATGTCGAGGATAGCCAGGTCGGGGCGGTCGGTGGTCAGCCCTTCCAGGCCCGAGGCTCCGTCGGTATAGGTGGCGACCTGATAGCCTTCCGCTTCCAGCGTCAGTGACACGGAAGTGAGAATGTTGCGGTCGTCGTCCACCAGCGCGATCTTTGGCATGGTCTGCCTTTCTTCTTGTGACGCTCGATCTCGTCCGGCCCGGTCCATGGGAGGGGCCCGTCAAACGCTTTGCAAGCGACAATTACGCATTAAATAAGGCGCAACCGGATTTGATGCCAGTCCTCGGGGGCTATCGCCGCGACCAATAAAGCCGTTCCCGATACCGGCCGGCCGATCGGGGATGCCGGTTTGTTGCGGCACCAATTCAATAGGGAGCCGCGACCCGGTCGCATCGGGTGAACGAAAAACCCCGGTAGCCGTGAAGCTGCCGGGGTCTTTACCGGTCTTCGATATTTTTCAATCGCGTTCCGATGCAGAGATAACGGCGGGGACGGATAAAGGTTCCCCCGGCCTTGCGCGATTGATCGCGCCGCCGGACATGGGGGCGCTGCAACTTCCGTCTTACGACCCATTTCGGGATGGAAAGGGCGCTCGCCCGGCCCCTATTTTCCCGCTCGAAACTGCCTCCGCGGTTTCGCAAGATGCTGGAGAGTAGAAGATGACGGCGTTCGACCACGCAAATCTCAGGGCCGATATTGGCGCGCGGGCCGCGACCCTCAGCGACAATGCCATTGCCCCGGACCTGGTTGCCCGGGCCCTGGCCAGGGGGGATGCGCGCCTGAGCGCCCATGGCGCCCTTTCGGTGCAAACCGGCGCCTTTACCGGCCGCAGCCCCAGGGACAAATTCATCGTCCGCGACGCCCTGACCCAGGACTGGGTCTGGTGGGACAACAGCGCGGCCATGGAGCCGGCGCGGTTCGACCTGCTCCTGGCCGATGTCCAGGCCCATCTGCAAGGCCAGGACCTGTTCCGCCAGGACCTGCTGGCCGGGGCCGATCCGCGCCACCAATATGCCGTCACCGTGCTGACCCCCAGCGCCTGGCATGCCCTCTTCATCCGCAACCTGCTCATCCGCCGCGACGACGGCATCGCCATTTCGCCCGAGGCCGACGAGGTCACCATCGTCCACGCCCCCCATTTCCGGGCGGACCCGGCGCGCCACGGCAGCCGCACCGACACGGTGATCGCGCTCGACCTGCGCCGCAACCTCGTCGTCATCGCCGGCACGCTCTATGCCGGGGAAATCAAGAAATCGGTGTTCTCGCTGTTCAATTTCCATGCCCCGCAGGCAGGCGTGCTGCCCATGCATTGCTCGGCCAATCTCGGCCCGCAGGGCGAGGCGGCGCTGTTCTTCGGCCTTTCGGGTACCGGCAAGACCACCCTCTCCAACGATCCCAACCGGCCGTTGATCGGCGACGATGAACATGGCTGGAGCGCGGACGGCGTCTTCAATCTCGAAGGGGGATGCTATGCCAAGACGGTTCGGCTTTCGGCCGAAGCCGAGCCCGAGATTTTCGCCGCCACCCGGCATTTTGGCACGGTGCTCGAAAATGTCGTGCTCGATGCTGACAATGTGCCAGCATTCGATGATATCTCGTTGACTGAAAATACCCGCGCCGCCTACCCGCTCGCGGCGCTTCCGGCAGTGGCCCGGGGCAGCACCGGCGGCCCCCCCAGGAGCGTCGTCTTCCTCACCGCCGATGCTTTCGGCGTGCTTCCGCCCCTGGCCCGGCTGACCCCGGAACAGGCCGTCTACCACTTTCTTTCGGGCTACACCGCCAAGGTCGCCGGCACCGAGCGCGGCGTGACCGAGCCGCAGGCGACCTTCTCGGCCTGCTTCGGCGCGCCCTTCATGCCTTTGCATCCAAACGTTTACGGCGCCATGCTGGCCGAGCGGCTGCGCGCGAGCGGCGCCCAGGCCTGGCTGCTCAATACCGGCTGGACCGGTGGCGGCCACGGTGTCGGCCGGCGCATCGATATAGCCTCCACCCGGCTTCTGCTTGCCGCCGCGCTCGATGGCGCGCTCGATGGGGCCGACATGCGGCTCGACCCGCTGTTCGGCTTTGCCGTGCCGCATGAGGTCGAGGGCGTCGATCCGCGCCTGCTCGACCCGCGCCAGACCTGGGCCGACCCGGAAGCCTACGATGCCCAGGCGGCGCGACTGGTCACGCTGTTCCGCGACAATTTCAACAAGTTCGGTCCCGAGGCGGATGCCGATGCCGGCCCGCAACTGGCCCAGGCCGCCGAATAGGTTTCCGGCGCACCGATCTCCCGGGCCAAACTCAAGAGGGCGCCGCAAGGCACCCTCTCTTTTGGCCAAGGAGCCGATAATTCAGTTCGGTGCGTAAAAGATATGCGCGCCCACTTCGGCGACCTGCTGGTAGGTATAGGCCCAGGAGGGGCGCACCGAAGTGGTATGGTAATAGAGCGCCGAATCGGGGATCGCGCCGATTTCCGCGCCGGTGGCATATTCGGCATAGACCTTCTGCGCCAGCGCCACGGAGCGCGCCCAGGCTCGCTTTTCCCGCGGCGTATCGCTGCGCCCGTCGCAGGCAAAGGTGAACTGGCAGCGATGATAGCCCTTGTTGGCGTTCTGATAGACCACGCCGCAGAGGGACGAGGGGAACCGGGCCGAACGGGCGCGGTTGACGATGATGTTGGCCACCGCCAATTGTCCCATGGCGCTTTCCCCGCGCGCCTCGTGATAGATCGCCTGGGCCAGGCATTCGCGCTCGGACCTGGCGGTTTCGACCCGTTTCGCGGTCGGCACATAGCCGTTTTCGACATAATGGGCGAGCAGGTCGGGCGTCACGCTGGGGACCGGCGGAGCCGGATTGTCGGTGAAGCTGGCAATGGCCGACAGCGCATTATTGCCGCCGCCCAGCGATCCCCGGGCGATATAGCCCATCAACAGGTCGGTATTGAGCGTGGGCTGGGGGCCGGCGGCATTGACGTCGAAGGCCCTGAGGGCCTCCTGGCGCTTCACGTAATTTTCGAGCAGGGCGGCGCTCAGGTGCTGACGGCCCGGCTCGGGCGGCAGCAGCGTCGGGCCCAGGGCCGGCTGCGCGCGGATTTGCGTCAGTTCCGCCGGAACCGGCAGGGGCATGACCATATCGGCCTGGTTGGCGCGGGCCGGCGAGAGCGTGACGAACAGAACCAGGGCGGCAGCACCCAGAGCCAGCGCATGCGACAGCGCGCGCCCGATCTTGCCCCGCCAGCTTTTCGTCAATGCCCCGTCCTTGCCCCTGAACCCGTCCGGCCCTATCCGGCGGATCTTCCTGAGGAGAGCGCCAAGGCGCCTCCCGCTTCCGGCCGGCACACTAGCCAAGCCGGATCGACTATGGAAGCCGAAATTTACGACCTTTTAACCATAGCCCTTAGCACATTAAGGCACGGTTAATGGAGCGCGGGCCGGAAGAAAACCCGCTATTTCCAAGGACTTCAAGCGTGCTGAACGGGGCCTTGCCGCAATCGATAAAGCTTTATCGACTACCGGGCATGGTTAACGTTTTCCTTCCGGCTGTGACCGGCACGCCGCATCAGCGCCGCGGAAAGGCGGCGTCATGCACCGCCACGAGGCTCTCGAGGATCGTCACGCCCAGGGCATGGATTTCCGCATTGGGCCCCACGAGATCGGGCACCATCACCGTCTGCATGCCCGCCGCATGGGCGGCGCGTACGCCCGAATGGCTGTCTTCGAGCGCCAGGCATTTCGTGGGGTCCACGCCCAGCCGGCCGGCGGCGGTGAGATAGGGTTCGGGATGCGGCTTGGGATTGATGACGTCGTCCCGCGTCACCACCGTCTCGAACAGCTCGTAAAGGCCTGCCGCGCTCAAATGCTGCTGGGCGTGCGGATTGCGCGAGGAGGTGGCGACCGCCGCCGGAATGTTGCGGGCCCGCAATTCGGCGATGAATTCCCGCGCTCCGGGCTTGACCGGGACGCCGGCATGGCTGCGCGCCGCCATGGTGACGCGGCACTTTTCGTCGAACAGGGCATAGGGAAAGGTCACGCCATAGGCTTCGAGCAGCAGGCGATTGGTGGTTTCGTGGCTCGACCCCACCATGGAGCGATGGACCGCCTCGGTCATCTCGAAGCCCAGTTCGGTGCAAACCTCGAAAACGATGGTCTTGAACACGGCCTCGGTGTCGAGCAGGGTGCCATCCATATCGAAGATGACGGCCTCGAACGGGGCCAGGGAAATCGCGTCGCGTGCCATTATCATTGCCAAGCCTATAGGCCGATTTGATGACAATCGCCAGACGGGACGGCGCAGACCCGCTCTGCAATGGCGACGCAGCGGGCCGGCATGCTAGCCTTGCCAGCATGGCTGATTTTCTTCCCGAACGGCGCCACGAAACCTTGGGGCCCGCCTTTTTCGATCCCGTCGCGCCGGCCCGCTTTCCCCAGACCATCCTGCGCCATGCCGACCGGCGCTGGGCGGAAAGGATCGGGCTGGGGCATCTCACCGGAGACCAATGGCTGGCCCATTTCGGCCGGTTCGAGCCGCTTGCCGGCTCGCTTCCCGAGCCCCTGGCGTTGCGCTATCACGGCCATCAATTCCAGGCCTACAATCCAGACCTGGGCGACGGGCGCGGTTTTCTGTTCGCCCAATGCCGCGATCCGGCGGATGGGCGGCTGCTCGATTTCGGCACCAAGGGCTCGGGCACCACGCCTTTTTCGCGCGGTGGCGACGGACGGCTGACCCTCAAGGGCGGCCTGCGCGAGGTGCTGGCCAGCCAGATGCTGGAGGCCCTGGGCGTTTCCACCTCGAAGAGTTTCGCGCTGGTGGAAACCGGGGAGGACCTGGTGCGGGGCGACGAGCCCTCGCCCACCCGTTCGGCGGTGCTGACCCGGTTGAGTCACGGCCATATCCGCATCGGCACGTTCCAGCGCTTCGCCTTTCTGCGCGATACCGAAAATCTTCAACGCCTGCTCGACTATTGCATCGCCAATTATTACCCCGCCCTGGCCGCGGCTCCGGACAAGCCGGCCGCTTTCCTCGCAGCGGTGGTCGAAAAGGTCGCCCTGCTCGGCGCGCAATGGATCGCGGCCGGTTTCGTGCATGGCGTGCTCAATACCGACAATATCAATATTACCGGGGAGAGCTTCGATTACGGTCCCTGGCGTTTCCTGCCGCGCTACGATCCCGGCTTCACCGCCGCCTATTTCGATGAAACCGGGCTTTACGCCTTCGGCCGCCAGCCCGACGCGCTGGCCTGGAACCTGACGCGGCTGGCGCAATGCCTGCTGCCGCTTTCATCGCTCGAAACGCTGGAGCGGGCGCTCAATACGTTCTGGCCGCATTTTCGGGCCGCGCTGCCCCGGCAAATGCTCTATCGCTTCGGCCTCGAGCCGGGCGGGGGCGAGAGCGATGGCGCCTTCGTAACCGCGCTGCTGGGCTTCCTGGGACAAAGCCCGATACCTTACGAACAGGTCTTCTTCGATTGGCGCGGCGGCGGGCTCAGCGCCGAGCGGGCGGCCCGCAGCCCCTTCGCCGAGCATTATGCGCACGAGGATTTCCGGCCTGTCGCCGATCTCATGCAGAATTATGCTCCCAGCGCCGGGGTCAATCTGGATCATCCCTATTTCTCGCGCGAAACGCCCCGGACCATGCTGATCGAGGAGATGGAGGCGATCTGGGCGCCTATCGCGGAACGCGACGATTGGTCCATGGTCCACGAGACGCTCAATGAGATCGCCCAGATGCGCGAAGCCCATGGGATTTCACCCTGATACGTCATTGCCGGGCCTCTTCCGGCATTCCATCTTCGCCTTGGCAGCCTGTGGGCTGCCGGGATAAACCCGGTAACGAGGACGGTTGAGGACTGGAGGACATCATGCCCCTTTACGCGCTCGATGGCGTTTCGCCCCGGATCGATGGCAATGTCGGCTGGATCGCCCCCAATGCCGTGCTGGTGGGCGATATTATCGTCGGGGCCGAAGCGGGCATCTGGTTCGGCGTGGTGGCGCGGGGCGATATCGAAACCATCACCATCGGTGCGCGCACCAATGTGCAGGAAAACTGCGTGCTGCATACCGACAAGGGCTTCCCCCTCGTCATCGGGGAGAATGTCACCGTTGGGCACGGCGCCATCGTGCATGGCTGCACGATCGGCGACAACAGCCTGATCGGCATGGGGGCCACCGTGCTCAACGGCGCCAGGATCGGGAAAAACTGCCTGATCGGGGCCAATGCCCTTGTCACCGAGAACAAGGTCATTCCCGACAATTCCCTGGTCATGGGCGCCCCGGCCAAGGTGGTGCGCCAGATCGACGATGAGGGCGTCGCGGCCCTGGCGGCCTCGGCCGAGCGCTATGTGCATAATGCCCGGCGTTTCGCCCTTGGCTTGGGGCCGGCCAGCGGCAATGGTCCCGATTTCGAGCCCGCGTGAGCAAGCGGCCCGAGCGGCGCCATGGCGATCATGTGATCTCGTAGGGCACGACATTGCGCCGGTCCGCCGGCACCGAAATTCCCGCCGCCAGCGGCGGCACGGAGCGCTGCGGGCAGGCGCGCCGCTCGCAGATGCGGCAGGAAATGCCGATGGGCTCGAAGCTCGCCCGGCTCAAATCGAGATCGTCGGCATAGACGAGCCGGCCCGCATGGCTGATCTCGCAGCCCAGCGCATAGGCATAGCGCCGCCTCACGCCGCGATAACCGCCCAATCGCTTTTCCGCCGACCAGGCGAGGCACAGATAGCGCTTGCCGTCCGGCGTCTCGGCCAATTGCCTTAGGATTTCTCCATGCGCCTCGAAGGCGCGATGCACGTTCCACAAGGGGCAGGCGCCGCCGAAGCGGGCAAATTGCAATCCCGTGGCCGAATGGCGCTTGGTAATGGTGCCGGCGGCATCGACCCGCGCGAAGAAGAACGGCACGCCCCGCTCGCGCGGCCTTTGCATGGTGGAAAGGCGATGGGCCACCTGTTCGAGGCTGGCGCCGAAAAGGCGCGCCAATTCCTCGATATCGAAGCGGCAGGTATCGGCGGCCTGCAGGAAGGCGCCATAGGGCATTTGCAGCGCGCCGGCGAAATAATTGGCCAGGCCCATGCGGGCAATGGCGCGGGCCTCCGGCGCCTTGAAGCTGGCGCCATCGAGCAAGTGCTCGACCAGGCCGGCCTGCTCCAGTCCGCATAGCACCGCCGCGATCTGGAAGAACTGGCTCGACGGATCGAGGCGGGCATTGATCCGGAGCCTGCGATCGGCCCGGTCGAGCGCTGTCAATTGCCTCTCGCCGGCCATCTGGTCCGGCACCACGCTTATGGCATGCCTGTCCGTGCAATATTGGCTGAGGCGCCGCAGCCGCTCGGGTCCCAATTCGCCCAATTCGGCCGCCAGGGCCTCGGCGGCGCGGTCGAGCGGATCGATATGATTGTCGGCATAATGGAAGAAATCGCGCACTTCCTCATAGGCCGTGGTCACGCCGCTTTGCGGGTCGCGCTCCAGCGCCGCGTCCATGCCCGCCAGCCGTTCATTGCTCTTGCGATAGGCCTCGTAGAGCGCCAGCACCGCCCGGCCCATATCGGGGGCATTGCTGGCCACGATCTTCAATTCCTGCAGATTGGGCACCGCCTCCCCAAAAACCGGATCGGCCAGCGCCTCGCGCAGATCGGCCACCAGCCGGTCCGAGGCGTCGGCGGCCAGGCTGGCAAGATCGAGGTTGAACCGCTCCGCCAATCCCAGCATCACCGTGGCGGTGAGGGGCCGCTGGTTGGATTCGAGCTGGTTGACATAGGACGGGGAAATTTCGAGCCGCGCCGCCAGTTCGGCCTGGGTCAGCCGGTGCTGATTGCGCAGGGCGCGGAGCCGGGCCCCGGCAAAAATCTTCTTCGCGGCCAAATACACAACTCCACAAAATCACAAATCCAATTCTGTGTGGTTGTAGCAGCCTCGCCTTTTCCTGTCTTGGGTCATGGCGATGCCGGCGTTAAGCTGGCTTTCCCGATATCTCTGGAGCTGGCCCATGCAGGATATTCTTTCCGCCCTGGAGCAGAAGCGCGAAGAGGCGCGGCTGGGCGGTGGGCAAAGACGCATCGACATCCAGCACGCCAAGGGCAAGCTCACGGCGCGCGAACGGCTCGATGTGCTGCTCGATCCCGGCAGCTTTGAAGAATACGACATGTTCGTCACCCATCGCGCGACCGATTTCGGCATGGAAAAAACCGTCATTCCCGGCGATGGCGTGGTGACCGGCTGGGGCACGATCGATGGGCGCCTGGTTTACGTCTTCTCCCAGGATTTCACGGTTTTCGGCGGCTCGCTCTCGGAAACCCATGCCAGGAAGATTTGCAAGATCATGGACCTGGCCATGCAGAACGGCGCGCCCGTCATCGGGCTCAACGATTCAGGCGGCGCCCGCATCCAGGAAGGCGTGGCTTCGCTGGGCGGCTATGCCGATGTGTTCTGGCGCAATGTGCAGGCTTCGGGCGCCATTCCGCAAATCTCGGTCATCATGGGTCCCTGTGCGGGCGGCGCCGTCTATTCTCCCGCCATGACCGACTTCATCTATATGGTCGAGGATTCGAGCTATATGTTCGTCACCGGCCCGGACGTGGTCAGGACCGTCACCAACGAAACCGTCACCCAGGAGGAGCTGGGCGGAGCCTCGACGCACACGAAACTTTCCTCGGTCGCCGACGCGGCCTTTGCCAACGATATCGAAACGCTGCTCGAAGTGCGGCGTCTCTTTTCCTATCTGCCGCTGGCGGCCGGACAGAAACCGCCACGCCTGCCCACCCACGATCCGCTGGACCGGCGCGACGATAAACTCGACACCATCATCCCCGACAGCGCCGCAAAACCCTATGATATGCGCGAGGTCATCGAAACGGTCGCCGACGAGGGGGAATTTCTCGAACTGCAAAAGGCCCATGCCGGCAATATCCTTGTCGGCTTCATCCGGCTCGATGGGCAGAGTGTCGGCGTCGTCGCCAACCAGCCGCTGGTGCTGGCCGGATGCCTCGACATCAATGCCTCCAAGAAGGCCGCGCGTTTCATCCGCTTCTGCGACGCCTTCGATATACCCATCCTCACCTTCGTCGACGTGCCCGGTTTCCTGCCCGGCGTGGCCCAGGAATATGGCGGCATCATCAAGCATGGCGCCAAACTGCTCTTTGCCTATGCCGAAGCCAGCGTGCCTTTGGTCACGATCATCACGCGAAAGGCCTATGGCGGGGCCTATGACGTGATGGCCTCAAAACACATCAAGGCCGACGTCAACTATGCCTGGCCCTCGGCCGAAATCGCCGTCATGGGCGCCAGGGGCGCGACGGAAATCCTCTATCGCTCCGAATTGGGCGACAAGGACAAGATCGCCCGCCGCACCGCCGATTACGAGGCCCGCTTCGCCAACCCGTTCGTCGCCGCCGAACGCGGCTTCATCGACGACGTCATCATGCCCCACGGCACCAGACGCCGCGTTATCCGCGCCTTCTCCACCCTCCGGCACAAGGCCGCGCAGGGCCCGAAGAAGAAGCACGGCAACATTCCGCTGTGAGGAGCCCGCCATGCTGCGACGTCTCATCGATAACTGGGTTTACGGCGGCTTTCTCGCCGGTCTGTTGCTGCTTGCCCTGACGCCCGTGCTGGCGCGCGACTGGCCGCCGGCACTGACCTTGGTGTTTCTCGCGCTGCCCATTTACATGCTGCATCAATATGAAGAGCATGACGCCGACCGGTTTCACCACAAGATCAACGACTTGTTCGGCCGAGGACAGGATGTGCTGCCCTCTGGCGCCATATTCGTCATCAACATTCCGGTGGTCTGGGGTGTCAATGCGGCGTCCTTCACCCTCGCCACGATCGATCTTGGCTGGGCATTGATCGCGCTCTACACGCTGATTGCCAATGCGGTGGTCCACATTGTCCAGGCTGCTGTGGCCCGGGCGTACAATCCCGGCCTCGTCACCGCCATCGTCCTGTTCCTGCCCCTGGGAATTTTCGGCAGTCTCGAGGTCATGCGGGCCACTCCGGTGAGCCAGATGCAGCAGGTTATTGCGTTGCTGGTGGCTATCGGTGCCCATATTGCCATCCAGGCCTATGTGCTTTTCAACGTCCGCCGCTTGCGCAAAAATCCGGGGCCCCAATGATTACCAAGCTCCTCGTCGCCAATCGCGGCGAAATCGCCTGCCGGGTCATCAAGACGGCAAAGAAGATGGGCATCGCTACCGTCGCCGTCTATTCCGACGCCGACAGGGAAGCCCTGCATGTGCGCATGGCCGACGAGGCGGTTCATATCGGCCCCTCCCCGGCCAAGGATTCCTATCTTCAGATCGAAAGGATCGTCGCCGCCTGCAAGCAGACCAGGGCCGATGCCGTCCATCCCGGCTATGGTTTCTTGTCGGAAAATCCTAAATTCGCGGCGGCGCTGGACGCGGCCGGCATCATCTTCGTGGGCCCTCCGGCCTCGGCCATAAAGGCCATGGGCGACAAGATCGTCTCGAAAAAGCTTGCCGCCGCGGCAGGCGTTTCGACGGTGCCGGGCCATATGGGCCTGATCGGGAATGCCGAAGAAGCGGTCGAAATCGCCCGCTCCATCGGCTATCCGGTGATGATTAAGGCGTCGGCCGGCGGCGGTGGCAAGGGCATGCGCATCGCCTGGAATGACGCCGAGGCCCGCGAGGGCTTCGAGCGGTCGAAATCGGAGGCGGCATCGAGCTTCGGCGACGATCGCATATTCATCGAGAAATTCGTCACCGAGCCGCGCCATATCGAAATCCAGCTCATTGCCGATGCGCATGGCAATGCGCTTTATCTCAATGAGCGTGAATGCTCGATCCAGCGCCGCAACCAGAAGGTGATCGAGGAAGCGCCCTCGCCCTTTCTCGATGAAGACACGCGCAACGCCATGGGCGAGCAGGCCGTGGCCCTGGCCCGGGCGGTGAACTATCGCAGCGCCGGCACGGTGGAATTCATCGTCGACAAGGATCGCAATTTCTATTTCCTCGAAATGAATACCCGGCTCCAGGTGGAGCATCCGGTGACCGAACTCATTACCGGATTGGATCTGGTGGAATTGATGCTGCGGGTCGCCAATGGTGAAAAGCTGCCGCTGGCGCAGGATGACGTGCGGCGCGATGGCTGGGCCATTGAAAGCCGGCTCTATGCCGAGGACCCCTATCGCAATTTCCTGCCCTCCACCGGGCGGCTGACGCGCTACAGGCCGCCGGAGGAAAGTGCTGGCGCGAACCTGGTCGTGCGCAACGATACCGGCGTCTTCGAGGGCGGAGAAATTTCCACCTTTTACGACCCGATGATCGCCAAGCTCTGTACCTGGGCGCCGACGCGCCTCGCGGCGGTGGAGGCCATGGCCGAGGCGCTGGATGATTTCGTGGTCGAAGGCGTGGGCAACAATCTGCCGTTTCTGTCCGCCGTCATGGGGCAAAGCCGCTTCCGGGAGGGGCGCCTCACCACCGGTTATATCGCCGAGGAATTTCCCGAGGGTTTCCACGGTGCCGAACTGGACGACACGCAGCATTTCGATGTCGTGGCCGCCGCGGCCCTGGTGATGGCCCGGCGCGAGCAGCGCCGCACCGGCGCCCGGCCGGAAAGCCAATGGTTCGTGCAGGTTGGCGATCGCGCCGAGACGGTCGTTCTGCATCAGGACGGGCGCGAAAGCGTGGTCGATGCCGGCTGGCGGTCCGAGGCGGTGCATCTGCATTGGCAACCCGGCGAGACTTCGGCCCGGCTCGATTGGTCCGGCGGGCGCAGCGTGGTTCTCAAGCTCGACGCGCTCACCTCCGGCTTCCGCGTCCGCTATCGCGGCGCCGATCTCAAGGTGCTGGTGCTGCCGCCCCATATAGCGCCCTATCTCGATCACATGCCGCACAAGGTCGCGCCCGACATGAGCCGGTTCCTGCTTTGCCCCATGCCAGGGCAGGTGGTGCGCGTCGACGTGGCCGAAGGCGACGTGGTCGAGGACGGCCAGGAACTGGCCATTGTCGAAGCCATGAAGATGGAAAATGTGCTCAAGGCGCAAAAACGCGCCCGGGTGAGCAAGGTGCATGTCGCGCCCGGGGCCGTCCTGGCCGTCGATCAGGTCATGCTCGAATTCGAGGCCGTGTGATGAGCGATATGCCCGATTTTGAAAAATGGGCCGCCCTGGCTCGAAAGGAACTGCGCGACACCCCACTCTCAGCGCTCGAGCGCGACTATGGCGGCATTCCGGTCAAGCCCGTCTATCTCGGCCCGGACGGGCAGATCCCCGGCGTCGAGCCGTTCACACGCGGCGTCCGCGCGACCATGTATGCCAATCGCCCCTGGACCATCCGTCAATATGCCGGCTTCTCCACCGCGCGGGAGAGCAATGAATTTTACCGCCAGGCGCTGGAAAAGGGCCAGAAGGGGCTTTCGGTCGCCTTCGACCTCGCCACACATCGCGGCTATGACAGCGACCATCCGCGCGTCGTCGGCGATGTCGGCAAGGCGGGTGTCGCCATCGACAGCGTCGAGGACATGAAGGTGCTCTTCGAGGGCATCCCGCTCGATCGGATGAGCGTGTCCATGACCATGAACGGCGCCGTCATTCCGGTCTTGGCCATGTTCATCGTCGCCGCCGAAGAACAGGGCATCGCCCAGGAGCAGCTTTCCGGGACCATCCAGAACGATATTCTCAAGGAGTTCATGGTCCGCAATACCTATATCTATCCGCCCGAGCCGAGCATGCGGATCGTGGGCGACATCATCGCCCACACCGCCCGGCACATGCCCAAATTCAATTCCATCTCCATTTCCGGCTACCACATGCACGAGGCCGGCGCGACCGCCCTCCAGGAGCTGGCCTATACCCTGGCCGACGGCATGGATTATGTGCGCGCCGCCCAGAAACGGGGCCTCGACATCGACGCCTTTGCCGGCCGCCTGAGCTTCTTTTTCGGCATCGGCATGAATTTCTTTCTCGAAATCGCCAAGCTGCGCGCCGCCCGCCAGCTCTGGAGCGAGATCATGACCGGGCTGGGCGCGAAGGATCCGCGCTCCAAGATGCTGCGCACCCATTGCCAGACCTCCGGCGTGTCGCTGACCGAGCAGGAACCGCACAACAACATCGTGCGCACCGCCATCGAAGCCCTGGCCGCGACCCTGGGCGGCACGCAGAGCCTGCACACCAATTCCTTCGATGAAGCCATCGCCCTGCCCACCGAATTTTCCAGCCGCATCGCCCGCAATACCCAGCTCATATTGCAGCATGAGAGCCGCATCACCGACGTGGTCGATCCGCTCGGGGGCTCCTATTATGTCGAGGCGCTGACCGGCCAATTGGTCGAGGGAGCCCGTGCCCTGATCGATGAGGTCGAAACGCAGGGCGGCATGACCGCCTTCGTGCAATCGGGCGGGCCGAAACTCGCCATCGAGCAGGCGGCGGCCCTACGCCAGGCCCGGGTGGATCGGGGCGAGGACGTCATCGTCGGCGTCAACCGCTATCGCGTCGATAACGTCCAGGACATCGATGTGCGCGAGATCGACAATGGCAAAGTCCGCACCGAGCAGATCGCTCAGCTTCGGCGGCTCCGCGCGACCCGCGACGAGGACAAGTGCCGCTCCATGCTGGCCGCCCTGCGCGAATTTGCCGCCAAGGATGAAGGGAACCTGCTCGCCGCCGCCATCGAGGCGGCGCGCGCCCGCGCCAGCCTGGGCGAGATCAGCCAGGCCATGGAGGATGTCTTCGGCCGCCACCATGCCACCACAAGGGTGATTTCCGGGGTCTATGCCGGCGAATATGGCGCCGATCCGCAATTGCAATCCATTGCCGGCCGCATCGCGGCTTTCAAGGCGGCGCGCGGCCGCGCGCCCGCCATCTTCATCGCCAAGATGGGCCAGGACGGGCACGATCGCGGTGCCAAGATCATCGCGTCCGCCTTTGCCGATCTCGGCTTTGCCGTCCATATGGGCGATTTGTTCGAGACGGCGCCCGAAGTGGCCGCCCATGCCGGCGAACTCGGGGTCGATGCCGTGGGCGTCTCCTCGCTTGCGGCCGGGCACAAGACGCTGGTGCCCGAACTGATTGCGGCGCTCAAGGCGCGCGATCTGGGCGATGTGACCGTCGTGGTGGGCGGGGTCATCCCCGAACCCGATTACGATTTTCTCTTTTCCGCGGGCGTGGCCGCCATTTTCGGGCCCGGCACCAATGTGCTGGATGCCGCATTCTCGGTGCTGAATGAAATTGAAGGCAGGCTGAGTAACAGATGATCGGTCGCCTCAATCATGTCGCCGTCGCCGTGCCCGACCTCGCCGCCGCCGCCGCGACCTATCGGGACCAGCTCGGCGCGCATCTCGGCCCGGCGCAGGCTCTGCCCGAACATGGCGTCACGGTAATGTTCGTCGATACCGGCAATACCAGGATCGAACTGCTCGAACCCCTGGGGGCAAGCTCGCCCATTGCCGCCTTTCTCGAAAAGCATCCGGCCGGCGGCATGCATCACCTCTGTTTCGAGGTCCCCGACCTGGCCGCCGCCATTGCGCGATTGCGCGCGGGCGGCGCTCGCGTGCTGGGTGAGGGCGGGCCCAGAACCGGAGCCCATGGCCGCCCCGTCATCTTCCTTCATCCGGGGGATTTTTCCGGCACGCTGATCGAGCTGGAAGAAGTGGCTTCGGCCTGATCGCCGTTACCAACCTCACGGGGCCGCGCTGGAAGGGCGCAAGGCATATTGCGCAGAAAAACCGCGCGCCGTTTGCCAGCCATTTACCACCCTGACGATTCCGGACGCGATTAAGCCAATCGTCAATCCGGGCCGCGTTAGTCTGCCAGCGGGCCCAGGACCGGGCCGGGAAAGCGTCGGCAGAATGTACGAAAGCGGGGGACAAGGAACTGGCTGGTCATGGCGCGGCGCCACGATGGTGCCCGTGCTCGTCGCGTTGGCCGTTATCGTCATCGCCGGCATAATGGTCGACCGCCAGGCCCAATCCCTGGCCGAAAACCAGATGCGCGCCGCCGCCCTGGCCAAGATCGCGGTCATTCGCGCCAAGCTCGAGGGCAATGTCTCGAGCAATATCCAGCTTGTGCGGGGTCTGGTGTCGACCATTTCGACCGAACCGCAGATGGACCAGGCCCGCTTCGAGGCGCTGGCCAGCAACCTCTTCGAGGAGGACAGCCAGCTCCGCTCCGTGGCGGCGGCCCCGGACCTGGTGGTGCGCCTCACCTATCCCTATGAGCCCAACCGCGCCGCCATCGGGCTCGATTACCGCAATAATCCCGAGCAATGGGCCGCCGTGCGCGAAATGGTCGAAACCGGGCATCTGGTCCTGGCCGGCCCGGTGCATCTGGTCCAGGGCGGCCAGGGTTTTATCGGTCGTTTTCCGGTCTATACCGGCCAGGGCGATGCTAGGGCCCTCTGGGGCGTCGTCTCCGCCGTGGTCGATGTCGAGCGGCTCTATGCCGATAGCGGCCTGCTCGATCCCAAGCTGCGTCTGGAGATATCCATTACCGGCACCGATGGCCAGGGCGGCGCCGGGCAGCGGTTTTTCGGCCCGGCGCTGTCGGGCGCCGACCCGGTCTTCGCCGATGTCGTCCTGCCCGCCGGCAAATGGCGCATCGAAGCCGTGCCGGCGGGCGGCTGGGTGCGCGACGGCGTTTCGGTCTGGCTGTTGCGCGCCATGATCGTGCTTGGCGGCGGCCTTGTCCTGCTGCCCGTGCTCATCACCACCCGCATGGTCAGCGAGCGGCATCGCCATATCCGGCAATTGCGCAACCGCGAAATGGCCCTGGCCCAGATCACCCGCCGCCTCAACCTGGCGCTGGACGCCTCCAAGATCGGCGTCTGGGAAATGGACCTTTCGCGCGATGCCGAAACCTGGGATGCGCGCACCCATGAGCTTTATGGCCGGGAGCCCGATGGCACCCCGCGCAGCCACGCCGATTGGCGCGCTGCCGTGCATCCCGACGACCGCGACCGTGCCGAGGCCGAGTTCCGCCGCATGATCCCTTCCGGCCGCTACGAATGCGATTATCGCGTACTCCTGCCCGATGGCTCGATCCGTCATGTCCGCTCAATGGGGGCGCTGCACCGCCAGCCGGGCGAGCCCGACCGGGTCATCGGCGTCAATATGGATGTCACCACCGACGTGGAACTGGCCGAAGATCTGCGCCGGGCCAAAAGCCTCACCGAAGCGCGCAACCGCGAACTGGAACTGGCCCGTATCCGCATCGAATACAATGCATTGCACGACAGCCTGACCGGGTTGCCGAACCGGCGCTATCTCGACGATCTCCTGACGCGCAATGCATCGCGCGGCTTCCGCGACAGCGGCGGCATCGCCCTGTTGCATATCGATCTCGACCGCTTCAAGCAGATCAACGACACATTGGGCCACGCGGCCGGCGACGCCATGCTCGTCCATGCCAGCCAGGTGCTGCGCGCCAATTGCCGCGCCGACGATTTCGTTGCTCGCATCGGCGGGGATGAATTCGTCATCGTCGCCGAGGCCGGCCAGACAGACGAGGCTTTGAGCGACCTGGCGGCGCGGGTGGTGGAGGAAATGCGCCGGCCCGCCATTCACGAAGGTCATGAATGCCGCTTCGGGGTCAGCGTCGGCGTCGCGGTGGCGCGCGGCAGCGATATCGACGTCAAGCAATTGCTCATCAATGCCGATATCGCGCTCTACCGGGCCAAGGCCCTGGGCCGCAACCGCCACGAATTCTTCTCGGCCAGCCTGCAGGCCGAAATCGTCAATACCAAGCGCGTGGCCGATGAAATCCTGCACGGGCTCGACACCAGGGCCTTCATCGCCCATTACCAGCCGCAATTCGATGCCTGCAGCCACGACCTGGTTGGCGTCGAGGCCCTGGCCCGCTGGCAGCATCCGGCCCAGGGTCTCAAGGCGCCCGACAGCTTCATGGACATCGCCGAGGAATTGAGCGTGGTCGCGGCCATCGACCGCATGGTGCTCGACCAGACCCTGGCCGATCTCCGGCGCTGGGACGATATGGGCCTCGACGTGCCGCGCGCCTCGGTCAATGTGTCGCTGCGCCGGCTCGACGACCAGGGCCTTGTCGCCAGCCTCCGCGGCCTGGATATCGCGCCGGGCCGCATTGCCTTCGAGCTGATCGAATCCATCTATCTGGACGAGCGCGACGGCGTGGTGGGCTGGAATATCGACCAGATCAAGGAATTGGGCATCGATATCGAAATCGACGATTTCGGTACCGGCTATGCTTCCATCGTTTCGCTGCAGAAGCTCCACCCCAACCGGCTCAAGATCGACCGGCAATTGGTCGATCCCATCCTGCGCGAGCCGGCGCAGCGCCGGCTGGTCGCCTCTATCGTGGATATCGGCAAATCCATGGGCATCGAGGTCGTCGCCGAAGGCGTCGAAACCATGGAACACGCCGAAATCCTGCGGGACCTGGGTTGCGATATTCTCCAGGGCTATGCCTTTGCCCGCCCCATGAGCCGTGACCGTCTCGAAGACTTCCTCGCCCGCCAGGCCTGGCGCCGCGTCGGCTGACCTTCGGCGGCAATTTAAAAATATCGCCGGAACAGCGGCAGTTCGGCCGCGCCCAATGCCGGGGCCTGCCGGCCCAATTGCCCCACCAATATCTCGGGCGGCGCGTAGGACGGTACGGGAAGGGCGGCCAGGGCTGCGGCCAGCCGTTTGGCCAGGCGTGCGGTCAACGGGCCGGGCAGGATGCTGTCGAGCACCACCAGGTGCGATTCGATCACCGTGCTGGTGTTGAAGCAGACCCGGGCGAGCGCCTCGGCGCTGTCCTCGATCCAGCGATCCACCGCGTTCCCGATCTTTGGCCAATCCCAAAGCGCCGGATCGGCTGCGGCCTGGTCCATGCCGACGCGGCGCAGGCGCTCTTCGAGTGCCGCCAGCGATGCGATATGGCGGGCCATGCCCGGTCCATCCGCGCCCACATGCACCACCATGGCGCCCAGATTGGCCGCCTTGCCGGTGGGCCCCTCCCACAATTTCCCGTCCGCGACGATCCCGGCGGCCAAAGAGGTGCCCACGAGGAAATAGATGAAATTGCCCGGGCGCGGCCGGGGCCGGGCGATCAGTTCCGCCCAGCAGGCGGCATTGCCGTCATTGAACAGGTTGACCTCGAGCCCGGTTCGCGCCGCCAGCGCCGCCGAGATGTCGAAAGCCTGCCAATCCGTAACCTGCGCCGCCGAGGCCCCCAATCGCCGGAGCCCATCGGCCATGTCGGCCGGCAGCGCCACGCCGAGGTCGAGCAGACGCGACCGTGCTGCTTGCGGCAATTCCGCCTTCACCGCCGCCACCAATTCCTCCAGGGCCGCGACGATCGATGCAGGGTCTGGAATCGCATAGGGCAGACGCCGGCTGCCCACGATATTGGCGTTGAGATCGATCAGCACCAGTTCGGCCTGGCGCCAGCCGATGTCCACCCCGATCGCATAGCCCCCTTCGGGGCGCAGGAAGATGGGGGTGGCCGGTTGGCCGCGTCGCCCGCGCATCACCGGGCCGCGCCGGATCAGCCCGGCGCGTTCGATATCGCCCAGAATTGCCGAAACCGTCTGCGGCGCCAGCCCCGATTTGCGGGCGATCTGCGCATTGGAAACGCCGGGATTGAAGCCGACGACCGTTAGGACGGCCTTTTCGTTGGCCCGGCGCAATCCGTGATGCTGCATGCCGCGCCCGCCGGCCTCGAAGACGTCATCCGCGCCATCATCGTCGAAGGCCATGGATCAGGCTCCGACATCGCAAAGCGCGCCGACGCCCCACCGGGGGCCGCCCGCGCCTGGGTAACACACCATCACGTCAAGACCGATCCGCCGCCGCCAGGCGATCCTAAACTATTGATTCGCAAACCTTTGGCTCACCATGGCAAAGCTGCTCGTCGCCGCCAAGCCCGATAGGGCCGGGTCGCCTGAATTCAGGCCAGCCGGCCCCGGCTGTCCATTGGCAGATTTCCCATTGGCCGAGGGGCGACCGACCTATTGGCCGGCCTTGTCGAGCCGGCGCAAGGCCTCCTCGGGCAGAACCAGGCGCGCGCCACGCGCAATGGAGCGCACCTGTTCCACCGAAGTGGCCGAGGCGATGGGCGCGGAGACGCCGGGCTGGGCCACCAGCCAGGCCAGCGCCACTTCGGCCGGGTTCGCGCCCAGGTCTTCCGACACCGCATCGAGCGCGGAAAGAATGGCCATGCCCTTGTCGTCGAGATAGCGCTCGACCCCGCCGCCGCGCGCGGACTTGCCCAGATCGGCCGTCGAGCGGTACTTGCCGCTGAGAAAGCCCGAGGCCAGGCTGTAATAGACCACCGCGCCGACCTCGTTGCTCACGAGGTAATCGCGCAAAGCGGCAAATTCGGCGCGGTCGTAGAGATTGTAGCGCGGCTGCACCACTTCGTAGCGGGGCAGCGACTTGACCACGGCGATCTGCTGGGCTTCTTCCAGCATGGCCGCGGTATAATTGGAGGCGCCCACCACCCGCACCTTGCCGGCCCGGATCAGCAGGTCATAGGCCTCGAGGCTTTCCTCGTGCCCCGTCTCCGCATCCGGCCAATGGCTGAAATAGAGGTCGACATAATCGGTCTGCAGGCGCTTGAGCGAGGCTTCGATCCCCGCCTTGATCGCCATGGCGCCGAGCCCGCCCTTCTGCTTGGCGGAATTGACCTTGGTGAACAGATGCACCCTGTCCCGGTTGCCTCGGGCCTTGAGCCATTTTCCGATGATCGTCTCGCTCATGCCCGGCGGATTGCCCGGCACCCAATTGGGATAGCCCTCGGCCGTGTCGATGGCCGAGAAGCCCTCATCGACAAAGGCATCGAGCACGGAAAACCCCTGCTTTTCGTCCACGGTCCAGCCAAAGACATTGCCGCCCAGCACCAGCGGTTCGATCACCAGGGCGCTGCGGCCAAGGGGGCGACGGTTCATTGCTTGTCTCCATTGTCTGTGTGCGGGACAACGCCGGGGCTGGCGTTTCGTTCGGCCGGGCCCATGCGCGGCGCGCACCAGTACAGCGCTTCTGTCATGGCCTGTAACGAGCCGGCAAGGTCGATGGCGGCGAAAGGCGCCGCATTATCCTCCGCGTGACGAATATAGACGAAGCCGCCCAGGGCCAGCCGGTCGGCCAGTGCCGCGACATCGCCGCCGATGCGGGCGGAATAGGGCGCGGCCGCTGCCTGCGCCTCGACGGTGAAAGTCTCCTTGTCGATCGTAAGCTCCCAGCGCCCCAGGCTATCGGGATAGCGGCTCGAATGAATATAAAGCCCGGTCGAAAAATCGTCCTCGCAGCGCACGGCCAGGCAGGTGAACGCCTGGTCGTCCGCTTGCCGGTCGCAGCCCAAAGAGGCGCGGTCGCCTTCGCCGGGCAAGGGCGAATAATGCCAGCCCGGCTCCAGCCCGTGAGCGGGCAGGGCCGAGGCGGCGAGGATGAGCGCCATTGCCGACTTGCGCATGCGGCCTATCGTCCTTTTGCGTGCGTTTCCGATCATGCCGCCGCGATCGGCCTGGTCAAGCGCTCCAGCGGATGGCGAACGGAAAATTCCAAATCCGTCCGTTTCTGTGGAAGGCCGTTCCCGCATTGGCGCAATTGACCAATCGGTCAAACTCCCCCATTGCGCCGAAAGGAAATCTGGGCTTTGGTGTCGCCCAAGCTCCGGCCGCAAGCCGGAGGCGCAAAAAATTCGGGAGACGATAAAGATGAAATTGACGAAGACCTTGTTGGCGGCAACGGCGATGGCGGCGCTGGTCACCGGCGCTGCGCAGGCCAAGCAACTCGTTTACTGCTCGGAAGCCTCGCCCGCCCATTTCGATCCCGGCCCGCTGACCGGCGGCAACGACTTCGACGCTTCCGCCGCCACGATCTACGAACGCCTGGTCGAATTCGCTCCGGGCAGCACCGAAGTGGTTCCCGGCCTGGCCGAAAGCTGGGAAATTTCCAATGACGGGCTGGAATATACCTTCCACCTGCGCCCGGGCGTCAAGTTCCACACCACGTCCTATTTTACGCCGACCCGCGACTTCAATGCCGACGACGTGATCTTCTCCTTCGAGCGTCAGTACAAGGAAGACAATCCCTGGCATAATTACCTCGAAGGCATGACCTGGGACTATTTCCAGGGCATGGACATGCCGCGCTACATCGAGTCGCTGGAAAAGGTCGATGATCTCACGGTCAAGCTGACCCTGACCGAGCCGAATTCCCCGATGCTGGCCAACCTGGCGATGCAGTTCGCCTCCATCGTGTCCAAGGAATATGCCGACAAGCTCGAAGCCGACGGCGATCTGGCTGCCTTCTCGACCCAGCCCATCGGTACCGGCCCGTTCGAGTTCGTCGACTATCAGCTCGACACCGTCATCCGCTTCAAGGCCTTCGACAATTACTGGGGCGGCAAGCAGGCGATCGACGACCTGATCTTCGCCATCACCACCGACGCTTCGGTGCGCGCCCAGCGCCTGATGGCCGGTGAATGCGATATCATGTCCTATCCGGCCCCGGCCGACATCGAAACGCTGAAGGCCGACGAAAACCTGACGGTGATGGAGCAGGAAGGCCTCAATATCGGCTATATCTCCTACAACACGACCGAGCCGCCGTTCGACAATCCGGACGTGCGCAAGGCGCTCACCATGGCCATCGACAAGCAGGCCATTATCGACGCCGTCTATCAGGGCGCCGGCCAGGACGCCAAGAACCTGATCCCGCCCACCATGTGGTCCTATGACGACGCCATTCCGGCCGATGTCTATGACCCCGAAAAGGCCAAGGAGATGCTGGAAGCCGCCGGCGTCACCGATCTGACCACCGATCTCTGGGCCATTCCGGTTTCGCGTCCCTATAATCCCAATGGGCAGCGCGTCGCCGAGCTGATCCAGGCCGACTGGGCCAAGGTGGGCGTCACCGCCAATATCGTCACTTATGAATGGACCGAATACCGCGAGCGCGGCAAGCAGGCCGACCGCAAGGGGCCGTTCATGATCGGCTGGACCGGCGACAATGGCGATCCGGACAACTTCTTTGCCACCCTGTTCTCGTGCTCGGCCATCGGCGTCTCGAACTATTCGAGCTGGTGCGACGACGACTTCGAGAAGGCTATCCAGGACGCCAAGAAGACCTCGGACCGCGACGAGCGCGTGGCGCTCTACACCAAGGCCCAGGAAATCTTCAAGGCCGAGGAACCGGCGATCACCCTGGCTCACAGCAAGGTGTTCATGCCGATGAGCACCAAGGTGCTCAACTACAAGATGAGCCCGCTCGGCACCCATAGCTTCGTGGGCGTGGATATTGCCGAATAAGGCGATAGCCTAGCGGAACCGACAAAGAGCCTCGATCCGGCCCGCCGGACCGGGGCTCGCCTTTAAGAAGAGAGCAGGGTGCGAGATGCCGGCAAACGGCGTCCGGGTTTGTCCTGCCACAACAGGAAACGCGACCGTCCCGGCCTTGCGGGACGGATGCCAAAAGGGCAAAGACCCGACCCATGCTCAATTACCTGCTGCGCAAGCTGGCCTTGCTGGTGCCGACCATTCTCGGCATTTCCATCTGTGCCTTCGCCTTCGTCCGCGTCCTGCCGGGCGACCCCATCCTGGCCATGGCCGGCCAGCACGGCGTGACCCCCGAACGTTACGAGATCCTCAAGGAGCAGTTCGGCTACAACCTGCCGATCTGGCAGCAATACTTCAATTATCTGGGCAGCGTGCTGCAGGGCGATTTCGGTATTTCCCTGGCCACCAAGCGCCCCGTCATCACCGAATTCATGACGCTGTTTCCGGCCACTATCGAATTGTCGCTCTGCGCCATGTTCCTGGCCGTGTTCATCGGCATTCCCGCCGGCATCTTCGCCGCCGTCAAGCGCGGAAGCTGGTTCGACCAGCTCACCATGGGCGTGGCGCTGACCGGCTATTCCATGCCGATCTTCTGGTGGGGGCTTTTGCTCATCATCTTCTTCTCCGGCACCCTGGGCTGGACCCCCGTTTCCGGGCGCATCGACCTCACCTTCTTCCTGCGGCCCATTACCGGCTTCATGCTGATCGATACGCTGCTCTATGGCAATTGGCCCGCTTTCCTTTCCGCCCTGCGGCACCTCATCCTGCCCGCCGTTGCGCTGGGCACGATTCCGCTGGCGGTCATCGCCCGCCAGACGCGCTCGGCCATGCTCGAGGTCCTGGGCGAGGATTATGTGCGCACCGCCCGCGCCAAGGGCATGTCGCCCCGGCGCGTCGTCAATATCCACGCCCTGCGCAATGCCCTCATTCCGGTGGTGACCACGGTCGGGCTGCAGGTCGGCCTGCTGATGGGCGGCGCCATCCTGACGGAGACGATCTTCACCTGGCCGGGCATCGGCAAGTGGATGATCGATTCGATCTTCAAGCGCGATTACGTGGTCGTGCAATCGGGCCTGCTCATCATCGCGCTCATCGTCATGGCAGTGAACCTGGTGGTCGACCTGCTCTATGCCCTCATCAATCCGCGCATTCGGGTGCAGTAGCATGACCGTCTCCAACGAACCCGCCGCCATCCAGGACAAGCCCGTCTCGGGCCTGCGCGAATTCTGGTATTATTACTCCGTCAATCGCGGGGCCGTCATCGGCCTGACCGTCTTTGCGATCCTGCTGCTGTTTGCGCTCTTTGCGCCCTGGATCGCGCCATATTCGCCCGACGAGCAATTCCGCGATGCGCTGCTCAAGCCCCCGATCTGGGACGGCTCGGCCGATCCGCGTTTCATCTTCGGCACCGATCCGGTGGGCCGCGACATCGTTTCCCGTCTCATCCACGGCGCCCGTTATTCGCTGTTCATCGGCTTTTTCGTCGTGATTGGCGCCCTCTTCGTGGGGGTGATCCTGGGGGTGCTGGCCGGCTATTTTCGCGGCTGGGTCGATGTCGTCATCATGCGCCTCATGGATATCATCCTGGCCTTCCCCTCGCTGTTGCTGGCGCTGGTCCTCGTGGCCATATTGGGGCCCGGCCTGTTCAACGCGATGATCGCCATCGCCATCGTGCTGCAGCCCCATTTCGCCCGTCTGGTGCGCGCGGCCGTGATGGCCGAGAAGAACCGCGAATATGTCACGGCGGCCAAGCTGTCCGGTGCCGGCCATCTGCGGCTGATGCTGGTCACCATCCTGCCCAATTGCCTCGGTCCGCTGATCGTCCAGGCGACGCTGAGCTTTTCCAATGCCATCCTCGACGCGGCGGCGCTGGGCTTCCTGGGCATGGGCGCCCAGCCCCCAACGCCCGAATGGGGCACGATGCTGGCCACGGCGCGCGAGTTCATCATCAAGGCGCCCTGGGTCGTCACCTTCCCCGGCCTGGCCATTCTCGTCACCGTCCTGGCCATCAACCTCATCGGCGATGGCTTGCGCGACGCGCTCGATCCCAAATTGAAGCGGAGCTGAGCCCATGCCCCTTCTTGAAATCCAGAACCTTTCGGTATCCTTCGATACCTCGGTGGGCCTGTTCAGGGCGGTGGACGGCATCGACATCGCGGTCGATGCGCGCGAAGTGCTGGCGATCGTGGGCGAAAGTGGCTCGGGCAAGTCGGTGGCCATGCTGGCCACCATGGGCCTGCTGCCGGCCAGCGCCACGGTCACGGCTGACCGCATGACCTTCGAGGGGCGGGACCTGCTCGCCATGAGCGGCACCGAAAAGCGGCGCATCATCGGCAAGGAGATCGCCATGATCTTCCAGGAGCCGATCGCCAGCCTCAATCCCTGCTTCACCGTCGGCTTCCAGATCGGGGAGGTGCTGCGCCAGCATCTGGGCCTCACTGGCCGGGCAGCGCGCCAGCGCAGCGTCGAATTGCTCGAACTGGTCGGCATCCGCGAGGCCGCCGACAAGCTCAAGGCCTATCCCCACCAGATGAGCGGTGGGCAATGCCAGCGCGTCATGATCGCCATGGCCATTGCCTGCAATCCCAAACTGCTCATCGCCGACGAGCCGACCACGGCGCTGGACGTCACCATCCAGAAGCAGATTCTCGATCTGCTGGTGCGCTTGCAGGTGGAAACCGGCATGGCGCTGATTATGATTACCCACGACATGGGCGTGGTGGCCGAAACCGCCGACCGCGTCATCGTGCAATATAAGGGGCACAAGATGGAGGAAGCTGACGTGCTTTCCCTGTTTGAAAACCCGCAATCGAACTATACGCGGGCCCTGCTTTCGGCCCTGCCGGAAAATGCGGTGAGCGACCGCCTGCCCACCGTGTCCGACATGCTGTTCGAGCCGGCGCCGGGAGTGCGGTCATGACGGCGCCGGTTCTCGAAGTCAGCCATCTCAAACGCGATTATGTCGCTTCGGGCGGCCTGTTCCGGCCGGCCCGGGTCGTGCATGCGGTCAAGGACGTATCCTTTACCCTCCAACAGGGCAAGACCCTGGCGGTGGTCGGGGAAAGCGGCTGTGGCAAATCCACCCTGGCGCGCATGATTACCCTGATCGATCCGCCCACAGCCGGCGAGATCCGCATCGACGGCCTGCCGGCCAGCGCCGCGCATGTCACCAGGGAATTGCGCCAGAAGGTGCAGATCGTCTTCCAGAATCCCTATGGCTCGCTCAATCCGCGCCAGAAGATCGGTGACGTATTGGCCGAGCCGCTGCTTCTCAATACCAGGCTTTCGGCGGCAGAACGGCGCGAGCGCGCCATGGCCATGCTGACCAAGGTGGGCTTGGCGCCCGAGCACTTCAATCGCTATCCGCACATGTTCTCGGGCGGGCAGCGCCAGCGCATCGCCATTGCCCGGGCGCTTATGCTCAATCCCAGCTTCCTCGTCCTCGACGAGCCGGTTTCGGCGCTCGATCTTTCCGTGCAGGCGCAAATCCTCAATCTGCTCAAGGATTTGCAGGATGAGTTCGGGCTGACCTATGTGTTCATCAGTCACGATCTCTCCGTGGTGCGCTATATTGCCGACGAGGTGATGGTGATGTATTTCGGCGACGTGGTGGAACATGGCAGCCGCGAGGCGGTCTTTGCCGATCCGCAGCACGATTATACCAAGACCCTGTTTGCCGCCACGCCGCGTGCCGATGTCGAGAGCATCAGGGCGCGCATTGCCCGCAAGACGGCCGCCGCATGAAAAACGGCCCCGCCCAGGGCGGGGCCGATCCCTCAATCGACTTGCACGCGCCGCCCCTCGCGCGATGAGGCGATGAGCGCGTCGATTAACCGGTGGACGCCCAGGGCGCTATGGCCGGTGCTGCGCGGCTGCCGGCCGTCGCGGAGGGCTTTGACGAAATCGGTGATCTGGGCCAGGTGCCAGTCGAAGGGGAAGGCCATGGGATCGGCCCCGCTGCCGCTGCTATTGGTCTGCTCGCCGATGGTTTCGCTGCGCCCGTCCATCCAGTTGAGGGTCAGCGTGCCGCCGGCCAGGATGGCGGAAGCCTTGTCGAAACCCAGCACCAGGCTTTCGGCGCTGCCGGGGAAGCAGGCGGTCGTTGCCATCAGGCTCCCCACCGCGCCATTGGCGAATTCGAGGCCTCCGGCGACGAAATCCTCCGTTTCCATGCGATGCAGGCCCGTCGTCGCCGCCAGGGCCGTCACCGCCTTGACCGGCCCGGTCATGGACAGCATGAGGTCGAGCGAATGGATCGCCTGGGTGATGAGCACGCCGCCCCCGTCTTGGGCGAAGGTGCCGCGGCCCGGCTTATCGTAATAGCCTTCCTGCGGGCGCCACCAGGGCACTACCAGATGCACCATCTGCAGGCGCCCCATTTCCCCGCTCTCGATCTTTCGCGCCAAGGCGATCGAAGCGGCGCGGAAACGGTGCTGGAAGATGATCCCCAACGTCACGCCGGCCTTCTCGCAGATATCCACCACCCGCTGGGCGGCCGCCGTGCTGCGCTCGACCGGCTTTTCCATCAGCACATGCTTGCCCGCCGCGGCAGCGGCGGCGACGATTTCCTCGCGGGCATTGGGTGGGGTCAGCACCAATACCGCGCCGATGGCCGGATCGGCCAGGATCGCCTCATAGCTTTGCGCGGCGGGAAAACCGTATTGTTCGCAGAATTCGGCCAGCGCCCCGGGGTCGCGCCGCCATACGCCGCGCACCGTAATCCTGTCCTTGAGCGCGTTGAGCGCCAGCGCATGGGGCTTGGCGCCCATGCCGGCCCCGACAATGCCCAGCCCCAGCTTTTCATGTTCACGTGCCATTCAGCCTCACCCTCCTATGCCATGATAGCGCCTGATCGCGGCGCCGATATGCGTTTGCCTCGGAGAGGGACCTAACATGAAAATCGTCGGGATTGTTGCAGCGCTTTTTCTGGCCATCGGCATTGCCCTGGCCGGCTGGTTCGTCGGCACCTCGCTGGTCGAAAGCCGTCAGCCGCTGCGCGTGGTGACGGTGAAAGGTCTTTCCGAGCGGGCCGTCCAGGCCAATCTGGGCTTCTGGCCCATCCGCTTCGTCGCCACCGGCCCCACGCTCGAAGCGGCGCGGGCAAGCCTTGAAACCGCCGAGGCCGCCGTGCGCGAATTCCTTGCCGAACGCCAGTTCGCCGGTGGCGATGTCCAGGTGCAGAACGTGCTCGTTGAAGACCGCGCCGCCGGCTACAATGCCGGCTCGACTCCTGACGATTACCGTTTCGTGCTCACCGAGGACATGCTGGTCACCACCGATCGCGTCGAGGACCTGGCCGCGGCCACCCGCTCGGTCGCCGACCTGCTGCGCCAGGGTGTGGTGTTTTCCGCCGATGCCTATAGCGCCGGAGCCTCCTTCGTCTTTACCGGCATCAACGATCTCAAAAGCGAAATGCTGACCGAAGCCACCCAGCGGGCGCGGGAAACCGCCCAGCAATTCGCCTCCGAATCCGGCGCGCAGGTCGGTGCTATCCAGACCGCCAATCAGGGCGTATTTGAAATCCTGCCGGCGGTGGAAATCCCCAATGATCGCCCGGAAAAGCAGATCGACAAGAAGGTTCGGGTGGTGACCACAATCACCTATTTCCTGGTGGATTGATGCTGCGGGAGAAGAGGGGGCTAAGGCGTGCCCAGCGCCGCACGCAGCCGCGCGCTGGGCGTCAGCACGACAATGCGCCGCCTGGGAATGGGATGCGCCTCGCCGGTGCGCGGATTGCGGCCGCTTCGTTCGGCCCGTATGCGCACCTGCAAAGAGCCGAAACCGGACAGCTTGACGCTTTCGCCCGCCATTAACGCGGCGCCGATCAAGGCGAACATGCGCTCTCCGACCGCCACGACATCGGCGCGGGCAAACCCGGTCGCCTCGGCGGCCGCTTCCGTGAGCATGGCGCGCGTGACGGTTTGGGGCACGGCCTTGTCCTCCAATTAATAAATTCATACGTGGAACTTAAAGCCCTGTCCAGCGGCGCAGGGAAACCTGATAGGTTACTTCAGGATTAATTGACATTTTTTAGAATGGTTATAAGCTACGGCCTGCATCAAGAGGGGAATGCACCCTCGGGCAGCCCTGCTGTCCTAGCTGAAAGGTTCGACCCGTGAGACTGACCCGCCAATCCAATTATGCCGTCCGCACCTTGGTTTACTGCGCCGTCAACGATCCGGGTCTCAGCCGCGTGGCCGAGATTGCCAAGGCCTATGGCATTTCCGAACTCTTCCTGTTCAAGCTCATCAAGCCCCTGGTCGAAGGGGGATTGCTGCAAACCGTGCGGGGCCGTCATGGCGGGATCAGGCTCGGGCGTCCCGCCGACCAGATCACCCTGCTCGAAACGATTCGCCTGACCGAGGAAAATTTCGCCCTCGCCGAATGTTTCGAGGAAAATGCCGATTGCCCGCTGATCGGGGAATGCGACCTCAATGGTGCTTTGCGCGAGGCTTTGGGGGCCTTCTTCGAGGTGTTGGCCAGCTATTCCATTGCCGATCTTGCCAGCAAGCGCCGTTCCCTGCGCGAGCGCCTCGGCCTCGCTGAAACCGAGGCGATTGCTGTCGCATAAGAAAATCTGAGCTGCAAACTCAAATATGAGTTTGACAATCAGGTTTAGGCATGGTTGATAGAGGGCGTGGCGCTGGCGACCCCTTGGGGCCTGTGGGTTGCGCGCCAGTCTCATGACGGGGGCTTGCTGCTACCGTCTCCCCGGGCCGGTCAGGATCCTCAACGTCCTGACCGGCCTTTTCTTTGCCGCTCGCCTGTGCTCTATCCGCCGCAATCGTTCCGGAACAGCCATGGCCCAGCCCCCGCTCCTTTCGTTGCAGGACATCCAGCTTACCTTCGGCGGCACGCAATTGCTGGAGGCGGCGGAACTCATCGTTGCGCCGGGCGACCGTATTGCCCTCGTCGGTCGCAATGGCTCGGGCAAGTCCACCCTGCTCAAGATCGCTGCGGGCGCCATTCAGCACGATGCCGGCCAGCGCTTCGCCGAGCCTTCCGCCACCATCCGCTATCTGCCGCAGGAGCCCGATCTTTCCGGTTTTGCCAATACGCTCGCTTTTGTCGAGGCAGGCCTCGCGCCGGGAGACGACCTCTATCGTGCCAGCTATCTGCTCGATGCCCTGGGGCTGACGGGAAAGGAAAATCCCGCCACGCTGTCGGGGGGTGAAGCACGCCGCGCCGCCCTGGCGCGGGTATTGGCGCCGCAGCCCGACGTGTTGCTGCTCGACGAGCCCACCAACCATCTCGATCTTCCCGCCATCGAATGGCTGCAGGCCGAACTGGCCTCCATGCGCTCCGCCCTGGTGCTTATCAGCCATGACCGGCGGTTCCTTTCCGATCTCAGCCGCGCCGCGGTCTGGCTGGACCGCGGCGTTACCCGCCGGCTGGAAAAGGGGTTCGCCGCCTTCGAGGCCTGGCGCGACACGGTGCTGGAGCAGGAGGAAAAGGAGCGCCACAAGCTCGACCGGCAGATCGTGCGCGAGGAACATTGGCTGCGCTATGGCGTCACCGCCCGGCGCAAGCGCAATGTGGGCCGACTCGAGCGCCTCGCCAATCTGCGCCAGGAGCGGCGTGAGCAACGCCGGGCCGCCGGCGCGGTCAATCTCACCGCCAGCGAGGGCCGCGTCTCGGGCGCATTGGTGGCCGAAGCCGAAGCCATTTCCAAGAATTTCGGTTCTCGTCCCATCGTGCGTGATTTCTCGACCCGCATTCTGCGGGGCGACCGGCTGAGCATTGTCGGTCCCAATGGCGCGGGCAAGACCACGCTTATCAAGCTCCTCACCGGCCTCCTGCCGCCCGATAGCGGCACCGTAAAACTCGGCGCGGCGCTGGAAATGGCCATGCTCGACCAGGGGCGTGCCCGGCTTGATCCGGAAACGCGCCTCAAGGATGCCCTGACCGGCGGAGGCAGCGACACGCTCACCATCAACGGTGAATCGCGCCATGTCGTGGGATATATGAAGGACTTCCTCTTCACCCCCGAACAGGCCAATACGCCCATCGGGCGCCTGTCGGGCGGCGAGCGCGCCCGGGTCGCCTTGGCCCGCGCCCTGGCTTTGCCCTCGAATTTCCTCGTCCTCGACGAGCCGACCAACGATCTCGATCTGGAAACCCTCGACCTGCTCGAGGAAATGGTGTCCGATTATGTAGGTACGGTCATCGTGGTCAGCCACGACCGCGATTTCCTCGACCGGGTCGCCACCTCCATCGTCATGGCGGAGGGCGATGGGCGCTGGCTCGAATATGCCGGCGGCTATTCGGACATGGTGGCCCAGCGTGGCGCCGGCGTCTCGGCCCGGCCGGCGGCAAAACCGGCCCGAGAGGAAAAGCCCAGGCGGGCCACGCCGCCCGCCGCTCCGGCAGCGCGGCGCAAGCTCAGCTTCAAGGAAAAGCACGCCCTCGAAACCTTGCCCAGAGAACTGACCCGGCTCGATGCCGAGATCGACGCGCTGCATAAGCTCCTGGCCGATCCCGGTTTTTATGCGCGCGATCCCGGTGCCTTTGCAGCCCGCTCGAAAGATCTTGAAAGCGCCCAGGCCCGCAAGGCCGAAGCCGAGGACCAATGGCTCGCACTCGAAATGCTGCGCGAGGAACTCGAGGGATAGGGTGCCTGGAGCACCTCATCGTCTGCCTTTGCCACAGCGTCAGGGCTTTCCCGTGATCCCGTTACTTCGCGGGCTGTTCCCAGGCAAAGCGCGGATGCAGCATATGGGTGAGATTTTCGGATTCTCCGGCAATCCGGCGCAGCAGCACGCGGCCCAGATTGCGGCCCGCTTCCACGAATTCTTCCTCGACCGTTTCAGCCGCAGGCTGGAATTGCATGAACATGGCTGAAGATTGCTTGGTCACGACATGGACGTCCCGGCCCACCTGCTTGCCCGCTTCGGTCAACCCGCCCAGCACGGCCAGCGCAGAAATCTCCGAGGCGCAGATATAGCCGTCCGGCCCGTCGGGGCGGCGGGCGCGTTTGATGACGTAATTGCGGATGGCGTCGGTGGGGCTTTCCAGGTTCACGTCGGCGGCGAACTCGCAGGCAATGCCGGCCTTCTTTGCCGCCCGCACCATTCCGGCCTTCAGGTGGTCGGTATAGGTGAGTGAGCTTTGGGGCAGCACGATCGAGACTTTCCGACAGCCTTTGGCCGCCAGCCTGAGCGTCGCGCCATAGGCATATTCTTCATTGTCGAAATCAACGAAGGGGTGGCCTTCGGGCCAGAGCGTGCGGCCATGGCTGACAAAGGGAAAGTCGTTGTCGAGCAGGAACCGCACACGTTCGTCGTAGAATTCGGCCTTGGAGAAGATCACGCCATCGGCCATGCGATTGCGCACGATATGCTTGATCGGCTCGATCGGCTCGACATGCCGAAATAGCGGCGTGATGACCAGGTGATAGGCCGTGTCGCGCAGGGCCTCGGTGATGCCGGTGACCAGATAGGTGCCGAAGCCGTAGATCTGCTCGTCCGGCTCCAGGATCAGCGAAATGACATTGGTGCGCCCGGTCTTGAGCCGCAGGGCCGCGCGGTCGGGCAGATAGCCGATTTCGGCTGCGATCTTCTGTACCCGGTCGCGGGTTTCCTGGGCGAGTTCGGGCGCATTGTTGAGCGCTCGTGAAATGGTGGTGACGGCCAGACCCGTCATGTTTGCAATGGTTTTGAGGGTCGGCTTGCCCGAGGGTTTGACCCCTCGCTTGTTTCGCCCTTCAGGCGGCGACTCGTCCTGAGACACTTGCTGGTTCCCCTCCGCCAGCCTTGTCGAAAGGCCGGTGACGCTAAGGGGCACAGAACAACAGATTGTGCCTTTCAGTTCAAGCGAAAGGGCATATTTCAAATCTGATAATTCAAGTCAGAATATCGTTTCTTCGACCAAAGTCGAGCAGGCTTTTTCCCTTTTTTGCAAAAATGCGCATTGCCGGGCACTGGTAAATCTTTGTCGGCGCGCCTATCTTGCCATTGCGTCGCCCCATTGGCGGCGCATCAACCCGTCCAACACCGCAAGGAGAGGAATGCGATGCCGACATCCATGACCTTTACGATCCATGCCGGGTGTTCGACCGTATGCCTCCGACCGCATGGCGCCAAACGCTGGCAAGGGTTTTCTCGCTGCAAACGAATGTGACCGTCCGTCACGCCTTCGTCTCACAGAATCGATAGAAAACCCGCGCAGCAGGCCGGCACTGGCGCAGACGCTATAGCGTCTGTCCGTTCCGAATCCGCGCGCAAAGTGGAGTATCCACCCATGCAGGAAAACAGTTTGAACAGGGCCAACAGGGAAAGGCCCACCGTTATCGAAGTGGGCGGCGAGCCGTTGGGCGTCGTCGTGCCCGAGGCCGATGGCTACAGGTTCCTGGCCGTCAAGTTGCCGGCCTTCCCCATCGATGGCCAGCACTTCCCCAATATCGAGCTGGCGCATCTGGCTGTCGCCAACGCGGTGCGCGAGGGCGATGCGGCATGAACGGGCCGGTGGCAATGCCACCGGCCTGGTTTTTATCAATCGTCATTGGTGGCGTTGAGGTCTTGTGGCCGTCGGCCCTCGCCGGCCGCCGCCGGCATATCGAGCGCCACATCCACCGCTTCGGCCAGCGCCTCGATATCGATGCGCGTGGCGCCATCCCTGGCCTGGCGCTCCAGTTCGGCGCTGACCGCCATGGCGATGGTCTGGCGGCGCTTCGGCCCGGCTTTAGCTGTTTCCATCGATCGAAATTCCCTGCTCGTCCACCCGCACTTCGAGGCCGGGCTTGTTCTGCTCCTGATAGGTGTAGATGGCAAAGGCGATGACCGCGACCACGAGAATGGCGATCACGGCATAAAGACCGTTACGGGACATGGGAACTCCTGACGCTTGTTGGCATGGTTCAACGCGAAAGGGCGGCCAAGGGTTCATTCCTCGGCAATGCGCCGCAAGGTCATGACGAAGGTGGCGATGCCGATGGCCACCGAGCTGGAATTGTCGATGACGGTGGGATCGACATCGGCCGGCAGCACCGCGCCCTCGCGCGCCAGTCGCGCGGCGATCTGGTCGCGGCTCTCCCGTCCGCGCTCCGCCAGCCGTTCGGCCCGCAGCGAAATCTCGGCGGAAATCTGCACCACCCGGCATAGGGGATACCTGCCCAGGGCTTCGCCGATCACGTGGCGCGAAACATTGGCGACCACGACCCGACCCAGCGCCAGATCGGTATCCACGCCGATAGGCAGGGCATAGCGCAAGCCATGCGCCTCCCAGGCCAGGGCGAAACGTCCCGCAGCCAAGGCCTCGGCGAATTCGGCCCGATCGAGCCCGATATGGTCCTCAAGCTCCGCGTCGACCGGCCGTGTCACCAACCGTCGCACGAAGCTGAAGCGCCGATCCACCTCCAGCGCCCGCCGTGCGCCGGCGATCAGCGTGTCCTTGCCGACCCCGGATGGGCCGACGACCAGAACCAGAACCCCAGGTGGCCGCGTGTTCAACTGACCCTTTGCCCCTCGCGCCAGACGCCGCGCACCACCGGCAGCGGCAGGCTCGCGGCCACCCGCACCAGGTCGCCCCTCTTGCCCGGCGCGATCTCGCCCCTGTCGTCGAGCCCGGCGGCGCGGGCCGGATTGCGCGTCACCGTCGCCAGCGCCATGGGCAGGCTCAGCCCTTCGACGCGCTGAGGAAGAAGGAAAGCTGCTTGCAGCAGGGCAAAGGGTACGTAGTCGGAACTGAGAATGTCGAGCAGGCCGGCCGCCACCAGGTCGGTGGCCGAGATATTGCCCGAATGCGAGCGGCCCCGCACGACATTGGGAGCCCCCATCAGAATGGCCAGTCCCGCGTCGTGCGCCGCCGAGGCGGCTTCGAGCGTGGTGGGAAATTCGGCTATCGCCACCCCATCGCGCGCTGCCTCTTCGACATGGACCAGGCTGGCATCGTCGTGGCTGGCCAGCGCCAGGCCCAATTCGTGGGCCCGCCCGACGATGACGCGGCGATTGGCGGCGGCGTAGCGCTCGTGCTCGGCCTGCCGCGCGTCGAGATAGGCCTGCAATTCCCTCTCGCTGCGGCCCATCTGCTTGGCATAGAACCGTTTATAGTCCTCGAGCGAACGGAATTGGCGCTGCCCCGGCGTGTGATCCATCACCGAAGCGAGCCTTGTTGCCTTGTATTGGGCTAGGGCCTCGAAATGGGCGACGACGTCGTGGCTGGGCAATTCGCAGCGCAGGTGGATGAAATGTTCCGCGCGCAGCCAGCCGCCGTCGCGGCCGGTGCGAATGGCGCCGACCAGCTTCTCGGCATGGGCCAGCATGTCGGGCAAATCCTGGTCCGAACCGATGCGTACGGCATCGAAAACCGTTGTAATTCCAGAGCTTGCGACCTGCGCGTCATGAGCGTGGAGCGCTGCGAGAGGGTCCCAGAACACCCCCGGCCGGGGCCGATAATGGTTCTCCAGATGGTCGGTATGCAGCTCGACCAGGCCCGGGATCAGGTAGTCGCCCTCCATGTCCTCGCCGCCGCGCGGAGGGCCTCGATCGATTGTCTTTATACATCCATCTGCTAGCAGAACGTTACCCTTGACGACCTCTTCGGCGAGGACGATCTGGGCATTGCTCAAAATGGTTTCCCGGCCCGGTTTCACGCATCGCCTCCCAGCTTGAAATCCTCCAGCCGGTGGAAGGGACGTCCCTTCTGGCTCTCGCGGTAGAGCACCAGGCGATCCAGCAGCAGCGGTGCGGCCAGTTCCGGCGCGAACCAGGTTTTCGCCGCCGCCAGCATTTCGGGCCTGTCGGCGTCGTCCAGCGCGTCGGTCAGCGTCATGTGAAAGCGGAACTCATCGAGCACGTAGGGGTAACCATAGGCATCGAGCAGCGCCGCCTGCCGCGCCGTCAATCCGGCAGCACGGGCCGTGCGGTCTTCCGGGGCGAGCGGCGCCCGGAAGGGCTCGAAGGCCTCGACCACCCGCCCGACGAAAGCCTGGAGGGCGGCATTGTTCCCTTCGGGCACCAGCGCCAGGAACGGCCCCAGGGCCCCCACGCCGAGCCGGCCCAGCGGCACCGGCGCGGCCGTTTCGGCAAAGGCCCGGAGCGCCGCGCGCAAAGCCTCGGGCGATTTGCCCGCGGCCAGCGCCATGGGCGGCTTGATCGTGGCGTGGAACCCATAGCGATGCGCCGATTGGGTGCGGTTGAGCAACCTTGCCCGCTCGATCCCGGCAATGGCACCCTCGAAGGCGGCCCCGCTTGCCGGATCGCGGCCCAGCCAGGCCGAAGCCCGGTCCCAGAGCGGACTGGTGACCGAAGGGGCGTAGTAAATGGCAAATCTGGGGGCCATGCGAACTCCTGCTCTGGCGCTAGTGGACGTCCATGCCGCCGATTCGACAAGCCGGAACGGCTGGACAAATGCACACCCGCTGGCCACAAAGGCGGCGCTCCCTCGCGCCAGCTCCGGAACCTGCCATGGACCGCCCGTTTCTCGAAACATTGTTCAACGATGCCGTCGCGGCGGCCCAGCCCGCCCTGGCGGTCCGGCGCCATCTGCCTCAAAAGCCGCGCGGGCGCACGATCGTCATCGGCGCCGGCAAGGCCTCCGCGCAGATGGCCCGTGCCTTCGAGGACGCCTGGCAGGGGCCCGTCGACGGGCTGGTGGTCACCCGCTACGGCTATGCCGAGCCCTGCCGGCGCATCGAGATCGTGGAGGCCGCCCATCCGGTGCCGGACGCGGCGGGCCTGGACGCGGCCGAACGGCTCAAGGCCCTGGTCGCGGACCTGACGCCTGACGACCTGGTCGTGGCGCTAATTTCCGGCGGCGGCTCGTCGCTGTTGCCGGCCCCCGCGCCGGGCCTGACGCTGGCGGACGAACAGGCCGTCAACCGGGCACTCCTCGCCTCCGGCGCGCCCATCGGGGTCATGAACCTCGTCCGTAACCAATTCTCCACCATCAAGGGCGGGCGGCTGGCCGCCCTCGCCGCGCCCGCGCGGGTGGCCACGCTGGTCGTGTCCGACGTGCCCGGCGACGATCCGGCGCTGGTCGCATCCGGCCCGACCCTGCCCATGCAGGGCGACCGCGCCCAGGCCCGGCGCCTGGCCGAACTCTACCGGCTCGACCTGCCGGAAGCGGCCGTCCGGTTCCTGGCGGGAGAGGACAATCTGCCGCCGCGCGACGACGATGCGATCTTTGCCGGCAACAGCACCGTCACCATCGCCTCGGCCGCCCTGTCGCTGGACGCGGCGGCGACCCGGGCCCGGGCGGACAATATCGAAGCGGCGATCCTCTCGGACGCCATCGAGGGAGAGGCGCGCGACGTCGCCCTGGTCCATGCCGCCATGGCCCGCGAGATCGCCCGGCGCAACCGGCCATTCGGCAAGCCGGTCGTGCTGCTTTCGGGCGGGGAAACCACGGTGACCCTGCGCGGCAAGGGGCGGGGCGGGCGCAATGGCGAATTCCTGCTGGCCCTGGCCATCGCGCTCGACGGGGTCGAAGGCGTGAGCGCCCTGGCCGGCGATACCGACGGCATCGACGGCTCGGAAGACAATGCCGGGGCGTATGTCGATGGCCAATCGGCCCGGCGCATGCGCGCGGCCGGCATCGACCCGCAGGCGGCCCTGGCCGATAACGACGCCTATACGGCCTTTGCCGCTATCGGGGATCTTTTCGTCACCGGGCCGACCGGCACCAATGTCAACGATTTTCGCGCCATCCTGGTCCGCTGAGCGCCGGTCCGCGCGATAAAATCATACTTTTCTGCGCCTGGCCTCTTGGCAGGCAAGGCCAAGGTCTGCTCTATAGCGCGCGCATAATCGGGGAAGTTTCGGCATGGCCAGGCGCAAGATCGCGGTAATCGGTGTGGGCAAGATCGCGCAGGACCAGCACTTGCCGGTCATCGACGCCTCGGAGGATTTCGAGCTGGCCGCGACCGTTTCGACGCGCGGCGTGGGCCATGGCGATGTACCGGTCTTCCGCACCCCCGCCGAGCTTTACGCCGCCATGCCGGATGTGGGGCTGGTTTCCATCTGCACGCCCCCCGGCGTGCGCCATGCCTATGTCCGCGAAGCGCTGGACGCGGGCAAGGACGTGATGATGGAAAAGCCGCCCACCACCACCATTTCCGAATTGGACGACCTCATCGCCCATGCCGCGCGGCTCGACCGCGTGTTGTTCCAGACCTGGCACAGCCAATATAATGCCGCCGTGGACCGGGCCAAGACGATCCTGGCCGAGCAGGGCGTGCAATCGGCCCGCATCGACTGGCGCGAAAGCGTGCGCAAATGGCATCCGGGACAGGATTGGGTGTGGGAGCCGGGCGGGTTCGGCGTCTGCGACCCCGGTATCAATGCTTTTTCCATCTTCACCAAGGTCATGCCCTTTCCGGTTTTCGTGGAAAGCGCCAGGCTGACCTTCCCGGCCAATCGACAAACGCCGGTCGATGTCGATGTCGTGTTCAAATCCGGCCAATTGCACCAACCGGACCTGAGCTGCGGCTTCAACTGGCTCGAAGAGAGCGGGGAAATCTGGACCATCCGCTTCGTCACCGGCAGCGGCGACGAGATAAAGCTCGAACGCGGCGGCCGCACCTTGCGGATCAATGGCGACGTGGTGCTCGAACATGGCGATGCCGAATATTCGGGCATTTACGACCGCTTCGCGGACCTGCTCGATGCGCAACGCTCCGAGGTCGATGCCGCGCCGCTGCGGCTGATGGCCGATGTCTTCCTGATGGGCGCCAGGGAAAACGGTCCCGCCTTCGAGTGGTAGGCTGACGCCGCCGCGCCCGCCGCCCTTGCGTCCGCGTGGGAAGCGGGCGCCCGTCCCCGGGGGAACTGCCTGACGCTCCAGATGTTTGCTTTTAGACAAGCAGCAGCGCGGAGCGAGGCGACATGGCCCATGACGAGCCCTGGTATCTGGACGCGGTCTTTTATGCGGTGGACGTGAAGCGCTTCGCCGATGGCAATGACGATGGGGTCGGGGATTTCATCGGCCTGCGGCACAAGGTGCCCTATCTCGCCGATCTGGGCGTCACCTGCATCTGGCTCCTGCCCTTCTTCGTCTCGCCCGGCCGGGACAATGGCTATGACGTCAGCGATTATTACCGCATCGATCCCCGGCTGGGCTCGCTGGAGGACTTCCTCGATTTCCTGCACGATGCGGGGGAACGCGGCATCAGGATCATCATCGATCTCGTCATCAACCACACCTCGGACACCCATCCCTGGTTCGAGGCGGCCCGCCGCGACGCGCGTTCGCGCTATCGGGATTTCTATGTGTGGAGCCGGGAAGCACCACCGGTCGTGCCGGGCGATCATTCGGTCTTTCCCGACGAGGAACCGACCGTCTGGACCTATGACGAGGTGGCCCGCGCCTATTATTACCACAAGTTCTATCGCTTCCAGCCGGACCTCAATACCGGTAATCCCGCCGTGCGCGACGCCATCGAGCACATCATGGATTATTGGGTATCATTGGGTGTCGCCGGCTTCCGGCTCGATGCCATTCCCTTCGTCATCGGCCAGAACGGATTGACCCAGGCGGATCCCGACAATCCCGACGGGGTCATGCAGCGGCTCAACGCCTTCATGGAGCAAAGGCAACCGGGCGGCCTGCTGGCGGGCGAGGTCAACCTGCCGCCCGACGAGACGGGCCGCTATTTCGGCCAGGGCGACCAGCTCGGCCTGCTCTTCAATTTCCTCATGCCCTGCTACATGTTCGCGGCGCTGGCCAATGGCGAGGCGGCCCGGATTTCCGAGGCGCTCGACCTGCTGCCCGAGCCGCCGCCCGATTGCGGCTGGGCCAATTTCCTGCGCAATCTGGACGAGCTGGATTTCTCGCAGGTGCCGGCAGACGTGAAGGCGGAAGCCTTTGCCGCCTTCGCGCCGAAAGCGGAAATGGTCGTGCATGACAGAGGCATCAGGCGACGGATCGCGCCCATGCTTGCCGGCGACAGGCGCCGGATCGAAATGGCGCTGGGCCTCATGTTCTCGCTGCCGGGAGCCTCGGTGCTCGTCTATGGCGACGAGATCGGCATGGGTGACAACCTGAGCCAGCCCGACAGGATATCGGTGCGCGTGCCCATGCAATGGGATGCCAGCCGCAATGGCGGGTTCTCCAAGGCGGCCGCGAGCCGGCTGATCCAGCCTTCCATTGCCCAGGGCCCGTTTTCCTATCGAAAGGTCAATGTCGAAACCCAGCGCGACCAGGCCGATTCCCTGCTTACCGGCGTCAAGGCGCTGATCCGGGCAAAGCGCAAGGTGAGCAAACTTCTGCGCGGCCGGGGTTTTCCCATCGCTTCGGACAATGAGGCCGTCCATGTGCGCGGCACGGGCGATGGCGTCGATATCGTGGTGCTGGTCCACAATCTCTCGGCCGGGCAACAGCGGGTCGCACTGGGCTTCGGACGCAATTTCCGCGCCCAATTGACCGACCTGTTCGATGAAGGGGATTTCCGCGTCGAGGGCGCGCTGGAGCTGACCCTGCCGCCCTATGGCTATCGCTGGCTGCAGGGGCGCAAGATCAATTGAGGATGGGCGGAAAGGATGGCCTGCCGGCAGTTTGGCGCGAACCAAGGCCGGTGCGGCGCGTTTTCACCGCACAGACGAGGAGCACGAGCAATGCCAGGCCACAGCAAAACTCCGATTGTGCAGGATCCGCATCCCGAGGATGAAGAGCATTATCACGACCAGGCCCGTCCGGGTGGCGCCAGGCCGCCGCGCGACAGCGTGCAGAAGGTGAACCCTGCCACCCATACGGGCAAGGCGCCGCCCCGCCCGCCATATCGCGCGGACAAGGCGCATGGCGGCAAATAAGCGGAATTCCCGCGAGAGCGCCGGCCGGTTCATCCGCTCTTTCCTCAGGTTCAGCCGCGCAGGCGGGCCAGTAAATGCTCGCCGGCAAAGGCGATGAATTCGGCCTGGTTGCGGCCCACGCAGTGAAGATGCACCGCCGCCACGTCAAGCGCCATGAGATCGGCGATCCAGGCGGCGTGCCGGCCGGGATCGGCCGAGACGGCAACGCTCCGGCGGATCGCCTCTTCGTCGGCCAGCCGCCCGACGCGGTCGAAATCCTTGGGGCGGCTGAGGTTCCAGTTGACGTCTCCACCGGCGCAGAGCGGCCCCCATTGGTCGATGGCATTGGCCAGGGCTTCCGCCTCGCTCCCGGCCCAGCTCAAGGCATGTTGCACATGGACCGGCTTGCCCGCGCCGCCATTGTCGCGGAAGGCCCGGACGACGGCGCGCACGGCTTGCATGATCCCGCCCGTGGTCAATAAGCCGTCCGCCCATTGCCCCACCCATGCGGCGGTGGCGGGCGTCACCGCCGCCCCGAAAATCGGTATGGGCGCGGCGGGGCGGGTATAAAGGCGCGCTTCGACCACCTGAACCCGCCCGCGATGGGTGACGGTTTCGCCGGCAAGAAGCGCACGGATGATGTCGACGCATTCGCCCAGCCGCGCATTGCGCTCTTGCTTGTCGGGCCAGGCCTGGCCGGTAATGGCTTCGTTGATCGCTTCGCCGCTGCCCAGGGCCAGCCAGAGCCGGCCGGGAAACATTTCGCCGATCGTCGCCGCCGCCTGGGCCAGGATCGCCGGGTGATAGCGCGCGCCGGGGGCCGAAATCACCCCAAAGGGCAGGGCTGAGGCCTGCAGGGCCGCCCCCAGCCAGGCCCAGGCGAAGCCCGATTGGCCTTGCCGCTCGCTCCAGGGATGGAAATGATCGGAGGATTTGGCGCAATCGAAGCCGGCGACTTCGGCGCGCTGTATCAGCGCGAGCAAGGCGCTGGGCGGAAACTGTTCGTGCGAGGCATGGTAGCCGATAAGGGTCACAGCCCCTGCTCCCGCCAGCGCGCGAACAGCTCCTGGGACGTCACGATCGAAAGCTGGACCTGGAAGCGGTTGCGATAGATATCGAGTATGGCATCGTGGGTCTGGTCCGCCGAGCCGAAGATGGCGTCGGTGGGGATGATGACGTGATAGCCCAGGTCGATGGCGCCGAGCACCGTTGCCAGCACGCAGACATCGCTCTCCCCGCCGGTCACCACCAGCGCGCCGATGCCCGCGCCGCGCAGCGCCCGATGCAGCTCGCCCGACCACCAGGGCGAATAGGTCTGCTTGTCCAGTACCCGGGCAGGCGGCACCAGCCGGGCCAGCGACGGAACGAGGGCGAGCAGGCCTGGCTCGATCCGTGCGCCCAGCATCATGGGCCAATGCTGGTAATAGCGGCGCCATTCCCCATGTGCCTCATCCAGCGTTTCGGGCGGCAGGAAGCGGGTGAAGACGGTGCGCGTCGCGGCGCGTTCGGCGATTTCGGCCACCACCGGCAGCACGCGCCCCAGCCAGGGAGCATGCCAATCGGTTTCCGCGGCGAACACGCATTGCATGTCGACGCAGATATGCGCCCATTGCCGCTCGCCATCCGCTTGTGCCATCGCCTTGTGCCTTTCGCGTTGGGGATTGTCCTCCGGCCCGGGCGCTGCCGGCCTGCATCGGAATGGCCCCGGCCGCGACTCGGTTCCGCGCCGGCGCCGGCGAACGGCGTTTCATTCCGGGTGGGCGTGGCGCGCGGGCCGATCGACGTGCAGGGTCCTGATCGAGAGGCTGTCGCGCGGGGCCTCGCTGCAAAGGCTGGCGCAGAAGCGGGCCGACGGGCCGATATCGGGGCGCGACAGCAAAGGAGAGGCGGAGGCCCACCAGGCCGCCCGGCTTTCGGGGGCGGTGTCGAGCCTCTCCAGAAGCTCCCCCATTCCGCAGCCGCGCCATTTCGCCCAGGCCTCGAGCGCCGTCCAGGCCTCGAGCGGCGAGGTGTTGCGTTGGGCCGCCATCCAGGCGATTGCGGGTTCGGTAAGCCGGAGGGGCCGCACGGCTTCGATGTCGATGCCCACGGGCCTGTCCCCGATCGCGATTACGGCGAGCCCGCGCGTGCGCGACAGGCTGAATTCGGGCGCGCCGGGCAGGCGCGGCTTTCCAGATCCGTCGCGATGAAAATCGCCGTGCATGGGTCCATAGAGCGCCAGCACCATGCGCAGCCCGACATGGCTCGCCAGATAGGCGGCGCGATCCGCCGGCCGTGCGAACGCCGCGCCGCGCCGGCGCTCCGCCGTCCCGACCTGCCCCGCATGCGCCAGGAGGCGTTCGCCGTCCCGGTCGAGATCGATGCGCCAGATGTCGAGAAGCGCCGGCATGTCAGGTCCGGCTCCGACCTTCGCCGGCCGGTGCCGCGAAGGCTCGGCCCGGTCCTTCCGCGTACTCGCGCTCGATGGCTGCGAGCTGGCGAATGACGCCATCGGCGATGGCCTGGACCTCTTCGCGCGAAAAGACCTCGCAATCGAAAAAGAAGAACAGCTCGATCCCGCCCGAACGCGACAGCGGCCGCAATTGCAACTGGTTTTCCTGCAGCCCGAACAGGCCGAGGTCCAGGGGTTCCACGGTGAAGGAAAAGGCCGCGATGGCGCTGTCCCGATGGTCCACGAGCGTCCGCATGAGGGTGGAATCCAGCGTTCGGTCGGCCAACAGCCTGGCAAACCCGAAACGGGCGGGAAAGGCCTGGGCGGCGGGGGCTCCATCGGGCATGCGCCGGCTGCCGGCAAGCTCGGGACATGATGTCCCGGCATCCGCCGCAGCCAGGAACTGGTCGCTCAGGGATCGTGCGACCGATCCGAGAGCCGATTGCCGCAGGTTCCGCGCCGCCACGATGGACGCCTGGCGCGCAAAGCCGACAAAGGTTTCGAGTTCGGGCGAAGGGCGGCCGGGATGAACCACGTGGAGCAGCGCGTCATCGACCGCGCCGGACAAGGCCAGCGCCTTGGCGAAGGCGGCTGCCAGAAGGCCGTTATCCGTGGTGGAAAGACGGCGCGCTGCCCGGCGCAGCGACCGGGTCTGGCGCCTTGAAAGGCGAACCGATACCTGCCCGCCATCCCCGAGCGTGCAGGGCGAGATCGGTTCATCCCCCTGCGGCGGCCGGCCGATCGCGGCCCATGGGATCGGCGGCGGCACATCGGGCGCCTGCTCCTCGTGAACGGCGCGCCGGGCAATGATGGCCTGGGCCATGGCGAGCGATGGCGGCGGCGGCCCGAGGTCGAGCCCCAGATAGGCGCGGATCATCTGGTCGCAGACCAGGGCCAGCGACCAGCCATCCGCGATCGGCTCGAAGACCTTGACCAGCACCACGTCGAAACCGGCGAATTGCAGCAGATGCACCTCGAACAATGAAGCCATGCCGGGCAGCAGCGCGCTGTCGGCCAATGCCCTCACCACGGCAAGGAAATCGTCCGGCGGCGCCTGGCGGCAATCATGCACGATCACCTTGCAGGCATCGTCCGGGCCGATCACCGGGCGCCGACTGCCCCGTTCGCCCGAAAAGCGGAGCCTGAGGCTTTCATGCCGGCCCACGAGGGTCGTCACCGCCCGCTGCAATTGGTCGGCATTCAATCCGGGCGCCACGCGGATCGCCTGGCTCAGCGTCCATGCGCGCCTGAACCGCTCGCTCGCGGCAGGGCTGTCGATCAAGTCGAGCAGTTCTACCGCCGCAGCGGGGAGGGGAGGGCCATTGCCGCTATCGCCCGGCACTGGCCGGGGTTGTTCGGGGGCCGGCCTTGCCTCCGGAATATCCGCGTCGATGGTGATGGGCCGGAATTTTCCATCCCATTGGTGCGGCAGCCCCGCCAGCATGGCTTTGGCAAGCGCCCGCACGAAAGCCGGAGCGAGCGTGGCGCTGTCATAGGCCAGAACCAGCCACAGGCCCTCGCCGTCCGATTCCGCGAGCGCGGCGGCAAGATCGTGCCCCGGCATGGCGAGCCTGGCGTTCAATCCATAAAAGCCGAACTGCGCCGGCCACGCACTGTTCCAATCGGCATCCGTCCCGCCAGGCAATACGGCGGGATCGAAGCCGGCATGGCGCTGGCCGAGACCGATTTGCCGGCGGATGCTTTCGCTATCGCCCCGGGGCGAGACGATCACCGGCACCATGCCGTCCCCATCCTTGACCGCCACCAATATGTCTTCCCGGCCCGCCCTTCGCGCCAGCGCCTTGCCGAAGGCGTCGATCCAGTCCGCATCGGTGAATGGGCCGGTGCCGGCCGGGGGCTGGCGGAGGCGCAGGCTCAAGCCTTGCGGGCGGCCCCAATGGAGCGGCCCCGCGACAGGCAGGACAGGATGCCGGCGCCCTGGAAACGTTACGGCGCGGGGCCATTGCGCCGTATGGGCCGCCCAATAGGCCCTGGCCCGGCGTTGATCGGCATTGGCCAGCGCGGGATCGGGAACGGCTTCGATGGAGCCTCCCGCGACAACGGCGCCCTGCCGCAGGCGCTCTTCGGCAAGCTCGACGATCTGCCTCGTCAGCGAGTGGATGCTCGGCGCGCCGATAAAGGCGCCGATGGGCATGGTGCTGCCAAGCCGCGCCTCGATGCGGTTTTTCAGCTCGATTGAGGAGAGGGAATCAAACCCCAGCTCGGCCAGCGGACGGGCCATGTCGATCTCGCCCGCATCCAGTTTGAGGACGAGGCCGACCTCCCCGGCCAGCATGCGTTCGATGACGGCCGCCCGGTTCTCCCTGGGGATTTGCGCCAGTTCCGCCCAAAGCGGCTGGCCGCCCGATCCTTCCGAGCGTTCCAGGCCCCGCAGGCGTGGCGGCACGGTGCCGCCGCCGAGATGCGCCAGGCGGTTCCAGTCGATATCGGCATAGTCCAGGTTGCCGATGTCCCGCGCCAGAACCAGGTCGAGGGCGGCCAGGGCATTTTCGCTGGATAGGGGCCTGAAGCCGGCGCTTTCGAGATAGCCGCGCATCGCCGTGTTCCGCGCGACCATTCCGACCTCGCCAAGTGGTCCCCAACCGATCGTCTGGGCGCGCAGGCCGAGGGCCCGCCGATGGCGGGCCAAGCCTTCGAGAAAGGCATTGGCCGCAACGTAATTGGCCTGGCCGGCCGACCCCAGCGTTTCCGCGATGGACGAAAAGCAGCAGAAGATTTCGGGGCCGAGGCCATGTCGCCTGGTGGCGGCATGCAGGTTCCACGCCCCCTTGATCTTGGGCCCGAGGACGGCATCCACGCTGTCCGGCGTCAATTGGGCGAGCATGCCATCGGCAAGGATCGCGGCGGCATGGAACACGCCGCCCAGCACCGCGCCCCGCTCGCGCAGGGACACAAGGAACGCATCGACCGCATCGGCATCGGTAACATCGAGACTCACCGCTTCGACCTGTTCGCCGAGTGCAGCCAGGCGCGCGAGCGAGGGATTGGCCGCTTCGGCCACTATTCCGGTACGGGACGCGAGAATGATCTTTCCCGCGCCTTTTTCGGCAAGCCAGAGGGCGACGGACGCGCCGAAACCGGCGGTGCCGCCGGTCACGAGATAGGCTGCGTCGCCGCGAATATCGAAGCGCTCGGTGTTTTGCCGGACCGGCACGTTCTGTGCCGCGTAATCGAGCACGATCTTGCCGATATGCCCTGCCTGCGCCATCAGGCGAAACGCCTCTTCGGCCTTCGCCGCCGGATAGATGGTTGTCGGCAGCGGCTCGAGCCGGCCCGCTTCAAAGCCTTCCATGACCTCCGAGAATATCTGTGGCAGCAGGTCAGGTCGCTGCGCGTTCATGGCGGCCAGGTCGATGACGTGAAGGGAAATGTTCCGGGCCAATGCCGCGAGGCCCAGCGCTCGGTTCTCGTAGATGTCGCGTTTGCCGATCTCCAGGAACCGCCCGAACGGCCGCAGGAGCGACAGGCCCTTTGCCTGGGCATCGCCTGCAAGGGAATTGACGACGACGTCCACGCCCTCGCCGCCGGTCACGGCCATCACCGTGTCAGCAAAGGCGAGGCTGCGCGAATTCATCACATGGCGCACGCCGAGGTCGCGCAGATATTGACGCTTGGCCTGGCTGCCGGCGGTCGAGAAGATTTCGGCGCCGCGCGATCGGGCGATCTGGATGGCGGCAAGCCCGACGCCGCCCGTGCCCAGATGGATAAGCACGCGCTCGCCGCGCCTGACGCGGGCAACATGATCGAGCGCGTAATGGGCGGTGGCGAAAGCCGATCCGATGCCGGCGGCCTGGGTGAAGTCCATTGCCCGGGGAATGGGCACGACGCTGTGGGCGGGGCGGATGCTCCAGGCCTGCATGGCGGATTTCCCCATGCACAGGACCCGGTCGCCCGGCGCGATCCCTGCGACGCCGGGACCGACCTGGCGGACGGTGCCGCTGAATTCCAGGCCAAGCGTCTGCCATCCCGCAACCGGTTCGGCCCTGGCCGGCAGCAGGCCCGTCGCGGCCATGACGTCGCGGAAATTAAGGCCCGCCGCGGCCGTCTCGATCAGGACCTCTCCCGGCCCGGGCCAGGGGAGGTTCCGGCTGACGTGGTGAAGGTCGCCCAACGCCCCGGCTGCGTCCATGGACAAGGCGAAATTGCCCGCCGCGGATGTGGTTTCGAGCGTGCGCTGGGGAAGCTGTTCGGGCGGGAGGACTTTCAGCCTCGCCACCCAATTGCGATCGCCGCGAACCAGCCATTCCGTTTCATCGCTGTCCAGCGGCACGCTCTCGAACGCTTCGAGCGGATCGGCGGCGCCGAGATCGATTTGCCGGATGCGCATATCGCCCAGTTCCGTGGCCAGGGTTCGGGTCAAACCGACGATGGGGCTGGCTGCCAGTCCGGCCGCGTCAATTCCCTGGCCGTCGGGATCCCTGGCACCTCGGGTCAGGACGGTGAGATGGGCGCGATGCCCGCCATTGCGAAGCATCTGTCCGAGGCCGATCAGGGCGTGAATGTTTTCATAGGCGGCTGCATTGGGGTCGAAATCCGGCCCGGCGGGGCCGGCGACAAATACGATGTGCGCTTCGTCCTTGGTTGAGGATTGCCCAAGCCGCCTTTCGATCTCCGCGAGGCCGAGCGCCTGATGATGAGGCCGGCCCCGCACGCCCGGTCCGCTCATCAGCCAGTGCGCCGCTTGCTCGGGCGGGGCGAGGCCATCTTTCCGCTCGATAAATTCTTCGGCGACGAATTGCGGCCCCGATAGCGGCCGGGCCTGGTCCAGTTGCGGCACTTCGCGCATGCCCAATCCGGATATCGTCAGGAGGGGATTGCCCTGTTCGTCCATGAGCGCGAAATCGGCGCAAAATTCGGTGTCGGGCCGCGCCCGCCGGCGGGCATTGACGACCAGGCGCGGGGGCAGCGCCGACCGGCAGGTCACGCGCTCGATCGTCGTGGGCAGCAGGAGGCGCGGGCGCTCGTCCGCGGGACCGGCCAGGGCGAAGGCAAGGCCCACTTGCAGCGCGCCATCGAGCAGGGCGGGATGCGCGATATAATGGCGGACCGGATTGGTTGCGCATGCCGGCAGCGCCAGCCGCGCCCGAGCGCCGGAGCCGGAAAATTCGATCCCGGAGATCGGGCGGAAAGCGGCGCCATAGGCAAATCCCAGGCGTGCCGTCTCCGCATAGAAGCGCTTCGCGTCGAGTTCGCGCCTCTCGCCCAACGCCGCCTGAACCGGCTCGGGGACAATGTCGGTCAGCCTCAGATGTCCCGTCGCGCGCAAGGTCCAGCTTTGCGTCCCTTCGCGCAGGCGCGTGTGAATTTTCACCTGTCCCGTGGCGAGATCGAAATGGGTGCAAAGAAGGATATCGTCCTGGGGTCCGATGAAGAGGGCGGAGAGGATGGCGAAGTCTTCGAGTTCCAGCGTGCCGTCCCCGAGCGCCTCCCGGCCGGCGGCCAGCATGAGTTCGAGATAGCCGGCGGCGGGAAAGACGACGCTGTTCCCCAGGGCATGATCGGCCAGCATGGCATTGCCCGCCAGACTGATCTCGTTCGACCAGGAAAAGCCGGGACGCTGTTCGCGCCTGCCGAGCAAATGGTGCCTGGGCGCCGACAGCAGCAGCGCCCGGGCTTCCTCCGACATGCGCCAATGGGGGGTAAGCTCCCAATCATAGGGCGGTAGTTCGACCCTTTCCGTCCCCGCCGGTGACGGGCCGTCCCATGTGAATGCCAGGCCCGCCTCCCAAAGGTCGCCGGCGGCCCGGGCGAGACAGGTGAAATCGTCCTTGCCGCGCTCCAGCGTGGCGATGGCGCGCACGGAATTGCCGGTTTCCGCGGCGATGACGGCATTGCTGCCCGTCAGCACCCGATGCGGCGACAGCTCGAGCAGCACATTGGCGCCGTGCTTGAGCGCATGGTCGATGCCGGCGGCGTATCGCACCGGCTCGCGCAGGTTTCGCCACCAATAATCGGCGTCGAGCCGGCATTCGGGCTCTCCCGTGACCGTGGAGACGAAGGTTCGCTCGGGCGCCTGGCTGCGGATTTCTCCCAAGGCCTGGCGGAACCAGTCTTCCAGCGGATCCAGCAGGCGCGAATGCCAGGCGGTATCGCTCTGGACCCGGCGCACGAAATGGTCCGGGCGCGTCTGCCGGAAATGCCGCTCGAAGGCGGCAATGTCTTCCTCTTCGCCGCAGACGGTGACCATGCCGGCCGAATTTATCGCCGCCAGGTCGATTGGCAGGGACGCCGGCACCAGTTCGGGCAGCGCGTCGGGCCGGACGCCCAGCACCAGCATCGCGCTGTCGCGGCCGAGGCGTTCCCGAATCTGGCTGCGCACATGGACGAGCCGAACCGCGTCGTCGAGCGGCAGGATGCCGGCGGCGACGGCGGCCGCCACTTCCCCGAAGCTGTGGCCGAGGACGAATTCCGCGTGCAGGCCGCACGCTTTCCAGAACGCCGAAAGTCCGTATTGCAGCCCGAACAGGGCGGGCATGGCGAATTGCGAGCGGTGGAGTTGCGAGGCCGTTTCATCGGCCAGCAATGTCTCCCGGACCGACCAGCCGGCCCGGGCCGCGAACCGGGCTTCAAAGTCGTTGAACGCGGCGGCGAACGGGGCGTTTTCGAGCAATAGGCGCCGACCCATCGCCCACCATTGGCCGCCCTGGCCGGCATAGGTGAAGGCCAGCCGCGGTCGGGCCAGGGCTTTCGTGGCTTTATCTTGCTCCGCTTCCAGGTCCTCGAGGCCGCCGATCAAGTCGTCCACCGAGCTGGCCATCAGGGCTCGCCGCCAGGGTTTCGGGTCCCTGGCCCTGAGAGCTGACGCCATGGCGTCGAGCGGCGCCGGGCTGGCGTGGAGCGCTTGCGCCGTTCTTGCCGCCAGCGCAGCCAGGGCAGCCGGCGAGCCGGCCGAAATGGGAATCGCGGCCGGAATGCGCATCGCGGCATTGACGGGCGTAGCCTGCATCGGTTCTGGCGATTCGAGCAGAACGCTGGCATTGGTTCCCCCGAAGCCGAAGGAATTGGCAACGACGCGCACCGGCTGGCCGGCCTTGCCGATCTGGACGAGGCCGGTGGGCACGAGCAGGTTGTGAGCCTCGAATGCGATATCGGGATTGGGCTCGCGGAAGCCGTAATTGGGCGGCACCTGGCGCTTGCCCGCCACCAGCACGGCCTTGATGAGCCCGGCAATGCCGGCGGCCGGTTCGAGATGGCCGATATTGGGTTTGACCGACCCCATGAGCAGCGGGGCGCTGCGCCGGTGGCCGCCGAAAACCCGGCCTATGGCGCTGGCCTCGATGGGGTCGCCCACCGGCGTGCCGGTGCCGTGCGCCTCGACGTAATCCACCGCGAAGGGGGCGATTTCGGCGCGCCGGCAAAGACGGTCCAGCATGGCGCGCTGGGCGTCCGGATCGGGCGCGGTGAGGGTGGGGGTCTTCCCATCCTGGTTGACGGACGTTGCCCTGATGCGGGCCAGGATGCGGTTTCCATCCGCCCTGGCGTCGGCGAGCCGTTTGAGGATGACCACGCCTATGCCTTCGCCGCGGACATAGCCATTGGCGCGCGCGTCGAAGGTGGCGATTTCTCCGGTGGGCGAGAGCATGCCGGCCTTGGAAAAGGCAACGAAGCCGCCGAAATCGGCCAGGACATGGGCGCCGGCGACGAAGGCGATGTCGCAATGCCCGTTTTCGAGATTCTGGATGGCTTGATCGAGGGCGACCAGCGAAGAGGAACAGGCCGTGTCGATCGAAAAGCTCGGGCCTTTGAGATTGAAGCGGTGAGAGAGGCGATTGGCGACGATGCTGAGGGCGGCACCGGTGCCGGTGAAGGCATCGCCCTGGCTGCGGCGATAGCGTTGCAGATTGGCATATTCGGATGCCGAGACGCCGACGAAGACGCCGGTTCGGGCCTGCCGCAGGGCGGCCCGGGTCAATCCGGCATCTTCCATGGCCTCGTATGCCGCCATGAGAAGCAGGCGCTGCTGGGGATCCATCGCCTCGGCTTCACGGGGCGAAATCTCGAAAAAACCGTGGTCGAACCCGGCAATATCGGTGAGAAAACCGCCCCATTTGCTATAGGACAGGCCGGTGGCCGCCTTGTCCGGATCGAAAACCGCGTCAATGGAAAATCGATCGGGCGGCAATTCGGCGATCACCGAACGTCCCGCGCGCATGAGATCCCAATAGCCGGCAACATCCTGGATGCCGCCGGGAAACCGGCAGGCCATGCCCAGAATGGCGATACTGGACGGGCGCGCGATACGCTCACTCATGCGTTCAAGGCCTTCGGCTCGACCGCCGGCCCGCGGGTGGGGCGGGGCCGGCATGAGAAGGACGGTCGCGGGAGGCGGCCAGTATGCCGGCCTCCCCGTCGCCTAGAACCGGGCCTTCAGGCCCAATGCGAGCGCATGGCCGAGCACGCCGGCACTGACATTGCGATTCCCGATGCCGCTGGCATTGGTGTAGGTGAAATTGGCGCGCGAACCGATCAGCAACGTGTAATCCGCGGTCAGGTCGACATTGTCGGAAAGGGCATATTGAAAGCCCGCTCCGAGGCGGCCGGCGAAGATCGTGCTGCCGCCGGTGATCGTGCCATTGATGCCGCCGAAACTGACCGGATCGTTATAGGTCAGCTCGGAGCTGACATTGGCGGCGCCGAGGCCGGCGCTCAGATAGGGCACGAAGGCCCCGAACTGGGAAAATTCGTAATAGCCCATCGCCATGACCGAAACGGTGGTCACGCTGCCGCTTAGGGTGCCGGAGGTCGGCCCGAAACCGGCGAATGTACCGCTGAAGGAATCGCCTTCATTATTGGCTATGGCCAGTTCCGCCTCGGCGCGGAAATTCGGGGTGAGATATTTACCCACGGCCACGGCGCCAGCCATGCCGGCGTTGAAATGCGCGTCCCCCGTCAATTCCGGCAGGCCCGTGGCGGTGGCCGTCATGTTGATCGTGCCGGGCAGCGCCACGCCGATCTTGGCCGAGGCATACCAGCTCAGCTCCGCCCCGTTGCCGGCCATATAGACCGCGCCTGCTTGCGGCAGGGCCTGGTCGGCGGCGGCGGACGCGGTCACCCCCACGAGCAAAGCGGCCAAACTGGCCGCCAATCCCTTGAAATCCATTGCTGTCTCCCCAACGCAAGCACCATGTGCCCGCGATCTCTCGTTGCCCTTCCCGCCGGTAAGCGATCCGCGGGCTGTTATGTGTTCGATCCAGGCGAAACCCCATGGTGTCACGCCCGATCGCCTCCCCCCTTGAAGACCGGCATCGGTCCAATCGTCTCGCGGCATCTGCTGGACGGCACCGGCTCCTCAAGTGACCGGAATTCAGCACATTTAGGCCTCGTGCTCAACTAAAAAGATCACTAGTCCTTTCATGGGTGGGGATTTGCAATCCCTGCATGATGGCCAATTATCATTGCGACCCTGCCCGACCGAATGCTGGCGAAACCCCTCGCCATGGAGGATGGGATTGCGGCCACCGGACGAGGCGGCTCGGCATCACTTTGATGGACGCTATCGAAGCGGCGTTTCCCTATCGCGGGCCGGTCTTTGCGAAACCGGAAGGCCGGCTTCGCCCGCCCATCAAGGGAGACGCGATGCCGGCAGGGTTAAGTCCAGCAATTTCAATGGTTTGGGAATGGCGGAGAGAGAGGGATTCGAACCCTCGAGACGGTTCCCCGCCTACACACTTTCCAGGCGTGCGCCTTCGACCACTCGGCCATCTCTCCGCATCGCCCTGTCCGGACGGACCGGCCATCGGGGGCCGGAGCGAGCGTGGCGCAATATAGCGATGATCGATTGCGGCGCAAGGGATCACGTGGACGTTTATGCGTTTGTTTGCGCGGGGCGGTTTACGCCCTTGAGATGGGGCTGCCGGCCATGCGACAAGCAAGGGATCGCCCCGGAGCGGAACGGATCGGGAGCGAACCGGTTTTCCCCGCGAGGCACGGGATATGGCATGCGGCTGGTCTTGAGAATTCTGGGCACCTGGCTGATCGGCCTGGCGCTGGTCCTTCTCGTCGTCGACGGGACGAAATCGCTGGCGGCCAATGCCCTGGTCCTGACCAGCTTCGGCGACGCCTGGGCGGCCGTCAATGCCGCGAGCCTGGTGCAGATGCGCGGCTTTTTCGACAGCCGGTTCTTCGCCGACCTGCTCGATCATATATTGGGCGTGATGCTGACCTATCCGGCCTTTGCGGTGCTGGGCGTGCCGGGCATCGTGCTGGCTTTGCTCGGCCAGCGGCCGCGCCGCGAACGCTTCCTGCGGCACGAGCAGATCTGACCCGGTAACCTTGGCGCTCCGGGCGCCGAATGACAGGGGAAAGGAGAAGACCATGTTCTTCCAATCCAAGCCGAACACCATTCCCAGCGCCGCCGAGGCGCTGCCGGGGCGGGAGACGCAAATGCCCGTCGCGCCTGAACATTTCGTCAATGGCCAGCCTCTCAAAGGGCCCTATCCTGCCGGCGCCGAAACCATCTATTTCGGCCTCGGCTGCTTCTGGGGCGCCGAAAGGCTGTTCTGGAAAATCCCGGGAACCATAGTGACTTCAGTGGGTTACCAGGGCGGGCATACGCCCAATCCGACCTATGAGGAGGTCTGTTCGGGCCGTACCGGGCACGCCGAGATCGTCAAGGTGGTGTTCGACCCGCAAAAAGTCTCGCTCGAAACCCTGCTCAAGACCTTCTGGGAGGAGCACGACCCGACCCAGGGCATGCGCCAGGGCAATGACATGGGCACGCAATATCGCTCGGCCATCTATGTGACGACGCCGCAACAGGCTGAAATCGTTGAGAAAAGCCGCGCCGCCTATAGCGAGGCCCTGCGCGGGAAGGGGCTGGGCCCGATCACCACCGAGATCGCCCCAGCCGGGCTGTTCTATTACGCCGAAACCTATCACCAGCAATATCTGGCCAAGAATCCAAATGGCTATTGCGGGCTCAACGGGACCGGCGTGAGCTGCCCGATCGGAACCGGCGTAGCGGCGCAAGTGTGACGCTTCCGCGCACGGATTGCCAACGTTGAGCGCCGCATTGGCGGGGGCGGGCGTGAAGCGGGCTTCCACCCGGATCGACCGGCGGCCTGTTGCCCCGTCTACGGCGCGATGGCGTAGACTTTGAGCGGGCCGGGCGCGGCGATCTCGTGCAGCCAATCGGGCAATGGGCCAATGGCCAGCGCCCGCACCAGCGCGTCCGCGGCCGGCACGCCCGTGCCCCGCATTTCCGGCATGGCGGGACAGGTGACCAGGAGCGTGAGGCCGCGCCGGCGGGCGATGGCTTGTGCCTGGTCTGCGGGGCCGTTGAAGAAGTCGAACGTGTCGCGCACGCCCGCCTCGTTGCGGTGATAGGGGGCCGACACCACTTCGTGGCGGGTTTCGAGCAGCATATGCGCGCCCAGGTCGATGGGCGTCATGACGCGCTCGGGCGGCAGGCCGGCGAGATCGGCGAAGGCCGCGGGAACCAGGCAGGAGCGCTTGGTCTGCTGCATGGCGACTTCGCCCCCGCCCGGTGCGATGGGAAGGGCCGTTTGCACCAGGCCCATGCCCAGCGCCAGCACCAGGCCCGAAAAGGCGAGCCAGCTCGCCACAAGGCCCAGCGCCGGGGCGAGGCGCGGGCGAGCCAGATAGGCCCCGCGCATGGCGACGATCAGCCAGGCGGCGGCGGGCATGGCCGGCATGAAGGCGAGGCGCGCCCCGCGCACCTGCGCCAGCATCACCGCGCCCGCGCAGAGGAGAAAGACCAGCACGACCAGCCAGTCGAGCCGCCGGCCAGGACTGCGCCGGAGGGCCATGAGGCAGACCGGCAGGGCGAGGAAGACCGGCACGCCGACCGCCAATGTATAGGCGGGCAGGGCAAGCAGCGATCGGTGCCAGGGCCTGGCTTCGGTGATCGTGTCGAGCCAATGATGCTTGAGCCATGGATCGAGCCCCGCATAGGGGCCGCCCAGGCATTGGGGATAGCACAGGACCAGGACCAGGCCGGCCACGAGGCCGAAAATGGCGAGAAGGCCGAAGCGCTGCCAGGCGGCGCGCGGCGGCGGCACGAGCGAGACGAGGAGATAGGCGGCCCCCACCAATAGGCCCGCCAGCACATAGACCGGCGAGAGCATGTCGCAGGCCGCTTCCAGCCAGCGCCCGGGCGGGCGGGCCAGCGCCAGGTGCAGGGCGAGGCCGCCGCCAAACCCCAGGCCGAAGCGCCGCAGGGCCATGGTTCGGGCCGGATCGGCCACATAGGCGAGCCCGAAGACGAGGATCGCGGCGAGCACCAGGGGAATGGCCTCGATGGCGACGGCCAGGGCCGTCGCCCCCGCCAGGCCGGCGGCCCAGCCAAGGCGCGGGCGCCGCAGGGCCAGCAGGCTGAGCCACAGCATGGCCAGGGTCAGGACGATGACGACATTGTGGTGATCGACGCGGCCGGGCGTGAATTCGGCCATGATGGCGGGGCTGAGCACCGGCAGGACAAGGGCGGGCAGCAGTCCCGCTTCCCCCACCAGGTCGAGCACGATGCGGGCGCTGAGCCAGAGCAGCAAAGCCAGCAGCAGCAGCGGCCAGAGCGTGCCGGCCAGCACCATGGCGGCGTCCGCCCCGACAAACGGCGTCAGCCCGCCCAGCAGCAGCGCCAGGGGCAGGTCCACCAGCCGGGACCAGTGCATTTCCGCGCCGAGCGGCGTATTGAGGCGATGCTGGACCAGATCGTACCAGCTCTGCCCGGCCAGGAAATCGCGCACCATGACCATGCGCATGGCATCGTCGGTATCGGCGAAGAACGGCGCATCGCCCCGGCCCAGCATGGCGCGCGCCACCAGCGTGACGATGGCCAGGGCCAGGATGGCGGAAAACCAGCGCCAGTCGAGGCGGGGCGAAGCGGACGGCGCAGGCACAGGGGCGGCTCCCTTGCGGATGACGCCGCCACCATGCCCCCGCGCCGGTTAAGGAGGCGTGGAGCCGTCGGGGCCCTTAGCGTTCCTTCATTTCGTCCTCGTCCATCCGCCGTTTGTGGTGGTCGCCCTCCTGATGGGCGCCGCGCCGGATGGAGCGCTCGCCGCTGGATTTGTCATAGCTTTTGGGCGGCGGCGTCGCTTGCGCGCGGGCCTGGGCGATGGATTCGGCGTGCGGGTCGACGGGCGTGCCGTCGCTGCGCTCGCGTTTTTCGATGATCGCCTTTTGCTGCTCGCGCGTGCGGGGGCCCTGCGTCACCTTTTCAGTGCCGCGCATTTCGTGATTGCTCTGCTGGACCATGATCGTGTCTCCATGCGCCCTCGCTGGCCAACGGCCCGGACGGGCTGCCGGTTGCCAATCGTGATCGGCCGGGCATGCAACCGGCGGTCGGCGCGGCGCTTGCATTGGTGAGGGCGGCCCATGGACCCGAGGAGATTTCCCAATGACCCGCAACAACCAGCCGCGCCGGCAGCATGCCAACGACCTCGATCTCAAGCGCAATCCCGGCATTGGCCAGACCACGCGCGGCCTCGACCAGGAGGAGATGATTTTCGAGGATGAGGAAGGAGAAAGCACCGTGGAGGGCGACGTGATGAACGATACCGAAGCGGATGGCTCGATCAATCCAGGGCGGCGAGGCCGGACGAACGGATAGCCGGCGGCCAGGAATTTACGGCTCGCCGGCGACGGCGGGAGAGGCGTGTTCGGGCATGATGTCCCTCCGCCACTCCGCTGCGCTTCGAGGGTTGAGGAGCATTCTGGACGCCGCCTGCCGTCATTGCCGGGCTTGTCCCGGCAATCCATGGGGTGTCTCTGAATTGCATGGACCACCGGGACGAGCCCGGTGGTGACGGGTGGTGGGGGTCGCGTCTTGTGGCCGGAAACGGAGGTTCCCGCTTTTCGCGGGAATGACAGAGGGGTAGTCTTGGCGGGTGTTGAAGTCTCCTCACCCGGCGCTACGCGCCGACTTTTCCCCAAGAGCGAGGTGAAGGCTCCCCATTCTCCGCGTCCGTCATTGCCGGGCTTGTCCCACTGGTGTCCGGTTAAGCGTTCTGGACAATGTGCATGACATTGATTCTACTTCGTTTTGAACGTTTGACGGCGTTTGAGACACGAAGCGGAGGACAATGTCATGCGGCACCACAATAGCGTTTT